>Ga0062382_10000059_pt1 | contig 23155 bp, 10 predicted proteins | sample DOMMetBare2Fresh_FD_59507 | JGI IMG/M metagenome (GOLD analysis project Ga0062382, IMG submission 59507) | Wetland sediment microbial communities from St. Louis River estuary, USA, under dissolved organic matter induced mercury methylation -... | ecosystem: Environmental > Aquatic > Freshwater... | reverse complement strand
ACTACGGCTGACATATTGTTGTCCTCTCTTTCTGGGTTACTCGGGTATCTGGGAGCTTATCTCCCCGGGCATGACACTGCGCAATTCAGGATATGCTTCAAGGATTCGCATCAGGTCCAGTTCGTCTTTCTTTCTCTTCGTCGGCCTGCGCGTCTGATCACTCCAGGCCCATACCTTGCCGCGCACAATGTTAACAAGTGAGGCGACAGGCACGCGCGCGCCAAGAACTTCCCGCAGGCTTGTATCGTCCAGAAAGTCCTGATAGCGGCTGTCAGTGGTGAGTTGTATTCTCAACTCGCTTCCCCTCATTTGCGCATTTGAGTGGGGAAATTCCTGCACCGCAAAGGCGGCATCCGCTAGAGCCTGCCTGATTGAGTCTACATCCGAGACCGCAACCACGATATCGGCACCAAGAGTGTAGACAGGTTCTACATAACAATTGACAGCCAGTCCGCCAATCAAGCACCAGCGTCCGTGTTCGTTGAGAATGCGAACCAACAACGCAAAATCGCTGCTCCCGCTGCCGGTCACCGATTCAAAGATTTCTGAGGCTGTCATCTGTAACACAACCTACGGGCTCGCGACTCGCACCAGCTAAAAGCCGCCTGGCGTCAAATTCGTTCGAAAATTCCCGCGGCTCCCATGCCGCCTCCGACGCACATGGTCACCATGCCATAGCGGCCCTTGCGCCTTTCCAGTTCGCGCAAAATGCTGGCAGTCAGTTTAGCGCCTGTGCATCCCAGCGGATGGCCAAGCGCGATAGCGCCGCCGTTAACGTTTACTTTATCGGCATCCAGTCCCAGCGTCTTGATAACAGCCAATGACTGGGCCGCAAACGCCTCGTTCAATTCGATCACATCAATTTGATCCAGGGTAAGGCCGGCCAGCTTCAGGACCTTGGGAATGGCATATACGGGACCGATACCCATCTCTTCCGGCGGACATCCGGCCGTCGCATAAGCCACAAATCGCCCCAGCGCTTTCACACCCAGGCTCCGGGCCCGATCCTCAGACATCACCACAGCAGCCGCGGCGCCATCAGACATTTGCGAGGCGTTCCCGGCCGTGATGGTGCCTTTGACGTGAAACGCGGGTTTGAGTTTTTGCAGGCCTTCGATTGAAGAATCGCGCCGCACGCCCTCATCTCGATCAAAAACAACTTCGCGTCGCTGCTTGCGTCCTTTTTCGTCAATCTCTTCGAAGCTCACGGTCAGCGGCACGGTTTCATCCTTAAACTTGTCACCGTCCAGGGCCGCAGCAGCACGCTGATGCGAGCGCAGGGCGAATTGATCCTGTTCTTCGCGTGTGACCTCGTACTTGCGCGCGACATTCTCGGTCGCCAGGCCCATGTTCAGATAAAAGTCAGGATAGTGTTCAACGAGGTAAGGGTTGGGACGAATAATGTGCCCACCCATGGGAATCATCGACATCGTTTCCAGGCCGCCGGCCACCTCGACTTCGGCTCCGCCAGTGCGTATGCGGTCCGCGGCAAGCGCGATCGACTGCAGGCCGGACGAGCAGAAGCGATTAATCGTCATCGCACTGGTTTCTACGGGCAGCCCGGCACGAATCGCCGCGGCCCGCGCGACATTCATGCCCTGTTCGGCCTCGGGCATTGCGCACCCCATGATTACGTCCTCGATTTCAGCGAGTTCGAGTCCGGGCACCCGCGCGATCGCCTCCTTGATTACCGCCGCGCCCAATTCATCGGGGCGAGTGTCTTTTAAAGTCCCTTTGGGGGCTTTGCCGACTGCGGTCCGTACTGCCGATACGATTAATGCATCTCTCATCTTAATCTCCGCACGATGGATTACCGACGATTGGCGATGGTCCGCCGTCTATGGTCTGTGATCAGTTCCTGAGCGGCTTGCCGGTCTTCAACATGTTCGCGATGCGATCCTGCGTTTTGCGCATCCCGACCAGTGAAAGAAAAGCCTCGCGCTCGAGATCCAGCAGGTATTGCTCGGACACCCGGGTCTCATGATTCAGATCGCCGCCTGTCAAAATGCGCGCTAATTTTTCGCCAATCAAGGCGTCGTGATCCGAAATGTAACCGGCTCGCTTCATCTGATGAATGCCCAGCTTGAAGGTCGCCAATGCCGGATTACCAAGTGCCCTGATATCAGTCCGTGGCTGCGGCTCGACGTAGCCACTAGCGGCCAAAGCGAGCACTTCCTTTTTTGCGTCCGCGATCAGCCGGTCAGGGTTCATCGAAATACTGTCATCGCTTCCCAGGAAGCCAAACGATCGAGCCTCTTCGCCGGAAGTCGCCACTTTGGCCATGGCAATGGTTTCAAAGGCGCGCTTCACAAAGGGGAAAGGATCGGCATCGGCAAGGTTTTTCGGAATCGAATCGAGCGCCCGCAAGAGCATCTCTTTAGTGCCCCCACCAGCGGGAATAATCCCCACCCCAACCTCAACCAGGCCAATATAAGTTTCCGCCGCTGCGCGCACGCGATCGCCGTGCAGGACCATCTCGCAACCGCCGCCAAAGACCATCTGGAAGGGCGCCACCACGACGGGCTTGGCGGAATAACGCAGGCTCATGGTTGCCTGCTGGAAGTAGCGGCAAATCATATCCAGCTCTTCCCAATTCTCTTCCTGCGCTTCCATCAGCATCAACATCAGGTTGGCGCCGACGCAGAAATTCTGGCCCTGGTTACCGACGACCATGCCGAGGAAATTCCGTTCGACTTCGGCGAGTGACTGCTTGACCATCTGCAGCGTATCGCCACCGATGGCATTCATCTTTGAATGAAACTCGAGGCAGGCCACCCCGTCTCCGATATCGATCAACGAGGCGCCGGAGTTCTTTTTGATCACTCCGGTGCGGTCCTTAACGGACTTAAGGATGATCGTGCCGGGCAGCTCGCCGAGCGGGACGTATTGCTCGGTGGCAAAATCATAATAGGACTGCCGGCCGTTCTCCTGCTTGTAAAACGATTTGGCGCCGCCATCCAGCATGCGCTGAACGTTTGCCGGCACTGCTACACCCTCGGCTTGCATTCGCGCTACAGACTTCTCGACGCCGATGGCATCCCAGGCTTCAAAAGGGCCCAGCTCCCAGCCAAAGCCCCAGCGCATGGCGCGATCGACCTCTACCACGCTGTCGGCAATTTCCGGGATGCGACTGGCCGCGTAGTTAAGCGTGCGCGAAAAAGTCTTCCAGAGAAATGCGCCCACACGATCCTTGCTCCAGACCAGCGCCTTCAGCCGTTCGCCCCCGTCCTCAATGTTTTTGGCCATCTCGAGCGCCGGCAGCTTGACCTTCTGCACCGGGCGATATTCGCTGGTCGCCGGATCGATGACGAAGAACTCTTTCTTGTCGCCGCTGCCCTGCCGCTTATAGAACCCTGCTTTAGTTTTATTGCCCAGCATCCCGCCCTTGATCAGGTTGGTGAGGAGTTGCGGAGTCTGAAAAACCTCGCGCTCCGGATCCTCAGGCAGCGCCTCGTAGAGGTTTCGGATGACGTGCGAGAAGACGTCAAGGCCGACAAGATCAAAGGTCCGAAACGTAGCGCTCTTGGGACGACCCACGGCCGGCCCGGTGATCTTGTCAATTTCTTCAATGGTGTAGCCGTCCGCCAGCATCGTCTGAATCGTGACCATCGCTCCGTATGTACCGATCCGGTTGGCGATAAAATTTGGGCGGTCTTTGGCTGGGACGACGCCTTTGCCCAAACGCTGATCCAGAAAACCAAAGGTGAAGCAGGCCACTTCCGGTTTGGTCCATGGGGTACGAATTATTTCAACCAGATGCAGGTAGCGCGGGGGATTAAAAAAATGGATGCCGAGAAAATGCTGTTGAAAGTCCTCCGTGCGACCTTCGGCTAACAGGTGGATGGGAATCCCGCTGGTGTTCGAAGCGATGATAGAGCCGGGACGGCGATGCTGCTCGACTCGCTCGTAGAGCTTGCGCTTGAGATCAAGATTCTCGACGACCGCTTCAATAATGAAATCGCAATCCTTGAGTTTTGCCAGATCGTCTTCAAAGTTACCGATAGAAACCAAAGACGCGTGGTCGGGAGTGAAGAACGCCGCAGGCTTGGCTTTTTTTGCGGCTTCAAAGCCGGCGCGGGCAATGCGATTTCGCACTTCCCTGGAGCCCAGCGTCAGGCCTTTTGCTTTTTCTTCCGCCGACAATTCGCCGGGAGCAATGTCCAACAGCACGGTTGGTATCCCGGCGTTAGCCAGGTGCGCGGCAATCTGCGCTCCCATGGTTCCCGCCCCCAGCACCGCAGCCTTCTCAATGCGCATCATGCTCACCCTGCCTTCGCACCGATTTTCACTTTCGAACAGGTCGTTATAATACTGAATGAACGTTCATTCAGCAAGGGCTTTCGGTTCGCTCTTGGAATCATCTAATGAATGATGATTTAGCCGCAGATGAACGCAGATAACGCAGATCAGGAAAACACGTGTTGTGCTTTTTGTCTCTTCTTGTGGCTTAAGGGGTTTCCTGCTTGAGCGCCACGATCTGATCGAACACCAAACCACTCGCACCTTCGCCACGGCCCGTTTCTTTCCGGCGCCCAACCCACGTGAACACTTCTCCGTTAGGTCCACGCGCGCGCTGGTACTTGCGCGTAACGATCACGCCCGCGCGAGGTACTTCTTCTTCATGCACAAAGTAAAACTCTTCCTTATCCAACCCAACGCGAAGTATCTGTCCGCGAGGCCGGATCACGGTATTGTGGACTTGATCTGTCAGGCGTGGCATCGCACCGCGTTGCAAGCGAACCTCTCGATTAGATCCCGGCTTGTGCGCCGCGACAAACGGGATCCAATTCTCGGGAACACCACTCCCAAGCACATAGCGAATCTTCGCGTCATTAGGCGTGCGTGTTATTTCGGGCGGAGTCTGATTTGCCAGGAAGTAACTAGCAAGCGCGTTCCCTGCTTCAAAGCCATTCACGCCAGCGCCTGACACTCCCGGAATCGTCTCCTCGATACCCCAAACGAAATTCGATATTTCATCTCGGGCCAGTACGACCTTCTCGATCGGATTACTCTCATACACCTTCGCCACAGACGGCGGCAGGAACAAACGATTGTCCACTCGATCGCCACTCGCAAGGTTGTACATGGACCACTTTTGCCAGTCCATGCGCTGGCCCTGTCCCGCCGAGCGAATGAACGTTTGCACACCAAAAACATCACTCACAACGACTCCCTTTATATCAGCCAGCGAGCCCACTTCCAGATCAAAAGGAATCACGGTCCAATCGTTGCCGTAGATTAGACCAAACTCGGCGAGCAACAGCAGTGGCACGTCGGCGGTCGTCGCGCGAATGTTGCCGAAATCTGTTCGTCGATCCTCAAACTCCCACCAACGCACATTCGGCATTCCGTTGAATTCAATCTGCGAAGGCAGGAAAGCAATCGGCTCTCGCTCGGTAAACCCGTTTGCGGGAAACTCGGCTTCCGGCAGATCTTGCAGTCGCCGTCTGCCGTCGATGTCAAAGGCATACCAATCAAGGGTGCCTTGATAATACTGTTCGGCAACTAACAGCGCGCGCTTCTCACCTGACTCGTCTTCCGGCGCTGATACTGCAAACTGATACTCGAGATACGACGGCGCCCACGCATCTTCGTGGTCCACCTTCTGCGGCTGTGAAAACAAGCGCCGGAACCAACTGAGATAATCCTTTGCCAGGTCTTGCAAAACCTCGATCTGGTCCAACTCAAACCCACTCTCGCCCAACCACGTATCGAATCGTCCTTTGTCGATGGCCACAAACAACTTGCGTCCATCCGGCAAACGTGCTTTGACAGCCAGAAGCGATTGCCACGCCGGCGGATCACTTCGCAGATGCGCCAGTTCCACTCGCTCGTCTCTGGTAAGAGTCGCTTCGTCTTTCTCAGAAATGTCTTCAAAACCAAATCGCCCGACGATCGCGTTCCTGACGGTCGACGGCAATCCAGCCTGCTTCAACAAACGCACAAAGTGACGGCCCATCTGGCTACGCAGGGCAACATCTTCTGTGTTTGGCTCCGGACCAGGCGGCAACAATGGCTCACGCTCGACTTCGATCTCGAGTGGCAGGGTTTCATCGTAAGGCACGGCCTCGAGAAACTGCTCACCACCGGTCGCATCGCGATTCTCACTCTTCACTGCGTAGCGATCGATCCGCGTCGTATTCAACTGCACGCGCGCTTTGACAGCAGAACCTGCGTCCTCTCCTTTAAACTCGCCAAACTGCCATTGCCGCGTCAGCATCCACAGCGGATCGCGAACTTCCGCGCGTAAGCTGCGATCGAAATCTTCTTTTCGCGGACGTCCTTCGAGACGGTTCCAAAGTGTAATCGCTGCGCGAAACTCTGCACTCAGCAGTGCGTTCTTGAGAGCTGGGTCAATTTGTTGTTGGGCCAAGTTGTTACCACCCTTCGTTAAGATCAATCCACAACCATCGATACCGGCTGGGCAGCGATGTTTGTGGAGATGGTGCCAAACGGGTAACTCGTAAAACTGCTCAACACAGCCGGCAAGAGCTGCGCGTACGCAGTGGGCAGCAGAAAATCCGGCTCCACTGCCCTGCGTTTTGCCCGATCAAATGTGTCGATCACAGTGTCGACAAGGTCGTCCCATTCCCAACGTCCATTGACGTTCGGACTGACTGCCATCAGGAGACATTGCGGCGGCTCGGTGTTTGGCTGGTTGTAATGAATGGCAATGCCGGTGGTCTCGGTCCGGTTCGGAATCACTTCGTTCCATTCATCGATCAGCAATCCCGACTGCGCACCGGTTGCTTCGTAATCTTCCGGCAACTGCCGCACAACAGATAGAAAATCGTTCTGCGGCACAAAAACATCCTGATCGTCCAACTGTTCCGGTTTGACTTCAGGAAACTCCAACGCGATCCAATGCGCTTTTTTATCAAACGGTAACTGCAAGGGTCTGAACGTCAACGACTTAGCGGCGAATGCTTCCTGATATGTGTTAACGGTGTCGATCCAACTGATACGCTCACGAACCGTGGCGACTCCCTCTAACCACTCTTCAACTGCAAGATCGCGCCAGTCGTCAATTGCAGAATTCACCGCCGCGGCCTTCAAGCGGCTTTGCGTAAATCGCAACAGGCTTTCGTCCGCCGCCACCGAATTCGAGAATTCATCGGCGGATTCCAACTCGGGCAGGTTCTTGAATTGAAACGTCGGAATGAAGCGAAACGAATCTCCCAAAACCAAAGCGCCCGCTGCCTGATAAATCTCGAGTTTCTGAGCTACGGTGAGCTTAGCGACCTGCTCCGTAGGCAGGTTGTCGAACCTTTTCATTGTCACGGCCTGCAAATGACGGCTTCGGCCCTGCTCCAGTGTCAACAAAGCCTGCTCGATAAGCGACTGTTGCGCGCGCAGCAAAGCCAAACGTTCTTCATCCGTTGGGTCCGCAGGGAGCTCGGGCAAGATCGCATTTTTAGGAAAAGCTCCCGGCAGGCCGAAATAAGAGAGCGCGATCAGTGCGCCGCGCAAGTTATCGTAATTGATGCTATTCAAGTCGCCGGTCTCCAACGGGTCTTTGCTCAATGGAGTCGGTGGAAACAACGCAGTGATGGCTTCCAGGGCGCTAAGACTATCGTTCAAAGACTTCGCGGCATCGTCGAAGGATTTCTCAACTGGAGCGAGGTCCCAGCGTTTCGGATTCTCTGACGTGTTCTGGTCGGCCTTTTCTTCCGATTGCAACATGTAGTCGTCAGCGCCGAGTGGACGCGAACTGGTCACGAGCTTTCGTAGATTACGAAGTAGTGGCAGCAGCTCGAAGAGAGTCCTGGCACCAGGTTCCGTGAATTTTTTACTGCTCATGAACTCGATGGTCACGAGTCCGGAAGCCGCACCTCGTTTGCGCCGGAAAACAAAATCGATGCGCGCCTCGAGCTCGGTGAGATCGTTGACCTGCTGAGTCCCTGCGACTGCTCCCGCCTGGTTGCCGATCAGAAACATCAGATCGATAGGTTGTAGAGCGAGCTCCGAGAGTGGAATGGGTGTGTTCTCCGCGTCGAATTCGTACTTGACGCTGAACTGAAGTAAATCAAGCTCGCCGATAATATCTCCGAGCCATTTGTTCAAACCGGACACGGCGAGAGATCGCGGCGTCGGGTCGACATCCCACGGACTCTCGACTGCGCCAGTCTCAAAGTGAACAGTCAACTTATGATTGACTACTGCGCCACTTCGCGGCGTAGTCACGATCTCGGGATCGGGCGGCGTAGTTCCTTCCGACAGAGCCTTGAGCATTGCGCCCGCGCGCTCGTAGTTACCTTGCGTCACCTGGAAGACGCCTTCCGCCAGCGCAAGGTCTGCGATCGCATCCAACGTATCCTTAAGACGTTCCACTTCAGTGACGATTGCCTGACCAGCCGGGTCGTTTGCAAGTGGTAACCCGTCGACGCCGTATGGATATCCTAACGGTGATGGTCCAAGCATCACCGCTTCCAGCAACGCGTAACCATCAACTACCTGATACGACTCTTTCCGATTGATTACATCGGCCGCCGACACTCCAGGCGTGATCTTGTCGGCAACCATCGGGTACTTCTTGCGGAAAGCGAGAATATGCTGTTCGAGCGCTTGACCGTTGATTACGTAGCGATCGTGCAAAGCGCGTTCGAATTGATAACCCAGCAGGGCGCCGAGTTGCTGCCCGTTACGCACGCCCTCTAAAAACGTGAGCGCCGTTCGCACGCGCTCCGAAGTTAACCTGACTGCAAAATGATCGGCGTTGCTTTCCGTCGCATGCGTGAGGTATGCGTTGCGGAGTACGGCGGCGGCGACGGCATGATTGATCGATGGACCATGTATGTAACCGCCGTTGTCAGGTTGTTCGACAACTGTGACGCCGTCCTGCCGCAGCGATGGTGGAATATCACTAACCGGGACCGGCACAGGCGGAGGCGCCGGACGCACGTTTTCCAACCAACCATAAGCACCCAGGTGAAGGCCGCGTTTCGCTTCTCCTTCACTTCCTTGCCTGAACTGATTCAGCCGCTGGAGGCGCGCCGCAAAGAGTGCGGTTTGCCAGGCGTCAAGCCGGTAAGAACAGAGATCGATGTGCTCCGCAAATAACCGTTCGAGCTCGGCGGTTTTCAGTTTTTCCAAACGCGCGATACTGTCCCTGACGCCTTTCAGCGTAAATATAACCGGGACAGTGGCAACATCGGCAGTGGCAAGAAAGTCTCCGAGCGCGATGTTTGCGTTACTCAACTGAGGTAAAACTCGACCGACGTTCGCTTCCATAAACTCCCAACGAGTTACAGTCCGGCCTGCTTCGACGTTGGTAAAGTCCTGCTCACGACGAACGGTGCTGTCAAACAATTGAAATCCCTCAAACACCGTCATCGAGGTGTTGTAGATGGCAAGCAACCACGACCGCTGCAACATTTTGTACAGGAGTGCCGTTGGAATTGGCAGCCTTTCACCATTCTGGTTAAGAAACTGCTGCTGCTTCAGCGAATTCATGTCGGTATTAACCAGCCAGCCAATGTAGTTCCTGAGTTCGGCACTGTCAGGTATTGCGTACTTCCCCGGCAGCTCAGCGGTTTCAGACAGTTTTTCGTCCTCAGCTTTTTCAACGTCGTCGATGAGTGGTCCATTAATGCCTGAAGTGCCGCTGGAGAAGAGCAGGCCAAACAGTTTCGGCCTTTGAGGAAAACTGAGTTCAAGTTGTGCCAATAAAACAAGGCCGCGGGCGGCTACTTCCCTAAAGTAAGCACCTATCGGACCGGGGGTTGCTGGTGAAAAAAAACCACCGGCGTTCCAGAGCACGCTCTCGAACGTAGCGATCCGGCGTTGGTAATCAACTGAGGTCGCCTGAAGCCCCAGCATGTTCAGGAGCTTTGCAAACGGATCACCTGGACCATCCACGTGCGCCACCAGCGGCACGAGTTGCTGCCACTGGTTCTCCACTGTTCTCAGCTTCTCGTGTACCTGACCATAGAAAGTAAAGTCATCCCCATCGATCAATCGATTGGTTTGCCACTTGCGAAAAGCGCTGGTCACAAGAATTCCGTAAGGCTGTTTGCCGACGCGAATCGCGGGGAGACTGCCACGCGCCACTACATGATCCACGAAGAACTTTCGCACCCTGCCAATATCATCCGGAGCAATTTGCAGCAGCTCCTCCAGGTAGTAACCAAGGGTTGCAGACCACATCGCTCGATTGAATATCATCGCCTGCGAAACTTCATTGCGGTTTGCGTTCGCTAGCTGCGTAAGCTTCTTGAAATCTACGTCCCACGCTTCAGACAAACGCTGCGCATCAGTCTTGTCCAACTCGTTGGTAGCGACCTCGTCATCCGGTTCCGTTGTTTCGTTTTTGAAACTAGCCTCACCCTCGGCATCGTCAGTGGAAAAACCGGATCGCTGCTCGGCGGTGTGATTCGTGGGAGTTCCCTGCGAAAGAAAACTCATTCCATCCGGAGAATAGTGATGATTATCGATCAGCTCTTCCAACAACTCTCGATTGTCCGCAGTGGACGACGAAACGCGAAATCCCAACACCAGCAAACGATCGAACCCGCTGCTGGCGAATGGCTCCGCCAACGGAATACGCACCGCCATGCCAACCTGAATCGCTTTGTCGAAGTTAGCGATCCAGTCGAAGTCTTCACCCATCACGAGGTCCCCGGCGTTTTGCTCCAACTCTGATTCGAGATTCTGCGGGTTTGGTCCAAGTACCAGCGGGTTAACCACTGCATTTGGAAACGGGTGTTCGAGTCGTGAGTCTTTGATAAAGCCGATGCACACGAAGCGATCGGGCATCACTTCGGTTCGTGGCGCGCGGGTCCAACTGTCTGGTTTCAATTCTTCGAGATCAAATCCGAGATGAAACAGAATGCTATCGTTGATTATTTGCAGGATGGCGTCTCGAGTCGAATCGCCGAGCTGTGCATCGGTGGCAATCAGATTTGCAATGCGCTCCCGAATTAAGGCATCAACGGGATGAGTGAAACTCACCAACAGCGAATTGATTGCACTACCCTTTTGCGCCGGGCTGCGCAGCCGGTCAGCAAGAATATTCGTGACCTCGACCCGGACAAGCATGAAGGAAAAGTTCTCACTTCCTTCGGTAGCGATCACTCTCTTCTTGATCTCCGTCGTAATCCATGAAGCACGTGTGCCGCCATGACTGTTTACGAGGGCGCGCCAGGCGCCTTTTTCAAGCGCCTCTCTTTCTGTTGGATCGTCGACCGAGGCTGCAATAGTGCGTTGGATCCAGTATTCGATTGCCGAATCGGCGTCGTCGCGCGTGAACTCTTTTTCGTGAGTATGAACAGCGATGTCGTCCGGATAAACGCGCAACCACAACTCGCGACTTGCGCCACTCCCCATGAAGCGGGTTTCGATCCGCACCGGCAGCAGGAGAAAAGGTAAACTGTCATCGAGTCGCGAGATCAGTTGGCGTGGCGACTCTGGCAGGACAAAAGTTCCGACGAGGTTGGCAACATTGTCTCTTGCGCCTCTTAGTTCTGACTTTCGCGTATTGATTACCTCGTTGAGTTCGGCGATCTCGCGTTCAAGAGTCGCTGCTCTGCCGGTCCCCTCCTTCCCCAACCTGTTCGCGTTAATTAGCGCCGACTCTTTTGATCGCAGCCGGTTCTGACTGGCGTACAAACTCTCTTCAGTTGTTCGCATTGCCTCGCGGGCTTTTTTGATTTCTTCAATCATGATGTCGAGTTACCTGTAATCGTGTTTCTCGCGCAAGGCGCAAAGCGCGCGAACTTTTTCATTTTGGCAGCATGTCGGCAGCGTGGAAGGCCACCATGACCGGCACCTGGTAAAGGATGTAAGCCATGTCAGCCGAGTTCCTCCCCCAAAAAAAGCGCTTATCGAGTAAATCAGGCGGGTCATCAGGGTCAAGCACCAACTCGAAGGAGTGTTTCTCCAAGTTGATGAAGTCAAGCGTCTCGAACCCCGCGAGATGTTCCCAGGCAGCTTCGTCCCATTTGCTTGGTTCCTCAGGCGATTCCTCGCTGAGATTGTCGAGACCGAAACGCGGCTCACCTGGTCTTTCCTGAAGCACGAAGAACCAACCCGGATCGTTAGCTTGAGGATTGGAATTACCCTTCGCTGCCTTCTTTGTCAGATCAAATCCGAGGAAACGAATGTCAGGCTCGATCTCCGCTTTGAAGATCGGGGCCTTGATTGCGACCACCGGTTCAGCGACATCATCCAGCTCGCGTATGAAGTGATTCGGTTCAGGTTGGCTCCACTTTGCTCGTTGCGCATAGATGACCACGGTCGGATATTTCTTTAACAAGTCTCCACGAACAACCAGGACCAGGCGCGCATCGTCACCATCACCTCCCTTAGGCAGCGGACGTTTTTCATGGTCACCGAGATCCGATGTTGGTCCCCACTCGTGAAGCTTATCAATATCCAGCAGCGTTTCTTCGAGCTCTGCCGGGGGCTTGCTCGGATCCTTGATAACGTCGCCAACATCCCAAAACTGCCGGAAATAACTGCCCCGCTGATCGGTCGGAAACTCGCGCCACAACAGTTCGCACGCCATCTCATGATTCAGACCAACCATGTACGCTTCGATAAATGGCTGATTGGTCTCGAGCAGGGAGACGGTGTTGTTCGGAATCAAATCGAGGTTTGGGACCAGAAACTCCGACGAGATGTCTCGCAACGGACCATACATCGGCTGAGTGAAAACCGGGTGGGCCATCACCGTGACGAGTGTCCTGCGCGGCAACAGATACGAGTCCTTGATGCCGGCGGGTATCTTCAGCATGAACTCCGCTCGCCTCGTAATCGCAGTCGAAGGATTGAGCGCATCTTTGATTTTTGCGGCAGTCGCATCGATACCTATCGGCGCGCGCACCGGCGGCGCAGGCGGCAGCGTTTGCTGTACGTTGTAAGCGTCTCTCAATGCGATTCGAAAATTAGCGGCTTCCACGCTGTCCCCGCTTCCCGGATTTGAAACAGGCGGCATCGGCTGATTCACTTCGGTCAAAACAAAATTGGGACGTGGAGGGACTGTATCGACAGACGCGGGCGTGAAAGACTTCTCCCGAAACAGTTCGGCAGTCTCAATGCGTGCGCGCAGCATTTCGAGCATCGGCAGTAACACGACAGCCGCCACCACGATTGGAATAAAAATAATGAATGCGCCCGTCACAAACTCCAGCACCAATGCCAGAACAATCACTCCAATCAAAATCCAGCGCGCATTCTTATTTTGAATCAGGCGTCGAAGCCACCCGGGTAAGTCGTGCACGTCGATCGCGTCGGCGATTTTGTCGATCAGGATTTGTCCGGTGGGTTCCGGTGGCGCCGGCGCGGCGGTCAACTTACCTTCATTGAGTTGCGTAACGATAGTACGATTGCCAGGCTGCAAGTTCGGTGCGACCTTCCGCATAATCGCGCCCCGCGTGCGAGCGATCTTTCGAAACGACGGATCCAAGGCTGCCTGCGGCAAACGACTTTCCTGCACCTGCTTCGCAATCGTCACCGGGCTTCCCAAAATCCGGGCCTGCACTGATCGTGTAAACACCATCACTTGATCAGGCGTCAGGGGCAGGATGTTTTTTTGATAAGTCACAAAGCTACTCATCAAGCCGAGTTGCAACTGACGAATTTTCTGGTTGGCTCGCAACAGATCGCCCAGTTGGCTCCAGGCCTGCTGCATCAGGTTCTCCTGATCTTTTTGAATGACCTGCGTGCCGGCTCCAGCCGGAACTCGAAAGCGAGGATCGCGATTGAGTTCGTTGACCCAACCCACACCCGTCTTCACATCTAACTTGTCGACCTGTGCATACCACTTGCCATAAAGCGGCGGACTTACGATCGGATCCCCTGCAATATTTTCCTGCTGTTGCAGATTGGATTGGAGGTTAACGTTCGACTCGAGATCATTAAGGAAACTTCCCGCTGACCGTGGCGGAGGATTTTCAAAGACAGTACCGACCGGCGGCCACTTCGCTGGTGACGGTTCCATCTCCGTACTCTTGAGCGCGCCCTCTAACCCCATCACGTCCAGGGGGTGCGACATCCCATCAGTCTCGTACGCAGGCTGCTGCATGTCCATGTCGCGAATCCCGACGTGCTTATCAACCTTACGCGCCTCGAGCAAATCGACTAAGAATTCGAAATCGCCCTTCGTGGCGGTGCGGAAGAACCAACGATAGTAAATCGGAAAGAGCCGCTCGCCGGTTTCAAACGATGACTGCTGACCACGGACGTCTGCCGGATCCACCTCTGGATCAACGGGATCTAATCCCAATCCAGCGCGTCGACCTGTTTCGAAGGTAGGGATAACAAAGGCGTGATAGGCAGTGTTTTCCTTCAGCTTGCGTGGACAAAGCAGTCGCGCAGAAGCGTTGTCGGGATTTCGCCCGAGGAGATTTTCAAGTTTTTGTTCGACGCCGCGGACTTGGTCCGCATTATCTGTTCGCAACAGTGTGTCGCCGATAACGTTGCGATTGATGTGCACGTGCGCCCATGCCCACGTCTCGTCGAGCGGTGGGAACTCGACGCTGTCTTTGATCTTAATTGCCGGCAGTGGTCCAATGACGCCTTTCTCTTCGAACTCGTCTTCTGTCAAAACGATCAAAAAGATCCACGGGCGCAACTGGCTCCGGTCCAGGTTTCCTTTCGCTTTCGCGGGCGTGAACCGCCATGGAAATTCTTCTTCGTAGAATTCGATGTAAGGAAGATAGTTTGCTTCGAAGTCCGTAATGAAGTTGCGTGGTTCTGTTTTGACTATTGCCCGCGGGTTAATTCCGACAACGTCGCCCGGTCCTAACAAGTGAGGTGTTTTGGAAACCGATTCGCTGCTGACTGTGAAGCTTACGGCGAGTGGAGCTCGCTCTGCCGCGGTGCCTGGTCCACCCAGGTTGTCCTCTACTGTGATGCCGGCAGCGAGACCCTGCCGCAACCACGGAAGGAAAGTGTAGTTTTTTAAGGTGTCAGCCATAAGTGACCTCTGAGCCGGCGCTACCCGCGTTACAGTGTGGTTACGCAGCGCGTTCGAATGCGGGCACGACCTGAAGCGTGTCGCGCAAAGTTGGATTCGTTTCGATCAGTTCATTCAGTCGCGCAGCGGCTGCGCTTTCGCTGCCGAGCAGGCTTAACTCGTCAAACAGTTTCAGATCGCCGCTGTTCACGATCGCAAATGACTCCTGCGACACGACCACCGCCTCCGGCGCCAGGCTCGACTTCCGCGTGCGCGCAAACGAAAGCTCTGACTGTGCGATCGCACCCTGCAATGTCCACGTGTTGAAAGCACCCGCGTCGACATCAAACCGCGTCTTTGGTCCTCTCAAGCGCTGTTCTCCCTGCGAGTCGATGTATTTCAACTCGTAATTCACTTGCCGCGCTGCGGCATAGCCCGTGTGCAGACGTTCCGCATCGCCAATCCTCAGGCCACTGTCGAAGTCCTTGAACGATGCGCTCGTCAGCTTCTCTTCATCGGTCAGATCGAAGAACTGCGCCGGGGCAAACGCCTCCTGTGGAGTGACCAGCGTCGCTTCCGGTTGTACTTGCGTGATGCGAAACTCGCGCGCGTCACTCGGCCGCTGGCTGCCGATACGATCGATACGCACGTTCAGCGGCACTACCTTCTGGCTGATCTTCAACGTCCCGACCGGATGCAGCAGCAGTTCACTCGTTATCTCCGGCGCTTTTCTGACGCTTTCCAACCGGTGTCGCTGCGACGGTAGTTCGCCTTCCCAGTTGTCATCTGCTCGCAATGCTTCCGCCAGCAGCGGCAACACCGCCAGGTCCGGCAGCGTCGTGTTACGTGCTTCGCCGAACGTCTTGTTGAACCGCACCTTCAGCGTGAAGAACCAGCAGATCTTGAACCGCGCTGTGCCCTGCGCTTTCCACGGGGTCGGTCCTTCCAGCGTCAGCGACAGCTTGATGCTCGCGAAACTCGAACTCCCGATCCGCAGCGCCAGCATCGCCGTGATTTCGGCGATGAAGTAAAAAGGACTAAACTGAAACAGCACGTCGAAACTGAGAAAGCCGTAGACATTGAACTTCCAGGCTGCCGCATACAACTCCAGTTTTGCGCCAAACTGGGCCGTGTTCGACGTCACCGCGAAATACATCTCCAGCTTGAGTCGCGGGTTGTCGCCTTCCAGCAACGAAAGGGTCAGGCGTCTGATCGCCGGCAGGTCCATCGGCGGCGGTTCGTAAGCTGGGTGACAGCCGCCGACCGTCAGCAGGAAGTTGGCGTCTGCACCCCAGTCGAGACGGATGGCCATGTCGCCTGTCAACGTGAAAGCCAGCAGTTTCGAATCGAACAGGCTCGCGTCAAACTTCAGTTGCCGCCGTGCGAAGTTGATCTCACCGAGGAAGTTCACCTGTACGCGCAGGATCGCCGCTCTCTCATCCGGCAACACGGCGCGCAGCACACCGAGAATAAAAAGCCGCACCGGATCGGGAATCTCGATCACCAGGCCCAGATCCACTGTGACGAGCGTCGGCGTACCCCACGCGATCTTCGCCATTGGTCCAAAGATGAACCTATCGGCCTGCGGCGGAAACACCTGCTTCAGGTCGCTGATGATGCGATCGGCATTCGCGACGATATCAGTGGGAAAGAGAATGCTGCTCAGCGTGTTTGCACGCAGCCCGGCGCGCAGCGGCTCGACGTTGACGGTGCGATTGAGTCCCAGCAATCCGCCCACACCATTGAGCTTGAATCCCAGGCCCAGTTGAATCGGGGTAAACTCGGAACTGATGACGATCAGTAGTGAGAAGCCCTTCTGCTTGTTCGGCAAGTGCGTCGTCAACAGACCAAACGCTTTCAATGTGAACAGATCCTGAAACTCCAGCTCAAGCATCCCGGCGTAGCTCTCGTCTTCCGGATCGAACCCGATGAAGCCGCCACCCTTAAATCCACCACCATTGATCGATAGACCAAGCGCAGTGGGCGGCTTGAAACCAACCTCTAGATTCAGGGGCCCAAAATTCCCGCGCTCTTCCGGGAACGAAGCAGCCAATTCAATTCCCACACCGTCGATGAATACCTGGATTGGACCAAGTTGGGTAAGCAGCGACGCGGTAGCTACGCCGATAAGTCGGTCCGCGTCGGGGCGAAGCGATAGCGTCACTTGTTGAATCTTTACCGGACCAAGTTCGCGATGAACCGGAATGGTCAAAGCAAGCGCCGCGCTGCCGCGAATAAAAAACCCTGATCGCTGTAATCCCACCTCGAGGCTAAACTGAGCCCCATCGTCTTTGCGAGCTGATGGAACGAGCGTTTGGAGAAAGCCGTCGCCTTCCGCGAGCGTCAGAATCAACTCGCCCTGTTCGATCGCAGCTACGATTTCAGCTTCACCTACAGCAGCACCCGCGCCGGGTTGCCATACGAGAGCGGTGCTCGCGTCCAATTTCGCTTTCCGGATTTGCAAACGCGTACCGCCCTGCTGCCCAAACACAACTACGGGATCAGGAGGATCGGCCGGCTCAAATTCGACGTGCAAGCGAAGCTCTGCTTCGGTCGTCGACTCTCCAGGCGCTGCCAGTCGCATGTTGCCATCGGGCGTAACAATCAACTCCGAACCCTCGGGTGCACGCACACGCACCGTCGCCGACCAGGTGAGTCCGGACTCATCGTCGGACTGAAAGACTTCTTCGATTGCCGTACGTAAACGGATTGCCAAGCCAGGCTCCGGAACAGCAGGCGCGACACGTACCTCGGCCACGATGAGGTCCAGTACGGGAGGTATCGCCAGGCGATCATAAAACGCGGGGAAGTTGGCGCGTGACAACACGGAGCTCAGGCGTTCAAAGAGCGCGTCGCCGTCAAAAGTTGCAGTGCCCCATCCGTATAGATCCGCTAACAACTCGCCGGGAGACAGCAACTGTGGCAACCGGTCGAGTCGCAACTTCACGCGTGTGAACTGCGGATGCACTGGATCGGTCGAACCGATGTTCTCCTCAGTTCTCTCGATGATGCCGAAGAGATCCAGTGCGCCGGCGAGGACGTCGAGGTTATCTTCCAGAGTAGTGACGATCGCCAGATCGATCAACCGCCGTGGTAAATCGCTAATGAATGCGGCAAGCTCGGCCGGTGAAATATCGGGTAGCGCTGCGGCCGCGTTCGATATGGCCGTCGCCAAATCTTCGACCGAATCCAGCAGGGCAGCCGCAGAGGTCACTAGATCGACAACTGCCGTGGCCAACGTCACCAGATCATTCGCGTCGGAGGCCTGTACTACTCGCTGCGAAGCGTCGGCCAGGTGACGGCCGGCAACTACACAGGCGTCCACGGCCGTCAGCAACCCGGAATCCTCAATAACTTGGGGAGGAAACTGCAAACCTAGTTCAGCGAGCACCGGCAAGATCTCACCGTTGGCCAGCCGGCTCGCGAGCGGCGTGAACAGAATGGCGATCTGAACTCCAATCGTCTCGAATGTTCCGGCCTGGTGTCCTGTGGTCATCGATCGCCTCCGCTCGCGCCAACCTGGGCCAGAAGATCGGCGATTGTTTTGGAGTTCTCAAGTAGTTCGAGGGCGACTGTCAGACGCCCGCGCACAGCCGCACTCAGTGAAGCACTCCCGCGCTCGCGCAGCACGTCGACCATACGGTCTATCATTAATCTAATCGGAAAACCGTTGACTTCCTTTGGGATGGGTTGGGCCAGATCGCGCATTCCACCCAGGAGTGCGGCTACGAACGCGGGGCCGCTGCTTCGATGCCAGACGACTTTCACTTTGCGATCGTGATTGACAAGTTGCCGCACTTCCGTATAGTGCGTGTCGTACAGCTTTAGGATTTCGTTTCCCATCCGGCTGGATTCGAGTGCCGCAATGATCTGCTCGAGAACGCCGCCGCGTACCCGCTCTTCCTCAGTGAGCCGGTGGACGACGAGTCCCATTCCGGGAAGGAGAGCGCCGGTGGGAGTGGGCGGTGGGGGTAGTGGCGTGGGAAACTCGGGTGTGTCCTTAGTGATCGCTCCCTGGCTTGTCATAATGTCAATTCCGAGCTTATCGATGACGTTGTGAATATGACAGGCGGCGGCCCAAAACCTCCACGGTGCTTGATTGTTAGACTGTCCTTTGAAGTCCCTGGCCTTGTGAATAAGACCGACGACCTGGTTGAAGCGATTTATGAGGACGGCGCCCGAGTCCCCAGCAAGTGCAAAATTCAGCGAACCATCACCCAAGACATCTCCGCAGGCGTCCGGGCGAATAATGATCTGGTTTTGCATTGTGAGCTGGTTCGGTGTGCCTTCCCGAACAATCAGCGGTTCATCAATAGCAAAAACAACTCCGCCTGTTGGTCCAGTACTCCGCCCGACCTTCCGTACCGGCTCACCTACCAACACAGCGGTGCGCACACCCGCAACAACTACAGTCTTAGGCACTCCCGTGATGAGGTCCTCATTTCTCCCCTTCACATCCTTGCCGACACCCAGCAGCTTTTGAACGGGGGAACGTTTCTTGTTGAGTTTCGCGATGGCGCAATCAACTGAGTCGTCGTTGACGCCGTTCATAGTCCGACCGATGACGCCGGTCTTGCAGCACCACGAGCAGGTGATATCAGGTTGGCCCACCAGCAGTCCTTCGCCGGAGTCTGTCGGCTTCTCGTAAAGGACATGGTGGTTTGTCAACAGGACCCTCACCGACGGATCCGATTTGAGAGTAGCGAAACACCCGAGAGTGCCCGCCGCTATCCCGTCTTGCAAGGCCTGTATATCAACTTCGTCTCTGTCCGAGATGAGTAATCCACCGACAAGCGTTGACGCTTTCTTGTTGAGCTGGTTTCGATCGAACTGACATGAGACAAGAGATCGTGCCGCTAAATACAGCTGCACATCGGTCGGAATGCCGCCATAGATTCGCGGGATTCGCTCGCGGAGCGGAATTTCATCAAGTGGCCGCTTTCTTTGTACGTAGACGCGCAACGAGATCTCGTCGCTGAGTTCTCCGGCGCGTGTGCGAAATCCCAGTCCAACGCCGACTACTCCGGGGATGCTGCCAAACTCGAGACGAGCGTCCGGTAGGACAGCGGGAAGTGAGAGTTGCTCTTCGATAAGTTGATCCAGCGTTTTCATCCGCTCATCTCCAGATCGATCGCTAGTGCATCAAAAACCGGCTTGATAGGACATGCGAGCGCATAACCGCTCGGGCTCGCCCCCCAAAGCAATCCAATCGCGCGACCATCTTCGTCGAACATCAGCGCGCCCGAATCGCCGATTACAGAAAACGGGTTTTCAGCTCCGTGAAGAGACTGAATCAGGAGCTGGTTCGGCACCGTTCGATATCCATCATGGAACAGCGCACGTTCCTCATGCCGATCTTCGATCACAACTCCCGCGGTCTCTCCCGAGCCCGCTCCTACCTTCCAAACCCGCATCCCGCGCGAGGCGTAACCCATGCCCTTAATCCGCTGACCGGCGACCATCGGATCCCAGGGAACATCGTCATCGAGCCTCGCAACGGCGCAGTCGAGGAAGTATTTGTGTCCATCCGAGACGACCAGTCCACACTGCTCTCGCCACGCAAATCCCACCCGATTGCAATCGCAATCCTTCTGATCGCAAGGACCCGGCTGCCATATCGCGGCACCAGTCGAGCCGCTGGGACATAACACATGACTGGTTCCGAGAACCAACATCGTCCCGTCGCTTCGATCGCGAGCCAAGGCGCCGAGAGTGCCTACCAAACCCTGGTTCGCCGAAACAGGAAGCCCTGCACGCACCGGACGATCCCACACCTTCAGGCAGGCGGCGGTTAGCACGGTCATGACAACGACTGCGCGGTCATTGTATCGAGCGCGGCTACCAACTCGTCCAGGTTGTGGCACGCGTCGATGAGATTAATCATCCACTTGTACTCGTCGAGATCGACTTGCAGTCCTGAACTGCCGTGCTGATGCAGCGCGCCAGCCATCGCCGTGAGCATCGAGCGAAGAGGAACGTGATTGGCCTCCTTCGTAAGTGGACCACCCGGGTCTCTCAGTGCACGCGCGAATAAAGCGACGAAGGCAGGGCCTTGATGGCGGTGCCAGACTACGGTCACTGCTCGGCGTCGATTGACGAGGTTGTAGACTTCCGCCGCGTGTCGTTCGAGTAGCGTCATCAGTACTGGCCCCGTACTCGTCGCCAGCACACGCATTTCGAGCGCGTGAAGTAGTTCTCCAAAATCCTGCTCTTCAGCTTCGTCCGGCTGCTCATCTGACAGCACAACTGCCGCTGTGGGAGTTGGAATGGCCGGCGTCGCATTGATCGAGATCTTCAATCGCGCAAGGATCGGAGCGATGTTGCCGCAATAAGCAAACCGCTCTACAGGCCCACCTGTACTCTCGTGCGTGTCCGTGAACAAGCCCGTGACCATACCCACTATGTTGTTCGATAAATCGAGGACCATCGCGCCGGAGTCGCCCTCATCCGCAAAGAGTGGAATACCGTCGCCTTCATATCCCGCCAGCGCTCTGATCAATATGAGATTGTTGTTGACGTCGCCGGTACGGTCGTCAGTCACTGGACCCTGCGGGTCGTCTACGATGCCCGCGGTAAGCTTGCTGCGATTACCGACTTTCCACACAATGGTTCCCGGGAGTGCCGCGGCTGTGCCCGCGATACGACTTGTATCAATGAGATCCCCCTGTTCATCTCGAATCGAAACCACTTTTCCTTCATTGTTGATCCTCACGGTTCCTTCCACGCCTGGGGGTAAAGGGACCTCTGTGAAGCCACCAACCGCATTGTTCACAACCCTGCGCAGTCGAAAACGTCGATCGATTCCACTATCGAGCACGGCAATCGCACAATCGAGCCAGAAAGAAGTACCTTCATGTTCAAAATGGTCTTCGAAACCGTCTACCGATTTGCCGATCTTGTTGCAATCAAAACCAAGACACTGGTCATAGTGTGGCTGATAGACGGTCTTGTCAGTTTTTGTCTTGAACTCCAGTACGTGCTCGTCGCTTAGTGCAGCTATCTTGCCGTCGGAAGTAGTGACGAGACATCCCAGGGTTCCGCGACTGTCCATCATGGTGTCGAATGGAGATGGCGCTACCTCGATACCGCCGATGACTGGGCGCGTGCCCTTGGCCCAGCAAAGCTTTCGTCCGCGTCCAATTTGGATTACGTCGGTTGGAATACCGTCGATGGTTTCAGGGATTACATCGTCCGGTGAGAGTCCTTCGCGTGGGACTTTTGTGTCAACGTATACGCGGAAGGCGAGCTCGCCTGTCGGCTTGCCTCCGGTTATACGCAGTCCGACGCCGACCGTTCTCACGTTGGGGAGGCTCTGTAATCGTGTGAGAGCTGCGGGCCTTCGCTGAAGCAGTCGCGCCACTTCATCTTCAAGGTCTTGTCGCTTCATCGTAGACTCTATCCACTCGTTCGGAAGGTGAGTGGCGGCCCCATGGGATCTGATTTGCCCAGGTGCGAACCCATGGAATTGCGTCCGTCGGGATTCCTACCTAAACCTGAAAAGCATCCGAGAAACTACTTGTTATAGATGGGGGGATGCCCTTGTAAAAACACTAAAGAATTTCAGACAAGTGCTGTGAGCCTCTTCACTTCCAACCGGGTGCAACAGGCGTTGTAAAGACAAGCGAGCTCTCTCAAGATTCCGAAACAAAGAGCAAAGTTTGAGCTGAACTCTCTTTGAGTAACGCGATCCGGAATCTTAACAGAGCTTTAATTCCAATAAGACGACGGCAGCCTAAACCCTTTTGCATGGGCGGTCAACTGTCTTACGAACTTCCCATACGCCTTTAGTCAACTAATAGACCGGCGACTTCTAATCCGGACTCACTTCAAATGCCGGGACTACTGGGGCTTCAAACCAGCCTGACAGATCCACGGACCGGAACTACCACTCAAAGCTATAGTGCGACAACGGGGCAATTGAACATCCGCATTCACCGGTGTCTCCGCCGTTCCAGTCGTTGCGGTAGGCCAAGCGCTCGCGGCCCAGCTCTGGCTGCCGCGGAAAGTGTGCTTGTTCAGTTCTTTGGCCGTAAGCGCGTACACATACTTCCAGCGGATAGGTCGTGTCTCCCCACGTCTGAACTCCGTAATCGTCTTCTGTCTGCCACCTCGGTCATAATGGAATCGTCCGCGTAAGTTACTGATTCCACTAAGGACCGGGTTTCACTTAATGCCCGGACCCACATTCAGGCCGAGCAGAAAGGGACAGCAGAAAAGAGTCTCTACGGCGGCTGGTATCCCTTTTCCAACTCCGTCACC
>Ga0062382_10000056_pt1 | contig 24029 bp, 18 predicted proteins | sample DOMMetBare2Fresh_FD_59507 | JGI IMG/M metagenome (GOLD analysis project Ga0062382, IMG submission 59507) | Wetland sediment microbial communities from St. Louis River estuary, USA, under dissolved organic matter induced mercury methylation -... | ecosystem: Environmental > Aquatic > Freshwater... | reverse complement strand
ACCCGTATCAACAAGTAATCAGCGCTTGCGGCCGATCAGCTTCAGGAACTCATCTTCGTCGAGGATTCTTATTCCGAGCTGAGTCGCTTTCCTGAACTTGGAACCCGGATCGTCGCCTACAACGACATAGTCGGTGTTCTTCGAGACGCTTCCGGCAACTTGACCGCCCACTTCGCGGATGCGGTCCCCGGCTTCGCCTCGCGACATTGTCGAAAGTTTACCGGTCAGGACAAACGCCTTGCCGCTCAGTGGACTGCTGCCCGCGGAAGGCCCTTCAATGGCCGGCCATCGGACGCCATGAGCGATCAGTGCATCGATAACCTTCGCGTTGCGCGGCTCGGCAAAGAATGCATGCACATGCCCAGCTGTTACCGGGCCGATATCCGGTACCTGCTCGATCGCTTCAATGGAGCTGCTGCGCAGGCCGTCCAGCGTACGAAAGTGACGTGCGAGTGCCTCCGCCGTCGCTTCGCCGACATCGCGAATACCGAGCGCATGCAGGAATCTCGCGAACGTGGTCTGCTTGCTGCGCTCGAGCGATTGAATCAGATTGGCGGCCGAGCGCTCGCCCATTCGCTCGAGTCCAGCCAGCTTGTCCGCCTCCAGCTTGTAGAGGTCACCCGGATTGCGGACCATCCCGCTGTCCACCAACTGATCCATCAATTTGCTTCCGAAACCCTCGATGTCCATCGCGCGGCGCGAAACGAAATGCCGCAACGACTCCTTCATCTGCGCAGGGCAAGTCAGCGCGCCAGTGCAGCGTGCGACGGCCTCACCTTCCTCGCGCTCGACGGCTGAGCCGCAAACCGGGCATTTTTGCGGCAGCCGTATCGAGGACGACTTCGGCGGCCGCCTTTCCGTGATCACGCGCACGACCTCTGGAATCACGTCGCCTGCCCGGCGGATGACCACTGTGTCGCCGACGCGCACGTCTTTGCGCCGTAGCTCGTCGATGTTGTGCAACGTTGCGTTGCTGACGGTCACGCCGCCGACAAATACCGGTTCGAGTCGAGCGACCGGAGTCAGCGCGCCAGTGCGCCCAACCTGCCACTCGATCGCGCGCACCTTGGTCATCTCCTCTTCGGCAGGAAACTTGTGTGCGATCGCCCAGCGCGGCGCACGTGCGATGAATCCGAGTCTGCGCTGCTGGTCGATTGAATTGACCTTGTAGACGACGCCGTCAATCTGGTAGGGCAGGCTGCTCCGTCGACGGCCGATGTCCTCGTAGTAGCCGAGCAGACCCTCGACACCCTTCACGACGCGCGCCTGGGGTGAGGTGCGCAGTCCCCATCCGCGCAGCATCTTGAGGATCTCGCTGTGCAGCCCTGGGAGGGTCTTCCCTTCAACACGGCCGGCACCGTAGAAATAGATCTCCAGTGGTCGTGATGCAGTCAGGCGTGGATCCAATTGCCTCAGGCTCCCGGCAGCGGCATTGCGCGGGTTGACGAATACTTTTTCGCCCTTTTCGGTCGCGCGCCGATTCATTTCTTCGAATCCCTCGATCGAAAGAAATACTTCGCCGCGTACCTCGAGCAGCTCCGGCCAGCCGTTTCCGATCAGTCGCAATGGCACAGTCTGTATCGTGCGGATGTTGTGCGTGACATCCTCGCCAACCGCGCCGTCGCCCCGCGTCGCGCCGAGCGTCAGGAGGCCATCGCGATAGGTCAGGCTGACCGCCAGTCCATCGAGTTTCGGTTCGCAGGCGTATGCGATGATCTCGTTGGTCTCGAGCCGCTCTCTGACCCGACGGTCGAACGCCTCGACGTCCTCGCGCGCGAACGCGTTGTCGAGCGACAGCATCGGCAGGTGGTGTCGCACCTGCTTGAATTCCGGCACCGGCGCACCGCCAATACGCTGGGTCGGCGACTCGGGAACTACGAGTTCAGGGTGCTGCTGCTCCAGCGTACGCAGTTCCACCATCAGGCGGTCGTATGCTGAGTCAGGAATTTCCGGACTGTCCAGCACGTGGTAGAGATAGTTGTGGCGCTCGATCTCGGCTCGCAGCCGTTCGACACGCTGCCGCAGACTTGCGGATACCGGCTTCATCAGTTGCGGCGGAGGCGCTTGTTGCGGTGCTCGAAATGCACCAGTTCCTCCCGGAGGTTCAGGATCCGCTGCGCGGTCAATGTACTGCCCTGCTCATCCTGCAGCTGACCCTTCAGCCGCTCGGCAAGATGCCGCGCAACCGCAAGCACCATATCAAATGTTGCAGGTGCATCCAGCGGGCCAGGCACGATGCCGAATAGCGAGATGCCCGGAAACAACTGGCCATCCATTCTTGCGAGATCGAATGAGCCGGGTTCCATCATGCTCGCAATGTAGAAAATCGTCTTTCCGTCTTCACGTTCGCGATGAAAGATCGAATAGCGGCCGTAGTGCAGGCCCTCCGCCTCGATGGCCTCGCGCAGTTGCCTGCCGTTCCAACGCTCTTCGGGAGCGACGAGACGCAGTGCAACGATCCGTTGCTTTGCGGCTTCAGAAGTCTGCTCGTCCATTGATTCCATCAAGTTCGGTTCATCCGTCTTGGCAGCACGTTGCGCCACGGCGTCCGATTGAAGCTGCGGCTGGGTGCTCACCCACGATTCACGATGGTCTGCGTCATGCTCATTATGCAACGCCCGCTCGCCCGTGCCTGTGCTTGCACGCGCGGCCCTGGGTCCAGACATTTCGATTGGCCCTGGCTCGGGTAATCGCCGCCGATCCTTGCCGACGTAGGCAGAAATATCCACTTCGAGATCATCTGAAATTTCGACAAGTGGCGGTCGCCGCGGCGCGCGCAGTCGCTCGCTTTTCGGTTGCGGTGTGCGTGGCGCTACGGGAATTTCGCGGCTGGTGCCGCCTTCACCACCGACTCTCGGTTCCGCGCGACCACGCGGCCAGGTCTCTGTCGGATCGACGGTCGGCTGCGTCTTGCGGGTCTCCCACCACCAGAGTCCGAGAATCAGGGCGACCCCGGCTCCGAGCAGAATCCAGCGCAACTCCGACACTGGGGCGCCTCCCCAACTTACCCGACGGCGGCCATTCGAACCGCTTCATCAACGTCCACCGCAACCAGGCGTGAAACGCCCGGCTCGCCCATGGTGACACCAATCAAGTGATTCGCGAGTTCCATGGTCGACTTGTTGTGAGTGATGAACACGAACTGCACCCGTTCCGACATGTCCCTGACTATTTCGCAGAAGCGGCCCACGTTGTTTTCATCGAGCGGCGCGTCAACCTCGTCAAGCAGGCAGAATGGCGCCGGGTTCAATTCGAAGATCGAGAACACGAGCGCCACAGCGGTCAGCGCCTTTTCACCGCCCGAAAGCTGGCTGATCGTGCTGATCCGCTTGCCCGGCGGCCGCGCCATGATGGCAACGCCCGCCGTCAGCAGATCGTCACCGACAAGTTCGAGGTATGCCGCGCCGCCGCCGAACAGCCGCGGGAACTTCTCCTTCAAGCCGTTGTTGATCCGGTCAAATGTGTCCTGGAAGCGTGCCCGGGTTTCGCGATCGATCCTGCGTATTGCCTGCTCCAGCGTATTCAGCGCGTCAGTAAGGTCCGCAAACTGGCGATCAAGGTATTCCTTGCGCTCTGTTTGTTCCTTGAGTTCATCGATCGATGCGAGGTTGACAGCGCCGAGCCGCTCGATTCGCTCGTTGGTCTCGGCGAGCTGCTGGTCCCAGGCCGGTACGGTTGCTTCTGGCGGCAATGCCGCGGTGACCGCTTCAAAGTCGAAATGCGTGGACCCGAATTGTTCCAACAGCGACTCGCGCCGCACGCGCGCCTCCTGCATACCGAGGCTGATTTCGGCCAGCGCTGCACGTGCCGATTCGACACGTCCTTCGCATCCCTGACGCTTCGTATCGAGGTCGCGCACCTGTGCGTCCGCGTCTTCGACCAGGTGGCGCGACTCTGCAAGTTCGCGTTCAACCGCGAGGCGCCGTTCCAGGTACTGTTTCAAATTGCGATCGAGATCAGCGAGCGGCGCTTCACCTTCGGCGAGCTGGCGCTCAAGTTCCAGGCGACGGCTTGCCAATTGGCGGGCCTGATCGCTGGCCCGATCAAGACTCATCTGCAGCGTCGCAAGCGTCGAGCGCCTGGACTCATACCGGATCTCCACCTGTTGCGCAGCCGTGATGTCCGCTGAGCTCCGTTCACGCGCGACGGCGAGCCTGGCGCGCGAATCGTCGCGCTCGCGCTCCAGTGTCGGGCGCCGATCCTGCAGTGCGTTCATCGTCAGCAGACCGGATTCCAGCCGCTGCCGCGCTTGACGGATTTCCTGCTCGTCGCGGGCAATCTCCGCTTCAGCCTGCTCGAGTTCGCTGCGCACCCTGGACAGCCTTTCGTTGAACTGCTGCGCGCGCGAGCGAATCGCCTCGAGCGCCCCGCGCACGTTGACCAGGTCGTGGTGCAGGCGGTTGACGGCCCCGTGCAGGTCATCGCGGTTTGCATCCAGACCCGCAATCCGCGACCGGCTGCCCGCCAAAGCCTTGTCGAGTTCGCGAACCCGGGCTTCGCCGGCGGCAACGACGGATTGCAGCCTGCGGATATCCTGCTCTCGCGAAATGACCCCGGCATGTTCGGTTTCATTGCGCGAGACCCGCAACCAGCCCTGACCCAGCCAGACACCATCACGAGTGATCACCGACTGTCCAGGTCTCAATGATCGCCGGCGCGAAACCGCTTCCCGCAAGGTGTCCACCGCGATCACGCCGTCGAGCAAACCGGCAACGACCGGCGGCCCCTTGATCCTGCTCAGCAATGAATCTGCGCCGGGCTGCGTCGGCTCTGTGCCGGAGGATTCCACCAGCGTGACGCGCCCGGAACCAAGCCGGCCCAGGGCTTCGGCGAATGAATCAATCCCGTCCGTGCAGACGGCCTCCAGATAGCTGCCCAGCGCGGTCTCGACAGCCTGCTCCCAGCCGGCCGCAACGACCAGCAGTTGTGCCAGTCGGGAACGCTGCTCGAGCTTCTGGTCTGCAAGCCACTCGACAACCCGTCCCTGTGCCTGGCCGAGCGCCGCCTTTTGCACGGCTTCGACAGCGACCAGCTCGCCGCGTGCGATCTGAAGCTCTGCCCGGGCCGCGTCGAGTGCGTTTGCTGCGTTGCGCTCGGATTCGCGCTCTGACTGAAGTTTCGCGAGTGTCTCGTCAAGCTCGCGTTGCGCGGCAGCGCCTCGCTCCCGCGCCTGCTTCTCCGCCGTGGCAAATTCTTCAGGCCGCGCGCCCGAGACCATTTTGTCCAGTTGCGCACGTTCCTGCGCCAGCCTTTCACGCTGCGCCAACAGGCGCGCGAGCCCGGCTTCGATCTGCTCGATCCGGGTCCGCTCGACAAGGGTGCTTTGCGACGCGTCGGCGGAATCGCGGCTGAATACTTCCCAACGCTGCTGCCAGTCCGCCATCTCTGACTCGGCTTTTGCCAGTGCGGATCGGGCCGCGATTTCCGCCTCGCGTGCAACGTGAAGCTCAGGTTCTGCGCGCGCAACTGACTCCGCAAGCTCACGCAGCTGCTCCTGATCGCGGCCGACCAGGGCCTGCGATTCCCGATGCTCCTCGATGATGCGCTCGAGGTCGCCAAACTGCCTCTGCCGCAATTCGCGCGCGTGCAGCAGTGACTGCTCCGTCCGTGTGGCGTCCGCGCCAGCCTGGTAGTAGCGACCCTGCGCGGCGGCCAGCGCATCGGAACGCTCCGCATGCGCGGCGCGCGCCTTTTCCACGGCCGCTTCCGCGGAACGCAAATCGGCGACTGCGGCCTGGGCCGCCGTCTCGCGTTCCGCCGCGAGCGCCTGTCTGGCCGCAATGTCCCCGTCCAGGTCGCGGATCCTCAGTGCCAGCAGCTCAGCCTGCAATTGCCGTTGGCGGTTCGTGTGCTCCTGGTAGCGACGAGCTATGCCGGCCTGGCGCTGCAGGTGACGAATCTGCTTATCGACTTCCTCGCGCAGGTCATTCAGACGTTCGAGGTTCTCCCGCGTATGCGAGATGCGACTTTCGGTCTCGCGCCTGCGATCCTTGTAGCGCGAAATGCCGGCTGCTTCCTCGACGAAGGCACGCATGTCCTCGGCACGCGCCTCGATCAGCCGCGAGATCATGCCTTGCTCGATGATCGCGTAGCTGCGCGACCCGAGCCCGGTCCCGAGAAACAGGTGCGTTATGTCCTTGCGGCGGCATTTCGAGCCATTTATGAGGTAAGTCGAATTGCCGTCGCGCGACACGAGCCGCCGCAGCGAAACCTCCGCAAAACCGGCATACGGCCCGGCAATCTTGCCGTCGCCATTGTCGAATATGAGCTCGACCGAGCAGCTGCCGACGGGTTTGCGACCGCGCGACCCATTGAAGATCACGTCGGTCATCGAGTCGCCGCGCAGATGCTTTGCGGAAATCTCGCCCATGACCCAGCGAACCGCATCGATGATATTCGACTTGCCGCATCCATTTGGCCCGACGACCCCGGTCAGATTCCGGGGAAAGGTCACGACCGTCGGATCGACAAACGACTTGAAACCGGCGAGTTTGATCCTGGCGAGCCGCATTCGCGCTAGTGTAGATTAACGGCCCACGATTGAGTACGACCAGGACAAGAGTTGCATGAACCCAGCGTCGCCATCTGGAGACATAGAGACCTTTCCGAATCCGAGTCCTGCACGCGATTACACGATCCGCATGCAGATTCCGGAGTTCACCTGCCTGTGTCCCCGGACAGGCCAGCCTGATTTCGCGACTCTGGAGCTGGAATACGTACCCGACTCGCTTTGCGTCGAACTCAAGTCACTGAAGCTGTATATCTGGTCATTCCGGGACCGAGGCGCATTCCACGAGGCAGTGACAAACGAGATCGTAGATCGCCTGGCAGCTGCACTCGACCCGAGATTCCTGCGCCTTACGGCTCGATTCAACGTGCGCGGCGGCATCTACACGACGGTCATAGTCGAGCGTCGTCGCGATGGCTGGTCGAGTCCGGCACCGGTCACCCTGCCCTGAATCCCCCATCATCCGGGCCCGTTGATCTTGCCACTGGACCGCGGAAGCGCGAGGGCTATAATCCGGCGCTCGATTTAGCCGGGAGCGGAGAAACTGATGCATGTAAAGAAGGCTTCGAAGGCCAGGAAGCCAGTCACCAAGAAGGCCGCGTCGCGACGGCCAGCCGCACGGAAGGCGGCCAAGCCCTTAGTGCGCAAGGCGAGGATCGCCGCATCCCGCGCAAGCGCCGGCAAGCCCGCCAAGGCGAAATCAGGCACCACGCCCCGGAATTCGCGTAGCAGCCGGCCCGCGTCAAAGGTCGCCATGCGCGCCGCAGCGGCGCCCACTGTCAAGCCATCGAAGGTCGCAAAGGGCGCAGTACCGATGCGCGCGGCGGTCATGGCCAAGCCTCAAGCGTCGCAGCTGCCACCGCGCTTCGCGGAGCCGCGCCCGGTGCTTGCGGCCGCGCAGGCGAGGCTGACGCGGCGGCCCGGTGTCCTCGATGAAGATGAGGAGTCTTCCGGCGGCCACAATCTGCTGCTAGGTCCTCGAAATGTGCGCCCGTATCTCGAGCGCAAGGGCGAGCAGTACATGGGCAAGGAGCAGCTCGCCCATTTCCGGACGATCCTGAACTCCTGGAAGCGCGATTTGATGGAAGAAGTGGACCGCACCATGACGCACATGAAGGACGAGGCGGCCAATCCGCCCGACCCGAATGATCGCGCGACACTCGAATCGGAATTCGCGCTCGAACTTCGAACCCGTGACCGCGAGCGCAAGCTGATTCGCAAGATCGACGAAGCAATGAGCCGAATCGACGATGGCACGTATGGATATTGCATCGAGACCGGCGAACCAATCGGCGTGAAACGTCTCGAGGCGCGCCCGGTTGCAACGCTTTGTATCGAAGCCCAGGAACGCCGCGAACGGCGCGAAAAACAGTACGGCGACCGTGACGACTGGTATCGCTGAGACATCAGCCGACCACTGCCGGCTTGCCAGCTTTCAATCGATCTTCTGATTCCGGCGGCCCTTGTGGCCGTTTCGCCCCGACACCTTCCGGTCCACTGCACCTCGGCTCCCTGCTTACGGCCGTAGGGAGCTACCTCAGCGCCAAACAGGCTGGCGGCCGCTGGCTGGTCCGGATCGAGGACCTGGACCGACATCGGGCCATTCCCGGTGTTGCCGACCAGATTCTCCGCTCGCTCGAGTCATTCAAATTTGAATGGGATGGAATCGTAGCATTCCAGAGTAATCGAACATTGTTCTACGAGCAGGCGCTCGACCGCCTGACAGCTGCCGGGCTCTGCTACCCCTGTCGATGCAGCCGCTCACAGCTCGCCGCACAGCCTCAGGAACCCGGGGAGGAGCTGGTCTATCCCGGTACCTGCCGCAACGATCCTGAGGCAGGCGTAGGGCCGCACGCCCTGCGTTTTCGCACCAGCGCCTCACCGTCAGAGGTTCGATTTGTGGATCGATTGCAGGGCCCGGTCACCGAGGACTGCCGACGCATGGCCGGCGATTTCGTAATCCGGCGGCGGGACGGTTTTTTTGCCTACCATCTGGCGGTTGTCGTGGACGATGAATTGCAGGGCGTCACGGAGGTTGTCCGCGGCTGCGATCTGCTGTCCTGCACGCCACGCCAGATCCTGCTGCAGCGGGCACTCGGCTACCGGACACCCGAATACGCGCACCTGCCGCTGCTACTGGAGGCCGATGGCCGAAAACTTGCCAAGTCGCGGCGCGCCGTGCCGCTGGATCCCGACCGTGCGGCACCTGCCCTGTGGCAGGCTCTGGACTGGCTCAGGCAGAAGCCGCCACCGGAACTGGCGGCTGCACCAATTCGTGAAATCTGGGACTGGGCGCTGCCGAACTGGCACCCGGAATGGCTGAAGGGATGCCGCGAGCTGCCGCTGTCCTAGGCGACTCCCCGCATGGAAAGCCGTACGCGGCCCTGACGGTCCACTTCCAGCACCTTCACCTTGACGACGTCGCCTTCCTTCAGCTTGTCGCTGACACGCTCGACGCGCTCGTCCGAAATCTGCGAGATGTGCACGAGTCCATCCCGTCCCGGCAGGATCGCGACGAAGGCGCCAAAGTCCATCAAACGAACAACCTTGCCTTCATAGATGCGCCCAACCTCGACGTCAGCCGTGATCATCTCGATGCGGCGCAGCGCCTCACGCCCTGAGGCCGAGTCAACGGATGCGATCTTGACCGTGCCGTCATTCTCGATGTCGATCGTCGCACCGGTTTCCTCGGTGATCTGGCGGATCACGGAACCGCCCTTGCCGATTACGTCGCGGATCTTCTCCGGATCGATCTTGATGGTCACGATGGTCGGCGCCCATTCCGACATTTCGGTGCGCGGCTTGTCGAGGACCTTGTTCATTTCACCCAGGATGTGCAGGCGGCCTGCCTTGGCCTGATCGAGCGCAACTTTCATGATCTCGGAAGTGATGCCGTTGATCTTGATGTCCATCTGCAATGCGGTGACACCGTCCTTGGTGCCTGCGACCTTGAAGTCCATGTCGCCGAGATGGTCCTCGTCGCCCAGGATGTCCGTCAGCACGGCGAAGCGCTCGCCTTCCTTGACCAATCCCATGGCGACGCCGGCGACCGCACCCCTGATCGGCACGCCCGCATCCATCAGGGCCAGGCTTGTGCCGCAAACGGTCGCCATCGAACTCGAGCCATTCGATTCGAGAACCTCGGACACAACCCGCAGCACGTATGGGAATTCCATCAGATTTGGCATCACGGCATTGATGCTGCGCCGGGCCAGATTGCCGTGGCCGATTTCTCGGCGCTTCGGCGAGCCCATGAATCCCGTCTCGCCCACCGAGAACGGCGGGAAGTTGTAATGCAGCATGAATGGCTCGCGGCGCTCGCCCGCCAGCGCATCGACGATCTGCGCATCGCGGCCGGTGCCGAGGGTCGTCGTGACCAGTGCCTGGGTCTCGCCACGGGTGAATATGGCTGAACCATGCGTACGGGGCAGTGCGCCGACCTCGATCAAGATCGGCCTGACAGTGCGCGTGTCGCGTCCGTCGATGCGCGGCTTGCCTGCCAGGATCAGGTCGCGGACCAGCCGGTATTCCAGCGAATGCAGCTCGGAGCTGACCTGGTCACGCGTGAACTTCGCGTCTTCGCCGCCGGAAAGCGCGGCCTGCACTGACTGGCGGATTTCCGCGAGGCGCGTCACACGGGCCTGCTTGACGACGATGCCATAGGCTTCCGTGAACGCCTTTTCGGACTGTCCGGCAACCGCCTGCTTCAACCCGAGATTCGGCTCCGGGGCCTTCCAGTCCCAGCGCGGCTTGCCGGCCTCGGCCGTCAGCCGATTGATCGCATCGATCGCGACCTTCATCTGCTCATGGCCGAACAGTACCGCGCCGAGCATGACTTCTTCGGAAAGGCAATTGGCTTCCGACTCGACCATCAGCACAGCTTCCTCGGTGCCAGCGACCACCAGGTCCAGGTCAGACTCGGTCTTGACCTGCGTGGTGGTGGGGTTCAGCAGATAGGCACCGTTCTTGTAACCGACCCGCGCAGCGGCGATGGGGGCCGAGAAAGGCACGCCGGAAATGGCAAGGGCCGCCGAGGCGCCGATCAGCGAGGGAATATCGGAATCGATCTCTGGATCGAGCGACAGCACGGTCGCGACGATCTGGATTTCGTTGTAGAAACCATCCGGGAACAACGGCCGAATCGGTCGGTCAATCAGTCGCGAGGTCAGCACTTCCTTTTCGGATGGCCGGCCTTCGCGCTTGAAGAAGCCACCGGGAATCTTGCCCGCGGCGTAGGTCTTCTCGACGTAGTTGACCGTCAGCGGAAAGAAGTCGCGGCCTTCGACGGTTTCGCGGCGACCGACTGCGGTGACCAGTACGACGGTATCGCCCATGGTGACAACGACGGCGCCGTCAGCTTGACGCGCCAGGCGGCCGGTCTCGATCGTGACCTTGTGCTCGCCGTAACTGAATGTTTGCTTGGAAACGCTCAAGCGGACTCCCTCTGATATCTGGATTAGGTGTCAGTTCCCGAAGGCCTGCCGGAAGTGGCAGGCGCCGGATCGCTGATGCGCCTCAGCGGCGCAGGCCAAGATCATTGACGATCTTGGAGTAACGATCGGGGGCATTCGCCTTGAGGTAGTCCAGTAGCCGACGGCGCTGGGTGACCATTTTCAGCAAGCCACGCCGCGAGGAATGGTCACTCTTGTGAGTGGTGAAATGTTCAGCCAGCCCATTGATACGTTGGGACAGCAAAGCAATCTGCACTTCAGGCGACCCCGTGTCCGTCGGAGCGCGACGGAACTTGCCGACGACCTCCGCCTTTTGTGCACTCGTGAATGGCATCTAGATACGACCTTCTGACTCAGGCACTTGACCCTTTAAGAGCGGCGCATTGTACGCGCGGCCAGTGGCTGTCTCAAGCTTGTCGGGAGGCTCTGGTGGCAACGTCGACCATGATCCTCTCAGGCGCCATTGAACGTCCTTCCGCGGTCATGCGGCCGGTACCCAGGAACAGCCCTCCTGCCCCGTACATCCGCACCCGGGCCGAGCCGGGACCACTGACAATCACCGCTTGCCCCTGGAGAACGCAGGCCTCCTCCACCGAGCCGAGTCTGATGGCCGGCATTCCACCTAACGCAGCATCAGCCGGCAGCAACAGCGCATCGAGCGCTTCCGGGCGCGCTGCGGCCTGCTCCAGGCTCGCGAGTGAATGCATCGCCGGCCGCAGGAAGGGCCCCAGGCTCAGGCGCCGCAGACCGGCAACATGACCCAAGGTGCCCAGTGCCCGTGCGAAATCCTCGGCGAGACTGCGGATATATGTCCCCTTGCTGCACTCGATTTCGAACTCCAGCCGATCGCCTTCGGCACGCACCAGTTCCATCCGGTGCACGGTGATGCGCCGTGCCGGCCGTTCCACCTCGAGTCCCCTGCGGGCCAGCCGGTACAGTCGCTGGCCCTGGTGCTTGAGCGCCGAATACATGGGTGGAACTTGCTCGGTCTCCCCGAGGAATCCGGCCGCAACGCGCCGGATCGTCGCCTCGTTCAGTTCCGGTACCGCCATCCGCTCGACGACCGCGCCTTCGCGATCACCCGTGGCGGTTCGTTCGCCAAGGGCAAATGTCGTGCAATAAGTCTTGTTCGACTCGAGCAGCAAGGCGCAGACCTTGGTCGCGTGCCCGAAACAGATCGGGAGCAGCCCGCTGGCCAGGGGATCGAGGCTGCCCGTGTGACCGGCCTTGCGTGCCGAAAACAGCCTGCGCAGTTTCTGTAACGCTGCGTTTGATGTCATGCCTTCGGGCTTGTCCAGCAGCAGGATGCCGTCGACGTCCCGCCAACGGCCTGCGGGATGCGCCACCGGACTGCTCATTCCGCGTCCGGATCCTGCTCGACGGATTGCCGGCGGTCGCCTTCGACGGCCTCATGGATCAGCGACGTAAGTCTGGCGGCGCGCTCGATGGAATCATCGACCTCGAAGACCAGTTCGGGGGCGACCCGAAGGCGCATCTCCTTGCGGATCTGGTGGCGCAGGAAGCCGGCGGCATGGCGCAGCGCCTCGAGTGCCGCGTCGGGATCGCCGACACCGGCGAAGGGGGTGAAGAAGACCCGGGCATGGGTCAGGTCGCGTGAGACTTCAACCGCCGTGATCGTGATGAGGCCGACCCTCGGATCCTTGACCTCGCGGCGAATCTGCTCCGCAAGCAGCCGCTTCAGCTGCTCCTCGACACGTCGCGCCCTGGGAAACTCGCGCGGCATGGCATTGTCAGAGCTGGCGCGCGACCTCGACGCGCTCGAAGCACTCGATCTGGTCGCCAGCCTTCACGTCATTGTAGCCCTTGACGCCGATGCCGCACTCGGTGCCCGCGCGCACCTCCGAGGCATCGTCCTTGAAGCGTTTCAGCGATTCGAGCTCGCCCTGGAAGATCACGACATTGTCGCGCAACACGCGGATTGGGTTGTTGCGGCGCACGTAACCGTCCACGACCAGGCAGCCGGCGACCGTTCCGAACTTGCTGGAGCGAAACACGTCGCGAACTTCCGCGAGGCCGACGATCTGTTCCTTGACCTCTGGCGCCAGCATCCCGGTGAGCGCGGTGCGGATGTCGTCGATGGCCTCGTAGATGATGCTGTAGTAGCGGACCTGCACATTCTGGTCACGCAGGGCCGCCCGCGCGGCCGCATCCGCGCGCACATTGAACGCCACGATCTGGGCCCGGGACGCCGCAGCCAGCATCACATCAGACTCGGTCAGGCCACCGACGCCGCTCGAGATAACCTTGACGGCCACTTCTTCGGTCGACAACTTGTTGAGTGCCTCGCGCAAAGCCTCGGCCGAGCCCTGCACGTCCGCCTTCAGCAGTATGTTGACCGTTCCGGCCTTGCCCTCCTCGCTCATCTGCGAGAACACGTCCTCGACCTTCTGGCCCGCCTGCTTGGCGAGGCGCACGTCGCGGAACTTGCCCTGGCGGTACAGCGCGACCTCGCGCGCCTTGCGCTCGTTGTCGACGACCAGCAATTCGTCACCGGCATTCGGCGGGCTTGAAAGGCCGAGCATCTGCACCGGTATCGAAGGACCCGCAGACTCGGTTTCGCGGCCGAGTTGGTCGGCGAGCGCACGGACCCGGCCGAATTGCTCGCCGGCGACGACCGAGTCGCCGACTTTCAGCGTGCCGCGCTTGACCAGCACGGTCGCGACCGCGCCGCGGCCACGCTCAACGCTCGCTTCGAGCACCACGCCGACGGCCGGCGCATCGCGCACGGCCTTCAACTCGAGGACTTCTGCCTGCAGCAGGATGGACTCCAGCAGCTTTTCGACGCCTTCCCCGGTCTTTGCGGAGACGGGAACGAAGATGTTCTCGCCGCCCCATTCCTCGGCGATCACGCCCTCCTGCGCCAGCTCCTTGCGGACCTTTTCCTGGTCAGCGCCGTGCTTGTCGATCTTGTTCACCGCAACCACGATCGGGACCCCGGCCGCCTTGGCATGCTGGATGGCCTCCTTCGTCTGCGGCATCACGCCGTCATCGGCCGCGACGACCAGGATGACGATGTCCGTAACCTGCGCGCCGCGGGCGCGCATCGCGGTGAATGCGGCGTGGCCCGGGGTGTCGAGGAAGGTGATGACGCCGCGTGGTGTTTCCACATGGTATGCGCCGATGTGCTGCGTGATGCCGCCCGCCTCGCCCGCTGCGACTTTGGTGCGGCGGATGTAGTCGAGCAGCGAAGTCTTGCCGTGATCGACGTGGCCCATGATCGTGACGACCGGCGGGCGCGGCAGGGCCTCATCGGACGTCTTCATGCCTGCCTGCAGCTCTTCCTCGACCTGGTCCGCCTTCAGGATCTTCGCAACGTGGCCCATCTCCTCGATGACGAGGACCGCGGTGTCCTGGTCGATCGGCTGGTTGATGGTTGCGATGACGCCCATGTTGAGCATCGTCTTGATCACTTCGTTGGCCTTGACCGCCATGCGCTGGGCGAGCTCGGCGACCGTGATCGTCTCGCCAATAGTGACCTCGCGCTGCATCGGCTGCGTCGGCAGCTCGAAAGCATGCTCGCGGACTCCGGTCGTCGAAACGGCGCGGCGGCGCGACTCCGAACGCGTGCGGCCTTTCTTGTGGCGCGCCGACAGGCCGCCCGCGATGTGCAGTTCCTGGCGGCCGAAGCGCGGACCCTTGTCGTCTTCGGCCGTCTTGCGGGACTTTTCCTCGCGCTGACGCCGCTCTTTCTCGGCCTGCTCCCGGGCCTTTTGCTCGGCTTCGCGCCGGGTCTGCTCTTCCACCTGACGCCGTGAATTCTCCTCGGCGGAACGGCGCTCGGATTCCTCACGCTCACGGCGCTGCTGCTCGCGTTGCTCCACATCGTGCTTCAGGCGCGCTTCAGCCGCCAGGCGCTCGGCATCCTCGGTCTCGCGCTGGCGATCCATTTCCTCCTGCGCCACACGCGCCTGCTCCTCGAGCACGTCGCGCTTGATATAGGTGCGTTGCCGGCGGACCTCGACGCTGACCGTGCGCGCCTTGCCCATCGGGGCGGCAACCTTGATTTCGCTCTGCGCCTTGCGCCGCAGCGTGATCTTGCGCGGCGCGCCGCCGTCCTCGGCCTTGCCGTGGGCCTTGCGCAGGTGCGTCAGGAGTTCGTGCTTGGCATCCTCGCTGATGCGGCCCTTCGGCCCATCGACCTGGATGCCGGCCTCTTCTAGCTGCGACAGCAGCTTGTCAACGGAGACTTTCAGGACTTCCGCGAACTGTTCGACCGTGACGTCAGTCATGACTTCATACCTCCGTCGCGGCCTCAGGCCTGCCCGGCATTCTCAAAAAGATGGGCACGCGCAGCCATGATCAGCTGCCCCGCGCGCACCGGATCCAGCCCGGGAACCGCTTCGAGCTCATCCAGGGACTGATCGGCAAGCTCGTCGCGCGTCCGGATGCCGCGCGAAGCCAGTTCATATGCCAGTTCCTTGTCCATGCCCTCGATCGCCAGCAGATCCTCCGCAGGACCCGATTCTTCGGCTTTCTCCTCGCTGGCGATTGCCTGGGTCAGCAACACGTCGCGCGCGCGACTTCGCAGTTCCCCGACCATCTCCTCGTCAAACTCCTCGATGTTCTGCAGTTCACTGGCAGGAACATAGGCGACCTCCTCGATCGTCGAGAATCCTTCCTGAACCAGCACGTTGGCGACATCCTCGTCGACGTCGAGCAGTGTCTTGAACATCAGTCGCAACTGGCCGGTCTCCTCTTCACTGCGCTCGGTGGCCTGCTGCTCGGACATCACATTGAGCCGCCAGCCGGTCAGCTCGCTGGCCAGACGCACGTTCTGGCCGCCGCGGCCGATCGCCTGTGACAGGCGGTCCTCGGTCACGGCGATGTCCATCGAATGCGTGTCTTCGTCAAGCACGATCGATGTCACTTCGGCGGGCTGCATCGCATTGATGACGAACTGCGCGGGATTCTCGACCCACGGAATGATGTCGACGCGCTCGCCCGCGATCTCGTTCGAGACAGCCTGAACGCGCGAGCCGCGCATGCCGACGCAGGCGCCCACGGGGTCGATACGCGGGTCGAGGCTCTTGACGGCGATCTTGGCGCGCGCGCCGGGATCACGGGCGGCACCCAGGATCTGGATCAGGCCCTGGCCCACCTCAGGGACTTCGAGTTTGAACAGCTCAATCAGGAAATCCGGTGACGTGCGGGAAAGAAAAAGCTGCGGGCCGCGCGCTTCGGAGCGAACCTCGCGCAGCAGGGCCTTGAGGCGATCCTGCGGCCGGGCGATTTCGCGCGGGATCATGTGCTCACGCGGCACGAAGCCTTCGGCATTGCCGCCCAGGTCCACGTACACGCCGTGACGGTCGACGCGCTTCACGATGCCGGAAACCAGCGTCCCGACCCGATCCTTGTATTCCTCCACGACCTGGGCGCGCTCGGCCTCGCGGACTTTCTGCACGATGACCTGCTTGGCCGTCTGCGCACCGATGCGGCCGAATGCGACCGACTCCATCGGTACTTCGACGAAGCCGTCGACCACCGCAGCCGGGTCGATGTCCTTCGCGTCGTCGAGCCGCAGTTCGCGCTCGGTGAACTCGAGTTCGGTCGAATCGTCGGCGAAGACCTTCCAGCGCTGGAATGTCTTGTATTCCCCCGTCTTGCGGTCGATCTCGACGCGCACGTCGATGTCATCGCCGTGCTTGCGGCGGGTTGCGGAAGCCAGCGCGGCTTCTAGCGCCTCGAATATGATCTCGCGCGCGACGCCCTTCTCGTTGGAGACGGCTTCGACGACTTCAAGGATCTGTTTGTTCATGCTTCAACCCACCAATCTCGCCTTGCTGATTCCCGCCAGCGGAAGTTTCCATTCCCGCCGGTCTACCTCGATCATCACATTCCCGTCTTCGACCGGCCCCAGCCTGCCGCGGAACCGGCGCCGGCCCTCGATCGGCTCTGCAAGCTCGATCCGCGCCTCACTGCCGGCGAACCGCGCAAAATGCGCCGCGGTCCTGAGCGGCCGGTCAAAGCCCGGCGACGAGACCTCGAGCTGATACGCCCGCTCGATCGGGTCCTGCGCATCGAGCACCTTTCCGATCGCGTGGCTCGCGCGCTCACAATCGCTGAGCTGCACCGGCGCGCCGTCAGTCCGGTCGATGTACAGCCGCACCAGGGCGCGGCTGCCTGCCGGGCTGAAATCGAGTTCGACCAACTCGTAGCCGAGCCCAGCCACCACCGGCTCCAGCAAGCTGATCAACCTGCCCCGCATGCAGCCTCCGTCGGCCCCAGAAACGAAAAATGGGCACGAGGCCCATTCCTGGCGACCCGATCGAAACAAAAAGGCCCCGCGAGGGGGCCTCTTGATCGACCTTCTGGTTCCGGGGGACCGCTGCCGGGCCTCGCTGCCCGATCGCGGTGGCCTCTGCCACGCCCCCGACCGGCGCGCATGATAGCGCAGGGTCCCCGCCGCCTCAACCCGAAGCGGCGGAAGCGCCGCGAGACAGCTGCGCTAGACTGCCCGCGGACATGAGGCACCACTACCGCACCTGCCATTTGTGCGAGGCGATCTGCGGCGTCGAGATCCGCCTGCGCGGAAACGAAATCATTTCAATCCGCGGCGATCCCGATGACCCGTTCAGCCGTGGCCACATCTGCCCCAAAGCCCTCGCCCTCAAAGATGTGCACGAAGATCCGGATCGCCTCCGCTATCCGCTGAAACGCACGGCTGGTGGCTGGCAGCGGATCGGCTGGGATGAGGCCATCGACGAAGTCGCTGCGCGCATTGTCGCGATCCAGGCCGCGCACGGCCAGAATGCCGTCGCGATCTACCTGGGCAACCCGACCGTGCACAGCTACTCGGCCCTCTTGTCGAGCGCCGTGCTGTCGCGCGCCCTGCGGACCCGAAATCGCTATTCAGCGACCTCGGTCGACCAGCTGCCGCATCACCTCGCGGCCTGGCTGATGTTCGGACACCAGTTCCTGCTGCCGATTCCGGATATCGATCGCACGGATTACCTGCTGGTACTGGGTGCCAACCCTGTCGCCTCCAATGGCAGCCTGATGACGGCACCCGATGTCGCGCACCGGCTGAAGGCAATTCGAGCGCGCGGCGGCCGCATTGTCGTGGTGGATCCGCGGCGCAGCGAGACTGCCGCACTCGCCGACCGTCACCATTTCATCCGGCCCGGCTCCGACGCATTGCTGCTGTTTGCGATGATCTACGTGCTGTTCGACGAACGCCGCATCGTGCCCGACCGGTTGACGCCGATGATCGACGGTATCGAAACCATCGAGCGTCTGGCCGCGCAATTCCCTCCGGAGGCCGTGGCTGGAGCGACCGGAATGCCGGCCGATGAGATCCGCACGCTGGCAAGGGATTTCTCGGGCGCAAGGGCCGCAGCTTGCCACGGTCGCATGGGTACATCGACGCAGGGATTTGGAAGTCTTTGCCAATGGCTGATCCAGGTGCTCCATGTGCTGACCGGGAATCTCGATCGACCCGGTGGCGCGATGTTCACGGCACCGGCATTCGACCTGGTGGCCCGCACCCGGGGCAGCAGCCAGGCCGGCCACTACGATCGCCGCCGCACCAGGGTGCGCGGGCTGCCGGAGTTCGGCGGGGAATTTCCGGTCGCGGCGCTTGCAGAAGAGGTGGACACGCAGGGCCCCGGTCAGGTACGCGCACTCATCACGTCGGCAGGCAATCCGGTGCTGTCAACGCCGAATGGCGGCCGGCTCGAGCGCGCCCTTGGCGGCCTGGAATTCATGGCATCGGTCGACTTCTACATCAATGAGACGACCCGCCACGCCGACATCATCCTGCCGCCGACATTCGCCCTCGAGCGTGATCACTACGACATCGTGTTTCACATGCTCGCCATTCGTAACACGGTCAAGTACTCGCTTCCCCTGTTCGATCCGCCGCCGGGCACGCGACATGACTGGCAGATCCTGCAGGGTATCGCCGAGCGCCTCGCGGTCCATGACCCCAGCCGCCGGCCCGGCTTCCTGGAACGGCTGCGCCTGCGCCGGCCCACTCCCAGGCGCCTGCTCGGACTGGGGTTACGCTTCGGCCCGCGCGGCGCCGGATGGCTCCCGTTCGGGAAAGGCCTGACGCTCGCGAGGCTCGCTCGGCTCCCGCATGGCCTCGACCTCGGACCATTGCAGCCCTGCCTGCCGGATCGGCTTGGCCCCGGGGTTCGCATCCAGCTCGCACCGCCGCCGCTCGTCGCGGATGTCGACCGACTGGCAAGGGGGCTCGTAAACGCGGCGACTGAACCGGCATTGCGCCTGATCGGGCGTCGCGACCTGCGCAGCAACAACTCGTGGATGCACAACAGCCGTCGGCTCGTGAAGGGCCCAAGGCGCTGCACGCTCCTCATGCACCCGCTCGATGCCGCGCGCTATGGCATCGCGAATGGTGCGCGCGTCCGCGTCGGCTCACGAGTCGGCGCCATTGCTGTCGAGGCCGAGGTGAGCGACGAAGTCATGCCCGGCGTCGTCAGCCTGCCGCATGGCTGGGGCCACGACCGGCCCGGCACGCGACAATCGGTCGCGAGCACGCATCCGGGTGCGAGCATCAATGACCTCACGGACGAGCTGGCCGTTGACGCTGTCAGCGGCAATGCTGCATTCAGCGGCGTCGCCGTGACGGTTGAGAGCCTGAAGGCCTGACGCCGGAGATATTCATGAAAAATTTGTTGCTGTTGATCGGCCTGCTGTCGGCTGCCACGGCCCGCGCCGAGGTGACGCCGGCCGAGCTCGACGCCGCAGTCGTCGCGCTCGAGCCGCGTGTCATCGAATGGCGCCGGGATTTCCACAGTCACCCCGAACTCGGCAACCGCGAGTTCCGCACCGCCAAGACGGTCGCGGAGCATCTGCGTGCGCTAGGACTCGAGGTCAGGACCGGCATCGCGCACACCGGCGTGGTCGCGGTGCTTCGTGGCGCGTTGCCGGGTCCCACGATCATGCTGCGCGCAGACATGGACGCGCTCCCGGTCACCGAGCGTACCGACGTACCGTTTCGCTCGACCGCGATGGCCGAATTCCGCGGCCGCCAGGTCGGCGTCATGCACGCCTGCGGCCACGATGCGCACACCGCGATCCTGATGGGAGCAGCGCAGATACTTGCAGGCCTGCGCCACAGCTTGCCCGGGACGGTCATGTTCGTGTTTCAGCCCGCCGAGGAAGGTGCGCCGGAAGGCGAGCAGGCCGGCGCGCCGTTGATGATGCAGGAAGGCCTCTTCGACATCGCGAAGCCGGACGCGATCTTTGGACTGCACGTGATCTCGACGCTGCATACGGGCACGCTCGGCGTGCGGCCGGGACCCTTCATGGCGGGTTCGGACTTCTTCCGCATCGTCGTGACCGGTCGCCAGAGCCACGGCGCACGGCCCTGGGCCGGCGTCGACCCGATCGTGACCGCCGCGCAGATCGTCAATTCGCTGCAGACCATCGTCAGCCGGCAGACAGACATTACGGCGCTCCCCGCCGTCGTCAGCATCGGCGCGATCAACGGTGGTGTGCGCCACAACATCATTCCGGAGAGCGTCGAAATGCTCGGCACGATACGGACATTCAGCCCCGCGTCGCGTCAGGACATCATCGACCGTATCCAGCGCATCGTCGAGCACGTCGCTGCGGCTAACGGGGCGAATGCCACGTTCGCCCTCGACCCTGCGCCCAATCCAGTGGTCGATAACGATCCGGCGCTGACAAAGAAAGTCGTCGCGTCGCTGCAGGCCGCGTTCGGCGTCGATGCCGTCAAGGCGGTCGGCCTCCAGACTGTGGCCGAGGACTTTTCTTATTACGCGCGCCAGGCGCCTAGCGTTTACTACTGGGTTGGAATCACGCCGCCCGGGCAGGACCTGCGCACGGCCCCGGATAACCATTCAGACCAGTTCTACGTTGATGAGAACGGCATTGCGGTTGGCCTCAGGTCCATCCTGCACGTCGCGGTCGATTTCCTGCAGGACACGACGCCCGCCAATACCCCATAATCGCGCCCGCAATAACAGAACGGGTCTGATGCCCGTCAACCTAAAGGAGACCGATGATGAGGACGATTTACATCGCAGCAGCTGCTGCAACGCTTGCGCTCGCGGGTTCGGCACAGGCATTCGAGGCCTATACCGATTACACGCCGAGCAAAGAGGTCTGGAATGTCACGATGGTGAAGGTGAATCCGAACCGCATCGACGACTACCTCGAGGGTCTCAAGCAGACCTGGATGCCCAGCTGCGAGGTTGGCAAGAAGAATGGCGTGGTGGTCGACTGTTTCGTCTATCTGAGCGAAACCGCCGCCAACCACGATTTCAACATGATGCTCGTGCTGAAGGCCCCAAGCGCCGCGGTTTCGGACCCGAACGGGGAACTGTTCAAGAAGATGCAGGCAGAGACCCGCGCCCAGCTTGCAAAAGAAAAGCAGGACCAGATTGTCGCGGGCTATGAAGAACTGCGCACGTTCTGGGGCGAAATGAACTTCCGCCGGATCGAGTTCAAGTAAACGACTATTGCGTGGCGGCTCCGGCAATGCGGCCGGAGCCGCCCAGCAAGGTAGGCGGCGCAACTACCGAGCCAGTGGTCGCCTTCGTAACGCTCACCAGTCACGGCGGGCAATGAGGCATCGGCATGGCGCGCGGCGGATTTTCCACAGGCGTTGAGCGCCGCAAGAATCGCGGGAATCGCCAAGGTCCGAATCGGCGGCTACCGTATCGTAGCCAGCCTGCTAGGATCGAGCCGTGGTGAAACGTACAGCCACATCTGCCTTGTTATCGCTCGAGCGGATTGCGCGCCGCTACGGCGCGGAACTGCCGCAACGCAAACTCGCGTTGCTGGATCTCATCGCCAGCCAGCGCCTGCAGTCCGCCCCGCAGCTGCGGCGGCTGCACGAGTTGCTGTGCTTCCTGGATGCCTACCCCGACAATCAGATCGTGCGCGGCCGGGTGCGTCGCATGCTCTTGCAGTTCGGCCGTCGGCCGGACCTGCGCCGCCATCGCAAAGCACTGGCAGGCACCGGCATCGTCGGCACCGATACGCCCTATCGGTTCTTCTGGCCAACCGCGCAATGGATCTCGCAGCACTGGCCCGGCGCCCTGGTGCTTGACCGCAACGACGAAGAAGCGATCCGCGAAATCCTGGCGGCATTGCCGCCGCTGCTCGAGCCAGCCTTGTCCGAATGGTTCATCGGCCAGCATGCAAAAGACCTGGTGCCCGTGGACCGGATGGTTCCGCAGGGCATGACGGATGCGGATTTCATCATCGGCCTGATTGCTTGCATGCCCGGCGACGATTTCAGCCGCGAGGCATTCGGCGATCGCCTCGACCTGTCATACGTGCTGCGCCCCGGAAGAGACACGCCGGAGCGCACGACCACGCGATTCCACCGGACGGAAGTCCACTTCCAGACCCAGGAGCTGCAGCACGGCTATCCGGACTTGCGGAAAGAGACCCGCCGCAGGCCGCGACGCGTTCTGGCGCTGCGTGGCCGTGACGCGCTTGCCGCAATCCGGCTCGCGCGGATCTCCATGATCACGCGCGAACGCGATGTTGCCGCGTTCCAGTTCCCGAATCCCGCCGATGTGTTCCTGGTTGACGATGGACTCGGCCTCGCGTTTGCAATGATGGGCATGATTCCGGAGCGCCGCGCCACATTGCCCGCGATCTATACCGCGCTGACGCTGAAGAATGGCGTGCCGATCGGCTATGTCCAGGTCGAGGTGCTCGGACAGCACGGTGCACTGTCGTTCAACACCTTCGACGCGTTCCGGGGTGCCGAAGCCGCGCGAGTCCTGGCGCGCTTCCTCGCGGCCACGTGCCATCTGTTCGGCTGCACCGATTTCAGCGTCGAGCCGTATCAGCTCGGCGCCGGCAATGAGGAAGGCATCGAATCCGGTGCGTGGTGGTTTTATCAGCGCCTGGGCTTTCGTCCGCGCGCGGCGCCGGCGCGGCGCATCGCGGCGCGCGAGATTGCAAGGCGTGCCGCCAATCGACGCTATCGCAGCTCCCATCGCACGCTGCGGACGCTAGCGCGCTGGCACATGTTCTATTCGCTTGATCCGGCACGGAAGGCGCGGTTGCCCCGGACAAACCACTGGCTGGCCGCCGCCACGGAGACGACCCGCCGTTACCTGCAACAAGATCCCGATGCGCGCCGCAATGCAGCCGTCGGGGATGCCTTGAAGCGGCTGGGGCGGCAAGGATTGCCGCGCCTTTCGGCGGCGCAGCGAGCAATGCTCGCGCGTTGGGCTCCATTGATTCTTGCGTTTGTCAGCGAGGGCCGCTGGAGCGCCGGCGATCGGCAGCGGCTGCTGCGGCTGGTTCTCGCGAAAGCCGGCCGCAGTGAGCGGGACTTCCTGCGCCAGCTGTTGCAGCATTCCCGGTTGCGGACGCTGCTGGACTGCTGACCTGATTGCGCTCGGGCAGCGCGCCTTCGTCTATTCGGCCACCCTGGCGCCGGCGATCGCGACCCGGAATTGGTTGCTGTTCTGGAAGGGGCCAAGCCCGGTTGCAACCTGGGCCTGCTGACCGCCGCCCAGTGTGCCGCCAAGTTCGCGACGGAATTCGCGTGTCTTGCCGGCTGCATCGACGTACTGCACGGCGATGACGATTCCGTTGACCGGGACCCTGGTCGCATTTGCAATCGCGACGACCAGCTTGCCGCCCGCATCGAGCGCGGCCTGCTTGCGCAGGTACTTCTCGGGGTTTCCGGCCAGGTCAAGCCTCATCAGCGAAAGCGTCGCCGCCTCGCCGACCGGCCCTTCGGCGCCCGCGGCCTCCGCGAAATATTGCCGCGCCGCATCGTACTGGCGAGCCCGCAGGGCGATATTGCCGAGCGAGTAGTATGCGGGGCCGGTCGGCAGCAGTTTCAGGCTCGTCTCGAGATCACGCCGGGCCGACTCATCGTCGTGCAGGCGCTCGCCGACAATTCCGCGCTGCAGGTAGTAATAGAAGAAATAGTCATTGCGCTGGATCGCGGCGGTGTAGGCATCGCTCGCCGCAGCATTCTTCTTCTGCACCAGCAGCGCGTCACCCTTCAACGCATAGAAATGCCCCTCGTCGGGCTCCAGACGAATCGCCTCTTCGGCCTTCGCGAGCGCGACCTCCGGCTGTTT
>Ga0062382_10000054_pt1 | contig 24228 bp, 17 predicted proteins | sample DOMMetBare2Fresh_FD_59507 | JGI IMG/M metagenome (GOLD analysis project Ga0062382, IMG submission 59507) | Wetland sediment microbial communities from St. Louis River estuary, USA, under dissolved organic matter induced mercury methylation -... | ecosystem: Environmental > Aquatic > Freshwater... | reverse complement strand
TTGTACTCCATGAGCGTCGATTGCCGACCGCGTGCCTTGTTCCAGTGAAACTTCGCGAGCCCCAGCATGCCTGGAAACTTTGCAAGGATGCAGTGGGTGGCGTAGAGCGCGGCGTCCGGCAGGGCCGTGCCGGTAGCGCGCCGGCGCGCCAGGATGCGCAGCCAGAACGCCGGGTATGCCGCCAGCAGCAGCAGCCCGAGCCCTCGGGTCGCGAGCGCGGAGAGACAGGCTCCCGCGGGCAGCACCAGCGCCCAGAAGAGGGTCGAGAGGATGTCCCGGCGCATCATGCCCGGATGGATCCCCTCGAGCTCGGCCGCGCCGTAGCCGCCTCGCATGGCGCGCGTCCACCACTGGCCGAACCGCGTCATGCCAGCGTCATGGAACGCCATCTCCGCGCCGAGCTTGACCACGCGGTGGCCGCGGCTGCGCAAACGAGCGCACAGCTCCGGCTCCTCGCCGCCGATGAGCCGTTCCGTGAAGCCGCCCGCCGCGCGTAGCGCCGCGATCCGCATCATGGCGTTGCCGCCGCAGGCGGACACGTCGCCGACCGGTCCGTCCCATTCGAGGTCGCAGAGCCGGTTGTAGACGGACGCATCCCGAAACCGCTCGCGGACCCGGCCAGACGCGACGGCGACGGCGGGCTGCGAGGCGAGGGCGGCGACGCCGCGGGCCAGCCAGTCCTGCACGAGCTCGCAATCTCCGTCGACGAACTGGACGAACTCCACGTCGGGCTGGAGATCCAGCAGCCTACGGAAACCGGCGTTGCGGGCGCGGGCCGCGGTGAAGGGGATGGACATGTCGAGCTCCACCACCTCCACGCTCCGGCGCCTCGCCTGTGCGACGCTGTCGTCGGTCGATCCGGAGTCCACGTATACGATCTGCCGGACGCCGGCGGGAAGTGTGTCCAGGCAACGCTGCAGACGGAGGCCTTCGTTCCGCCCGATGATCACGAGCCCCACCCGGCGCAGGTCGGCACGTTCCGACGTCCCCACCAGGTCCATCGCCGGTACCGGTTCGCTCATCGTGTGCTCCGACGCCGCGAAGTTCTATCGGGGCGAGCGGCGGATCGTACTCCGGCGTCGTCCCGTCGCATCGACGACACGCTGTACCATGACCACATCATGCAACGGCCGGGTATCGCCGGTACGATGAGCGAGTGGCCCGCAAGAATGGACGCCCTCGACGGGCGCAGAGCGACTCCTGCCGGCTCGTCGTCGACTGCGCGAGGAGCCCGGCCGCACCGTCGCGCCCGCGTTCCCCCGGCCGCTCCACGCGCACGGATGACGGCGAGGCTCGATGACGCGTGACCGCAAGCCGAACCTCCTCTTCGCCGCGTACATGGCCGGTGGAAACGGGACCATCCTGGAGAACCTCCAGGGCCCGATCGCGACACGGCCCGACGTGGACTCCGCCTGGCTGCCGATCGAGCTGGACGCCGCGAGCCACACGCTCGGCAAGAAGTCGCCGCGAACGCTCCTCCCGGGCACGATACGGAATTCGCTTCTCACGGGCGAGCGGATCCGTGCCCTCGAGCGCAACGGCCGCGCCTTCGACGCGGCCTACTTCTTCCAGCAGACCATCTGCATGTTGCTGTGGCGCTTCCGGCGGCGCGTACCGTACGTGATCGCGATGGACGGCACGCCGCTCTGGTACGCGAAGAACGACCTGTGGTACGCGCTGTCGCCGTCGTTCGATCCGAAGACACGGAGCTCCAAGATCAAGCTCGAGTTCACCCGCAGGGTCTATGCCAGGGCGTTCCACCTCCTTCCACTGTCGTGGGGCTGCCGGCAGTCCCTGATCGACGACTACGGCATCGCGGCGGAGAAGATCACGGTCGTCCCGCCCGGCATCGACGTGACGAAGTACCGTCCCCCGGATGGCGGCGCGTACGCCCATGCGGAGCGCCCGCTCGAGGTCCTCTTCGTGGGCGCGGACTTCGTGCGGAAGGGCGGAGACCTGCTGGTACACCTCGCCCAGGACCCCGAGTTCCGCGACGTGCGGTTCCACCTCGTCACCAAGACGTACTCGGGCCCGACCGCCGAGAACATCCGCATCCACGACGGCCTCACCACGAACTCGGCGGAGCTGATCGCGCTCTTCCGGAGCGCGGACGTCTTCGTGCTCCCGACGCGCGCCGACTCGCACGCCATCGCCACCCTCGAGGCGATGGCCGCAGGGCTGCCCGTGATCACGACGCCGGTCGGGGGCGTTGTGGACGTGGTCGTGGACGGCGAGACCGGTTACCTCATCGCGCCGGGAGACGGTTCGGCTCTCGCGGATCGGCTGCGACGGCTCCGGAAGGACCGGGACCTGCGGATGCGCATGGGCGCCTCGGGCAGGAGGCGCGTCGAGTCCAGCTTCAATGCCGCCACGATCGCCGAGAAGGTCGTGGGCGTTATGAAGCGAGCGGCGGCGAGCAGGGCGTAGGCAGCCGAGGGTGGCCCGGGCCCTTGCGCAGCGCGCGGGGTCTTCTCGGGGGTCTACGGCTCGTAGGCTCCGATGGCCGGCGGGTTCGCGCGCGTCCTCAACGCGAAATCGGTGGTTGGCGCCCTAGCGGCGGTTCCGGCACCGATGAGCAGCGAACCGGCGGCCGGCGTGAAGTCGTCCGGCGCGTTCACGAACATCGGATCCGCGGTGACATGGGTCGTCGCATCGTAGGACGTGCCCCAGGTCCCGCGATAGCATGCGTTCGTGCCGACGAACGAGTAGCCACTGGCCGGCAGCGGCGTCACGAAGCAGGTCGATGAAGATCCGCCCGTGTAAACGGTGTTGTTCGCGAGCACGTGTCCAGTCTCGACTTCGCCAGTCCACCCGAGCTCGACGGCGGCCCCGTTGCCGTCGTCCATGGGCATGTAGATCGTATTGTTGCGAACGGTGACGTTGCTCGTGTTGTCAAACCCGTGCGCGGGCTCGGACGGCATGAGGATGCCCCGCTTCCAGTCGCTGGTCCCACCGATCATGACGATCACGTTGTTCTCGATGACCGCCCCGGGCGCCTGGCCGGCGCTGAGGCCCACCGAGCTCGCATAGACCAGGTTGCGGTGCATGTGCAGGTTGCGCTGGAAGTGCGGGCCGGCGCCGGAACCGTTCCCGGAGTCGAGCTTGACGGCCCAGCATCCGGAGATGGGGTTAGCGCCGCAATCGATGATGTTGTTCTCTACGTTGAGGCCATTCCAAGCGTTGTGTCCGCTGATGATCGCTTCGTCGCATGTCGCAGCGGAATACCGAATCTCGTTGTTGATGATTTGAGCATTCGTCGTGACCCCTGAACCCGTGAGGCCGTTGGGATACATGGTGTGTGCCGGACCCATTGGCGATCCCCAGCACCCATTGTTGTCCCAGAAGTTCGCATCGATCTTCGAGTTGGAGCCAGGACCGCTGAGGAGCCCATCCAGCCAACTCATGGTGACGCGGTTTCCCGTGATGTTCATCCGGGCGGCGGTGGAGCCATTCTCCTCCATGTGCAGCGCGATGGCGAAGTAGCTGAACGTGTTGTTGCAGACGAGCCAGTCCGCGTCCGTCGTGGGCCCGCACGAGCCCCAGTAAAGGCCCGTGTTGTCGTTGTACGTACCGCCCCGGGGTCCTCTGTTGTTGCCCTTGAACTCCAGGTTCATGATCCGGACGCCGTTCGTTCCCGCGCCGTTCCGGCCCAGGATGGTCGTGGGACCGGTGACGCTGCTGGGGATGGCCAAGAGTGGCTTGTTCGTCCCGCCCCAAGTCGGCGCGTAGTCCCGGATGTCGCAGGTGCTCGTGTTCGCCGGGTCCGTCAGGCTCGCGCCGGCTGCGCATCGCGTGTTCTGGAGATAAGCCGTGCCGGCGTCGTGGGTGGCACCCGGGTCCGAGCTTCCGCAAGTCCCGATGCCCGTGTCGAGGTTCCACGCGCCGCCTCTGCACAGCGCGACGGTGTCGCCTGCGTTCATCGCGTTGAAGGTCTGGGTGGCCGTCCACCACCTGCGCTTCGGGGCGGACGGGCTCGTCCCGGCGTTCGCGTCGTTGCCCGCGACGCATCCCGCCTCCGCCCCGGTCTTGCAATCGCAGAAGTAGTAGATCGTCCCTGTCGATCGCAGCGGCATGCTCGCACAGGCAGACGTCGCCGCTGCGTAGAGCGACGGGGGGGATCCCATTGGGACGACGGTGGCTGTGGCGCTGCCGGTCAGCCCCCCGCTCGTGGCCTGGATCTGATACGAGCCGAGGGCGGATGGAGCGGTGTAGAAGCCGCTGCTGGTGATCGACCCGGCCGAGGCGGTCCACTGTACCGCGGGGGTGACGGCACCGACCACGACGAACGTCGCGCTTCCTCCGGGTGGAAGGCTGGCGGAGGCTGGCAAGACCTCCAGGCGCTGTGTCCGATTCGTCAGGCGCGCGGGCTCAGGACCGCATCCCGTGGCGAGGCTGCATCCACTGGCGAGCATGATGAGGAGCAGGAATTCCCCCACTGGCCGCTTGCGCGGGAATCGGACAGGTCTCGTCATCGTTTCTCCATCGCCTTGACTGGCTATCACTGCCACCGAGCGGCGCCACCGGACCGGTGACACGCGAACATGGTACGTCGCGCGGCCCCAAGCTAGTTCATGGAACGCGTCGTCGCAATGCAGGAAGTAGGCGCACCTCAGGGTACAGGGTTCGGGGCCCCCTTGCGTCGGCCCGCGCGCCGGCTGCCTCCCCTGTACCGGCCCGCGACGGAGGTGTGGCTGTAGGCCGTTGCTGGGCGAGAGCTCGCACGCGGACTGGGGCATCGTCCGCGGCCGTCACCTCTGGCCGACCGGAGCGGGTATCGCATCACGGAGCAGCCACGGATCTCACCGTCTGTCGGGCGCGCGCCGCCGTGGTAGCCTGGCCGCGCGTGGGGGAGCTATTTGTCGCCTTCACTTGATGAGCCTATCAAGCTCGCGCATGAATCCAGGCTCCGCGATGCGTCGAGCGGGATACCGTCGCCATGTGCAGAGCGGGACTCAACTCCCGATGAGCCGCGCACGACCCCGTCGATTCGACCGGTGCGACGGCGCAGTCTGGGTGCACGGGTCGATCTCATCGGGCCGCCGGATCAGTCGCGAATGCCTCCGACTTTCGGTGCGCTCCTGCCCACGCCTCCGAGGAGGGAACGTGGGCTGCCTCTACGGCTTCTGGCGCCGACGGGCGCGGGGCTTTCATCATGATAGAAGCCGCTAATGCCATTCCGCGGGGGACGGAACTCGCAGTCGACGTCTGCATCGTCGGCGCCGGCGCCGCGGGAATCGCCGTCGCGCTGGAGCTGATTGACCGGAATCTTTCCGTCCTCGTGCTCGAGTCGGGCACGGAGAAGCCCGACCAGCGGCTGCAGGCGCTGTATGCCGGCGAGGTGGCGGACCCGTCGCTTCACAGTCCACCCGACCGGTACCGCGATCGACGCTTCGGGGGGACGACCACCACGTGGGGTGGGCGCTGCATGCCCTACGATCCCATCGATTTCGAGCCACGCCCCGCCGTCCCCCTCAGTGGCTGGCCGATTCGGTACGAAGACGTTCTCCCATTCTATCCACGCGCAAATGCGCTCCTGGAGGCTGGACGCTTCGAGTACGACGCCGAGAAGGCGTTCGATCCGCCCGCGGCGCCGCTCATCAGAGGCTTCGTGAGCGATCGCGTGCGCACCAACGGCCTGGAACGGTTCTCGTGCCCGACGAACTTCGCCGTCAGGTACGGCAAGCGCCTGCGCCAATCCAGGAACGTTCGCGTCGTCCTCGGCGCCAACTGCACGGGAATCCATCTTCGCCCGGACGCCACCAGCGTCCGCGCGATCGGCGTCGCCACGCTGGAAGGCAATCGTTTCACGGTTGCCGCCCGCTCAGTGGTCCTGGCCGTCGGGGGACTGGAGACGGCGCGCCTGCTGTTGTCCTCGCGCGACGTGTCACCGGGCGGAGTCGGAAACGAGCACGACGTGTTGGGACGGTACTACATGTCTCACGTCGCGGGGGCCGTCGGCACGCTGACGGTGAACGGCGCGGTTTCCGACGTCAGGCACGGTTACGAGATCTCCCCCGAGGGCATCTACTGCCGGCGCCGCATCTCGTTGACGGCCGAAGAGCAACGACGCCTCGGCGTCGCGAACATGGTGGCGCGCCTCCATTTCTCGCGGATCACGGATCCGGCTCACCGCAACGGCGTTCTATCGGGTCTCTTCCTCGCCAAGCCCCTGATCTCGTACGAGTACGGAAAGCGCCTGAACGACGGAACGCCGGCCACGGTGGGCAGCTACCTGCGGCATCTGCGCAACGTGGTGACCGACCCGTGGGACACGGCGGCGTTCCTCGGCCACTGGATCGCGAAGCGGACGTTCGCGCAACGCAAGTTCCCGTCCGTTATCCTGCGCAATCGTACGAATCGTTTCAGCCTCGAGATCCACGCGGAGCAGCAGCCGCTCTCGACGAGCCGCGTGTCGCTGTCCGACAAGGTCGATGCGCTGGGCATGCCGCAGGTTCGGGTCGACTGGCGTTACGCGGCCGCGGACATCGAGTCCGTTCGTCGGACCCTCGACGTCTTTGCCGAGGAGTTCGCTCGCAGCGGAGTTGCCCGATTCGAGTACGACCCGGAAACGCTCGAGGAGGACCTGGTCCGTTTCGGGGCCTACGGGGGTCACCACACGGGCACGGCCCGCATGGGAACGGATCCGCGAACGAGCGTGGTCGATGCCGACTGCAAGGTCCATGGCGTGAGCAATCTGTTCATTGCCAGCAGTGCGGTATTCCCGACCAGCAGCCAGGCCAACCCGACGTTGACGATCGTCGCAATGGCACTGCGACTGGCCCGACACGTGGCACGCCGCACGGCCAATATCGCAGTCCGCGCGGAGAGAGCTTCGCCGAGTGCGGTCGGGGGATAGCCATTGAACGTTCTCGTCCTCGGAGGTTCCGGCTTCATCGGCCGCCGTGTCGCGGACGCGCTGCACGCGAGCGGCTGGGCGCGCCCGGTATGCGCGTCGCGGCACCCGGCGGCCGGGCCGCCATGGTGCAGGATGATCTCCGTCGATGCGCGCGATCTCGTGACGCTCACCGACGCGCTCCGGGGGATGGACGCGATCGTCAACTGCGTCGCGGGCGACCAGGCCTCGATCGCAGACGGCGCGGCGCGATTGGTAGAGGCGGCGTCGAAGGCGCGCTGCCGCCGAATCGTCCACCTCAGCAGCATGGCGGTCTATGGCGCCGTGGAGGGGGTCGTCGGGGAAGACGCACCGCTCGACGCGAACACGGGATGGTACGCGCGCGCGAAGTGCGCCGCCGAAACCCACATGGTCGGCTATTCGCGACAGGGCGGCGAGGTCGTGATCTTGCGACCGGGCTGCGTGGCTGGCCCGGGGAGTCAGGCGTGGGTGGGGCGCATCGGACGGTTGCTGCGCGCCGGCCGCATCGGCGACCTCGGGGTCGCTGGTGACGGATGGTCGAACCTCGTTCACGTCGACGACGTGAGCCGAGCGGTGCTGGCCGGCCTCAGATTGCCGGTCCCGGGGGACCGGCCCGCGACGTTCAACCTTGCGGTGCCGGACGGGCCGCGCTGGAACGAGTACTTCACCGATCTCGCCCTGGCGATCCGCGCCTCGCCCGTGCGTCGCATCGGCTCTCGTCGTCTGTGGATGGATGCCTACGTCGCCGGGCCCCTGCTCAAGGTCGCGGAGCGACTGCTTCGCATGGCACGGCGGCAGGCCCGCTGGTTACCCGAAGCCCTTGCTCCGGGCCTGCTCCGCCTCTGGTCACAGGAGATCCGGCTCGACTCCTCGGCAGCGTCACGCGAGCTGCGCCTCGGCTGGACGGCCTATGGGGACACCTTGCGGTCCTCCGCGAACTGGTTTTGCAATGGTGTCCGCTGAACACCGCGAACTCCGGACCTTGAGCCGAGCCGCCGAGTGCGACGGCGACGAACGCGGTCATCGGCCCCCGCACGCGGGGTCGGATGGGAGCCGCCGTTCGACGGTCGCGGAGCTTTCGCCTTCGTTGACGGAGAGGGTCACATGGGTGCTCGGAGGGATCGTCTACGCGTCTTCTACTCGACGGGTGGTCCGCAGGACGTCGTCGAGGCCTACCGCCAGGAACACCTGGGCGAGGAGGGGAAGCAGCCCCTGGTGACGGATGTCTCGGTACCGTTCTCGAACCAGTTCCTGGAGGCCTGCGCCGCGGCGGGGGCCTCGGCGTGGCTGGTTTCGCCCCACGCGCGTGTCGACAAGCTGGAGGACGGGGCCTTCCGGATGGAGCACCGACCGCCGCCGAAGTTCCGCGAGAAGGGCGGCCTGGCCTGGCATCTGGGTACCCTCTGGTTCCAGCTCGGGCTCATGTGGAGCGCCATCCGGTTCCGTGCGCACGTGGCCGTGATGGGCGACACGGGTCATCTCTGGCTCTTCTCCGCGCTCAGACTGTTCGGCATCCGGGTCGTGCCCATCCTTCACTGCACGTTCTGGCCCGCAGGATTCAGGCAGAGCAAGCGAGTCACGCGGATCATCCAGCGGCTGAACGGCTGGTTCTGGAGACATCACGTCTTCGCGAGCATCGTGGTGTCGGACGAATGCAAGCGACAGATCCACGAGATCGCCGGCGAGGTCCCCGGCCCCGTCCTCGTGGCCATGCCACTCTTCCGTCGAGAGCTCTTCTCCGGCATTGGCGAGCCACCGGCGCAGCGGAGGCCTTTCACCGTGATGTTCGCGGGTCGGGTCGAGCGCTACAAGGGAGTGTTCGACCTCCTCGACGTGGCTGCCGCCCTGGAAAGCCGTGAGCCCGGGAGCGTCGTCTTCGAGATCTGCGGTGCGGGAAGCGCGCTCGAAGAGCTGACCAAGGCCGTCGCCGCTCGGGGCCAGGCGGCGTCCATACGGTTGATCGGCCGGCTCAATCGAGAGCAGATGGCCCGCGCGTACGAACGCAGCCACGTGGTCATCACCCCGACCACCTCGAGCTTCGAGGAAGGATTCTGTCAGGTCGCGGCCGAGGCCATCCTGGCGGGCAGGCCGCTCGTGGCGAGCCGGGTTTGCCCCGCCGTCGATCATCTCGGCGGTGCGGTGGTGGAGGTTCGCCCCGGCGACATCGGAGGGTACGCCGAGGCCATCCGCCGGCTTGCCAGCGATCCGGCCCTGTACGAGGAGAAGCGCGTCGCCTGCGCGAGCGTGTCTGGGCCGTACTACGACTGGAACGAGGGTCTCGGTGGGATGGTGCTCAGAGTCCTCTCGAAGGTCGCGGCGGACGCGGGGCTGGGTCCCCCATCCCGAGATCAGGCCCCCCCGACTCCGGCCAGCGGATCCTCGCTCGGGCGCGCGAGCCGCTCGCGCTCGACGCGCTCGCACCGGTAGAGGGCGACCCAGGCGGAAATGGACAGCGAGAGCTCGGCGACGAGGGTAGCCACGAACGCTCCCCGCCACGAGTACGTCGGGATGAGAGCGGCGTAGAGGAGAACGCTGAGCAGCCCGTTGGCCACGATGAGCTTCGTCCGCAAGCCGTTGCGGCCGAGGCCCATCAGCCCGTTCATGGGAAAGCTCGACTGCCCGCGGAGAATGACGATAGGTGCGAGCCACTGGAGCATCCGCGTCGTCTCGGAGAAGTCCCGTGTGAGAATCAGGGGCGCGAGCGGTGCGGCCAGGAACAGGCAGAGGCCCGCCGGCACACCGTATGCCGCGGCGACCAGCGACAGCCGAATCGCCCGGCGCAGCTGGCTGTTCGCGTCCTTTCCAGCTCGCAGGAAGGACAGGTGCGTCGCGTTCAACAGCGCCAGCAACGGCACCACCGCGAACCACATGATTCGAGAGGCGGCGCCGTAGCGGCCCGCGTCCGCCTGGTGGTGCGCGGCATTGAGGACGAACTTGTCGCCGTCGTTCTGTACGTTCCCGGCGCCGACCTGGAGCGCATACAGCAGGACGCTCCGGACGTGGCGTCGTCGTACGGGCCCGGGCAGAATCGGGAATCCCGCGAGGCGCGACGTTCTCGAGACGGCGAAGAGCATCATCGCCCCGAACGTCAGGGCCTGGCCGACGGCCAGGCTGAGGAGCGTCAGGGAACCCGTGGCCCCCAGGGTCGCCAGCAGAACGATCCGCACCAAGGAGTTCGCGATGCGGAGGCGGGCGGCGGCGGGGAATCCGTCGATCGCCTGCACGATGCCCACCGATTGCGTGAAGATGGCGGTGAGGAAGAACTCGGTCCCGATGAGGAGAGCCGCGGCGAGCGCGGGGAGCCCTTTGATCCAGAGCTGGCTCGTCGCAGACAGCACCGGTACCCAGACCAGCGCGTTCACGACGGAGATGCTCATGCACGAGCGTCCGACCTCGCCCGGGCTCTCGCCCGCGCGCGCGATGTGCTCCATCGCCGTGAGGTAGACGGCGGACTGGCCGAGGGCGAGGAAGGGCCCGATGAGAGACCACAGGCCGACGAGCGCGCCGAATCCGGCGGCCCCCAAAGTCCTCCCGAGGAGCAGGAACGACAGCGTCGAGGCGAGCAGCGAGGTGCCCTGCTCCACAAGCGCCCACACCGTGTCGCGCGTGTGCTCTCCCAGCGTGAACCGGTTCCGCCTCACGACCGCGCCACCGCCCCGCTCGCTGCGTCGCGCGCGAGCGCGAGGGGATCGCAGTGGAAGAGGGTCCGCTGCTGGCGCGGCCCGCGAGCCGTCTCGTACCGTGAGAGGGCCATCTTGCCGATGCCGGTGCGTCCTGCTTCGCTCATGGACCCCGTGAGGTGAATCGGACGCCGGAGACGCCACCCCGAGATCCACGCGCTCGCGGTTGCCCCGCCTCCAGACCGTCATGATGCGCGGCGACTCTAACAGACCCGGGGGCTTCGGCTCGACGGGCCCGCACCGAGTGAAGCGGGGGCGTCCCGAAAGCATGGTAGGCGGGACGGACCGATCGGACTGCATGCTCTTCCGGCGTTGTTCGGTATGCTTCGGCGCGACATCCTCGGAAGCGTGGTCCGAAGAGCCCCGGCGCGACCGTTACCATCGGGTGCGCGGGGCGAGCCGTGGCGCGTCGCCGTGTAGCCGGGAGGCAGCGGATGGAAGCCGAGACGCGTCACCAGAACTTCTTGGCCGAGAAGTTCTTTCCTTCGCTCGATGGGCTCCGGGGCGTGAGCATCATCGCGGTCGTCTGGCACCACGGCGCGGGGCACCAGCCCGGCCTGCTGGGCCAGGGTTATCTAGGCGTTCACCTCTTCTTCGCGATCAGCGGGTTTCTCATCACCACGCTCTTGCTGCGCGAGCGTGACAGGGCAGGAACGATCTCGCTGTGGAACTTCTATGTTCGCCGCACCCTTCGCATCTTCCCCGCGTACTTCGCGACGATCCTCCTGTACGTGATCCTCGTGGCCGCGACGGAGCCCCGCTCCGCGGCCGGAACCCAGTTCTGGCACAACTTGCCGTTCTTCCTGACGTACACCTCGAATTGGTTCGTGGACATCGCGTCCGGACCGAGGGTCATCTTCTACTTCGCCTGGTCGCTCGCGACGGAGGAGCAGTTCTATCTGATGTGGCCGTGGGTCGTTCGGTTCGCGCGTCGCTCGTATCAGCCCGTCGTGTTCATGACCGCCCTGCTCGCGATCGGCGAGATCGCCCGCGCCGTCGTTCCCGCGGGCGAGCTGTCGCCGCCGCTGCTCCTCCGGATCCTGGGCAGCATTGCGAGCCCGATCTGCCTCGGCTGCCTCCTCGGGTACCTCCTCCACAGTGCCTCTGGTTACCGAGCGGCGGCTCTCGTGGCCGGGCGCAGCTGGAGCGCGCCGCTCGCGAGCGCGCTGCTCCTCGTGTCCGTCGCAGTAGACGGCATGCCCCTGCTCGTCATCAGCCTGGCGATGACCTGCCTGGTCGCGACGGTGGTCGTCCGTCCCGATCACGGGATGCGGACCGCTTTCGACGCGAAGGTGCTGACGTACGTCGGCAAGATCAGCTACGGGATCTATTTGTACCACATGCTCGCCATCAATGCCGCGAGACGTTTCGCCGTGCCGTCGCGCCAACCCGTACTCGTCTTCCTGGTGGCCCTTCCGCTGGCGGTTGCGTTGGCGACGCTGAGCTACCGGTATTTCGAGCTTCCGTTCCAGCGGCTGAAGCACCGGTTCGAGGTCCGGCGGCCGACCGCGGCCCCCGTCGTCGCAAGGGTTGCCTCGTGAGCAGGGGATACGCAGGACTCCTCTGGTCGCCTAGCCTGCGACGGCCTTCGAGCGTGCCGCAGCCGTTCAGACCCTGCGGGTCGGGGGAGGGGTCTTGAAGATCGGCTATCTCGTGAATGGCTATCCACGGAACAGCCACAGCTTCATTCGCAGGGAGATCAAGGCGCTGGAGTCGCTCGGCGCGGAGGTGTTCCGTTACAGCCAGCGTCCGCTGGACGTGCCACTCGCCAGCGAGGCCGACCGGGAGGAGCATCGACGAACGCGCGAGCTGCTGGGTGCAGGCGTCCTGGCGCACGTGTGGGCGTTGGTGGCCGTGGCTCTGCGGCGACCGCTGGCCTTCGCCCGGGCCCTCACCACCGCGCTCCGGCTCGGGAGTCGATCGGAGCGGGGCGTGCTGCGCCACGTGGTGTATCTGGCCGAGGCAGCGGTCCTGGAGCGGTGGCTCCGAGGCACGGGAGTCACCCATGTCCATGCCCACTTCGGCTCCATCGCCACGACCGTCGCATTGCTCTGCCGGTGCCTCGGCGGCCCCCCCTTCAGCTTCACCATCCACGGCATGGACGAGTACGACAACACGCGCGAGAAGGTGTCCCATGCCGCCTTCGTGCTCGTGGTCAGCTCGTTCGGAAGGGCGCAGCTCTATCGCCGGGTGGATGCCGCCGAATGGCCCAAGATCCACGAAGTCCACTGCGGTGTGGACGGGGACCTGCTCACCGCCCCGCTGACGCACGTCCCCGAGGCGCCGCAGTTCGTGTGCGTCGCCCGACTCCACATCGAGAAGGGCCACCTGGTCCTTCTCGAGGCCGCCGCCCGCTTGGCTGCGGACGGCGTGCGCTTCGAGATCGCGCTCCTCGGTGACGGGCCGCACCGATCGATGATCGAGGAGCGGGTTCGGGCGCTGGGATTGGATGGACGGGTGAAGGTCGCGGGATGGAGGAGCGAGGACGAGGTGCGCGAGGCGATCCTCGCCTCGCGCGCGCTCGTGCTCCCGAGCTTCACCGAGGGGCTGCCCGTCGTGCTGATGGAGGCGCTGGCGCTGGGCCGCCCCGTCATCGCGTCCACGCTCTCCGGGATTCCGGAACTCGTGATGCCGGGCGTCAACGGTTGGCTGGTCCCGGCGGGATCGGTGGACGCGCTCGTGCAAGCGATGAAGGAAGCGCTCGAGGCACCACCGGCGCGGCTCGAGGCGATGGGCCGAGCGGGCGCGGCGTTCGTGGCGGAGCGGCACGACACGAGGAAGGAAGCCCGCAAGCTCTTGGCGCTCTTCCAGTCGGCCACGGGAGGGGCGGCCCGAGCCTTCGGAGACCCGCCGGAAGGTGCTTCGGCTCGAGAGGTGGCCACCCGTCCGTCGGGGAGCGCGTCGGCGTTGCCGCGGTCGGCCGTCCGCTGAGGAAGGGGGAGGTCCTCGATTTGACTGCGGTGAAGTGGGCCATCTTCCTCGTCGCGCTGCTCACGTCGAACCACGTGGCGCTGTGGCTCCGGCCGCGTCCGGCGATCCGGATCCGGCTGTGGACGCTCGTCGGCGTCCTCCCGTTCCTCGCCCCGTTCAACATGGGCCTCTACTCCTTCCCGGCACGCGCGAGTGACACGCCAGGCTTCGAGGTCGCGCTCATCGATTGGCTCGTGCTGTGCCTGGCCCTCTCGGCCGCGCCGAGCGAAAGGCCTGCGCCGTACCGTTTCACGCTGTTCGTGTACTTCGTGGTCGTGCTCGTCTCGATCACCCAGGCGCGGTGGCCATTGCTCGCCGCCGCGTACGCCTGGCGGGTGGGCCGCATGATTCTCCTGGTCCTCGCCATCTGGCGAGCGGGCGGCGACGACAGGCGAGTGCCGGCGGCCCTGATGCGCGGAATGCTGGCTGGTGTCGTCTTCGAGGGCGGCCTGGCCGCGTGGCAGCACTTCGTTCAGGGCATGCCTCGGGCCGAGGGAACCTTCTCCGGGTGGAACTCGCTCGGGTTGGTGGTGAACCTCATCGTGATGGTGCCGGTCGCGCGCATCCTCGCCGGCCCCACGTCGTTGCTCACGAAGCTGGCGCCCATGGCTGCGGTTATCGCGGATCTCTTGTCAGTGTCGAGGGGCGCGCTTCTCTTCCTCGGCCTGGGTGTCGCACTCGTTTGGCTCGGCTCCGCCCTGAAGGAGTCCACTCCGCGCAAGGCCTGGTTCGGCGTGTGCGGGCTCCTGGTCGCCGCCGTGATCGTCCCGGTCGCCATCAGCACCGTCGAATCCCGCACCGCCGCGGACAGAAGCGAATCGCTCGAGACCCGGCGCCAACTCCAGAGCGCGGCGGCCATGATGCTCGACGACCATCCCCTGGGGGTCGGAGCCAGCCACTTCGTGCCGGAGCTCCTCCACGGCGGATATGGAGAGCGTGCGGAGCTCGGATGGCGTGTCCGGATCTCCATCGTCCACAGCGTCTACTGGGTCACCGCGGCCGAGCTGGGCTACGGGGGCGTCGTGGCATTGCTGCTGCTGTTCCTCGACCCTCTGCGCGTCGCCCTGCTTCGTCGGCCCGGGGGGCGCCGAGGCGACGTTCTCCTCGGCCTGGGCATCGGGCTGGCCATCTTCTCCGTCCACTGTGGGTACGAGTGGGCCTGGCGCCTCGCCGAGGTCTCGTATCCCTACTTCATGACCGCCGGCATGGTTGCGGTCGTGGCGCGGCAGCCGAGGTCGGTGCTGGCCGGCGCGCGTCGCTTGCGCCACCGCCGCGCGCCCGAGCGGGTGGCGGAGGCGTTCAGAAGTTGACGTACACGAACTGCGCGACCTGGGTGCCCGTCGAGGCGGCGGCGTGAAGAACGAAGACGCCGATCCAGAAGATCTCGAACGTCAGGCTGATGACCTTCCAGTTGTCCATCACGTGTGCGACGAGCCGTTTCATGCGTCCTCCTAGTGGAAGAGGGTCGACGCGAGCGTCCGCAGCTTGTCCATGTCGAGCGCGAAGAGGATGGTCCCGAACGTGAAGTAGTGAGCAGCGGCCACGCTGCCCAGGACCCGGCTCGTGCGCGACGAGAAGTACCGCTGGACGCCGCGATTGCGGATCTTCCTCTTCTGCCGCTGGTACACGATGAGGATGGAGATCCCGACGCCGTGGTAGGCCCCCCAGATCAGGAAGTTCGCGGACTCGCCGTGCCACGCTCCGCAAGCGAGGAACGTCGCGATCATGCACACGACCGACAGTGACACGGGGCGCGCGCGAAAGAAGTCCCACTCGCGCAGCTTCCGCGCGAGGGGCCAGTAGACGTAGTCCACGAGCCAGCTGGTGAGCGTCATGTGCCAGTTGGTCCAGAACTCGCGGATGTTCTTCTGTAGGAAGGGCCAACTGAAGTTCTCGGGCAGCTCGAAGCCGAGGAGCCGGGCCGAGCCGATGGCCAGGTCGGAGTACCCGGAGAAGTCGAGGTACGCGTACGCGGCATAGGCGTACACGCCGACCAGGAACCCCGCGAAGGATCGCTGCTCCAGGGGTCGCGTGGGGCTGGTGAGGATGTACGGGGTGAGGATCTGCACCAGCACGAGCTTCTTGAAGAGGCCGTGGACGATCCGCTCGGCCCCGACCTGGAGATCGACCCTGGCGTTTCCGAGCCGGGGTGCGTGCATCTGCGGCGCGAAGTCCGGGTACCGCTGGATGGGGCCGCTGATGAACGAAGGGAAGAAGAGGATGTAGTTGAGGTATGCGAGCGGGTCGAGGTCCGGGATGGCGCGCTTGTAGGAATCGACGACGACGTGGACGGCCTTGAACGAGAAGTACGAGACGCCGACGAGAAAGACGTACTCGGTGGGCCCGACCGCTCCGGCCCGGCGGCGCATCCAGAGGATCTCCTGGGCCCACCGGTACTTGAACACGACGAGCGTGCCCAGCACGGCGGCGACACCGAGGACGGCGAGCACCCACCGGGTCCGCTCGGAGAGCGCACCCGCCGGTCGCAGGAGGCGTCGGCTCACGCCGAAGGAGACGGCGGCCACGCATCCGACCAGGGCCAGGTCGCGAGCCCCGAACGTCGGGACGGCGAGCAGCAGCGCCGCGGAGCAGGCCAGCATCGCCCAGCCTCGCAGGCGAGGGCCGCCGCCCAACACTCGAACGAGGAGCACCGCGGCCACGAGGGCCACCCAGAACTCTGCGCCATAGTAGAAGTCGAACCGCCACCAGGGGAGCATGAGCGTCAGGGCCCCGAAACGCCGGTCACGGCGACGCGCGGGAGCAGCGCGGCGGCAAGCGCGTTCGCGATCGCGCGGCTGGCCTCTGCGTTGTAGTGGGGGTCCTGCAAGAACGTCAGCACCTTCCCGCTGTCGTGCATAGCCATGAGCGTGGGCGTGAGATCGACGAACGCGATCGCGCCCCGCTGCGCATGATCGGCGAGCAGATCGCGAAAGCGGCCGAAGTCGTACGCGTCTCCGCGCACCCCGGCGGCGCGGAGGTGGTCGTCGAAGTCCAGATCGATCGAGGTCGGCATGTAGACGTAGATGGGCGCAGCGCCCGCGCTCCGGATGAGCGTGTCGAGCGCAGTGAGCCGAGTCAGAAAACGGTTTCGCTGGGCGGCCTCGGCCCACGGGCTAGTACGGGAGAAGTCCGCGAGGGACTCGAGCGCCGCGTCCTTCGCAGCCGCTCCCGTCCGGCCCTGGATCCGCCGGATGCCGTCGCGAAAGAAGTTGTACGCAGAGGATGCGTCTCCCAGCGCCACGAGGACGAACGGCAGCACCCAGCGGTCCTTGTCGAAGAGGTATCCCCGCTTGACGATGAGTCTCGAGGTGTCGCGGTCGAACCCGGTGATGAAGAGGTGGGTGAAGACGACGACCACTCCGGCCGGCTTCTGCGGGACGCGCTCGAGGAAATCATTCAGCACCATCTCCTGATCGGCGAAGCGGTGCCCGCCGATCGCGAGGTTCAACGCGTCGAAGTTCCGGGATCGCGCGATGCTCGCGAAGGCCCCCACGAACGTCTCGTCGTAGTCGAGCCCGTTGCCGAACGTGATCGAGTCGCCCACGAACGCGAAGTACGGCGCGGGCCCCAGCGTACGCTCACCCGCCTTCCGGTCGCGCAGGCCGAAAGAGTTGGTCTCGACGGTGCACGTGTAGGAAGGCGTCCTCAACCGCTTGGTCAAGTTCGCGCGCAGGCGGTAGGTGCTCCCGTTCTTCTCGAACATCCCTTCCGTCGCGTTGGACGGAAGTTGCCCGAGAGCGCGCAAGCCCACCTCGAGCATGACGAGGCAGAGCACGAGCGTGGGCGCGACGACCAGGAGCCCGGTCCGGAGCGCCTTGCGCAGCTCGCGGCTCATTCGTGAGCGGCCTGTGAGGCCATCGGCCTGGTGTCGGGTGTGAGCACTTCCCGGCCCAACATGAGGGCTCCCCTGCGCGGACTCTCGGGGGTGTCCACGCCGCATGGTACGCGCCGCGCGCGACATGGACCGCTCCTGACGCGAACCGTAGCGCGAGGCTAGCGGCGGGGTTCGCGAGGGGTCAAGTACCATCAAGGCGAGGCAGGTTTCAATGCGTGTTGTCACACGCGGTCTCAGAGAGCCTCTCCCCGGCGCCGCTCCGGAGCTGTCGGGACGGCACGCGCATCGCGCATGTTATGTTGCCGCGATGCGCGTGACGCGCCTTCGCCTCGGCGAGCTCGCGATCGATCGGCTCTCCTTCCCGGGGGCGATCGACGCGATCGACGCGCTGGTCGAGCGCCGGTTGGGCGGGATGGTCGTCACCCCGAACGTCGATCACGTGGTCATCGCGGAGCGAAACGAGCCGTTCCGAGCAGCCTATGCTGCGTCCGACCTGTGCCTGGCGGACGGAATGCCGGTGGTCTGGGCATCGCGCCTCCTCGGCGCTCCATTGCCGGAGAAGATCTCCGGCTCGGATCTCGTGATCCCGCTGATGGCCCGCGCCGCATCGCGCGGGTGGCGCGTGTTCCTGCTGGGGGGCGCCCACGGCGTCGCGGACGCGGCCGCAGAACGGCTCGGTCGTGACCTCGGCGTGAACGTCGTCGGAACCGCGGCGCCGCTCGTGCGCGTCGGGCCTGGAGAGGCGGACCCGGAGGGCGAGGCGGCCGTGGGCGCGATCCGAGCCGCGCGCGCGGACGTGGTCCTCGTCGCGCTGGGTGCGCCGAAGCAGGAGCTCTGGATGCATCGCCACCGCGATGTGCTCGCGCCCGCGGTGCTGCTCGGGGTCGGCGCCAGCCTCGACTTCGTCGCGGGGCGCGTTCGCCGCGCCCCGAGGTGGATCTCGCAGTCGGGCCTGGAATGGGCCTGGCGCCTTGCGCGCGAGCCGCGGCGCCTCTGGCGTCGTTATCTCATCGATGATCCGCGGTTCCTCTTGATCTTCTTGCGTAGCTGGCGAGCCGCGCGCGCGTCGCGAGCGTCACCGTGAGCCGCGCGCGCGGGCCGCGGCTCGCGCGACTGCAGGGCCGGCAGCGCCGGCGGACGCTCCTCCGTGCGCCGCGTGCCAGCGGCCGGCTCGCTCGTCCGTCACCTTCCGGGCCGCGGCGCGCTTGCCCATGACGAGGCTCGCCCTCTGATAGCGCCTGAGGAAGCGTCGGAACTCCGGGTCCTCGTACCGAGGGACCCGCTTCGCGGCCGCCGACAGATACCCCCACAGCCAAGCTACGGAGCCGGTCACCAGGGGGTACGTAAACACCCGCCACGCGAAGCTCGCCAGCACGAACGGCGGCCAGCTGCCCAGGACCCACTGGTGGCTCCCTTCTCGGGCGCGACCGTGCCAGATGCTCTTGTGGCTCGATCCCATCGGCCTGAGGTGCAGGAACCGGAGCGCCTCGGAATCGACGCTCTCGACGATCCACCCGTGCATCCGGGCGCGATGGCAGTCGATCGCATCCCACTGGAGGTGGCGCACGAACCCGCCGATCTCCCGGAAGCAGGTGGTTCGGTAGAACTTCGACGCGCCGACCGACATCTCGTCGCCGATCCGCTCCGGGGTGAGCACTCCCGTCGCCGGATGATGGAACCAGGGCTTCCCCGACGACGAGCCGAGCCGTGGCTCGGCCTCCATCCGCCGGATGAGCGTCTCGAAGTACCGAGGCGGCAGGTCGAGGTCCGCGTCCAGCTTGCAGACATAGTCGAACTCGTCGAGATCGACGGTGTCGAGCCCCGCGTGGAACGCCTCGGTGACGCCCCGCCCCACCACCCGCTGCCCGCGATCGGCGCGGTGAATCACGCGAAGCCAAGGGAGGCGGCCCGCGTACTCGTCGAGAATCCGCGGCGTATCGTCGGTCGAGCCGTCGTCCACCACCACCCACAACGCGGGCCGGATCGTCTGTGCGGCCACGCTGTCCAGCGTGCGGCGAATGAATCTCGCCTCGTCGCGACACGGTGACACGACGACATAGCGTCGAGACGGCTCCATGATGTACCCCTTCGACGCGCTCAGCTCCCGCGTCCGTGTACGCCCCGTCTCGGCCCTAGGCCCTAGGGAGCGGCGAGCGGAAGCGCGCGCTCGGCGACGCTCGGGAGCAGCCCCACACGCGATTCCATGGTGCGAATCCGGTCCGCGAGGCGGTGGTCCGCTCCACCGCGAAGGCAGGCTCGCGCGAACGCCAGGGGGTGCCCACGCTCGTGCGCGTGCCTCAGCAGGAAGAGCGGCGTGCGGCCCGGCACGTTGAGCCCCCGGTGGCACATGTACACCCTGTCGCAGCGGCGCCGGAGGTACTCGACGGCCTCCGGCGACAGGTTGTCGGGCTGGCCGAAGCCGACGGCGAAGTCCTGACACCTCCCGCCGGTCAGATCGCTGATGATCTCCAGCCCGTCCTCGATCTCGTATCGCAACTCCTCGGGCCGATGCAGAAGACCGAGGTCGCGGTGGGCGTTGTTGTGCGCGCCGATCCGGTGGCCCATCGCCAGCATCTCCCGCAGCTGGCTCGTCGAGACCCCGCACACGTCGCTCTCGGGCACCGGGGGGAACGCGTCCACGCCTCGTTCGTGATGGAACCGCACCCACTGCGCGATCGTCCGATCCACGAGCGAGGGGATGACGAAGAACACGGCCTGGACACCGGCGCTCGCCAGCCACACCGCCGCGTCGTAGTGGGAGGCGAGCCCGTCGTCGAAGGTGACGAGCAGCCGGTCCTGCCCGCCCACGTCGAGCCGCCCGGCGAGGAGTTCGTCCACGTCGGTGGGGGTGGCGATCGGCCATCGCTCGCGCCACCACTCGACCACCCGCTTCACCGTCTCGACCTTCTCATGCGGCGTGAGGTGGAAAAGCGTGATGCGAAGCCCCGCTGCGCCGCCGTACAGATCGGCGCGGTTCCGCGCGATTCGGCCAGTGGCTCGCCAGACCTGAGCGCCTGCCCATCGGAGCAGGCGGTCCTTTGCCGTCGGCGGGCTCGCCCACGTCGTGTACGAGACCGGAGTCGCGTCAGCCACGGTCCGCCCTCGCAATCGATGGCGCGGACGACGGGTTGGTCGATGGGCGCACTGGGATTCCCTGCGCAGCGGTGCCGCTACACGCCTGCCGAGATCGGACCATTACGGCCGACGATGGACCCCGGCCATCCCACGATGAGGGGACGTGACCCCGGCCGACTCCGCGAGCGGCGTCTGTTACGTTGTCCGCCGCCGGATGGAGGAGCTCGGTGAACGAAGGGCAAACGTACGGGCAGCCGGGCGGGGCGGAGCAGGGTCCTCGCGCGCCGGACGCTGCATGACGCGGCTCCGGGCCAGGGTGATCCGCGGCAGCGAGCTCACCGATGACGTCGTGGGGGCCTGGACCGCGCTCCAGGAGTCCATCCCCTACCTGGACAGCCCGTACTTCCGCCCCGAGTACGTCCAGGCGGTGGCCGCGATCCGTGACGACGTGCAGGTGGCCGTCGTAGAGGACGAGCTGGGGCCCGCGGCGTTCTTCCCGTTCCAGAGAGGCTCCGGAGGCGTAGGACAGCCTGTCGGGGGCCGGTTCAGCGATTTCCATGCGGTCGTCGCGAGGCCGGACCTGCGCTGGGAGCCGGGCGACCTGCTGCGCGCCAGCGGCCTGCGCGCGTTCCGGTTCGATCACCTCCTCTGCACGCAAGAGCCCTTCCGCCCCTACCACTGGAGGCAAGCTGCGTCTCCGTTCGTCGACCTCTCCAGCGGGTTCGAGGCGTACCGGGCGGAGCGCCGGCGCGCGGGGTCCAGGGAGATCGAGCAGATCCTCTACAAGTGCAGGAAGGCCGAGCGCCGCCTTGGACCAGTTCGGCTCGAGCTGCACACCTCCGATGCGGCCACGTTCGAGACCCTGCTGCGCTGGAAGTCGGAGCAGCTCCGGTCGACGGGCCAGCCGGACCAGCTCGGGAAGCCGTGGGTGCGGCCATTTCTCGAGCGGATCCGCGTCGCGCGCAGCGAGGGCTTCGCCGGAGTGCTCTCCGCGCTGCACCTTGGCGACCGGCTCGCGGCGGTGCACCTCGGGATGCGGACACGCACGGTGCTCCACTGGTGGCTTCCCGCCTACGATCGCGAGCTGGGCGTCTTCTCCCCGGGCCAGCTCTCGTTTGTCGAGCTGGCGCGGGCGGCCGCCGAGCTCGGTCTTCGCCGAATCGATCTCGGCAAGGGCGACGAGGCCTACAAGGCGAGGCTCATGTCCGGCGCGATCGCCGTCGCCGAGGGGGCCGTCGATTTCCGGCCCCTCACCGGGCCGATGCTGAAGGGGTGGTACAACACGGTGCAATGGGCGCGACGGTCTCCGCTGCGTGGGCCGCTGCTCGGCCCGGCACGCTGGGTGCGAAGGCTCGCGCAGGCTCGCACGGACGAGTGATCCCGTGCGCCTCCACCACATCGCGGGGCGCCCCCGCGCGGGCGGATCTCGTCGCGCGCCCGCGGGACTCCCAGCGTACGCAGCTCGAAGGTAGGCTTGAGCGCTCACTTCTCTTCGGCGCTGCTCGAGCGCATTCGCGCAGGAGGATCCCAGTCGTGCTCGCCGCCACTCTCGCCGCCGCCGGAGCGTTTCTGATGATCGCAGCCAATGATCCCTCGACTCCCCCGGGGGGTCTGAAGCAGAGCCTCAAGGCGATCGCGTCGAGCACGGTCCTCTTCGGCCACCAGTCGGTCGGATTCAACGTGCTCGACGGGCTCCGCGGCCTGGCGCGCGAGGAGGGGATCGAGCTCCGCATCGCGCAGGTGAACGGGGTCGCGGAGCTGCGACCGGACACCTTCGGGCACGTGACCGTCCCGTCGAACGGCGATCCGCTGCGGAAGCTCGCGAGCTTCACGACGGCGCTCGTCGGTGGGGAGCCCGACGTCGCGTTCGTGAAGTTCTGCTACGTGGACTTCGACGTCAACACCGACACTCGGGCCGTCTTCGCCGCGTACGAGGCGACGCTGCGCGAACTCAAGGCCAAGCACCCCCGCACCACTTTCGTGCACGTCACGGTTCCGCTCGTGGCCGGCGACGGGTACCTGAAGTCCCTCGTCAAGAATCTCCTCGGCAGGGCCTCGCCCGCGGTCCCGTCGAACGAGCGGCGCGAGGAGTACAATGCGCTTCTCCGCTCGACGTTCGCGAACGAGCCCATCTACGACCTCGCGCGGGTCGAGTCCACCGACTCCTCGGGCCGGCCGGTGTCGGCGACACTCAACGGGAAAGCGGTCCCCATGCTCGCCTCCGAGTACACGACGGACGGGGGGCACCTCAACGCGGCCGGCGCGCGGCGAGCCGCTCTCGCGCTCGTGACCGTCCTCGGGGACAGCCTCTCGGCCCGCGCAACGCGAGTGGGCGATGGCCGGGTCGGCGCGCGTTGAGGATCCCTTGGAGGGGTAAGCTTCCCCGGTCCAGTCGCTCGTCGTGATTTCGTCGCCCCGCAGGTACGGTCCTCGCCCATGAAGACCCGCTCGGACCCCGCCCACGCTCGGCGAGAGGTGCACGGTCGGGGGAACCTGCCGGTCGTCCAGGAGGCACGGGGCTGAGCGATGTGTGGGATCGCAGGGATCATCGGGCGGGTGGACGACGCCAACCGGGCGGCCTTGCGCCGCATGAACGCGGCGATGTCCCACCGCGGCCCGGACGCCGAGGGGACCTGGGAGTCGCCGCCGGGCCCGGGCGATCGCGGCGTGCTCCTCGCCCATCGTCGCCTCGCGATCCTCGATCTCTCGCCGGCCGGGACCCAGCCGATGACCGACCCGGTGACCGGGGACGTCGTGGTCTACAACGGCGAGATCTACAACTACCCGGAGATCCGCGCGCGCCTCTCGGCCGCTGGCCAGAGCTTCCATTCGACCGGCGACACCGCGGTGATGCTTCGCGCGCTGGGTATCGACGGGATCGACGCGGTGCGGTCGTTCCGCGGGATGTTCGCCTTCGCGCACTGGAGCAGCGCGCGCGGCGAGCTCCTGCTGGCGCGCGATCCCCTCGGGATGAAGCCCCTGTATCTCGCACGGAACCCCGATCCGACCGGGAGCTGGTCGCTCGCCTTCGCCTCCGAGATCCGGGCCCTGCTCGCGTCTGGCCTGCTCGGCCAACCGCGCCTCGACGCCCGGGCCGCGGCTTCCGTGGTGTGGAACGGCTTCGTGATCGGGCCGGGGACGGCCATCGCGGGCCTGGAGTCGCTCTGGCCCGGGGAGTGGCGCACCTTCGACGTGAGCGGGCGGGAGCGGGCCGCCCGGCGGTACTGGACAGTTCCGCGTCCGGACAGTGCCCCGCCGACGGACGAGGAGGGGCTGGCGACGGTCCTGGAGGAGGGGTTGCGGCTGCACCTCGCGAGCGACGTGCCGCTCGCGGTGTTCCTCTCGAGCGGAGTGGACTCGTCGACCGTCGCCAACCTCGCGCGGAAGGCTGCCGCTGCGCCGATCCACACGTTCACCCTGGCGTTCGAGGAGGAGGAGTTCAACGAGGGGCCCGTCGCACGGCGCATCGCGGAGGCGATCGGGACGCGCCATCACGAGGTGGTCCTACGCGAGGCGGACTTCGTCGGCGGGCTCGACGCGGCGCTGGACAGCCTCGACCAGCCGACGATCGACGGGATCAACGCCTACTTCATGTCGCGCGCCATCCGCAGCGCCGGGTTCACCGTGGCGCTGGCGGGGACCGGCGGCGACGAGCTCTTCGGCGGCTATGCCTCGTTCCGCGACCTCCCGGTCCTGCACCGGTGGCTCGGCCGTCTGCGCTGGGTCCCCGGCGCGGCCCGCGCGGCTGCGGCGCGTGCGGCCCTGTCGATCGTCCAGCGCTCGTCGGGTCCGGT
>Ga0062382_10000053_pt1 | contig 25396 bp, 11 predicted proteins | sample DOMMetBare2Fresh_FD_59507 | JGI IMG/M metagenome (GOLD analysis project Ga0062382, IMG submission 59507) | Wetland sediment microbial communities from St. Louis River estuary, USA, under dissolved organic matter induced mercury methylation -... | ecosystem: Environmental > Aquatic > Freshwater... | reverse complement strand
ACCAGCCGTACTGCTCGATCGCCCGGTTCAAAGGATCAGCAGCAAGGCTGTTTCACAACAATGGAGACGGGACGTTTACCGATCTCAGTGAACGGGCGGGTATCGCGAAGCCGGCTGGTAAGGGCCTGGGCGTCGTCGCGCTGGATTATGACAACGACGGACGGATGGACATTTTTCAAGCGAATGATGCCGCGGCCAATTTCCTTTATCACAACAACGGCAACGGCACATTTTCCGACGTGGCACTTGAAGCAAGTGTGGCTCTTGATCCGGACGGCAATGCGCGTGGTGGCATGGGTGTGGACGCGGCGGATCTTGACGGCGATGGCTATTTGGAGATTTTCGTGGCGAATTTTTCCGATCAGACAAACGCCCTGTTTCACAATGACCACCACGGGTTGTTTACGGAAATTACCAACCAAATGGGCCTGGGCGCAATCAGTATTCAGATGAGCGGTTTTGGCTCACGATTTTTTGATTATAATAACGATGGCCTGGTGGATCTCTTCGTTCTTAACGGCCATCCTTTTGAACCCATCAACAAGATATTTCCAAACATCACGTACGCTGAGCCACCCTTTCTGTTTGAGAATACGGGCAAAGGGTTTCGCGACGTAGCCCCCAAGCTTGGCGCTCCACTCAGGAGACTCTATGCCGGGCGCGGTCTTGCCGTGGGTGATTTTGACAATGACGGTGATTCGGATCTGTTACCGCTGAATGTAGGAGAACCACCCGTGCTGTTGCGCAACGATGGAGGCAACCAGAATCACTGGCTCGGGCTCAGCCTGATTGGCAGCCTGAGTAATCGAGATGGAGTTGGAGCTAAAGTCACTGTGACGACGCGTGGAAAGCGCCGCGGTAAAGAACGCCTGGGCGGCACCAGTTACTGTTCCGCTTCCGACCCGCGTTTATTGTTTGGATTGGGATCAGCGATGACGATTGATCGATTAGAAGTGAATTGGCCAAGCGGCCAGGTCACCCTCCTGAGAAACATTCGCGCCGATCAATACCTCACCATCAGGGAAGCCTCCAGGAAGCAAAATCCGCGGGCGGCAAGCCGCAGTGGCCGCGCTGTGCTTCATCGCAGACCCTGAACAATCCCCGCTTCTTAACCTGCTCAACCCAGGATTTCGGCGAGCTCCTCATGCCCACGTAACAGCTCACCTAACTGCGTCGCTTGCTTGCCCCGGTTATTTTCGGAGTGCCGCTGCCCGAACCCTCAACAACCTTGACGTAACGATTGAGGCCAGGGTTCGTGAGCCTGTCGATCCTGCCGCTGGGCCAGCGAATCTCCACATAGTCGATCTTTGCAGTGGAGCCGAGACCCAGGATCTCGCGGGGATCGTGTGAGGCCAGATAGCTGCCGCCCGCAGTCTTCAAACGGCTTCGTTTCACACCTCCCGCCAGCCAGGTGATTACAGTCCCAACGGCGGCGGGATTGCTCCTGGTGGCTACGAGCTGCAGACCGAGCCAATTGTTTCGATTGCCCCCTTCATTGCGCAGCAGCAACGGCGGTTCCCCGTTGTTTGACAACAGCACGTCGAGGTCGCCATCGTTATCAATGTCGCCAACAGCCAGACCGCGTGCGGAATAATCCCTCGTGAAAACAGCGCCGGACTGCAAACTTACGTTCCTGAAAACGTGCCCGGTATTCTCAAACAGCAGCAGCGGCTCCTTGTACTTCACGCGCGCGACACGCATCTCGATAAAATCGTCTGGATGTCCATTCGCCAGGAATAAGTCCGCGTCGCCATCATTATCATAATCAAAAAATTTTAGTCCCCAGCCGCTTAACAACTGCGTCGCAGTTCCAATTTCCCCGGGTTCGTCCGTAAAAGTCAGATCTTTTTGGTTGTGATACAAACTAAAGAATTCCTGGTCGATGTTGGCTACAAAGAGGTCCTGCCAGCCATCTTCGTCATAGTCCGCCGCGTCCACCCCCATTCCCGAGCGTGGCCTTCCGGCTACGCTATAGGCGACTCCCGCTGCCAATCCCACTTCCTCAAATTTTCCAGCGCCATCATTGATGAAAAGAAAATTGGGCATCGTATCGTTGGCGACAAACAGATCCAGCCAGCCATCGTTGTTAACATCCGTCGCGACCGCGCCGAAGGACTTGCCAGGTGAATCGGCAATCCCCGACTCCCTGCTCCGTTCAGTGAACTTGCCTCCACCATCGTTATGGAAGAGATGGCTGGGTCGAGGCTTGAACAGGCGGGGAACGCAATAGTAACGCCGGCTCAAAGTCTCATCCGTGCACAAAATGTTGATCGACTTTTCATAAACAACAAAGCTGGAAACGAACAGGTCCAGCCGGCCATCGTTGTCGTAGTCAAACCACACTGCACTGGTGGACCAGCCAGGTGCCGCCACTCCCGCTTTCTCAGCAACATCGGTGAATGTTCCATTCCCTTCATTGTGGTAGAGAATATTTCTCCCGTAACTCGTGACATAAAGGTCAACCCAACCATCACCATCATAGTCGGCCGCGGCGACACCCATGCCAAAAGTCCCGCCGGCTACTCCGGCCTTGTCGGTGATGTCGGTAAACGACCCGTCGTGATTGTTTCGGTAAAGCGCGTTCTTTAATGGAGCCGGCGGGGAATAGAAATCTGACGGGCCACTGTTGACCAGGTAGATGTCCATCCAGCCATCGTTGTCGTAATCAAAGAGTGCTCCACCCGGTCCCACGCTCTCGGGCAGATAGCGATCAGTCGAACGAGCGTTGTTATGAATCCAGGTTATGCCACTCGTTTTCGGCATCACTTCTGCGAAAGTAACCGCCGGCCTGGCCGCTCCCGGTTTTTGCGCGGCAACGCTGAAAGGTAAAGTAACAACCGCCATTAGAAGCAGGACGATCCTCGAATCTGCGGGCCAGCGTGATCCAACACACTGACCGCAGCTCCTGGCAGATCGCCGCAAGAGCAAACGTTTAAGCAAGCTTACCGGCTTTCCCGCCGCACTGGGCGTCTTGCCGCCCCAGAGAATGCGATTGGTATTATGGCTTGGGTGTTGGGGGTGAAATAACAAAAGTATCGCCTTCCCTCTGCTGTGCCTGGTCCTGGGCTTTAAGTCTTTCCACGGTTTGCATTTCGGCCTGCGCCCGCTTTTGATCTTTGAGCCGGGCGTAAAGCACTGCCAATTGATAGTGTGCTTTTGAATCGTCCGGATTCAGTCTGACTGCCAGCTCAAGTTCCTTCTGGGCCCGCGCGTAGTCCTTCAGCTTCAGATAGCTCGCGCCCAGAGCAACGTGCGCGTGTGCAAATGAGGGTGACACCTCGACCGCCTTTTCGAGCAGCGCTATAGCCCGCTCGTCCTGGTTCGCTTCCTGGACGATCAATCCCAGATAGTAAAATGGTTCGGGCACGCTGGGGTCGGCCTGGCTGGTCTTCTCGAGGTAACTCCTCGCCTCGCTGAATTTCTTCTGTTTGTACAGGACATAACCGAGATACAGCTGGCCCTGTGCATTATCGGGTTGCAGCGTGAGAGCTTTGCGAAAGAGTTGTTCGGCCGCGAACACATCCGCCTTCTTAAGCCACGCCGCGCCCAGCGCAATCAAGTAATTGGGCTCGTCCGGTTTCATTTTCACGGCCTGATCCAAGGACGACTGGGCCGCGTCAAAAACTCTGAGCCCCAAGGCTGCCACTCCGACTTTGTAAAGAAGTTCCGCGGAGTTACCAGCCAGCTCTCGCGCTTGTGACAGATACGACAATTGGGTTTGTGTATCTCCCCTGCTATGGGAGACTTTGGCCAGACCCAGGATGGCGTCGATATTGCCCGGCTCAGTCTGGAGCGCCTGAACGTAATTCTCTTCTGCCTTGTCCGTATTGCCTTTTGCGGAGTAGGCATCGCCAAGCAATGTCAGAAACGCTACGGAGGTTGGCTGTATCCCTTTCACCCTTTCAATGACGCCAATAGACGCGTCCAACTGTCCCCGGGAAAGCTGCATGCGCGCCAGCTTATAGTTGGCCTCGAGGTTGTTCGGGTCGAGCCGAATTACTTCTTCCAATTCCGAAACGGCTTTGTCGGGCGCATGTTTGAGGAGATAGAGGAAGGCAAGGTTCATGTGCACGGCCACGAACCCGGGATCAATCTTCGCAGCTCGCTGAAACAGGATTTCAGCTTCATGCAGCTTTCCCTGTTGGGCACGAATCGTACCGAGCAAATTGAGCGCCGCGGCTTCATTCGGCGCCTGTCTCAAAATGCTGTTCAGTTGCTGCTCGGCTTCGGCAAGCCGGCTTTCGCGAATCAGTGTGGCTGCTCGATCAAGTCGCGCCTGCTTATCAATTGACTGGGCCGCAGCAAATGGCCCGGTTAACAACAACAGCAGCGAAACCAGGATCCAGTGCACCCAGGGCGTTCGGCTCCGTCGCGCCGCCAGTAGATTGCTGGCGCTTGACTTGTGCTCCAGCCTCCGCAACAAACAGACGGGAATATCCGGCTTAACGTTGCGCCACTTTTTTGAAGTCCTTCTGCTCGACGACACCTTGCCCCTCTTTGATAGTGAGGATTTTGTTTACGGCGGCGCCGGCAACCTTGTCGACAGCGCCACTTGGCCAGTGAACCTCAATGAGATCTATCCTGGTTCTCTGCTCGAGTCCAAAAAGTAAACGCAGATCGTTCTGCGAAATGTAACTGCCGCCGCTGTGAACCTCGCCAACCTGTGTTAGATCGCCGGCCACGACCTTGACTCGCGCGCCAATGCCGTCACGATTACTTTTCACACCGATGGTCTGAATCAAAACGGAATTGTTCGCGTTGCCCCCGTCATTTCGCAATAACTGCGGCGGGCCGTCCAGATTATTGATGACCAGATCGCTGTCACCATCGTTATCGATATCGCCGCAGGCGGCGCCTCGCCCGGTCCGCAGTTCAGCGAATGGCGCCCCGAGTTGTGCCCCGACCTCCTCGAATGTGCCGTCACGTTTATTGTGGTGCACAAAATTGCGCTGCCGGTAAGTCGGTAGCTGCGGGTAAACGTGACCGTTGACAACCAGCAGGTCAACCCAGCCGTCGTCGTCATAATCAAAAAACCAGGTACCCCAGCCCACATAGGGCAGACTTACGGCCGCTACTTTAGCAGCGTAAGAAACATCCGTGAAAGAACCTTTGCCGTCGTTGTGGTAGAGAGTGTTGTAGTCATCGTCGAAGTTAGTGATGAACAAATCGAGCCGGCCATCGTGATCGTAGTCGCCAAGGGTCACGCCCATGCTGCCCTGCTCGCTGCCGTTTTCATTGACCGCGGTTCCCGAGGCAAATCCGATATCCTTGAAAGTGCCGTCGCCGTTGTTGTGGTAGAGGAAGTTGGGCGTCGAGTCGTTCGCAACAAAGATGTCCACCAACCCGTCCTCGTCAAAATCACTGGCCATCACGCCGAGCCCATAGTAGCCATCGGAATCAGAGACGCCGGCTTTTTTTGCAACCTCGGTGAACGTGCCATCGCCGTTGTTATGATAGAGCGCATCGCCTGCGCCCTTCAGTCCTCTCGGTCCGCATTGCACCGGTATCCCTTTGAATTGGCAGGTCCGGCCTTTGCCGAACTCCGGTAGATTGCCCACATCGAAATCTACATAGTTGGAGACAAAAAGATCCAGCTTGCTATCGTTATCATAGTCCACGAATGCCGCGCCGGTGGACCAACGCGGATCACTCACACCCGCCTTTTTGGTAACATCCGTGAAGGTGCCGTTGCCGTTATTTTTCAGCAGATGGTTTGGTCCCAGACAGGTAACATAGATATCGCGGAAACCGTCGTTATTGTAATCACCAATCGTCACACCCATGCCCCAGCCGATATCACCGACTCCGGCTTTGTCCGTCACCTCGGTAAACGTTCCCGCGCCGTTGTTGTGGTAGAGAACGCTCCTGGTCTTCTGCTTTGATTTCACCATCTCGACCGTCAGTGAGTTAACGAGGTAAAGGTCCAGATAACCATCGTTGTCGTAATCAAAGAGCGCCACGCCACCACTCATTGACTCCACGATGTACTTCTTCTCGGGCGAGGAGACGTGCTTAAACTTGATGCCGGCCTTATCGGTGACATCAGTGAAGCGCACGTCAATCGCCTGGCCTCTGACAATCAGGGCGGGCAACGTCAGGAAAGGGATCAGCAATAGCGTAATCAGCGCCGGAATGATTCTAATGGGCAAGAGTTAGCACCCTTATCGATCATGGTTTTGTTTGTCGCCGTTCATTCTCTTTCAATTGGCGTGAGGTCTCCAAATGGTTCTCGCCCTCCGTTTTTCGTCCGGCGGCAATATAGGCCCTGCCGAGTTGGTAATGAACGTATGGTTTGTCGGGCGCCAGCTTTGCCGACACCTCCAGTTCTGCAACTGCTTCGTTGACTTCGCCCTGTTGCAGCAGCGCCTTGCCCAGCTCGTAGTGGGCGTCGGCGAAATCTGGCTTGAGCTGAATTACTTCGCGCAACAATTTCACGCCGGCAGCAGTTTTTTGCTGGGCGAGGAGCACGAAGCCCAGATGATATTTGGCTTGCACGTCGCCAGGATTCAACCCCAGTTCGTCGGTAAATGCCTGCGCTGCTTCATCGAACTTTCCCGCCTTTATGTAAACCAGCCCGGAATAGTAACGGACCAGCGGCGTCTTCGGATCGAGCGACAAAGCGAGCTGTAATTCCTCCAGAGCCTTCTTCGTTTCGCCCTGCTCGTCATAGGCCTGGCCCAGCAAAATGTGGAGTTGGGGAGTATCCCCGCCGAGGACGACCATCTGCTGAATTACCTGATCAGCCCGCTCCTGCTTGCCCTCTTTGATCAGAGAGATGGCCAACGTGTAGTAGAGGCCGACATTGGAAGGATTGGCGGCGATTACTTCTGACAGCAGTCGTGAAGTTTCCGGGTACTTCTCCAGCATGAAGTAACTCAGCCCCAGCAACTGCTTAGCCTGGACATTTGCCGGATGAGCATTTAACTCGCGTTCAAGCGGTGTTGTCGCTTCTTTGTAGAGCTCAGCCTTGAAGGCAGCCAATCCCCAGTTGAAGTTGAGGCCTTCCAGTTCCGCATTCCACTGGGCCGCGAGCGCGAACTGCTCCTGCGCCCCCTTAAAATCTTTCTGGTCGGCGCGCAGCAGCCCAATCTGATTGTGGGCCGCGGCGACCACCTTTGAGTAATATGCCTCGCCGCTCTTAAGTTCCTGCGCGACAGTGGCGCCGGGCGTGGCCGATTCCGCGATCACACCCTCGAACGAGGCCATCTCCGGGAATTTGCCGCTTTGCTCGCGGAGGTTTGCCGCGTTCACGTAAAGCTCGCTTTTTTCCTTGTCGCTCTTCAGGGATTTAGACTTTAGCTCCGCGGCGAGCTGTAACTCTTTTTGAGCCGCTTCCGGCTGGCCGATTTTCAGCAGCGACTGACCCAGACGATAATGAGCGGTGGCCACCTGGTAATCATTGTGGTTCGCCGATGGATTGAGAGCGATGGATTTCCGGAGTACTTCAACCGCTTCCGCATACCTTTCCTTTGCCTGGTACGCCTGGCCCAAATGAAAATAAGGATCAGAGTTCGACGGCTGGATCAGAACTGCCTTCTGCAATAAGCTAATAGCCCGGTCCCACTCTCTACCCATTAAATAAACTATGCCGAGATAATAGTTGGCGAAGAACTCGTCCGGGTGTGAATCCAACTCCACTTTGAATTCCTGCTCTGCATCCGGCAACCTGGCCGCGCCGTCTTTAAGCAGATAGGTGAGGCCAAGATAATAATGAGCTCTGGGAAAATGGGGATCGAGAGCGATGGCCTTCTTGAACTCCTGAATCGCTTCTCCCAAAAAGCCCGTCTCTCGATAAGCGCGGCCAAAAATGATCCGCAGCTGCGGCCGGTCGCCAAATTCTTTGAGCATCCGCTCGTAAATTTGCTTAGCGGGAGCGAACTGCTGCTGCTTGAGATAGGCGAGGCCCAGTGTATAAGCAACGTCGTTATCGTTCGGGGTTATTTCCAGCGCTGTTTGCAGCTCAGCTGCGGCTTTGTCGAAGTTGCCCAGCATGAAATAGCTCTTGCCCAGCATGTGGTGCGCACCAGCGCTGCGGGGAGCGACGGCTAAGCCCTGCCGCAACGACTCAATGGCTTTTTCATACTGCTCTGCATCGAAGTGAGCAATGGCCAAATCTATCAAGGCCTCGGACGAACCGGGCCGGTAGCGGGTGGCGAATTCCAGAACGGTGATGGCCTGCTGATACTTTTTTTCTGCTGAATAGATCTTTCCGAGCTTACCGTATCCTTCGGCCAGAACAGCTGTGTACTCCTTTTCTGCCGCGACCAGATTGCCGGCACGCCTCTGCGCTTCCGCTATCTCAGAGTGTTGTTGAAGCGAATCCTGGGAGGACTGGAAAACGAAGAGCAACAGCAGGAAGGGGAAAAAAGTGGAAGGCAAAAAACTCACGTAAACTTCTCTGCGCTTAATAAAAATCAGACGGAGGGCTGTGGTAGATCAAGCCCTCCGTCTTTGTTTTCTTCTGGCTGAACTATATCAGAAGTTGAACTTAATGCCGAACTGAATCTCGCGCGGTCCTCTATCCGAAGTGAGCCGGCCAAAGTTCCCATTAGTTCTTGCACCGGTGAAGGGATCGATGCCCAGCCCGGCATCGAAGCCGTTAAAGTTCGCGTGGTTGAAGATATTGAACATTTCCGCCCGGAACTGGATACCGTAGCGCTCGCGCACCTTCCAGTTCTTGGCTACTGAAAAATCAACGCTCTTAAGGCCCGGTTGTCGAACGAGGCCGCGCTTCAGATTGCCGAACTTCCCCACGGCGGGCAACTTAAAGGCCGCCGAATTAAGATATACGGTTTTGTCGGCTCCATGCAGATAAATTGGTACCCCAGGAACCAAATCCGGTCGGTAGCCGCCGTTGGAGGGGGCACCGGCAAGACCAAAATAATTCGGGTTCACGCCGGTAAAGACGTCGAGTGGCGTACCGCTCAGCAAACTGATGATGCCATTGAGTTGCCAGCTTCCAAAAACGTTACTCATTAACGAGCCCCGGTTTTTGAAAGTGGGCAGCGAATAGACAGCATTGGAAACAAAGATATGCCTGCGATCAAGGTCCGCGTCTCCCCGATCCAGCTCGTAGTTGAAGGGATCGCTGGTGGCGCTGGTGAACGACGTTAAGGGAACGTTGGAAACGGCGTGCGACCAGGTGTAGGAAACCTGATAAGACAGCCGGTCCGTAAACCGGCGGTTGACCCATACTTGTAGGGCCTTATAGTTCGAGTCGCCCGAGGATTCACTCATCGTAATGGGGCCCAGATTGGGAAACCGGCGACTATTACTGACGATGGTGTTCAGATCCGGATTGTTGCTGATGAAAGCCTGCGCAACGGTAGCTCTCTTACCTGGAAGAACATCGTTGAAGTTCACACCTCGCCGCCAGATGTGCAGACCATGGTTTCCGATATATGAGACTTCAGCGACAGTGTTCTTCAAAATTTCACGAGAGACCGTCAGGTTCCACTGCCAGCTCTCTGGTGGGCGGAAGTTCTCGCTCACCGCATTGAAGGGTGTATTGGTGCCGACACCAGCAACTGCATTTATTAGTCCCGGATTAATGGTATCGAGACTCCGAAAGGTCGGATCATCGGCGAGATTTGCGGTACCGCCTCCCCAGTTCGAGGAAACTGACTTCGTCCAGGGTGGATTGCCGGCCATGCGCAGCACATCTTCAATGACGTTTGAACGGCTCATAAAACGCCCAAACCCCATACGCACTGCCATCTTCCCATCTCCCTTGACGTCCCAGGCGAGACCCACACGTGGCTGGAAGCCCTTGTTGTAAGGCTTGACCAGCGAGCGGCCCAACCCGTTCTGGCCAGGCTGCACCAGGCCACTGAGCGGATTTGTACCGTTATACAATCGCGGGATGTAGTTGCTGATACGGTCGTTGTTTGAGTAAGCCGGAGAATATCTCGACCAACGCATACCCAGCGTGAGCGTAACTCCGGGACTCAATTTATAGGTGTCGTTGCCATAAAACTCAAAGTCATGCCAACGGCCCAGGGCCTGCTCGTTGTGGTCGATCTCAGTGTAACAACCAAGTGGCAGGTCCTTGTATAGTATTTCGGCAATGGCATTGCCGGTGCGAGTATTTGTGCCGCAGAACTGTGCAATGCCGCCGGCTCCGTTACTCAGTTCGTTCTTTATGTTATGGCTGAACAGGACGCCGAATTTCAGATCGTGAGAACCGACTACCTTGGAGAAGTCGTCTTTCCAAATGAAGAGGTCCTCATGATTCTGCCACGGCGCCTGATGCCAGAGAGCGGGATACCCGTCAGCGCCCCAGAAGGTAGGCAATCCCACACCTGGTGATTTCGGGAAAACAGTGGGGAACTTCGAGGCGATCTCGTTGTTCAGCGCCTCACCCGCCTTGCTGGTCGTGATCACAATATCGTTTCCCGCGCGCGAGAATTGAAACTCATTAACCGACGACGAACTCAGGGTGCTGGCCAGCTTGACCGCGAAACTGCGGCTGGGTTGGGACCAGTCTGAGGTCAAGGTTGGGAAAGGAGAGTCGCCCCAGAAGTTGCCCGCAGCATTTCCGTGAGTCCAATTCTCATGAGTATATTTGATCAGCAAATTCATCTTGCTGGTGATGTTGATGTCGCCGCGAATGCTGTCCTGACGAGTTTTGACCGGCTCTAACAAAGTCGTAACCCAGTTTGTCGGGCCAGTCGTATTGGGATCCGGAAACACCTTAAGTATTGCCAGACCAGCCGGGCTAAGTTTGTTCGCGGGTATCTTGTTGCCGGGGAAAGCCAAACCGGTGAAAGGATCGTGTGGCAGCCCACTTGTCAGTGCTCCACTGAAATCTCCAACTCTTTCAGCGGCGGTCGGAACCTTCGACGAAAGCGGGGCGCCGCGCTTCTCGTCGCGCCATTCCTCGCTCCAGAAAAAGAAGATCTTGTTCTTCTTGATTGGGCCGCTGAAGTTGAAACCATAGTTGTTGTATTTCAACTTTGCTTTCGGTTGACCGGCTCGTTTGAGGAAGAAATCTGTGGCATTGAGCCTGTCGGAGCGCAGGAACTCAAAGCCAGTGCCGTGAAACTGATTAGTGCCGCCCTTGGTGATCAGATTGACGACAGCTCCCTGCGCCTGACCGTACTCTGCGCTAAAGCTGTTGCGCTCCACACGGAACTCCTGGATCGAATCTACCGAAGGGAAGATCAGCAACGTCGCGTTGGAACCCACGTCCATATTGTTGACGCCGTCAACGGTCCACATATTGGCGTTTGATTGGTTACCATTGACCGACATGTCAACGTGAGAATCAAGTCCGGTGCCCCCAGTGCCAAAAGCCCCTCCGGCGCCGGCCTGGGTGACTGGCGAAACGCCCGGGACCAGCAGCGCCAGCTGTGCGTAGTTGCGCCCGTTCAGCGGCAACTCTGTCACCTGCTTCTCTGAGACAAGGCTGCCCACTCCGCCGCTCCGCGTTTCCACTGGTGCGGCGTCGGCCGTGACCGTCACGACCTCACTGACCTGACCTACTTGCAGATCCAGGTTGACGACTTTGTTCTCGCCCACATGCAGATCAACTGCTGCAGCTAACGTTTTCTTGAAGCCCGAGGGCGCAGTGCTGACGGTGTAGAGCCCGGCCGGCATACTGGTCGCCAGGTAAAAGCCGTTGTCATCGGAAGTTACCGTACGCGATATTCCCGTGCCCTCACCCTGGATTGACACTTCGGCGCGCGGGACGACAGCACCCTTCTCATCTCGAACGGTGCCGCTGATAGTTCCTACCGTTGTGGTCTGCGCATAGACACTAAAAAACAGCGCGCTGATCATCATCACGCCTATTTGTAAGCCAAGCTTTTTCAGCATACGAACCTCCGGGGATTGTGCTTCACGTTTCCAAGGTCTCACGAGTGCGAGCCAACTATAATGAAAATCAGAGACGCAAGACTAAGCTATGCCACGAACCGGCGAAAGACTCCGGCGCTCAGTCGTTGTCTCTATAAGGAACTTTGGGTTCAATAAGAACCAACTGCAAGGACGCTCAATCAAAAGAAGCCGCGGACTACTGCCCTTCTGTGATTGGCGAGGGGTAGTTGACGAGAATTGACCACGAACTAGAACTTCGTTTCAATCCCCAGTGTCAGGACCCCGAGACTATGAATTATTCGTTCTTTGGACTTTGTTGCACTGCCAAGCAAAAGGATTTACTCCTACTCGGCAAAGTTTGTCAAGGACTTTTTGAAAACTGTGGTAAATCAGTCAAAAAGGGGCAATCATATCGATAAAAAGAGCAAGGTTTCCTCCACTTCTTTGTTGGGAAACAAAACGAAGTTCGCTTAACCGCCCGAAGCGGCAAACTTACTTGCCAGGACCAGGCTGATGGCGCCCATCAAAGTAGGCTGATCGCCGAGCGTCGACTCCATGATCGGAGTTGAAGGAAAACCCCGGCAGATACTGGTGTCGACTGACGCCTTCAGTTCCTCGCTAATCACCGGCCACGCACGGGCGATCGGACCGCCCACTATTACTACTTCAGGAGCCAGGCCTTGAATCAAGTTAGCTATTCCAATCCCAAGGTAACGCGCCGTCTCCTTTAATGCAGCCCGTGCATTCCGTTCACCTCGTAGGGCCAGATCTGTTAGCCTTGCAAAGTTAACGTCTTCGTTCCCGTTAGAGCGTGATAACTTCTTGTAGCGCGCGAGGGCTGCTCGCTCAGAAGCAAAGGCCTCCCAGCATTCCCTGCTGCCCACCGCACACGACACTGGAGCCCCGCTGCCGATAGTCATGTGGCCAAACTCACCGGCAGTACCGCCTTCGCCGCGATAAACCTGACCATCGAAGACGATGCCGGTACCAACCCCTTCTTCTACCAGGACTAAAATAAAATCACGAACTTCGCGAATCTCCGGCCGCCCAAACCAGAGTTCCGCAAGCGCTGCGGCATTGGCATCGTTGTCAATCGTAACGGGGAGCAAAGTTGCTTCCGTCAACGTTTCGGCAATCGGCGCATTGCGCCAACTGAAATGGGGCACGTAGGAGTTTCCCGATTCGGGATCTACTACACCCGGCAGGCTGATGCCTATGCCTTCAATGGTTCCATTGCCATTGCTGATGAGTCTCTTTGCCTCTGACACGATCTTCTCCAGGGTCTTGTGAACATCTTCGTCAGTGGCAAACTCCTGCTGTTCCAGAACTCGCCCAGCGAGGTCGCTGCTGGCCATCACTGTCTTTACTGTGCCCAGATCGACTCCGATAGCCACCGCGTGGGCAGCCCGTAGCGAGAGCAGATTAGGCGGACGGCCTCCGGTCGATTCCCCGCTCACTTCCTCGATCAAACCGTCGGTTAACAACTCATCAACGATTAGGGAAATAGTGGAGCGCTGGAGTGCGGTCTCGCGGGCAATCTCCGCTCGCGATATGGGTCCCAATTCGCGAACATAATTCAGCACTATCTGCCGATTGATATCGCGGATTGTATTTGAACGCGCGGCGCTAACTTTCTTGAGATCTATTCGGCGCACCCAGTCTCCCCAACTGCCATTTCAATTAAGCGGTTGCCAGCACTTTTGTCGGAAGGTGCTATTAAGTAGTACAAGTGTCACGCGCAGTCAACTCTTTTCACTCGGATACCGCAATAAAAAAGTTAGGGGTGGTCACAAATAGGTCACGAAACGGATCCGGAGGTGTTTTTTTTTGACAACAGTTGGTCACGCGGTTGCTATACCCGCGGTGCCCTCGAGCAGTTGACGAAAACAGAAGGAGTTAGACGAGTGTCAGGAAGCGCTTTGGAAAGGATCGCGATCTGCGCTTAGATGGGATTCAGGCGGCAACCGCTCCGGCAAATTTGCTCGCCAGTACCAGACTCAGGGCTCCCATTAAAGTGGGATCTCCGTTCAGGGTTGATCGGAGAATTCGCGCCGAGGGCACGCCGCGTCGAACACTGCGCTCTATCTTTTCGGTAAGCGCGTTCTCAATCAAAGACCAGGCTCGAGTGATCGCGCCACCCACTATCACCGCTTCCGGGCTAAAGCCGACGACAAGATTAGAGATACCGATGCCGAGGTAACGGGCCGTTTCTGTGAGGGCAGTTTTAGCGTGCTCCTCTCCCGCCAGGGCTCGCTCGATCACGGTCCCGAAATCCGGGGCCGTGCTTTCTCCTGACAGGCTCCGATAGCGGGCGGTGGCGGCGCGCTCGGAAGCAAAAGCCTCCCAGCAATCATCATTGCCGCAAGAGCAAGGCACCGGAGCGCCGCTGCCTACAATCATGTGGCCAAACTCGCCTGCCGCTCCGCGCTCTCCGCGATAGACCTGACCATCGAAGATGATTCCTGTTCCGATGCCGTCAGCGACCAGCACGAAGATAAAATCGCGCGCCTCTCTTATTTCGGGTCGTCCGAACCACAATTCGGCCAGCGCGACGGCATTAGCGTCATTGTCGATGGTAACCGGCAGCCCGGTGGCGTTGGAGATGATTTCGGCGAAAGGCAGGTCACGCCATTTGAAATAGGGAACGAAGATCACATTGCCGTTGGCCGGTGTGACCAGTCCTGGGATACTGACCCCCACGCCTTCAATAGAGCTGTCTCTTGATAGCCTGCGAATGATTTCAACAGTCCGATCAAGCGTGCCCTCGGGCTTCGGATCCGTTGGAAACTCTTCCTGTTGCACAACCGTTCCCGCCAGATCACTACTAGCGATGGTCGTGGACGTGGGAGTGATATTCACGCCAATAGCGATGGCACCCCCCGTGCGCAAGCGCAACATCGTCGGGCGCCGGCCACCAGTGGAAGCGCCTTCACCGACTTCTTCTACCAGACCCTCACCGCTTAGAGCTTCGATAATCTCTGAGATCGTCGAGCGCTGCAGGGCAGTCTCTCTAGCGATTGTAGCTCTGGAGATCGGCTCTCGTTCACGAACATAGTTCAGCACTATTTGACGATTGATATCGCGTATAGTGTGAGGATTGGCCGTCTGAACTTTCCTCAGATCGATTCGTCGCACTGGCGTGACCTCTATCCGGTTATCTTTTGCGCCTCGCTGGCCCGAGGGTTTTCCGATTACTTTGGAGTGAGCGATGATTAATATTATAAAGCGATGTCTAAGTCAACGGATTCCTGATAGACGCTTGACGGATCCCACAATCGGATTACGGCGTGAGGATCGGCTGGAACGATAGGAGATTGCATCTTCCCGCCGTTCACCGGACAATGCCAGCAAATCAATGCGACGTTCCTGTTCTCTGCACCTTCTCAAGCTTCTCCTGGTCCTGATCCTGATGGCAGGCTGCAGCATCGCTTTCGCTCTGGATGCGCGCCGCGAACTTTCTCAGTTCAGTCGTCAGGAGTGGCTCACTGAGAACGGCTTGCCGCAGAACACAGTCCACTCCATTGCCCAAACAAGAGATGGATACGTGTGGATCGGAACCGAAGAAGGTCTGGCGCGTTTTGACGGGGTCAGATTTAACATCTTCGACAAAGGGAACACTCCAGAGCTCAGGAGCAATTACATTCGCACCCTGGCAGCCGACCGGCGGGGCGCACTGTGGATCGGCACTGCTGAGGGCCTGGTACGTCTCTTGAATGGCAAGTTCACGTTGTTTACCAGTAACGAAGGACTCCCAAGCAACACGATTCAGGCAGTCATTGAGGATCGAGAAGGCAACCTCTGGGTCGGCACTGCCAATGGTTTGGGCCTGTTCAAGAGTGGCGGGCTAACCACCTTCTCCAGCCGAGAGAAGCTCATTGGCGGCAGCATTCAGGCATTATTCGAAGACACCCAGGGCGCCCTTTGGATTGCGACTCCCTATGGCGTCGGACGCGTCAAGGACGGCAAGTTTACCAACTATACCGTTCGGGACGGACTTGGCAGCAATGCCGTGCGGGCAATCCAGGAAGACCGCGAGGGTCGCTTATGGTTCGGCTCTCTGGGTGGCCTGACTTCCTTCAGCGAGGGTCGCTTCACAACCTATACAACGAAAGATGGCCTCCCCAATGACCGAATAATCTCCTTGTTGTCAGCACGCGAAGGAGGGCTCTTGATTGGGACCGCGGACGGTCTTTGCCGCTTTGCCGCGGGGCGCTTCAGCGGCTTCTCGCCGGGGGACGAACTCTCGACCAGCACTATCCTCTCCTTACATGAAGACCTCGAAGGAAGCCTCTGGGTTGGTACCGAGTCGGGAGGAATCAAGCTGCTCAAGGACTCCAAATTCACTACCTACACAGTGCGAGAGGGACTGGCCTCGGATCTGGTGAAGGCAATCTACCAGGATTCACAGGGTGATATTTGGATCGGGACTGATGGTGGCGGGCTAAGCCTGCTCCATAACGCCAAGCTGACGACATACAGCACCCGCGAGGGGCTGGCCAGCAATCTCGTCCAGGCGCTTGCCGGCGACCACGCCGGAAATCTCTGGGCTGGCACTCCGGCCGGATTAAACCGTCTGAGTCAGGGCAAATTCAGAACCTTTACCTCAGCAGACGGGCTGGCCAACAACGATGTGAGATCGATCCATGCGGATCGACGCGGCAATTTATGGATTGGCACCCGCGGTGGATTGACACGCATGAAGGACGGAACGTTCAGGACTTTCACCGAGGTTGATGGCCTTCCCAACGACCTAATCGCGACAATTTATGAGGATGACAGGGGAACTTTATGGATTGGTACACTGGGTGGTTTGAGTCGCTTCGAGAATGAAGAGTTTACTACTCTGACGACCAGCGATGGTCTCTCGAGCAACGCCGTCCTCTCAATCTACGAGGACTCGGATCAAACCCTTTGGATTGGCACCAACGGGGGTGGTTTAAATCGCCTGAAAGATGGGCGCCTGACCGCCTTCACGACCCGCAGCGGATTGCTTGATGACGTGGTCTATCGAGTCCTCGAAGACCACCAAAACAATTTGTGGCTGAGTTGCCGCAAAGGCATTTTTCATATCAGCAAGACGGAACTCAACGACTGCGCCGCGGGAAAGATCGCCACCATCGCGCCCGTCGCCTATGGTACCGCCGACGGCATGATGACGCGCGAATGCAGCGGCGGTGGCGATCCGGCCGGTTGGCAGGACAAGGAGGGGCAGCTCTGGTTTCCGACAATTAAAGGCGTGGCGATGATCGACCCGCAAAGGATAATCACTAACGCTCAATCGCCCCCGGTAGTAATTGAACAAATGGTAATCGACGATCAATCACTTGCGCCGGTCAATGGAATCCAATTGCCTCGGGGCACCACTCGCTTTGACTTTTATTACACCGCGCCGAGCTTCATCGCCCCCGAGAAAGTAAGGTTTAAATATAAGTTGGAAGGCTTTGACCAGGACTGGATAGACAGTGGCACTCGTCGCGTCGCTTACTACACTAATCTGCGTCCCGGGTCCTATACCTTCCGCGTAATCGCCGGCAACAATGACGGGGTTTGGAATCAAACGGGCGCCTCATTCAATCTTTACCTGAAGCCTTATTTTTATCAGACCTATTGGTTCTATGCTGTTTGTTTACTCCTGCTTGCTGTATTCGCATGGTTCCTGTTTCGCCTGCGCGTACGCGGGCTGGAAGCGCGATTTGGCGCCGTACTCAATGAAAGAACGCGTATTGCCCGCGAGATTCATGACAACCTCGCCCAGGAAATGGCCGGAGTATCCGTACAACTGGAAGTGGTCTCGCGCATGATGCCGGCTGGGGCCGAAGCTGCCAAGACTCATCTGGATCGAGCGCGACAGTTGGTGCGTCATGGGATTGCCGAAGCTCGACGCTATGTTTGGGAACTGCGGTCCCCGGCGCTGGAAAACAAGAGCTTGCCGGCGGCGCTGAGCGAAACAGCGCGGCGCTTGACCGAAACCAGCCCGGTCGAAGCCCAGGTAAAAGTCAGCGGCACTTTTCGGCCCCTGCCCCCGGTGGTCGAAGACAATCTGCTTCGCATCGCCCAGGAAGCGATCAATAATGCAGTTAAGCACGCCCGCGCCCGCCACCTCAGTGTCGAACTGGCTTTTGCGGCCCGGCGCGTGCTGCTAAAAATATCTGATGACGGCTGCGGCTTTGATAGTCAGGACGTCGCCGATTCAAGCGACCTCCATTTCGGTTTGGTTGGCATGCGCGAGCGGGCGGAACAAATATCTGGAACATTGTCGATTCACAGCGAGAAGGAATCCGGAACCACCGTGAGTATTGAAGTACCGATTAGTGCTTGAAAGTTTCTTCCACCATAGCCCAGGGTGAGCATTCTCAATTAGTCCGCAAAACCGGGAGCGCCTAATAGTGAGCAGCAAAAAGATCAGTGTGATGGTAATCGACGACCAGGCGGTAGTCAGGCAGGGGTTTGTCGCCTTAATTAACACGGTGGCCGACATGGAGGTAATTGCTGAAGGAATCAACGGGCAGCAAGCCATCGATTTATTTCGAGAAAGGAAACCAGACGTCACACTCATCGACCTAAGAATGCCGGTGCTCGGCGGCGTGGAAGCGATTACAAGCATTCGGCGCGAATTCCCGGATGCGCGTTTGATCGTCCTCACAACTTACGATGGCGATGAAGATATCTATCGATCGCTGCAAGCCGGCGCCAAGGGTTACTTATTGAAGGACGTGTTCTTCGAAGAACTGGAGACCGCGATCAGGACCGTCCATGCCGGATCGCGCTGCATACCGGCAGCCATAGCCGGAAGGCTGGCCGAACGCATGACGGGTTCGGAACTGACTGGCAGAGAAATGGAAGTGCTGGAACTGATCGTTCGCGGCCAGAGCAACAAGGAGATTGCCATGAGCCTGGGCATCAGTGAAGCAACCGTCAAGAGTCACATCAACAATCTGCTGAGCAAACTGGGTGTAACCGATCGAACTCAGGCGGCGACGACCGCTCTGCAACGTGGACTGGTCCACCTGTCTTAAGGTGTCCAACTAAAGGTGGACATAAAGATCAATCAACAGTCTCGTGACAGACCTCCGCGCGAATGGTAACTTCCGCGCGTTGCACAAAGTTAGTGGTCCCGAGTTGGGGCACATCAGGGCATCCCTCCTTCTTGTTGCCAAAGCCTAGCAGCTCTGATTTGCCAAGTTATTTAACCAGCTCGGGACCAACCTCCTTATAAATACAACCAACGCTTAATAAACTGGACTATGACGGAAGTGACGTGCGCAAAAGCGAGGCGCGGAATCTCCGGATTCTAAGGTAGCGGGGCGGTCGGAGTGGGCAGGGGGGCAGTTTTGCCAAAGACTATTGGAGTGGCGGCAATAATGCCCTTTCCCTCCTGAACTGTAATCGACTGGTTCTGCTGCACGTTGGTAATAATATCCTTTTGGCCCCCGGGCCAATTGATTTCCAGACTCACAACCCTGCTCTCTTCAGGGGGACCCAATCCAAACACGATCGGCAATTCACTTTGGGAACAATAGCTCGAGCCGGTCTTCACCATATTAAGCAGCCTGCCGCGGTCGCTCTTGACGATGAGCTGAGCACCGATCCCGTCCCGGTTCGCTCGGGTGCCGACGGTCTTAACGCGCAGGAGATCATTTTGATTGGCATTCTCATTTCGCAACAATCGCGCTGGTCCATTGTTGGAAGTGATTAACAGGTCAAGATCGCCATCGTTATCAAAGTCGCCATAGGCCGCACCTCGGCCGACAATGGCTCGCTGCAGGGCCCGTCCCAGTTTGCCGGTCATTTCTTCAAATTTCTTCTTGCCCAGGTTATGGAACAGATGCGGGGGCTGCGCATACTTGATGTTGGGCTGGACCACACTGATGTCATCAGAAACGTGACCATTCGCCGCAAACACGTCCAGCAGGCCGTCGAGATCGTAATCGAAGAAGAAGACCGCGAAGGTCAGCGATTGCGCTGACATCTTGCCGATCCCGGAGGTGGCGGCCTCGTCGGAAAAAAGACCGTTTCCTTCATTGCGGTAGAGGGCCATACTTTCATTGGTGAAGTTACCGACGACGATACCCTGGCGACCAGACCCGTCATAGTCGCCCACATCCACTCCCATCCCGGCACGCGCGGTACCCGCTTCGCTGAAAGCCACTCCGGCGGTGACGGCTTCGTCGGTAAAGGTTCCGTTGCCGTTGTTCTTGTACAGTTTGTTTGGTTCAGTATCGTTAGCGACGAAGAGATCCATCCAGCCATCGCTGTTGTAATCCAGTAGCGCCACGCCCAGCGCTTTGGAGGTTGGATCTTCGAGTCCGGCACGCCGGGTGACGTTCTCAAAACGACCGTTACCCAGGTTGTGGTAGAGCGTGGGGCTCTGCCCTTGATATGACTGCGGGGTACAGTAAGTCTTGTTCTTGCCATCGAGAGAGCAGAGCTGATCCTGCGCCACCGACCATTCAACATAGTTAGCTACAAAAAGATCGAGTTTGCCGTCATTGTCATAATCAAACCAGACGGCGCTGGTTGAGAACCCGGGATCGCCGACGCCGGCGCGGGTCGTAACGTCAGCAAATTTTCCGCTTCCCAGATTGCGAAATAGGTGATTTGGACCTACGCAGGTGATATAGATATCTTCGTTCCCATCATTGTCGTAGTCAGCCACGGTGACCCCGATGCCGTACATCTCGACCGCGAGTCCGGCCTGCCGCGTAACGTCCGCGAACGTGCCGTCCTGATTGTTATGATAGAGTGCCATGAAAGTCTTTGGGGTTCTTCTTTCAGGCCAGGCAGTGGAATTAACGAGCAGGATGTCCTGCCAACCGTCATTATCAAAATCCAGAAAAGCGCAGCCGGAGCCGAGTGTTTCCGGCAGGTACTTTTTTCCAAAGGCACCACTGTTGTGCTTGAAATGTATGCCCGCCTGGGCTGACACATCCGTAAACTCGATGGAACCCGATGGCCGTGTGACTCGAGGCCCTGCCGCGGGTAATGGCGTTTGACTGGCAGAAGCATCCGGGCCATTTGTCGGACTTACTGCTGGTTGCTTACACGAAGTAAGCAGTAGGCCCATGAGTAAGGCAACTGCCACGCTACGATTGTACGAGACTCTGGTTTTCACTGTTTAAGAGCCAGCTGGAAACGCGTTGATACCATCAAGATAGCACATCGAATCCGCCCCGGTCCGGCAATTTCGGCGCAGGACAATGCTGCCAACGTCAGGGTCTGGAGTTGAATAAGGAGGTGAAGCCGTGGTCCCACCCAGGCACTCGCTTCCGAGCACGTGTCGTGCGACTATATTGAGGATCTCGATTGACTTTTGCCTGGGCAGGTTTTGAGCGCAACCAACCAATTATTCATGAATAACTTTCGTCACTACATATTCCCCTTTCTCCTGATTGCTATCCTCCTGTCAACTCTTTTTCCGATCACAAAATCTCTGGCCGGCCGGCAGCGAGCGCCACAGTCGAGTCCGGCATCTCGTGAAGGTGCTTACCGGGAAAATAATATCGGGGTGGCCCTGCTCGAACAATTCAAACATAAAGAAGCGGTGGCGGCTTTCAGGAGCGCTCTCAAGATTGAGCCGCGGCTGAACCTGGCGCAGATAAATCTCGCTATCGCGCTCTTCAACCTGCCCGACCTGCCTGCTGCACAGCGAGAAGCCGAAAAAGCGGCAACGCTGGAGCCTCAAGCGCCACAGCCTTATTACATGCTGGGCCTGATCGCCAAACTGCAGAATAACAACGACGACGCCTTTAGAGCTTTTCAAAAAGTGCTCAGCATCGATCCCAATGATGTCGGAACGAACGTCAACCTCGGCCAGCTCTTCTCTCAACAACGCAAGTTTCCGGAAGCGATCGCGGCCTTTCGTCTGGCGCTCGCGGCCGAGCCGTACAACGCGACGGCACTTTACAACCTCGGCCAGGCCCTGATGCGCTCCGGCCAGCCTGCCGAAGGCCAAAAGGTCACGGACCGGTTCAGACTTTTGCGTGAAAGTGGCAGCGCCACCACTATGGGACAGAATTATCTCGAGCAGGGTCGTTACGCCGAAGCCCTTGCATCTTCCGGTGCAGAACCCGAGCTCGTTGACCGCAATATCCCAGCTGTCTCTTTTACCGATGCGACCACGTCCCTGCTACCTACAAATGCGCTCAGCGGAACAATGGCGACCTCAGCCGCTCCAATTTGGGGACGCAGTTTCCAACCCGGCAGTTGGAAAAGCTCAACTCGGCAGGAGGTGGCGGAGGCCCTGGGCGGCAACGTAACTTTTTTCGACATGAACAGCGATGGTTATCTCGATCTGTGTTGGGTGGGTCCCGGTCGCCAGCGCTTGTTCCGGGGCTCGGCGAATGGATTCGTTGACGTCACCGTCCAATCCGGGGCTCTAGCCGCAAAATTCAGCGGCACGCCGGTGGGCGCCGTGGCAGGTGATTTTGATAATGACACCAAGCCCGATTTGTTCGTCATCCGCGATGGTGGGTTGTCCCTTTATCATAATGATGGCGCCGGCAAGTTCTCAGACGTAAGCGGTGCAGCGAACATTCCGGCCTACCCCTTTCTGCCGTCGTCAGTGGCTTTTGCAGACCTGGATCATGATGGCGACCTCGACGTTTTCATCGCGGGCCTCGCCGATCTCTCGCGTGGACCAGAGGCGGGATCTTCTGGTCTTTTCCCAGATGCTTTCCCTGGGGCTCCCAATCTTCTGTTACGAAACGACGGCAACGGAAAATTTACCGATGTTACTGCCGCGGCTAATTTGAATACGGTTGGACATGCCGTCGCCATCATCCCCACCGACTTCAATAACCGGCGCGATCTCGATCTGCTGGTCGTCAACTACGACAAAGCCCCCCTGCTCTACAGCAATCAGAGGGACGGGAGTTTTCGCGATGTCGCGAAGGATGTTGGTCTGGATATGGAAGGCCACTGGACCTGCGCCGCTGCTGGAGACGTTAACAAGGACGGATTTACCGACTTCTTACTGGGTCGGGCAGACGGACCGGCGCTGCTGTTGACCAGCAACGGCAAGGAAAGGTTTTTGACGCACTCGCTGGCGCAGGGATCGGAAGCGGCGCGCGCCGCACAGTTCTTCGACTATGACAATGATGGGTTGCTGGACTGTGTCATGCTTACGAAAGAGGGAGTCCGCGTCTGGCGGAACCTTGGCGACGGGTGGATGGATACAAGCCCGCAGTCTGTGTCTCCTGCCCTGGCAGCGGGAGGAAAGGGAACCGGACGCCTGCTCGGATCGGGAGATATTGACAACGATGGAGACACAGACATCCTCGTCCTTTCAGACCAGGGGTCTTTGCGGCTGGGACTAAACAACGGAGGAAATAAGAACCATTCACTGCGTGTGAATCTGACCGGGAAGGTCAGCAATCGCAGCAGTGTCGGCGCGAAGATAGAAATCCGCGCTGGCAGCCTTTTGCAAAAGCTTGAAACGAGCGCAGCGAGTCCGGCACCGGCGCCGGCTGATCTTCTTTTCGGACTCGGCCAACGAACGAGCGCCGATGCGGTGCGTGTTATCTGGCCGGCCGGCATCGTTCAGGCTGAGACTGAGATTGGCCGCATGACTTCCGCCCCGCCGCCTGCCAATAGATTTAATTCCTTGACTGTCAACATCACTGAACTCGATCGCAAGCCGTCCTCATGTCCTTATCTTTACGTCTGGAACGGAAAACGGTTCGAGTTCGTCACAGACTTCATGGGCGGCGGAGAGATGGGCTATCTGGAAGAACCCGGTCGCCACAACACGCCCGACCCAACCGAATATGTAAGACTGCCCACCGGGCAGTTGCAGCCTCGTCAGGGGCGATACGAGTTGCGTGTGACCAACGAGTTGGAGGAAGCACTCTTTGCCGACCAGTTCCAGTTGGTTGTCGTGGACCATCCCCGCGGGGCTGAGGTCTATCCAAACGAGGGAATGACAGATCCGCCTCGACCTTTCAGGCTTTTCGCAACGCACGCACCACATGCGCCGCTGGCGGCTGTTGACGATCATGGCCATGACGTTCTCCCGCGCATCGCCGTCATGGACCGGCAGTATCCTGACGACTTTCTGCGGGATCGCATCCGCGGCTACGCCACTGATCACACCCTGACGATGAAGCTCGGGAACGATGAGCCAGCCGGTTCCGCTTCGTCCACCCAGCGCATGATCCTGCTGCTGACGGGTTGGACCGATTACGCCTGGTCCAGCGACAACGTCGCGGCCGCCCAAAGCGGCAAGAGCCTGACGTTGCCCGCGCTGCAGGTGAAAGATCACTTGGGACAATGGCGCACCGTCATCACCGACATTGGCATTCCCGTGGGACGGCCGCAAACCGTGACCGTCGATCTGACGGGCAAGTTTCTCAGTCCGAGTCGCGAGGTCCGCATAGTCACTAACATGCGGATTCTCTGGGACCAGATTCTGGTGGACACGTCGGACACGCAAACTCCGCTACGGCTGACACGTCTCGATCCTGTCAGCGCGAACCTGCGCTGGCGTGGCTTCTCAGAAGAAACAACGCCCGATGGCCGCGAACCCTTCGGCTACAACTACGAAAAAGTCTCGTTCACTTCACCCTGGAAAGTGATGCCGGGTCGCTATACACGCACAGGCGGCGTGCGCGATCTACTCCTCAAGTCTGACGACATGTTTGTTATAGCTCGACCGGGAGATGAGATCAGCCTGTCGTTCGATGTTGCTGCCTTGCCAACGTTACGGACCGGCTGGAGCCGTACATTCATGCTGTATGCTGACGGATTCAGCAAGGAGATGGACATCAACTCCGCCAGTCCGGATCAAGTGTCGCCATTGCCTTTCCATGGCATGACCAGGTATCCCTATACGGCCCCTGAAAAGTACCCCCTGACCGCTGCCCGCCGTGCCTACATCGCCAGGTACAACACGAGATTGGTCACGGCTCAGGTACCCTCAATTGATACGCTCTTATCCCATGCGCCTAGTCCGCGTTGAGAACGGAATCGGCACGGCGCACGGAAGGGTCAAAGCCCTTACTCCCCGGCCTCATCTATTTTCTTTCTTGCGAGCCTTGGGTGTCGGCCGGCGCTTCCTGGCAGAGATCGCCTTCACAACTGAAATGACACGTTTAGGCGTTTGCGGTGGCGGGTCGCCCAGTTTGCGCGCCTCTGCGAGCGCAATCCTCGCTGCCCGGCGGAGATAAGAACGCAGTTCCGGACGAGAGAGATCAGCGTACCTTCGGATCGCTATGTGACGAATCTGATTACCAGAGCCCTCGAGCATGCCCTTCGGATCCGGCAGGCTGGCGCCAGAATTGAAACCGAGATTTACGTGCTTTGAATAGACAGCGAGGTGGCAAATGCCATCGCTCAGTCGCGCGGTTGGGCCATAGCCAATCGCTACCGCGCTGTAGGCGTCATAGATATTTTCGTGGCAGGGCGCCAGCTCTTCGAGTATTAGTTGGCGCAGACCGAGGGCAAGTTTCCGAATCGCCGGATCATACGGCTTCAGAAACTTGACGAGATCCTTTGGTGTTGAAAAAGCCAGGAGTTCCTCCGCCGGCAAATTAGTTGAATCAGTGACTATCAAAGACCTTTGCCCAGGGCATTCGGATTTCCT
>Ga0062382_10000046_pt1 | contig 26552 bp, 42 predicted proteins | sample DOMMetBare2Fresh_FD_59507 | JGI IMG/M metagenome (GOLD analysis project Ga0062382, IMG submission 59507) | Wetland sediment microbial communities from St. Louis River estuary, USA, under dissolved organic matter induced mercury methylation -... | ecosystem: Environmental > Aquatic > Freshwater... | reverse complement strand
GGCGCATCTTTGGGATATGCCGCAGATTGTCCGGGAGTATTTGGAGACGGGCGACGAGACAAAACGGGACGCCGCGAGGGACGCCGCGTGGGCCGCCGCGAGTGACGCCGCGTGGGACGCCGCGAGTGACGCCGCGAGTGCCGCGAGTGACGCCGCGAGTGACGCCGCGAGTGCCGCGAGTGACGCCGCGAGTGCCGCCGCGAGGGCCGCGAGTGACGCCGCGAGTGCCGCCGCGAGGGCCGCGAGTGACGCCGCGAGTGACGCCGCGAGGGCCGCGAGGGACGCCGCGAGGGACGCCGCGAGTGCCGCCGCGTGGGCCGCCGCGAGTGCCGCCGCAAACACCATGCTTACGGATATGGTAGAGGCTAAAATTAGGGAGGCGACTAGATGAGCAGAACCTATGTTCACGCGCCCGCGATCTACATGGACGACGGCAACAAAAACTGCAACACGCGCGAGCGCCGCATCAAGCGAGACACGCGCCGGATTATCCGACACGCGCCGATAGACGAGGACGGCACCGAGCTTGTTAATGCCGTGGCAGAGCGAAAGCGGCTTTCGTATTTGGCGAGAAACAGGTATTGGTAATGTTTTTTCTTGATTTGTTTTCCGGCATTGGAGGCTTTGCGCTAGGCGCAAAATGGGCCGGATTAAGTTTTGAAAAACATTATTATTCGGAGATAGACGATTATGCAATTAAGGTTTACCAAAAGCGATTTCCCGACGCCGTGCCGCTTGGAGACATTACCAAGATCGACGCAACTAAGCTGCCACAAGGAGATTGGATCATTGCTGGAGGTTTCCCCTGCCAGGATATTTCCATCGCTGGTAAAGGCGCTGGGCTGGCGGGTGCCCGATCTGGGCTCTGGTACAAATACGCCGACCTTATTGGCCAGTTACGACCGCGATACGCAATCATGGAAAACGTCGGAGCGCTCACTTTTCGAGGACTTGACGCCGTGCTTGGATCGCTTGCCGAAATCGGGTATGATGCGGAATGGCAAGATATACGCGCTTCCGACATTGGAGCGCCCCACAAAAGAGAGCGAATTTGGATTGTGGCCTACCCCAGTAGCCAGCGATGGGACGCAACACGGAAAAGAAAAATGGGCAGCGAACAGTCGGGCAAAACGTATCCGCCTAAACCGAACTCCCCCAACCGAGCGGATAACATATGTTTATTTCGAGGCTGGTATTCCAGACTTTTTATTCCCGGTCATGTCCGAAATAATGATGAATTACCCATTAGGATGGACAGACTTAAGTGTCTTGGAAACTCAATCGATCCGGGAATAGCCAAATTAATATTTTCTAGCGAAGTTTTTGACGATTTTCGATTGACAAAAAACAGCCACGGAGTATACTCAAAGTATCAACAGTAAGGAGAAACAAATGGATACCGATTATATTGAAGCGATGGTTTTTGACGGACATTCTTTTGATTCCGCTTGCCAAGATTTGTTTGACGACATGGCTTCGGTTAATCGCAATCTCCCCCCTTATGAGGCTACTAAATGAGCAACACCGAAAAGAAAATTATTGCGCTTATGATGGCCGATAGGCTTGAGTTTTTAGCTAACGGATTAGATAAAGCTGGGATGCATGAAGAAGCCACTATAAACCGCGCAAAAGCCGCGTCTATTAGAAAAGCGAACCCGTAACATGAGGCCGACTACAACTAGAGAACCGGGGGCAGAAGACAACGCCTGCCCGAGCTATATGCATCTTTCCGCTGAAACGTCTACTCCTTGCGAAATATGGACGGCAACACGGGATGAAGGCGTCGGGATTGCCGATCTTGCGAAAGGCTACAGCATATCGCCGTTTTTACTTGCGCATATGCTAAAGGCCGAAAATGTTGCATATACCAAAATTGACTCTAAAAAGGCGTATGATGAAAGCCACGCCGACGAAGTAGCTAGCCGACTGTTTGCTATGGGTAAGCTTGTTAGTTTGCGCGACATTGCAGGGAAAACGCGCCAGCCGCATAGCGAGATACTGTCTTTTTTTGACAAGCATAATATTAAGCCTCTAATAACGCTGGTTAATAGCAGTTGGTACGCGGAACACGACGCTGAACTATTGCGCGACTATTTACGCGCCAAGGCTAGGCAAGATGCGGCAAACGTGCAAAGGCATCGCTCCGAAGAATCAAAAAAGCGATACGCGCAAATGCTTGCCGCCGCCGCGCCAGAAGGGTATATGATTATTGCCGAGGCGGCCCAAAAGTACGGCAAAACTACAACGACCATAAGCCAATATGTTGACAATAAGTATGTATCTGCCGTCAAAATGTCTAACCGCCGATATGTAAACATCGCCGAACTAGAGGCCAGGATACAAAACATTAAAAACGCTCAATCTGCAACCATGCGGCAAACCTTGGCGACTCGCAAGCGCCCCGCGCACGATTGCCCCGAAGGCTATGTTTTTATGTCTGATTATTGCAAACAAATGGGGCTAAAGAAAACACGGATTATTAAGGCTATTGGGTCGGGGCATATTCATTCTGTTAAACGTAGTGTATATGTTTATGTAAAACCGGAAGACGTTAAATCGTATCTTGCAAAAATGGAAGCGCTGAAAGAAAAAAGGAGGCTTGCAAGATGCGTAAAGACCGAGTGTTTTTGATCGCGTGTTTTGTCGTTGTCGCCATTATCACAGTCTGCGCCGTGGTTCGCCCCGCGCCGATGGCGTACGAGTCGGCCAGCCAGTGGCATCGATCAAGCGACGTTGCCCCGCCAGAGAGTGAGCCGTTTGTGGCGTTTTACATTTGGGACGGGTATCCGTCGCCGATGGTTGTACATTGCATCAATGGGCGGTATTATGTTTACAATCCAGGTGATCAGCTTATGTTAATTGCAGAGTATCCGCCTAGCTATTGGGTAGATATGCCGGGGAAGGCTGAATGACCAAGCCAACCGTAGAACAAGTAGCATGGGTATTTGAGCAGATACTAGCCAACTGCAACGAGCAAGGCACTTTTAGGTACTTGATTTATGACCGTATGGGCTTTGATAGTGCGGCTTACTCTCCGTTGTATTTGGCTGGTGGCATGGCGATAAACAACGCTATGGATTATTGCTATAATGATGATAATTTTATCAATAAGCGCAACCGGCCTTAAAGGAGTAACAAATGAATATTCCAGCGAACGAGTATGTTTGCACTTTTTATAAGTTTAAACGCGCATATGGGATAGCAGAAAAAGCCGTTAAATTGTTGGCGGAAGATTCTTTTAGATACCAAGACGATAAAGAAAAAAAGGATTTTGCTTTTGCGCTTGCTGCTTTATATAAAGAAATGCAAACGCCACAAAAAGCTAGATATCGTATTTATTCTGAAATAAAAGCCGAGCTAAAACAAAAAAGATTGCTTCACCAACAGTTGCAATCTACACAAAGCGACAACATATAAAAAAGGCCCCACTTGGGGCCTTTATTTTAACACACTACGGATTAACAGCGCCGTCGCCACTACTGCTACCGCGCTTGTCCCTATTAGTGCTATTGTTGTTCGCGTTTTGTATTGATTGTAAGATATCTGCAAGCTGGCTAACATCGCCTCTAGCGCCTTGGATTTCTCCTCGGCTACTGTTAATTGCGTCTCGGAGTTCTTTAGCTTCCCGTCTAGCTCGATCAAGCCGAGCCTTAATGCTTCCATCGTCGCCCCCGGCACTTGGTAAACCCGCGATACGTCGAAGGGCGGCAAGGATGCCGGATCGATTGCCGAGCATGGTAGCGATAATGCCAGTAACAACACCGCCGCCAAGGAACGCAAGGAAGTACCGCACATTACGTCCTCGTAACAGCAGTACCGAAAGCCACGGCAGTAGACGCGCCTAGCCATATGCCGATAATGTCCGCGCCGAATCCGGCAAACGTGGCAATAATGGCAACCGCAAGCGCAACCAGAAAAAACACTCGCTTAGATGATACGGGGTGCGGGTCGGTCGGATCGGGCGGGCCTTCGATAAGTTGCCGAAGTTTCAAGAAAAAAGCCTTCATAGTTCCTCCTATAGTTCAAAGTGCGGGCTATCTACGTTGTCTTTCCATCGCCCACCCCATTTAAGGCCCGCGTCCTCGCCAGCCTTGCCCATGACTTCCCAAACTTCCGAGCCAGCGGGCGGCCAAAAAGCATTCAAGCCGTCTTTGGTCGGGGCAATATCGATAGCAAGCCCGTCGAGATGCTTGCTTTTCAGCGTCCAGGTTATAGACTGCTTCGCCTCGGCTTCGGACAACCGATACAGCCCCGCCGCCTGATACATGGCCTTTACATCGTCAACCGCCATTCGCCCACGGGAAAAGTATGCCATCTGTACAGGCAAAGTGCGCTTGGTCTCTATAACCATTGCCATCATGCCAAACGGCTTCAATGCCTTTTCAATGTTGAACAAGGCGATATGCGAGCGTGAACGCATATCGGGCAAGAGGTCGTCAAGTGATCTACTCATTCTACCCCCTTAAAAACTCCATAAATGCGAGAAAAAGCATTCCTAATGCCAAGATTATATCAGTGGCTTTAAATGATTTTTCGGTTTTGTTGGCGTGCCATTCTTGATGGTCTTCCAAAGCCTTTATTAAATTAGTCAACTGCGCTTTCAGGTCTGCCGCGTCGATGGCGGATCGTTCCGAGCGGATGCGCGATGCGGCTAGCTCCTCTTTAATTCCAGCTACCTCCCTGTCCAATACAAGGATTCGCTCTTCTAGTCTAGCAACCCTTTCCACTTCTTCCACCGTGGTCTCCGCTTGTTAATTGTTTTAGGGCGTCTATAGATTCGTGGGCTACGTGTTGCAGCTCATCGATAACTTCAAGGTATTTTTGGTCAATGCTTACGCTTTTAGCTTTTTCTTTTTCTATTGCAGTTTTTATCATATTGTGTAATGACCAGACGCCCGCCCAATATAACAAAGCGTCCAAAAATCCATGCAAGAATCTATTTAATACGTCGCCAGCCACAAGAAAAGACACAATGCCAACTAACAAAGAAGAAAACCAAATATAAAACTTGCTATGATCTACAAAATATGTAAAGTACAGACACGCCGCGCCGTATAAAACAAGTAGCCCCGTATATTCTTTTTCAACTCCAAAAACATACAGCCCAACGGCAAACAATCCAATAAGTTCCGCCACCTTGCTAAGTTTTTCTTTTGTTAAGCACGCTACGGCAAACGGAAAAACAAAAACTATATATTGGTATCTGTTTAACAAAATGTTAAACAATGCCACGGCCACCGTGGTAAAAAGAAACGCGATGGCCGTGGCCTGTTGCTTTTTAAGCATTCCACCCGCCGAGAGTTACGGCACGGTCAACGCTCATGGCTTCCATAATCTCGGGATACTCGGCCTCGGTAACGCGGCCAAGCTCGGCAAGCTCTTCGATCCTGGCATTGTACTTAGTCTCACCATGCTCATGCTTGTAGTGGTTCAGCATGAGGATTTCGGCCAGCACCTTGCAATGCTCCTTGCGGCCAACGTCGCCAGTAAATCCAAACGCGGTTTCGGCGCGGTTGAACGGGTTGGCGTCGTCGTCGGAGTTGCGAGCAAACACGCTATGAGGATTAGCAAGCTCCTCGTCATACTGCATCTGGATGATCTTTGCCCAGCGCTCGGCATTCTTCGCGCGGCAAAGCTTAGGCATGGAGACAAGAAACGCTCTAGCAGTCATTAGACCCCCTCAAACTTAAATGGCACATCACCAAGATATGCCGCGTAGTCAGGCCCTCGGGCCGTGGCTTCATTTTTCAAAGTGTTGTAGCACTCTACCGCCTCTTCGTGCCAAGTACATTCTATCTGGTACACTACTTCTTGCGTTTTATGGTTGTAAAGTGCTACATACATTAGTTACTCCTATTTAGGCGAGTAAAGGCTACCAGCATGGACAAAGTATCCAGCCCCGCGCGCGTAGGCTTCAGTCCGCCAAATCGGCAAATAATAATCATAACTAGCCTGTATTGAGGCAAAGCCTTCAGCCGCCCAATTCTCATTGTGCGTTTCGTAAATCACACCACTCGGGCCGACAAGATACATAGCATAGCGCTCATAGTCTGGAAGCGGAGCGAGCGGTTCGACATAAGGCGGCACATTGTCAACGTATAACACACCCCCCTTGCTATACGCCTCAAAACGATACACTTCCCTGCGCTCCAAAACGTCCGATCGCGGAACATCAAGATAACTAGCGATAATTGCGCTTCGATCTTGCGTAGTTATGTAGGCATCGCAAGTAGGGGCTTGCTCAATCGGGACATCTTCCGACAACAAAAAGTATTGATCGTCGGTATTGTTTGCATTATGCTCGTTGACAAAAGCAACTATACCGGCAACATCATCGCCAAGCGCTCGCGCCGACTTTGGCAGGTCAATCGAGTCCCACGCCGAATCTTTAATATAAAACCGCGTCGGGGCCGGGATATTGGTAACTTGAGTGCATCCGACAAGCAATACAACCAGAATAAACCAAAGTTTACGCATAGTTCCTCCTCGGGATATCCTATATTATACACCCTCGGGGGTCGGCTGTAAAGGTTCAAAGCTAAATGGTTTATCGCCCTTGTACGGTTGCCACGGCCACGCGCGGCCTCGGGCTTCAACTTCGTACATAGTCCATCGCTCATAAGCCTTGTCGGCGTCGGGATACGCCTCGGCCCCTACGATTTCTTTAGTTTCGGGATTATACAATGCTACATGGTACATAAGTTAAGCTCCGTATATTTGGGCGTAAGTATAGAACCACATTGACGCCATGCGCGGATCGGTAGTTTTGCCAGTACGCGGCGTGCCGTTTGCCGTGTCTGATACTGGCGATCTAACTTGTTCGTCTGTGCTAGACCGTGCCATGGGGTAATAAGTCGATGTATTGCTGGGCGTCCATGATCGAGACGAAGCGCCACCGCCAGAAAATACCGTCCAATTTTCGTGCCAATGTCCTTGGCCGCGATCCATGCGCCTAAGCCCGGCTATCTCTTCGCCGCCTGCATCACCTGCCGGGGCAGGGATAAAGCCAGTTATTTTTCTAAGCCGCGCCGCAGTAGACCCGGCTATAGCATAAGGACAAACATACGCAGTCTGCGCGCCGCTTGCAGGAGTTCCCGAAACGGTAACATTGCGAGTAACTAAGTCAATATTGGTAATTGCGTAAGTAACTCCCGCAACGTTTACTGAAAGCTGGCTAGCCGCAGTGGTATAATCTTCTCCTCCGAGAAAGCTTGCAGGCTCCCCGGTGTTTAGATATTTAGAAACAATTGCATCTTCTTTAAGCGCCTTAAGAAGTGCATCAGATGCAGAATTAGAAGGGAAAGTAACCACACTTCCTGCCACGGTAACAGCGTAGTCAGTAACTCCTAGCGAATTGGCCTTTTCGGCGAGAAGTGCCGGAACAAGAACTGGGTAATTAGCAAGCGGCAAATCTTTGTCAGCCGTGCGAAGGACATACGGGAAAGTAGCCGAAACAGACCTTAAAAATGGAAGCGGTACAATAGAACCAAGCGCCGGGCCATCGCCCATCTTGAGAAGTTGCCACTCTACCCCTGTGTAGACAAATCGCCTAGCCTGCCCGATAGGGATATACTCAACAACACCAGATTTATACTGACAAGCGCAATACCTATCCGCCGAACCAAAAACAACTACCGTAACTGCATACCCCGCTACTTGTGCGCCTGCACGAATATCTAGCGCAACGTTGGCACCTGCCGAATTAGTATCAACAATAATACTAACATCCGAGCGCCTAATAATTGGAACGGCGGTAGGTGCGGCGGTTGTTATCGATAGCGCCTCTTCCGTTTGGATATACTTAGGCCCGCCGACAGTAGAGCCAACTACGGGCCGCTCGGTGTCGAGGGTCAATCCCAGCTCTTTAGCTTGGATGCTTCCGACTGCCGACGCAAGCCCTGAAGACTGCAAAATCCTTGCAGTTATTACAGCCATATTTGCTCCTTAGATTCCAGGCGTAATGCGCTTAAACTTGCAGAGGACATTAAGAATACCGCTAGCGCCAGCGGCTACGGCCTGAAAATAGCAATCTTCCTTTTGGTTAAGAATAAGCAACGGGTCATTGTCGCTAAAATCAAGCTCGGTCAAAGACGTTCCCGCGCCAACCTCAACCTTGAGTTCCGCGAACGGGCCAGCGCCAACCGTATTTGTTGGCTTCCCGTGGAAAAGCGTAATCGTCGCCGCCTGCGCTCTAGCCATAGCTGAAATAGCGGTCAACATATACTGCGTGCCAGCGGGAGCAGTAAACACGCCAGAAAAAGCGTTATTATCTCCCACGAGCATTTTAAGAGCGCCGCTAGTAAGGGTGCCAGGGACACCAGCCGTATACGTTCCGCCCGTGCCCGTCTTAACGACGTAAATATCGCCAGCGTTAAACCTACCAGTTCCAGCGGTTTGCGTAAAGCAACCGAACACGCGGCGAAAAGTCTGTGTCCCGGTAACTTTCGTTTGCCCGTTAAGGGTAACAGTTTCGCTAACCGGATTCCAATCTTTATCAAGTCCATACGTTTCAATAGTGCGCGCACCGGTTCCAGCGGCGGCGTCGGCGGCGGAAGACGAAGAATAATCAAGCGCATACGCGGCGTCAAAAATGCCAGCCGGGATACTGGTAATCGGCTGAATAAGCGCGTTAAGATTAAGCGGAGTCGCGCCAATAACGCCACGGCCCCTAAGAGTAGGCTTAAGCCCAAACATTTGCTGGTTAAAATCCATCTAATCCCCCTTACGGATTCTCTAACTTATAGATGCGCGACTCTAACGCGCGTAATTCATTTTCCATCTGCCTTGCCAAATTAAGCAAAGCCTTTCGCACTTCTTCCCTGTCTCTTTGATCTTTTAGTTCCGGCAGAATTGGTACAATCATTGCGAAGCACCCCACGCCCCGGAAGGAGTAGGCATCTTGGCTTGCGCAACCATTGACGCTTTGGCTTGTGCTTCGGCGGGGTAAATACCTTGGGCCTTGCGCACAATGTCAGGCGCCCACTCTTTCGGCTTAGGCTTAGGCGGCTGTACCACAATCGGCACCGGGATAAACTGCGGCGGGGCGGGCGGCTCGTCTACCCCTTGAGGTATAACCGGCGTTTGTACCGCATCGGGTATAGGCGCGGGCGCCGGCATCGCGGCGGGGATAGGCGGCAAATTCAGATTAGGTTCAAACATTGACGCCGACCCTCCCTAGAGTCTCAAAGTCGATTCCGTACGTTTCAAGCAAGCCCCGGATCATGCGCTCTTTTTCTTTTTGCCCGGCGCGCGATTTAAGAATTACGTCTAGTTGCTTCTTTGCGGCCTTTTCAGTCCCGCGATCTTTTGCAACGTCGCCCACCAAGGTAGAAAGCTGATCTAGCGCCGACTGCCTAGCTATGCTCTCTTCCGTCGATTCGCCTATGCCAAACATCGGAGCCGCTTTAAGTGCGCCGCCCACGTTGGCCGACAACCGGCGAGAAACACCAAGCGCTTGCGTAAACTTCTTACGCTCGTCGGGGTCGGGGTACAGCATCGGGGCAAGCTTGGCCGGATCAAACGGGCCGCTATCGCCGATCGTAGACGCGCCGACAACCTCGACAAACTCGCGGAAGTCAGGGCCAGCGGGGTCAATGCCTTCGGCTTCGGCAAAGGCCCTAAGCTTGCTCATAACTAGGCCGGTGTATTGCGGCGTATCAATAGCCGCTCCAACTTCGGCACCGTCCTGCGCCGCCACCGCCTCGCCTTCGGTTTCGGGGGCGGTAGACTTAGCCGCCTCGTTGACTACGTTAGCCGCAAGCCTAGCGCCAGGGACGGTAAGCGCTTCGGGCACAATCTTTTCAGCGGCTTTTTCAATCTTAGGCGTAACGCGAGCGAGCTTTTCAAGAGCGGGCACACTTGCGCCCCGGAGCATATCGATAGCCTTTTCCGCGCCTTTCTTAACCGCAAATCCCGTCGCCCCGCCAAGAATAGCATTCTTAACACGCTCGTCAATGCTTTGGCCTTGCGTAGCACCAGCGCCCGCGCCAAGTCCAGCCATAGCCAGCTTTTCAAGCGTCGGCGATCCGGTAGACAACCTAAGCGGCGAAACAGTCTCGCGGGCGAACGCTTCGCCATAAGCCCGAGCGGGGAGATACTCTTCCTTAAGCTTCTTAAAGTCAATGTCAAGCCCGGATTTTTCGGCGGTGTCCATAACAATTTCGTCAACGTTCCGCCGAAGCATATTGGCAAGCTCGCGCTGTGCGCGGCCCGCCGCCTCATCTGTAGCCTTAAACGTAGACTTGGCAACATCGGACAGGTAGTTACGAATATTAGCCAGTCCTTGCGTGCCGGAAGTATCCTTAAGAATCTTTTCAAGCGAAGCTATCGCAACGTCGCCGCCCGGAAGTTTGGATATGCGCTCCAACTCGTCCCAATCGATAGCTTTGTCTATAATTTCCGACCCGCGAGCATCGGGGAAAGCCTGCTCAAAAGCGTCGTCAATCTTGCCCCACTTGGCCTTTTCGGCCTTAAGGACAACATCTTCCATCCCGGCTTTTTGAAGCCCGCGAGACTTGGCAAAGCTATAAAGCTTGTCTAGCGCTTCTTCAGACTTGTTAAACTTACCAAGCCCCTTGGCCCCAGGCCCCGAAATATCGCGCAAAAGTTCGGCAGTCTGCCGCCCTCGCAAAGGAGTGCGGCCAATAAACGAGCGTTTGCCAGTCTCTATCGCTTCATCGGTAAGACGGCCCGCGCCCTTGCCGAGATACTTAAGCCCCTTTCCAAGAGCGAGCCCGCCAGCGCCGCCAAGCCCGCCCCAAAGCGTGCCCTGTTGTACGTCGCGCAATACTTGGCCGGGGTCTTCCTCGTCGAACACGCCCCTTGCCGCCGCTTCGGCCCCGCCCCACGCGGAACCCTTTGCGCCAGCCTTAAGAAGCTCCTTGGCTAGACTAGCTTTTTTAGCCGCTTCGCCAATCGTAGCCGCGCCCTTGACGGCTTTGGCCCCGCGAGCGAGGTCTAGCGCCGTATCACCGGCACGGACAATATCAGTGCCAACGTCAGCGGCTTTTAACGCTTTGGCTCCAAGCGCCGCGCCTTTAGCACCCTTGGCAACCGCGCCCCACGGGACAAGAGCGCCGCCGACCGTTCCAGCTACTTCGCCAGCCTTATACGCCGACTTGTTAGTTTTGATATAGTCTTCAACGGCTTTTCTGTTACCGAGGTTTTTGAGTAGCCATTCGGGAGCGCCAAGCAAAAGCTCGTCTAGTGCGCCAGCGCCAAACGCGCCTACGTCCTGCCATTTGATAGGCATTTAACCCTCCAAGCCGTCAAGAAGTTTAGCCGCCGCCGCCTTGCCCGGTGAAAGCCCCTGCAACGAAAGCGGGGATCCGCTACCAAGTCTAAGCTTTTCGATATTTAGCGCCGACGCTAGCCGCTCGTCTTGCAAAGCCTGTTCCAGCTCGGCAGTCTTCAACAGCTCTTCGGCTTTAGCCGCCCGTTCCTTTTCGCTTTCCGCACGCTGGACATAGAGAGGAGTGTCACCACGCCAGCCAGCCGCCGCCGCTTCGATGATATCGGCGATGCCTGGGCCGGATTTGTCGCGCTCCATTTCCGCCGACAGCTTGGATATAATGTCTTCCATGCGAGACTTCTTAGTCGCCGCAACCGGGGCAGACGCGAGGGGCGCAACCTCTTGGCCGCTCTTGTAGGCATCGCCCATAGCTACCATAGCCTCTGCTCTGGCCTTGGCGGGCTCGTCCACCTTGCGTTGTCGCTCGATAGCGTCGGCGCCCAAAGCTTGCCAGCGGTCGGCCATAGCCTTATCGGCCAGCGGCTGATCGGCAATCAGACCGCCAGTACCGGCGTAGTATGTCGGCGCTTGCGAGCCCTTGGCGGCGGCTAGTGCGCTTTCCTGTTGCGCGGCAATAGACGGCGCGGCGGGAGGAGAAACAAAGGCAGACGAAGCCGCCTTAAGCGCGTCGGTCTGCGCCTTCTGCTTATCTGCGTAAGCTTTGGAAGCATCGGCATACGATTTAGCCGCCTTCTTCGCGGCGTCTTCGGCGGGAGACTGGTCGATATTAGGCATTGATACCCCCCATATCTCTAATCATGCGTTCTATGTCTTTGAGTCTTTTTTCGTGCTCGGAAAGAGCGGCGGTGTTCATCGTCGAAAGGCGATTAGTGTCAACGGCTTTGCCTTGCGGGGTGTCGATAACGGCGGGAGCCATAGCGGTTTTTTCGAGGTCTTGCGCCATTACGCCAGCCTCGGGACGGGAATTACCTTTATACTTATAAGTGTAACTATTAATTTTGTCAAGGCTCGATGCTATGCGCGCCGGTACGGTGTCTTCCTTCAACCGACGATCCGAAAACAGCGACGCAATGCCACCAAACGCGCCAAACAAGCTACTCAACAGTCCCTGATTAGCCTGACGTTGCGCCGCCTTGGCCTGTTGCTCGGCTGAATACTTCTGTACGTCAATGCTTTTTTCAGTCAATCCACGTTGCGCCATTTCCGCGCCTAACTGACCGCCAAGCTGGGTATAACCGGCAAACTGCTGTTGACCCTGGCCCATGCCAACACCATAAGCATTAGCGGCTTGCGTCTGCGCCCCGAGAGCGGCTTGCCCCGGCATCATGCCAGCGGATCGGCCAGCTTGGATCGCGTTGCGAGTAGCAAGGTCTGCTTGCATCTTGGCTTGTTCACGCGCCGCCTCATTAGCCCTAGCCATCGTCGCGGCGGGGCCTCCCTGCATTGCGGCGGCGGTGTCGGCATCATAGCCAGCGCCATACGTCGCGGCGTTAGGGCCGGTCGGAGCGGCGGGGGCCACGGGCGCAGTGGCGGGCGCGGGCGCGGCTTGCTCTTGACGCTCGGGGCGCTCTCTAGGTTCACGAGCGCTTGCGGCTTCTGCTCTATCCGCGGCCCTCGCTTCGGCTACCGTCCGATTGCCACCACCAGGAGCTTTTGCAGTAGCATCTATTCGCTCTTGCTCCGCTTTTACAAAGGCTCGATTTTTAGCGGCGCTTCCCTGATCTTTTGCGGCAAGCTCATCGCGCCCCTCCCGATAAGTCGGCCTCTGCGCTTCTATAACTTCTTTCTTCGGCTCTTTTTGCGCCGCCCTTGCGCGGTCGGAATTGCTAGGCATTTGTCCTCCTATTTCCTATTCTTTACAACAGTCTCGGCGGCGGGAGAGATAGAAACCATGCCGTCAAGGTATACGATCTTGTCTTCGCAAGTGAGGGTCACACTGGCTCCAATGCTTTGCTTTTGACTCGGGACAAACTCAAAGTAAGCGTACCCATCGCCGTCATACGGATTGGTACTATCGCCTACGGTTATTGTCTGCGTTTCAAACGCCGCGCCCTCTTCGGTAAAATAATCATACCTTACAACTATATCAACTTGCGTGCTAGTCTCTTGGTACACACGGAAGATATATCGATCTAGAGCTTGCCTAGTCCGCTCGGTGTAGCCGTTAAACTTCGACTGCCAAGTAAGCGGGACAACCTGCCCCGATTCGCTACCAAACGTAACGCCCTCGTAAGTATCTGCGTAAACCGTGCCCCACGTTCCGCCGTCGTAAATGTCGGCGTAAACCGTGCCCCACGTTCCGCCGTCAAGCTCCATCGATATTCCGCCGCCAGACAAAGCGACAGGATTGTATAGATACCGGATGGTATACTTGTCCTTGGCAAGCCAGATGCCATCGCTCGTTGAAAAAGCAACATAAGGCCAAACAAACGGGAGCGGAACTTGCGTAACAATCGAGTCGCGCATCCACATTACATAATCGTCGGCAAAGATCGCAAGCGTGTTTTCGCGCGTGTTGTAGACTGCGCCTCGGATCGGCTCCTTGCGATTAAAGCGCATTATTTTTTGCACCGCTTGCCCGCCGTCAAACGTATAAAGCGAGTTATCAAACGTGGACAAGAAAAACACCGCTTGAGGCGACTCGGCAAGGAATACCAGACCGAGAGCGTTGGCTATATGGGTAACGCCTTGTAACACATTGCCAGCGCTTAAAGTGGCAAGGTGTATCCAGTCGCCATCGAACAAGTACAAATTGCCATAAAGCCTAAACGAAACGTATACGCCTGGAGTTTCGTTGCCTAGCGCATATCCGTCATAGTTAAACTCACGAATTGCGGTTGAACCAATCAGCGCTATAGTCTGCTCCCCGTAAGTAACCCCGATAGGCGGCGGCAATATGGTATCGTCAATGTACAGCGTGCCTTGAAGATTGCCCTTGATAGACTGAGCAAGCCCGTCGCGGACGGATCGGTAATACGCAAGCGAGGCAGGGGGCGGGCCAATGTAAACGTCTATGGTTTCATTGTTGGCCGAGTAGCTTCTACCTTCAGGGATGAAAACAAGCGAAACATCAGGAACGCTACCGCAATCTTTGTATCCGGTATCGACTGATCCGCCAAAGTCTCCACGGTATCTGGCTACATACGCTTTTGCCGTAGAAGTGCCACCAGAAAAGCCAACTACAATAAAACCGTTGTAAGCATTGCCGCTATATTGCAAATCGTTGTCGTTTGCGTCGGCAATACAAAGGGCAGAAATAGTATTGATCTTAACAACGCCAGGGGATATTTCTTGCATTCTTGGATTAGTCGGAGTTTTGGTAAGCTCAACAAATCCAAACGAACCGTTGCCGCGCCGATACACTATGCAATAATCGTTTGTACTGCATTTGATTATTTGCGGATAGTAATATGCGGAAAGCTCGCCAATTTCGGTAATCGGCACTCCGATGCCGTCGCGAGCAAAGCTGGCGGAAACATATCCGGCTTCGCCCAGAATCGTATGCGTCTTAAACGCTATTTCGGCCTCGGTGTTGAGATAGCCATAGATTTCAGAAAGCGCGGTATGCCCAACGGTGTAAGTAAACGTGCCATCTTGGTCAGAGTAAAACATGATGCGGGACGCACCGTAAATAAGCTCATATCCGCCAAACGTCATTCTGCATGAAACGGGGGAACTAATAGAACCGTTGGTAATGGCAGTAACTGTCCACGCGCCGCCAGGGGCGGCGGGAGGGATAAAAGAATAGCCGTAGGTTGTAACCGGAGCGCCCCACCGTACAACATCGCGCCATGCGTTAAACGTAACAGCGGTAGTGTCGCCGTTTGCGGTTATGTACGTCGCCCGGGTAAACGTGCCTTCCTGCGCGCCAGTCGAGCGGAACAGAAAAACTTGCGCGCTTATTTCTTCTTGCGCGCCAACAATCCATCCGTTTTCAAAATAGGCGAACACTTGCGAGCTATTCTGAAATCCAGTCTGTCCGGTCGCCGTATACGTAACACCGGAATCTCTAATTATTTGATGGTTAAGCGTCGATCCAGTCTGAAATATACCAACAATAGAAGTAACATTGGCATAAGTCGGAGCCTTATTTCGAACAAACATACCATCAGAAATGTTTGCAGGGATGCTAAACGACCGAGCTTGGATGCGTTCAAAAGTAGTCTTATTTACTTCTTCAATCAGCGCAGAGCCGGAAGAAATGCGAAGGACAAGGAAAGTATCATTAATAGTTGTAAGTACATCATTGGCATCGACCGAAAGCACGCGGCGTGATTCGGAGGCCCACGGCGGCACCTGGCCAACGTCGCGGCCCCCGGTGACTACTCGATAGTTGTCGTTAATCTCGTCGCGGAGAAGGCTAATACGAGTGCCGTTTTTTCCGTAGTACGTTTCGGCATAGATAGAATTAGATTCGAGGGTCGCGTAAAGATTAGTTATACCGCCGTCGCGCTCAATGCCAGTATTTTGAAGTATGCCAGATTGATTATCCCACGATTGCAAGTCTTTGGTTACAATCGAAGTATCAATAGAGGCGATGAAATTAACGGGCTTTAATTCCATTTAATACCCCGGGAAAGTGGAACGGTATTTGTTGGCAACCTTGACGTATCGCAAATTATCTTTGTTAGTTATAGCAATCTCAAAACGTTTCCAAAGACGCGCATACTCTTCCGCGTGCTTTGCAGCATCGGCGTTTTGCATTTTGGCAATATCCATTGCAAGCTGATACGCGATAATAAGCGGCTCAAGTTGCGGAGGATAAGTAATAGCTGTCGCGGTAGAGGTAAACTCAACCGGCTCGGGGTAGTATTCGAGCCTAAAAGAAGAATAGCCGGAAGTATAGAAAACCCTAAGCTTTTGGCCGTAGAACCTGTAGCCTTCGCCAAGGTATATATCTTGAACGTCTTTACGCGCAAACTGAACATCACCAGAACCGGTAACGCCCACAAGATTGCGCAAGCGGTAAAAGTCAGCGGGAAGAGTATAATCATGCACGCCCTCGCGAACGTCCGTAAACGTGGCGGGGTCTATAATAAGCTCGGTTAAAAAGTAGTCATCATTAGCATTGCAAATACGCTCGTAAATATCTCGATACGCACGATTGACGGCTCTAAGCTCGTCGGTCGCGTTAAAGAATTGCGAACCGGATATTTGCGTGTACTGTCTAGCGGCGGTGATTATATCGGAGACAAGCATAAAGCCCCCATGTTAAAAGTCTCGGCAGTTGTTTTTAATTGTGTAGGATTTGAACAAGGAAGGGGCGAGCCTCCGAAGAAGCCCGCCCCGGGTAACTAGGCCGCGAGGGAATTGTCGAACTTAACCACGCAACAATGGGCCGGATTGCGAACAAAGAAAGCGCCGTAGAACTGGGTCGTCACGCGCGCGCCCTGGCCGTCAACCGTGTCCGAGGGAGCGGTGGCGATAAGGTCGTCAATGTTCCAGCGGTACTCCATCGGGGGCATATCCTGGGAGCTAATGGGAGGCGTGCCGCCTTCGTTAGTAGAGGGAAGGTTGGTCTCCACGGGCTTGCGGTTAGAGAGCATCGCAAGGCCAATAGAATCAGTCTCAAGGATATAACCAATACCGACGGGGCAATAGGGATCGTCCACGACGTAGTTAATCCACGTATTGCTAAAGGCAAACATCAGGGACGTAATTCCGTTGACAGCCTTAAGCTCGCCGCCGTTCTCGGGGCCATTGATCTTCTGGAAGTAGCTAGTGGCCGCCTTAATCTCGCTAACGATAGTGCCGAAGTCAACGTCATTAAGGACAATCATGTCCGGCACACCGCCGCCACGGCGAGCATAGCGAACGCCCTTGACCACGGCATCGGCATACTTTTCACTGGCGCCAGCGTTGCGGAGGTAGAACTGACCCGCGAGGCGCGTAGTGTGAAGCGAGCGGTTAAGGCCGAAGAAGTCGGTACCGATATAGCTCGTCCAAGTGCCGCCAGTACGATTGCCGATGGTCGGGAGCCAGCCACGGAGGCCAACAAACATGAGGGGCTTAGAGGATCCATCGCGGAAGCCCGCAAGCTCCATCCAGTCGCCTACCGCAACAGTCGCGCCATAGGCAGAAGCAAAAGTAACCGTCACGGTGTCGTTGCCGTTGTCGTTAATCTTGGAGACAACCACGGGGCCGCCAGCACGATACGCGCCACCAGGGGTCGGGCCGGTGCTAAACTGCACCTTACTGCCAATGTCGATCATCATAGCCGCGTGGCTAGGAACAGTCACGAAAAGCTGGGCACCGGCATCGATAGCGGAAAGAGGCGCAACCTCACAATAACCCATGCCGAAAATAGCGCCCGCGATGGTCTTCCTAAGCGCCTCGTTAGAAGCGAAGAAATACTCGCGGAGGAACTGGATAAAAGCGCCATTGTCGAAAGAGTTATCGGAAGCGAGATGCTCCTTCGGCGAAATGTCAAACCGGCTGAAACACTGGCCGTAAGGAACCTTAGCCGACGCGTTAGACGCCGCACTAGTAGCAGTCAGCGCGGTAAAGTCGCCCGCTACGCCGCCGCCACGGGAGTACAGCATCGGAATGACATAATACTTACCGTAGCCGGGAACCTTCTTGATCTTTGCAAGAGTCGGGCTATTGCGTTCGAGAAGGTTCTGCACCTCCTTTTCCGCATAACTCTCCTTAAGGATAGAAAGCACGCTCGCGGAGCTAAATCCGGGCGTCACATCACCAAGAGCCATTCAACCCTCCTAGGTTTTTAGCCTACGCGAGCGCCCTTAAAGCGCCGCGCCATGTTTTTAAGAGCCTCATCGGGGTCGATGGGCTTCTTCTCAATTTCTACCTCGATAGCCGTACCAGCGGGGGCTTCATGCTCGGCCTTCTCCATTTCGGGAGACTCCATAGCCTCATGCCCCACGCCTTCGCCTTCCGCCTGTTCCTCTTCAAATCTCGCCCGGAGATCGGACAAGACCGAATCGAAAATGGCGGGAAGCTGTTCCTCGCTTGCGCCGTCCTGCTCCATGTACTTCATAATTTCGTTCAGGAGGTCTTCCGTAATGTCGCGCTGGAAAACCTTCTTATACTTAGGAGCATAGCCCATAAGCGCCTCATTGGCGCCAATCATGGACTTGTAGCGATCTCCGCGCCGCTTGGACAAGAGTCCGTTAAACCCGCCCACCATTGAATTGATTTCGCTTTCGACTCCTTCGAGCCTGTCGTAAATCTTACCCTTGGCGAGCTTGTCTACCTCTTCGTCCATAGCGGCCATTTTTTCACAGATCGCGCGCATAGCGTCGGCCAGTTCGAGGATAGCGTTTTCGATAGCGTTAAGCCTATCCTCCATTAGATAATCCCTCCTTGCGGCGGCATAGTCTCAACCGGCGCGGGAGGCACCGGCTCGGGCGGGGGTGCGGAGGCCGCCTGTTCCTCCATGATTCTATCAAGCAACTTTTTAAGATTGTCGATATACTTTTTGTTAGACTCGTCAGCAGAAAGGCGAAGCATCCAACGGACAGTTTCGCTAAAGAGCATTTCCATATTAACAATAGGGATAAAATCGACCGTTCCGTCTTCAGCGGCTTTTTCTATAACCGACTGGATATAGTCATAACTAGCCGTAGTCGCTGAATACGCCGTTTCAAGATCGGGGATCTCAAGGAGTTGCGGGAGTATCGGCTGTAAGTTAATGCCGAGCGCTTGAAGTTGCTGAATCTGCTGTACCTTCGTCGCGGGGTCTTTAGCCAGCGCGGAACCGGCGCTAAACTGCACGCGGAATAGATCGGCTTGCTTTTTAACGTCGGCCCACTTGACGCGGGCGCGGCCCATCGCGGGCGGGAGGATATCAGCGTCGGCAGGGAAAACCTCAACGGCGATTTCCGCAAGCTCTACAAACTGATGGATATACGCTTGCACGGTTACATTGTGGCGCTCGCTCTCTACGTCTTCCATCGTCTGCAAGGCTACACCAGAAGTCAGGCCAGCGGGCTTTTTGGCCTGGGCCGACAATTGAGATATTCCGGCAAGCTCGTAGCCTTTTTGGATATAGCTATCAAGCAAGCGCGAATACTCGGGCGATATGGGCGCGGGGGTGGCAACAACGGGCGGGCTACCTTCGGGGCCGGGAATATACGGGACAACCAACGCGGCTTCATTGCTAAGCATTGTACCCTTAACACCAGAATCAGTAGACACAAAAATGGTATTAAAAGGAGATTGCCGAAGCGCCTGATCTATCCTCATTTGGATTTCGTCAATCTGGACTTGAATAGTATAGAGGTCATCGGCAAGGCAGGTGGTTGACCAACCAATCGCGGGAGGGCTCCACCAAAGCGACGTAACCGGCAAGCGCTTATAGTCTATCTTTTTGCGCCAGAGGATGGCATCCTCGTAGACGTACCACTTATAGCCGCCGTCGAGGTCATAGAAAACCACAAACCGCCCGCGAAGGTGGCGAGTGTTGCCGACCTTAAAGCGAGCGATGCTTTCGGCTTTGGGAAACTGCGCCTCGACCATGCGGAAAGGGTACTGCTGTCTATAAATCATGCCATACGTCAGCCCGCGCGGAGTCGCGGCGTTAGCCTCGTAGGGGTCTACAAACAGGCACCAATGCGGAATGGGCTCAATAGTCTGATTGTCCTCATCTACCCAAAAGTGCCCGCCGTCAAAAAGGATAGCAGATCGGGCGACTTCGGGCGCGCGCTCGTAAATCTTTTGTTTGTCGAAAAACTGATCAAAAAACTCCTGCGCGGCGCGGGTGGCGCGGATGGTCTTATAGTCGCCCCGGACGGCATCAAAAAAAGGACGAACGCGGGCTTGGGACAGCTTCGAAGTAATAGTATCAGTCGCCGACTTGATGATATTTAGCTTAGTCTGTACCGAGGCGTCATCATACATCGCCCGGTTAAAGCCTAGCGACTGATAGCCAGCGTTCCAGATCGTGGCCCGGGCATCGCCCTTGCCGTTGTTATAGTACCGGTTTAGATTGCGGTTGTACTTGGCTTCCCGCGCGGCAGAGTAGCCCCAAAGCTTGGTGATATTTTCCCTAAGCTCGGCCTCTTCCTGCCCCGTCCACTTTTCGGACGTCCCTTCGATAGGCTTTACCATCCGGGGCCGTTCCTTTCGTCGGAGCGACCGGAAACGATAATAGTCCCGCCAGTGGGGAAAGAAACCTCAATATGCTTGTCAGGGGGGCAAGAGGCAACAAAGCGCCGAAGCAAAGCGTCGGTAATATCCGAGGCCGAAAGCACTTCCTGAATTGCTCGATTGGCCCGCCGCTCGGGGAGCTTGTCTAGATACTCGGCCACCGCCTCGCGGACAGCCTCGCGCCTACCGGCCTCCCGAGATTCCCGCGCGCCTTTGATAGCCGCTTTCAGTGTATCTAAAATCATACATTCGGTGTATCATAAAGCATACACACTGTCAAGGGGCGGGATAATAAAAAGCCCCGACCGAAGTCGGGGCAGTTGTTGCCGTGTTACTTTTCTACAAAAGAAACAATTTTAACAATAATCCAAGGGCCACAAAAACCAGCTCCCGCCGCGGCTGATAGCGCTTCTTCGGCGGTTTTAAACGAATCTTCCCAAAACTTATGCCCCTCAAGCCCGTAGTCAACCAATATGCGATACATTTTATTTCCTTTACTCTGGTCGATGCTCTAGCGAATCGCGCCAGTCGGGACAAATTTCGGTGCTATATCCCTCCCGCCAGCCCATGTTGCCACGTTCGCTCCCAGTCCACCCTCCGGTATTGTTTGGCTCGGCCTGTTTGTAATCTCCAAAACAAACATCGCCATCGTAATTTGTTACCGCAATAGTAGCCCAATCTGGCGCTTTGCTCCAATCATACCGCGTCTTAGGTTTTTCTTCCGGCGCTTCAATGATCCGCCGCAGTCCCGCCGACTCCCGTTCAATCGCCGCAATCCGCTCTTCTGCTTGCTTCTTGTCCATATAGCCTCCTGTTTGTTGGCGTGCTAATTACTCGACCCCAAGCCGATAAATGGTATTCGTGCTTTCAGCAACCCCCATAACCGGATCAAAAGACACAAGCGCAGAAGTTCTAATGTTAGCTCCATCGGCAAATTTGTGGTGGCCATATACTTTGCCCATAAGACAAGACTTGCCGTTGCCCACGGGGACCACGCGCCACTTCATTATGCTAACCATCGCCTTGCTCATATTACCTCCTAAACTGTTTACCCTAAGTATACTCCCCTACCCAAAAATTGCAATAGGTAATCGTAAAAAAAGAAAAGCCCCTAGGCGGAGGCAACACCTAGGGGCAGAGGGCCGCGCTCGCGTTGCCTTATGCAACAGGCGCCCTCGGGGGCAATGTAGCACAATAGCAGGAGAGCGTCAAGGGGCTAAACTATTTACCCAAACCGACCGCATAGCGTACAGTACGGCGTCCATCATGTCAGGGTGGTATACCTTATCGTCAATTGTCCGCACTATCGCGCCCGTGTCGGGGTCTTTAGTCCAGACAATAGCCTCGGCCTCTTGCGCGAAGGCTCCGTCAGCAGGGACGACAAACGACCCGGCTTTAACCTCGTCTTGCAAAAGCTCGATAGCGGCTAGCTTGTCCCGCTTGTAGGCTGGCCGAACGGGTAAATGGTGTTGGGTGCGCAAATCGTAAACCATCTTGGCCCCGCCGCCGCCAGTGTCGCTGTAGATCGAACATTGGTAGGGGATACCAAGGTCTAGGCATCGGCGTTCAACGGTCTTTAGTCCAGCGCCTACAGCGTCGGCGAGTTCCTTTAAGCCGGATCGGCGGGCTTTGTACTCGTAGATTAGCCAGCGTTTGCGGGTCAAGTCCTTGCTCGGCATCGGGGCGGGAATGCCTTTGCGCAACGCCTCCATGATATCGCGCGGCCCTTCGGGGGCGGTCAATCGTGGCACATAGGCGACAACCGCGAATCCGTCAGCGTCTTCAAAGCCAAGGTCGAGACCAGCGGTGAGTCGAACATTGCCAGGGCCGACAGCCGCCACCCATTCCTCGAACATACGTCCGCCATAGAATCCTTCGGGCGGGAAAGCGAATACCGTCAATTCATTGTCGTCGGCATACTCGCCAAGGTAGAACCGCCGCCGCATCTGCTCCGGGGCGTGGGCTAGACTTTGTATATACGCCGGGTCGAGGTTCTGCACGTTGCCAGCGGGGTTAATCTGGATATATGCGTAATCTTGCGGGTTCGGCAGTTTGACGATATGCCCCGGCTTTGACTCTATGGGGTCTTCAAGGGCGACGTATTCCTTATACGTCCAATGCCCTCGGCTAGTCGGATTAAGGTCTACGAACTCCCGCGCGGCGCATCCGGCCACGGCTTGAGCGAGGCGCGTACGCACTTTCCACGCGGTTAGAAACGGTATTTGAGACGCTTCGTTATGGTAGATTGTCGCATATTCCTTGCCGAGGACGCTATCAGCGCTTCGGGAGTCGTCTACGCCCGCTATCCAAATCTCGGAACCGTTCTTAAACGTGATAACGTGTCTTGTCTCGTTTGTCTGGTAAAGCGATACATTCAGGCCGATTTCCGACAATACTTTTGGCAGGGTCTCTAGCCAAATAGACTCGATAGCGTCCTTTTGCCGTAGACGGTAAATAAGGTGCCGCGAGCCCCCATATTTGAGAGCCCGCAACACAATGAGGTATACAATCAAAAAGGTTTTCCCTGACCTAGAGCCGCCATAAATTAGCATATGGCGCTTGCCTTGCTGGACTAATTCTAGCGCGCGCTTCTGGTCAGGATTAAGCTTAATCATTTACCAAATCTGTTCAGGGCCTCCGCAAGCTTCCCATCCGATCTTTGCCGCGTCTTCGGTGGGGTAGACCATGCTATCCCAATAGCCGCACGCGGGACAGAAACACCGCCAATTCCCGTGCTTGTCCTTCGACGCCTCGCCCTGTCCTTCGTGGCACGCGGGGCACTCCTTAAGAGTCTCGGGGGGCTCCGCGCCCTCTTCTTTCTTCGGTCTAGCCATAGTTACTCCTTACCCTAAAATGCCCTTGCCGCTAGGCGTAGGCGCTTGCATCTTCGTCCCAAACTCCACAAACCGCCGCGCCATCGGGTGCGACAGTTGCCAATAGTCGCCGTCTTCCTTGGCTTTCAGCGCTCCGACAACCCTGGCCGCCGCCCAAATAAGCTCCACGGCTTCGAACTCGTAGTCAATCCGGCCCCATGTCAGCCCCATTCCGTCCTCGGTCGGAACCATAAAATACCGAAATCCAGAACGCGGATACATGGTGTAAAACCGCTTGGCCACTTCCTTCGGCTCGCACTCTTGGAAAAGCTCGGCGATGTATTCGGCTTGCGCTTGCGTCAGTTCAAGCGTCAAAGGGCGGCCCAGCGCTTCAGCCAGCTTTTCGGCGTCCTGTTCAACCTTGGTTGCACGGTAGGCGCGAAGAAAACCAATAAGCCGCCGCCAATAGATCAAGATTCGTTGCTTAAACATCCTTGCCAAGCTCCTTAACGTTCTTAACTGCCTCGGCCTTCATCGCGGCAACCTCGGTAGCGTGTTCCTTCTTGGCTATGTCGAGTACGTCAAGAAACATAATCATATCCGGCGATCCGGGGCGAAGGTCAAAAGCATAGTCGGCAATCTTGCGTATCTCGCCCTTCGGCAGCCGGTAGTATGTCTTCCCACCCTGGATGTAGATAACGCCGCCCGCATCGGTCAGCCCCGCCGTTGGGTTTTCAGCCTTTGCCTTCTTTTTGGCAAAGCGTGCCATATCAAAAACTACAGCACCCACGGCGACAAAACAAAGAATAGCCAGAACAAACAAAACCATGTCGGCCTCCTATCGAGACTATACCCTAAAAACTAGATGCCGTCAACATCATGGGAAAGCTTAATCTCAATAGGCCCGGTATCGACAGTAAGTACGTTCTTTTCCTTGCCCACCCACTTGCCAACAGTCTGCAAAGCCCCGAGCCTGGCGCGGTTGTCGGGGACAATATGCTTCCCGCCTATGGCATCAAACTTGACGTCATTAGCGTTAAAAAGCTCTTTGGCCTTGCCAACGATTCCCAAGTCATCCAAGCCAGCCGCCGCCATAAGCTCTGCAAAGTCGGCAGTAGCACGGATACGAGCCAGCCGCCGCGAGCCGTCAGCGTTCGCCGACTCCCGAGTCAGCCCGCGAGGTGCCACGGACAGTTCCGCTTCGGTGGCATTCATCCCATTAGCAAACCATTCGGCCAAGAAAAGCCGGTCGCGGTCGCTCATACGCGCGGGGGGCGTGCTAGCCTCGCTAAGCTTGCCGTCTGTTGCCGTCGCTTGCGTTACCTTGCCATCTTTTGCCATTCTATCCGCTTTCTTGTCACTTATTCGCGGCATTCAAGCTCCTTTGCATATGTTACTATGCCACGCTATCCCGTCGTTTGATACAACCAGGACAGCATAGCGGCTTTTTATTTTTATTCCTAGCGCTATCTTGCGATGGGTAAGGCTCCAATACTTGCGGGCTATTAGCATTGCTTGTCCTCGGGCGCGGGCGGGGCGAGGGCGGCTCGGGCGATCTCTCCGAAGTCGGAGTATATCGGCGCGAGCCGAACGCCTTTCCGCTGGCATTCGATGACTATTCCGCGCGGGAAGTAGAGGTGCTCGGCGGCGTAGTGCCCAAGCGCCTCCCGTAGCCGCTCGATCTCGGCGCGGAGGGGCGCTTCGGTCGCACGCTCTATCGCCGCCTCAAACTCGCTGATCTCCTCGAAAGAAACTCCGTGCGCCACAAGATCAGACCGTGCGATATGAACGTCTTTAGGCATCCGGGGACTCCTTGATCGCGGCGCGGACAGCCTTGAAGATATCCTTCCCCGCAGGGCCGTCGTACAAAGCCTTGACCGCCCTCTCTGCGCACCGCTCCCGCTCCTCCTCGCGGGCCTTGGCCTCACGAGCGGCGGCGTAGCGCTCGATTTCGGCGGCGGCTACCGAGCTAAAGTATCCAGCGTGCCAATCGCAAAGGTCGCCAGCCTTGCCGATTCCCATGTCTTCAGCCAGCCTGCAAGCGCGACAACCAGCGTCAAAGCGCGGCGCTTTCGGTGTCCTAATCTCGTCCATACTGCCTCCTAAAATCTGGTATCGGGCTTTCACCGCCCGCACAATGCATCCCCAAACCACGGCACGGAGCCGACCCGCACCAGGGGCAAGCGTGTTCCTTAGCCTTTAGCCTCGGCTTGCGCTCTTGGTCTACCCCGTCGATCATCGCCACTATCTCGTCAGCCGCGCCGCAATACTCTACGCATCTAGTCGGCGGGGCGGGTATCTTTTGCATCGCAAGCCACCACTGTCTGCCTTGTAGCTTGTTAGCATCAGATACGGCTTTGCTTGCTATGGATCGGTATTCGGCTATTGTCATGCTTTGCCCCCTTGGCCTTGCTGGAATCGAACCAGCGGTTAAGCGCTTCAAAGGCGCTCGGCTTACCTCTTGCCTAAAGGCCAGTAAAAAGGAAGCGTCCGGCGTTGACCCGGTGCAAGCCAGCATCTTTCGACGCTTGATTACTTTTGCCGCCTTACCCTTGCGGCCTCGCTTCCTGCCTAGTGGTCGCGGCATGGGCCGCCCCCGTTGCTAGGACTTTGCCTGGCTTCGATCAATGCGCGGTCATCTCGCATCACCTGCCCTTTGACCGTTGCGAGAAACGTCCCGCTTCGTCCGGTATATTAAGCCTTCCGGTTAAGGCTATTTGATTCTATCACTGTTACTTGCTTTCGTCAATCCGGTGATCAACTAGCCACTGCTTGAACCAAGGCACACAATTTTCGCCGCCGTTCCACAGCTGCGTACAAGGAGATTCAATATTAGCTGGGCAATTTTTGCAAAGCACGCCACCACAATCACTATCTTGAGCCACAATGGTTTTAGCCGCTAAAACCTGCCTTTGTATAAGGCTTTCGCCAATCTCCAAAGACTCCTCCGCGTCTGATTGCTTGCCCGATATGATGCAAAAACAAGCCAGACCATAGCCAAGAGCCACGCAAACAGGGACGATCCAGTAAAGCATCCCAGCGTTAATCATTTAGTCGCCTCCCTAATTTTAGCCTCTACCATATCAGTAAGCATGGTGTTGGCGGCGTCACTCGCGGCGGCCCTCGCGGCGGCCCTCGCGGCGGCCCACGCGGCGATACTCTCGGCGTCCCACGCGGCGTCACTCGCGGCGGCCCACGCGGCGTCACTCGCGGCGTCACTCGCGGCGTCACTCGCGGCGGCCCACGCGGCGGCCCTCGCGGCGGCCCTCGCGGCGATACTCTCGGCGTCCCACGCGGCGTCACTCGCGGCGTCCCGTTTCGTCTCGTCGCCCGTCTCCAAATACTCCCGGACAATCTGCGGCATATCCCAAAGATGCGCC
>Ga0062382_10000045_pt1 | contig 26830 bp, 21 predicted proteins | sample DOMMetBare2Fresh_FD_59507 | JGI IMG/M metagenome (GOLD analysis project Ga0062382, IMG submission 59507) | Wetland sediment microbial communities from St. Louis River estuary, USA, under dissolved organic matter induced mercury methylation -... | ecosystem: Environmental > Aquatic > Freshwater... | reverse complement strand
CGCAATCTAATCAGGTGATCCACCCGATCTTCAATCGATTCAATGTGACCGTAGAGCATGGTTGCATTCGTTTTAAGTCCGGCGGCGTGGACCTTACCGGACAAGCTCAGCCAGCGATCGGCGTCACACTTATGGGCACAGATCATGGATCGCGTCGGTTCCCGGAATATCTCGGCGCCACCTCCCGGGCATGAGTCGAGGCCCGCTTCGATCAATTGCTGGATCACTTCGTCGTCAGCCATTTTGTAGAAATGCGCGAAGTGGTCCAATTCAACCATCGTGAAGGCCTTTAGATGTAACTGCGGGTAGGTACTCTTCAGAGAGGACAACAGATCGGTGAAATAGCTAAACGGAAGCTTGGTATTCAAGCCACCCGTAATATGGAGTTCAGTGGCGCCTTCCGCAACCGCACGTCCGGCCAGCGTCATGCTTTCCTCAATATTGTGGGTGTAGGCTCCGGGCTGGCGGGGGGTTCGATAAAAGCCGCAAAACTTGCAGTCGGCGTAGCAGATATTGGTCGGATTCAAGTGCCGGTTGACATTAAAGTATGTGGTTCGGCCATGCTTTTGCCGCCTAACCAGGTCCGCGAGTTTGCCCAATGCAGGCAGATCATCGGTAGCGAACAAATCGAGCCCTTCGACAAACGACAGGCGCTGGCCTGCACTTACTTTCGCGGCGATCTCAACCAGCTTATGGTCGTGTGAAAACTGCATGTATGAACCTAATTTTGTCTCAAAGTAAATAGAACTGCCCCGCCAAAAGTGACCAACAAAATCACGCTTACAAAGGCGTTAGTGGTAAAGAAAGCCGCATTCAAGCGGCTCAAGTCATTGGCCCGAACCAACGTATGTTGGTAGATCAGCAATGCCCCGGTAGCCAGGACACCGGCGAGCGCGAGCCATCCAAGTTGCACGACATAGTATAGCGCAACCAATGCCGCGAATGCTCCCGCGTGCAGGAGGCGAGCGATCCACAGCGACACTGGGACGCCGAGCCGGGCCGGAATTGAACGTAGACCCTCACGGCGATCGAATTCGTAGTCCTGGCACGAGTAAAGGACATCAAACCCGGCGGTCCACAGCAGCACGACCAGCGACAGCAGCACTGGTATCGGACTGTCCAGACGGCCGCGCACCGCTATCCAGGCTCCCGCGGGCGCGATGGCCAGGCACCAGCCGAGCACAATATGCGAAAGCAAGGTCCAGCGTTTGGTGAACGAGTAAAGCCACACACTCGCCAATGCCAGCGGCGCCAGAACCAGGGTCAATCGATTGAGCATTGCCGCCGCCAACAAGAAAAGCGCCGCCGCCGCAAGCGTAAACACCCAGACAAAAGCGACTGATAACAGTCCCGCCGGCAGCGCACGGCTTTGCGTGCGTGGGTTGCGTCCATCGAAATCGCGATCGGCGATGCGGTTAAAGGCCATGGCTGTCGAGCGCGCGCCCACCATGGCCAGCGAAATCCAAACAACCTGTGAAATACTCGGCAGCCCCCGCGCCGCGAGCACCGCGCCCAGAAACGCAAATGGCAATGCAAACAGGGTATGCTCGATCTTGATCATGTCGAGCGTCACCCGAATATTGTGTAGAGTTGTTGTCACGTTCGACTTTTTTAATCGCCTTCGACTGGAATCAATTGCGGAATGCCCTTCCATCTGCTGCCGTCCGAGTGAGGTACGGACAGATGATCGAGAATACGAAAGACGAGGTGGTCCACCAGGGCCTCGATGGTCTCCGGTCGATGATAGAAACCAGGACTGGCCGGAATGATGTGCGCACCGGCGCGTGCCAGGCGCAACATGTTTTCAAGATGAATAGCATTGAGCGGCGTCTCTCGCGGCACCAAAACCAATCGCCGGCCTTCTTTTAAAGTCACATCCGCGGCGCGATGAATGAGGTTCGAGCTCAAGCCGGCGGCAATCGCTCCCAGCGTGCCCATCGAACACGGCACGACAACCATTCCGTCCTGACGATGAGATCCGGAAGATGGCCTGGCTGCGAGGTTATCCAGGCGTTGCAGTTGAATGAGATTGGAGTCGCGAGGCAGACCCAGCCATTCGTTGATTCTTGCAGTATCACAGCCGCGTAGATCGACTCCCAGTTCGACCCGCGCTACTGTCTCGGCTGATTCGGACAGGATCAGGTTGATCCGTTCCACTACGCCACTTGCTGCCAGATGAATCAGGGTGCGGTAAGCGTAAATCGAACCGGAAGCGCCAGTGATTGCTACAGTAAACTCCATATTGCTGAACTCCGGATCTTACTTGGCAGGCAGAGCAATCGCAAGTGATGCCTCGAGCAGGTTGGCGTAAATTCGAACCGTCGTGACATTACCCGTCGCGGCACGGCATACTAGGCCTGCATGGATTTAACTGAACTCGAGCGCCTGCTGAGGGCTTATAAACTTGGCGAGTTGGAAATCGGCGAAACCACGCGCCAGATTAAGAATTTAAACTATGAAGATATTGGTTACGCGCGCGTGGACCATTCGCGGGCTGTGCGCCAGGGATTCCCAGAGGTGGTATTCGGCGCCGGCAAGAGTCGCTCTCAATTAGTGGGGATCGTCGAGCGCCTGGTCGAGCGTTCGCCCAACGTTTTGGTGACCCGCACCGACGAAGGAACCTTTGGTGAAGTTCGCAATCTCGCTACCGATGCCGAGTGGCATGCCGCGGCGCGCCTGATCAGAATTCACCGGGACAAAACAGAACGCGGGATCGGTACGATTGCGGTTGTGACTGCCGGTACGAGCGACATTCCGATCGCTGAAGAGGCGGCTTTGACGGCCGAGGCGATGGGAAATCAGGTCCGGCGAATTTGGGACGTAGGCGTGGCCGGCATTCACCGCGTTCTGGCCGAACGTGACTTGCTGCAGGGTGCGCGTGTGATCATCGTCGCTGCCGGTATGGAAGGCGCTCTGCCTTCGGTAGTAGGCGGGCTGGTAAGCGTGCCGGTAGTCGCGGTGCCAACCAGCATTGGCTATGGTGCCTCTTTTGGAGGCGTAGCGGCCTTGCTGGGAATGCTCAATTCCTGTTCGTCGAATGTCACGGTTGTGAACATCGATAACGGTTTTGGCGCCGGATTTGTCGCCAGTTTGATTAATCGCAAGTGGGAACCGACGGCCCCTTAAATTTGTTACCGCGCGGAACAACGGCGGCCGCCAGGATGGATGTATTTGCTCGATCCAGCGTATTGAATCGGTGAGAGTTTTGCTAACTGACGCCCCTGTAAGAACCCGAGAACAAGTTACCTACCACGTCGGATGGGTGGCGCTGATACTCTGTTTCTCACTGTTTTCCGCCTGCATTGCTCCTAAACACACACCAAATCTTGAACGCATTTTCGTCTCAGCACGCGCCCGGACCGGCAAGCGTCCGGTAATCGTCATTCCCGGAGTACTCGGAACAGAGTTAAAAAATTCAAAAACGGGCGAGATAGTGTGGCCATCGGCATTGCGTTCTGAGGATCAAAGCTCCAATTTACCGATGACCCCGGATCTGGCCAACAACCGCGATGATGTCGTGCCGACCAGAATAGTTGAGACCGTTCGCCTGGCCCGGGTGCTGCCCGAGGTATATGTCTACCGCGATCTGTTGGAGTCCCTGAAAAGGTTCGGTGGCTACCGTGAAGGTGACTGGAATAATCCCGGTGAAGCCGGCGATCGGGATGTTTATTATGTTTTCGCCTACGACTTCCGGCGCGACAATGTCGAGAATGCACGCTTGTTAAGCAAGCGCCTGCGCCAACTCAAGGAGAAACTGCAGCGTCCGGACCTGCGCTTCAATATCCTGGCGCATTCGATGGGAGGCTTGATCGCTCGCTACACCGCGATGTATGGCGATGCGGATCTGCCAGACGATGACAGCGCGCCCAGGTTAACCTGGGCCGGCGCAGCCGACATCAACAAGATAGTTATGCTTGGTGTGCCAAATGAAGGTTCCGCCGATGCGTTCACCACCCTGATCGAAGGCTACTCAATAACGGAAGGACTCCGCCGGCGCATTCCCCTGCTCAATCGCCTGACGGCCGAGGAATCCATCACGGCTCCCGCCATATTTCAGCTGTTGCCCCACAGCAAAGTCGCCAAGTTCCTTGACGAGAATCTGCAGCCAATGCAGATTGATCTCTACGATGCAGAAACGTGGAAGCGATATGGCTGGTCGCCGATTAATGACCCGCAGTACCGGCGACGTTACGAAGGCGAAGCGGCAAAAAGTGAAAAGGCTCAAGGCCACCAGCGGTCCCTCGCAGAGCTCGATGGGTACCTGGTGGCTGTCCTGCGCAGAGCTAAAGCCTTTCATGCGGCCCTGGATGCGGCGCTAGGCGGCGAGGCGCCGGTTATGCTCCTGGCTATTGGCGGCGACTGTGAGGAGACTCTCAACGCGCCAATAGTCATGCGGGATGGGAAACGCAATCGTTGGTTAACTCTGACACGGCCGCGCGACTATCGCACTTCAACCGGGCAACGAGTTAGTAAACGTGCGGCCACCGAGGCTATGTATTTGCCCGGCGATGGGCGCGTCACGCGTCGTTCGCTGTTGGGCGAGGATTTAGCCGGCAGCCGCCTCAGCGGCGCGGCTTTCGACACGCCGCTGCCTCTAACCTACGCAGTCTTTGGCTGTGATCTTCACGGTGCCCTGCAGAAGAACAAGACCCTCGCCGACAACGCCCTGACGGCCCTGGTAAACGAAGCAATGAAGTAGCAGTGCAGATTTTTGGACTTCGGGCTCCTGGTCTTGTTTGTGCAAAGCCCAAAGGTCAAAAACCTTCTTTTCAGGGATTGATTAACTGGTCCAGCTTCTCCGCCCAGTCCTGATCGATATTCTGCAGGATGTTGTATTGTTCGATGGCCGCGTTACGATTTCCCATTGCGAGGAAGCATTTCCCCAGGTTGTAGTAGGCTCGTCCGGAATCAGGTTTGAGCCGAATGGCTTGCCGGAAAGCCTCAAGGGCCTCATTCAATTTGCCCAGCTCAAGGTAGGCCTCGCCCATATTGTTTGGCGCACTCGCATTGCCAGGCTTTAACAGCGAGAGCTGCTTGAAGATCTCGACCGCTTCCGAGTATTTCCTGGAGCGCAAATAGCGCGCGCCCAGCCGCTCGTAAGCGCTGGTATAGTCCGGCTTCAACTTAATGGCCTGCTTGTACGCCTGAATTTCTTCGTCGGGCTTCCCCCAGTCACGGTAAGTCAATCCCAATGCATAGTAGGCGTCGGCGGCATTGTATGGTTCAAGCTTGATTGCTGCACGGTAGGCATCGGCCGATTCCTTGTATTGCTTCAAATAAAAAGAGGCGAGACCGATGTTGAAATAGGATTCAGCTGACGGTCGTAATGCCACTGCCCGTTTCGAAGCATCTATAGCCTCTGCGTGGTGCCCCAATTTCTCATTACAAAAACCAGCCTGGGCCCACGCTTCGGCATAATTTCCGTCCGACTCCACCGCTTTCTCAAAGTATGGCAATGCTTTCTCGCAATCGTCCTTAGACAAAAAACTAAGACCATCGCGAAAGTATTGAACCGCGCGCGCGCGCTGGTTGCGCCCGCTGGCGGCGACCAGGTCGCCGAGCGAAATGAGGGTTCCCGTTTGCAACTGCGAAATTCTTTCGGCAGGTATCGCAAAATTGACGCTCTGGCCGCCAGTGATTTGTAACGTGGCCACTCCCAGCACCTGACCCTGCATGTTGACTACCGGGCTGCCGCTGGAACCAGGCGAGATAGGCGCCGTAATCTGGATAATCCGCCCAAAGGTGGGAATGTCGCGCACGGCAGAAACGATGCCGTTGGTGACACTTCCCTCCAAACCAAAGGGATTGCCGATGACTACCACACTTTCGCCCTCCTGCGGCGAGGTGCGTTCAAGTGAGAGGGGCCGGATAACACTCGCCGGCACATCGATCTTCAATAGCGCCAGGTCGCCTTCGGCATCGACGGCCAGGACGCCCTTGACGGGATAAACGATCCCCGTCGAGGAATGCACTTCAGCCCTAAATGCATTTTCAATCACGTGACGATTTGTAACTATGCGATCCTTGTCAATGAAGAAGCCGCTGCCTCGCGAGAGCGCTTCGCCACGACTGTCGAAGGTTTGAATTGCTACCGCTGAAGGTTTAATGCGCCGCACGAGGTCCGGCAGCGCGTCCTGTGAAATTGCGCTTAGCGAGTGCGGGCAAATGAGCGCGATCGTACAGCAAAGGAACACGATGAGAATACGATAGCGCTGCTGCGAAGCCTCAATGGTTGGGTACATACTTATAACTCGAGCTGTCGGGTTGATCTCAACGTCGAATGACCGCCAACCTTCAACCAGTCTTCTTAGCTGTACAGGAAACACATGTTTGACTCATCGAAGAGTTCCCTACTGGATCGATGTGAACTAAACACAAAGACCACTCCTTAAAGGCGGCATTCTGAGCACCTGTTACCGAAACCTCAACGTCCGGCCAATGCGAGTGCCTGCACACGCGCAACAACTTCGCTTAGTTTGACGTCTTCGTTTTGTTTGTCATGGCGATGGAACAATTCGACCAGGCCATCGGAAATCTTTTTACCTAACGTGATGCGATAAGGGATCCCAATCAGGTCGGCATCCTTAAACTTTACTCCGGCTCGCTCGTCGCGATCGTCGAGTAGTACATCAAGCCCGGCCCGCTGCAGTTCCTTGTAGAGTTTCTCGCCCGCCTGGCGCAAGTCTTCCTGCTTCATATTGGTGACAGTGACTATTACATCGAAAGGCGCAATCGCCCTCGGCCAGACGATGCCGTTGTAATCATGGTTTTGTTCTACGGCGGCTGACATGATGCGGTCGACGCCGATGCCGTAACTGCCCATGACGATCGGTACCGGCTTACCATCGGGAGTTAAAACGGTGGCGCCCATCGATTCGGAATACTTTGTGCCCAGTTTGAAGATGTGACCAATCTCCATCGCTTTATAGACTTCCAGCACGCCCGTGTCACAACGCGAACATGATTCGCCGGAATTGACACCGCGCAAATCAAGCCAGCGGTCTACCTGAATATCACGATCGATTGCGACCCCGCGGAGGTGGTGGTCGTCTTTGTTGGCTCCGGTAGTCATATTGCGGCGTCCACGCAATCCGACATCGGCCACGATTACCATTTCCTGTTTCGCCATCTGTGTCTTTTGCTTTACTCCGACGCCGCCCAGACTGCCGGCTGCGGCGCCCATCAGATCGCGAATTTCTTCCGGGTGAGCCGGTCTCACTGCAGTCGCTGCGAGCCCGTCGGCAAGCTTTGTTTCGTGTAGCTGATGATCGCCCCGCAGCAGGACCAGCACGGAAACCGGTTCACCTTGCAAGGTGGCGACGTAGACCAAAGACTTGATTTGCCTTTCGGCAACCGCGCCGCCGGGAAACGTAATAAGATCTTCAATCGTGCGCACACCGGGAGTGGGAAATTCCTCAGGAGCGTCAGGCCCGGCCTCGTCGGTAACCAGGGCTATTCGCGAGGTCGCCTTCTCCAGATTGGCCGCATACCCACAGTTGGAACAGGTGGCTATCAAATCTTCACCGGCCGGCGTCTGGGCTACGAACTCGTTGGATTCGGCGCCACCCATCGCGCCCGAGGACGCTTCGACAATTACATACTTCAGCCCACAACGAGCGAAGATGCGCTTATAGGCTTCACGTTGGTCGGCGAAGGAACGATCAAGACCGGCATTGTCGACATCGAAGGTGTACGCGTCTTTCATAATGAAAGTGCGCAGGCGCATAAGCCCGGACTTGGGCCGCGCTTCATCGCGGAACTTGACCTGAATCTGATACCAAACCTGCGGAAGTTGCTTGTAAGAGCGAAGTTCGTTACGAGCGATCGTGGTGAAGACTTCTTCATGGGTCATGCCGAGGCACATCTCGGCGCCCTTGCGGTCTTTGAGACGAAACATATCGTCGCCAATTGCGTCCCAGCGTCCTGACTCTTTCCACACTTCTGCCGGGTGCAGGGCCGGGAGGAAAAACTCCTGGCCACCGACTCGGTTCATCTCCTCGCGCAGGATCTGCATGATCTTGAGCGCGATGCGTTGGCCCAGTGGCAGGAAAGAATAGACACCGGCTGAAAGTTGGCGCACGACCCCGGCCCGCAGCAGCAGCTTGTGCGAGATGACCTCGGCGTCAGCCGGATCTTCTCTCAAAGTGGGAATGAAATATTGTGACCAGCGCATAAGTTGGTTGCCTTAATTTTCGATTGAAAGGATGCCAAACCATTCTGGCCTATCGATGCATCGCAACGCAAATACGCCCTACCTGATTCGCGGTCGCTTGATGTACCATCCACTTCTGCGAAAGCTTAAGGGCAAAAGGCTCTGAATATTGAAGCACAAAGGACTATTTTCATGACTGATCCTAGAAATGCGTCGCTGGCCGAAGTCGATCCCACCATTGCCGGTGCGGTGGATAAGGAAGCTGCGCGGCAGGCGAATGGCCTGGAACTAATCGCCTCGGAAAATTTTGTCAGTGAAGCCGTGCTGGAAGCCGCGGGTTCAGTATTTACCAACAAGTATGCCGAAGGCTATCCCGGCAAGCGCTACTACGGCGGCTGTGAATGGACCGACGTTGTGGAACAGGCGGCCATCGATCGCGCGAAAGCGTTGTTTGGCGCCGAACACGCTAACGTGCAGCCACACAGCGGCGCGCAGGCGAATATGACGGTGTACCTGGCGGCGATTCAATATGGCGAGCAGATTCTGGGAATGAGCCTTTCGCATGGCGGTCACTTGACTCACGGGCACCCCATGAATTTTTCGGGCATCAGTTACAAGGTGGCCGATTATGGAGTGTCGCGCGAAACAGAAATGATCGATTACGACGAATTGCAACGCATTGCTGAAGAGCACAAACCAAAATTGCTGGTCTGCGGCGCCTCCGCTTATCCACGCATCATCGATTTCAAGCGCATCGGTGAAATAGCCAGAAACGTGGGTGCGCGCATGTTTGCCGATATTGCGCACATTGCCGGACCAATCGCGGCTGGCTTGCATCCTTCTCCGGTGCCGGTTGCGGATTATGTGACCACGACGACGCATAAGACCCTGCGCGGGCCGCGCGGCGGGCTGATTCTTTGTAAGGAAGAGCATGCGAAAGAAATCGACCGCAAACTGTTTCCTGGCGTCCAGGGCGGTCCTTTGGTCCACATCATTGCCGCTAAGGCAGTGGCCTTCGGCGAAGCCCTGCGTGATGACTTTAAGCAATATCAGCGCCAGGTTCTGGCCAACGCGAAGGCCCTGGCCGCTGAACTTCAGGAACAGGGCTTGCGGCTTGTTTCCGGCGGTACCGACAACCATCTAATGCTGGTTGACGTTTGGATGGATGGTAAAGGAACTACCGGCAAGGCGGCGGAAAAAGCACTCGAAGGGGCGAACATCACGGTCAACAAAAACACGATTCCCTTCGATCAGAACAAGCCGTTTGTGGCCTCGGGCCTGCGCATCGGCACGCCTGCAGTTACTACGCGCGGGATGAAGGAACCCGAGATGCACGAGATTGGCAGGTTGATTGCTGAGGTAATCCACGCCCCGGAGTCCGAAGACGTGCGCCGTAAGGTTCAGCAAGGCGTTAGCGAACTGGCCGCGCGCTTTCCGCTCTATGCGAAGCGGTTGAAGACGCAGCAACCAGAAGCCGTGGGCGCGGATTAAGAACCGCGTACGTGATGGCGAAATTGTTGATGATTCAAATTCTGCCACTTGGCCTGCGGGTGTTTTTTTAATAATTACTCGCACTCTGGAAAGATCGCGCCTCGCGTAGTACCATGCGTCCCTCATGTTGAGCTTGGCCGCGTTCAGGCGGCTTTCCCGCCAGGGTTGCCAGTCGATTAATAGTTTGAAAGACAGTGAGAGGAACATGTCTCAACCAGAACTGGACTTGTCTCCGCCATTTTGACTAGTCACGAACAAATGCAGGAAGTTTTTGGACCAGACGGCTTGATCGCCGGCGCCCATGCAGATTACGAATATCGCCCCGGCCAGATACAAATGGCCGAGGCGGTAATGAGTGCGTTCCAGGATCAGCATCACCTGATTGTTGAAGCGGGAACCGGAACGGGCAAAACGCTGGCCTACCTCGTACCGGCGGTGGCCGCCGCGCTGGGCGGACGAGGTCGGGTGATTATTTCCACCGGCACTAAAAACCTGCAGGAGCAGCTGATGGAAAAGGACATTCCTTTTCTCCAAAGCGTCATGCCCAAGAAGTTCACTGCGGCTTACATGAAAGGGCGTAATAATTATCTTTGCCTGCAGCGCTTTCATCGTTCGGGTGACTCTCCGGTCCTCAGCGGCCTCGAGGAGATGGATTATTTTGACGAGGTTACGGATTGGGCAAAGCAAACTGAGACCGGCGATCGAGCTGAGCTCTCGAACCTGCCGGAGCACCTTTCCTTCTGGCGGCACATCGATGCCCGCTCCGAAACGTGCTCAGGGCAAAAGTGTCCGGACTTTGACCCCTGCTTCATCACGCGCATGCGCGACCGGGCTACACAGGCAGACATAGTCGTCGTCAACCACCATCTGTTTTTTGCTGACTTGGCCCTGCGAGATAGTGCCTACGGGCGGGTCCTGCCCGATTACACTGCCGTGATCCTGGACGAAGCCCACCTGATTGAAGACATAGCCTCAGAGTATTTTGGGACGCAGGTTTCAAATTACCAGATCGACGATCTGGTGCGTGACGTCAGTAACCTCAGGCTTGAAAACGCAGAGGTGGATCGCGAAGTGACTAAGACCGCGGCGCGTCTGGTTCAGTTTGCGGATCGCTTCTGGATGGGATTTCGCGAGGGGCGTGGCGAAGAATCAAGATTTCCTCTCGTGCCGGGCACTTTCGCGAAGAGAAATCACGAAGGCGAGCTACAGGCCACCGCGCTTGGAGATGCCTACGTCGCGCTGGAAGGATCGCTGGCCAGACTGGAGTCGACCCTCGATGCTTTGCAGGATAAGCCGGCCGAGCTGGACAGTTTGGTAAGGCGCGCGCGCCAGATACGATTCGATTTGCAGTTCGTGGTGACCGGAGCGGACAAGAAGTTTGTCTACTGGCTTGAGCGCCGTGGGCGCGGTGTCTTTCTACGTGCTTCGCCGATTGATGTTTCGGGTCTGCTGCAGGACAAGCTTTTCGATTCGGTTTCGACTGTCGTGCTGACCTCAGCGACCCTGTCGACCGGCGGCAGTTTCGCCTTTATCAAGGATCGCCTGGGCCTGCAGCAGGCAAAGGGGCTGATCGCCGAATCTACGTTTGACTACCAATCACAGGCGCTCCTGTACCTGCCTTCGGGTATGCCCGACCCGCGTTCCCCTCAATGGCAGGCGGCGGCAGCCGCGGAAGTAATCAGGATCGTGCGCGCTACAGAGGGCCGGGCTTTCGTCCTGTCAACCAGTGTGGCCGGCATGCAATCGCTGTACGACCAGGCCTGGACGCAGCTTGATTACCCCTGCCTGGTCCAGGGAAGTGCCTCCAAGAGCCAATTGCTCAAAACTTTCCGGGAAACGCCCAATGCTGTTCTGTTTGCCACCTCCAGTTTTTGGCAGGGCGTGGACGTGCGTGGCGAGCAGCTGTCCTGCGTAATTATTGACAAGCTGCCGTTTGCCGTGCCGACTGATCCGATCGTGGCCGCTCGCCAGCGCTACATTGAAGAGAATGAAGGATCGAGTTTTTTTGAATACAGCGTGCCGCAGGCAGTGATTGCCTTAAAACAGGGACTGGGCCGTTTGATTCGCAGCACGACTGACCGTGGGATCCTGGCCGTGCTGGATCCCCGCTTGCGGACGAAAAGTTATGGGCGCACGTTTTTGCAGAGTCTCCCCCAGTGTCGCGTGACCTCGAATATCGATGAGTTGTCGCTCATGTTCCAGGCCGGCGCGCTCTCCTGGTAAGGCCTGGCGTCACAAAGCCTCTTTGCCTTTCAGGGTGATTGAACTTTAGACTTAAGCTTATGCCCGGGACATTTGAAGTCATGATCGAACGCAACTTCTCGAGCGCGCATCAGCTGCGCGGCTACCAGGGGAAGTGTGAGAACCTCCACGGACACAATTACCGGATTGAAATTTATGCTCGCGGCGCCGAGCTGGACAATATTGGACTGTTGGTGGATTTTGTGGAGTTAAAGGCGGCCGCCGACGAGATTGTCATGTACCTCGATCACCGCAATATCAATGAGCTCCCGCCATTTGATGAACTACAACCTTCTGCGGAAAACCTTGCAAAGTACATTCTCGAACGCGTCGCCCAACGCGTGGATGATGAGCGGGTCAGGATTTACAAGGTGCGTTGCTTTGAAACTCCCAGCAGCGTAGCTACCTTTGCCGTGGATTAACGGCCGCTCGGGAAACAGATTGCAGTAGAGAATTCACACGGCATCGGGACCTCAGTCTTCCGCCTGTGCCACCAAACTTTGCCCAAAGAGCGGTTGCGGCGTCTCCAGACTTTCATGCCTGGCCCTCGTCAATTGTTTGGCGGGCTTGCTGATGAAGGGCCGTTCGCAGAACTGATAGAAGATCCACGCGAAGACGACCGTAGCCGGAGTGACAACCACCAAGGCACTGACCAATGGTGGCCAGCTAACGGGACTAATCCACCAGCTTTGCATGATTACCAGATTGTGGGTCAGGTATAACGAGTAAGACGACAAACCTATCCACGCAAACAGTTCGATCAGGGCTGGCTCACTAAGCCTGGCCCGCCATCGCTTCTCGGCTGCGAAAGCGCGATTCACGATGATAAAGAACCCCAGACCCCAGGCCGGGTGAAGCACCAGCCAGCAAAAACGATGAATGAACCCATCTTTATTTGTCACCGGAAAAACCTGTGAAATTGCCGCGGCCAGCAGCAGAAATCCACCGCCTAACCACAGGTTGCGGCACCAGCGCGGTAGTTTGATCAAGCCGAAGGCCGCTTCCACACTGACAGCTCCCAGGGCCCAGGTGAGCCAGTGTGAGGCAGCCGCCTCGGGAACCGGTAGGCCGATACCAAAGGCTGCCCAGACGCCATGGCTGACAAAAAACCAGCCGACTCGAGCTGCAGCGCAAACGATTAGAGTGACGGTCCAGCCCCAACGTTGGCGCAGGAACAACAAGAGAAAGTAAGCGAGATAAAGTTGCTCTTCAATCGCCAGGGTCCAGAACACACCGTTGATGCTGTAGGCCGTTGCTGGATCCAGGTTGTGCAGCATCAGAAGATGAAGAACGACGTCATAGACAAAGCTGCCGGTTACTCTAATCCCCACTGTCAATGCCGTCAGGGAGAGAAAAATCGCCAGAGCAATCAGGTAGGCCGGATAGAGTCTGAGGAAGCGCCGCTTCCAAAAAGCGCCAAAGCCAAGGGTATATGGTGTGCCCGCGGCCTGGGCTTTGGCCCAGCGCAGGTGAATACAAAAGCCAGAGATAACAAAGAAAAGAAAAACACCGACGTACCCAAAAGAACTAAGCGTCTGCAGCAGGACTACGGGCCAGCGCAGAAGATTTTGCGGCGCGGAGTTACCTGCTTGCCCGACGGCGTGATACACCACGACGGAGAGTGCGGCAATACCACGCAGGGCGTCGATACTGGCAAGACGCCCGCCACTCCACGGTTCAACTTTGCTGGAGTTCATTTAAAGTATTTGACCCGGGACCGCGCACAACCTGCGTGATGTCGCTGGACAGAGGGCTCCCAACTTCTCAGCTCGAATTTCGCGATGAGCACGCTTGGAAGCGCGCGGTCACAGGATTACGCCGAGACCAGCGTTCCAACATCGATCTTATATTTCTTGATTTTGCTGTAGAGGCGTGGGCGATAGATGCCCAGCAGATTTGCGGCAGCCTGCTTATTGCCACCGGTCCTTTGCAGCGTCCTCTCGATTACCAGCTTTTCGACGTCTTCCAGGGTCATGTTCGGTGGCACGTCCCAGGCTGCGGCGGCGGAGCCTTCCGGGAGTGCTCCACTGTCGAAGGGCAAGTCGAACGGCTCGATTTTTGTTCCCTTGGCTAGCAGCACTGCGCGCTCAAGCACGTTCTGTAGTTCGCGGACGTTACCGGGCCAGCCGTGGGCAAACAAACGTTGATAGGCGGCTTGTGTTACGCCCGTGATAGGCCGGTCGTACTTCTTAGCGTACATTTTTAGAAAGTGCTCAGTCAGTAATTGAATGTCCTCGCTGCGTTCCCGCAGCGGTGGGACGTGAATGGTGATGGTTGAGATGCGGTAGAAAAGATCGTCGCGCAAAAGTCCCTCGCGTATGGCATCCGCGGGCAGGCGATTGGTGGAACAGATCAAACGGAAGTCGACTGAGTAAGTTTTTTCCGAACCGATCTTGCGATAACTTCTCTCCTGAAGAACTCGCAGAAGTTTGGGCTGCAGCTCAACCGGCATCTCCGCAATTTCGTCCAGCAGCAGCGAGCCGCCGGCTGCGTGTTGCACGAGCCCTTCCTTATCAGCGTGGGCGCCGGTGAAAGCCCCCTTGGTATGTCCGAAGAGTTCTGACTCAATCAATTCTTTGGGTAACGCCGCACAGTTGACTTTGATAAACGTCTTCTTCGAGCGCAGGGAATTATAATGAATGGCATTGGCAATAAGCTCCTTGCCTGTTCCCGATTCGCCGACAATCAACACGTTCGCATCGGACTTCGCCACAGATTCGATCGTTTCATAAATGGTTTGCATCTGGCGCGAAGAGCCAATGATGTTGAAATACTCCGCACGCGTTGACAACTGCCGGCGCATGCTCACCGCTTCAGCAACCAGTTCCCGTCGTTCCAAGGCCTTATCTACCAAAGGCTGGAGTTCCTCGAAATCAAAAGGCTTCTCAACAAAATAAAAGGCGCCCGCCTTGGTCGCATCGACGGCCCTTTGTACCGAACCATAACCCGTGACTACGATAACTTCCGTATTGGGCCGGGTGTCCTTCATATGACGCATCACTTCCAATCCGTCCATGTCAGGGAGCTGCAGGTCGCAAATGGCGAGATGATGACCGCCCTGATCAAATCGCTCAATCCCTTCCGCTCCAGTGGCGGCTGTGTCTACCGAATAGCCTTCCGCAACCAGGTGCTGTCGTAATGAGTCCGCCATCATGGCCTCGTCATCGACGATCAAAATGCGCACATCCTTGTTCTCCACCTTTTTCTCCTCCGTTGAAACAACTGAACTTGTGCTTCTCATATCATTTTTCTTTTCGTACGTAAGTGTACAGATGAACACAATAACACTGGCAGGGAATCAGCGAAGCATCCCCCTCGCTCGCGCACTCTAGTGGGACGCTAATGGGAGACGCACTCGAAGAGTATGGTCTCGATATTCCGCTGAGCCCCCATGGGCTTCGACAATCTTGGCAGCCAGCGACATCCTAATCGCTTCGCTGCCATCGAAGGAATTGAACGGATCGCCGTTCGCAAAAATTACCGGACCCCAGTCAATGACGGCCTCCGGTCTGCCGTCAGCCGACTCGCCTTTTAAAGTGACCTTGAGGGCGACTGAGTTTTCCTTCCCCAGCGTTTTCCAGGCGCCCTCTGAAATCGATTTAAACGCGTCGGTCAGGGCAGTTGCATCAAATTCTCCCAGCAATGATCCCGGATCAGCGTCCAACTCCAGTTGGCAAACTGCATCGGCGGCGGCCGCTTCCTGGCAATTCGAGGAGACGCCGCGCATAAGCTTTTGCAGGTCAACACCACTGTACCTATTTAACGTTAGCGGGCGACCATACTGTACCAGCACGTTCAAATCGTTCGTCGATCGATCGAGCCCGGCAATCAATTTAGCCACAGTTTCCTGTAGTTCTGCCGCTTGTTCAGTTTGCTCCATCCGCTTGCGCAGGTATGTGGCATAAAGTTTGAGACCATTTAGTTGGTTCTTGATGTCGTGGATGATTTGCAGCGAGGCCCGTCCGAGATTTCTAAGCGTAAGACTATCGCGATCTTCAGTTATTAGAGGCTTCATTGACGCTTTGACCTTTCGGTTGTTCAATCTCGATTCAAGCAGTTCTGCGACACAATTTCTCTCGGGTGTACGAATAAGGCCCGGCTTGGACAATTTGTTGTGTCGCGTTTCGGTGCGAATCTTACCAAAAAAAAGCGGCGTATTCTAGTGATACACTGCTTAGAAACTCGGAGGTGGGAAGTTTGGCGTCAGCCTTCCAATTTCGCGGTCAGGGGTCAAGTGACATGATTAGGGAGTTAAAACGGCCAAAGATCCTTCTGGTCGAAGACTCAGAAGACAATCGAATAATGATGAAGCGGCTGTTGGAAATGAGCGGCTACGAGGTCACAGAGGCCGTCAACGGCGAGCAGGCAATTGAGGTTGCTCAATTCTTCCGACCCGACGTAATACTGATGGATTTGAGTCTTCCCAAGGTTGACGGTTTGGCCGCGTCCAGGCGTATTCGAAGAATGCCGGCGCTGAAAAAGGTGCCAATCGTAGTCGTCTCGGCTCACGACACTGCGGACTTTCACGCAGAAGCCCTGGCATCTGGTTGTAACGAGTATGTAACCAAGCCAATCGATTTTGGAGAACTCGAGCTTCTCCTTAAGCGTCTAATGCCACAAGCCTGAGGCCGAAGTACAGCAAACGGGAGTGATCCGAAGGCCCTCTACGTCCGAGGCAGCTTGCGAAAGTCTGGCGAGGATTGCAAATCTGGCAACCCGACCTTAAAATCCTTCTATTAATGGTCGCTTCTGAACACGACATTGCAGACGAGAATTCGCGGCGCAATCTGGTCATAGTTGTCGCGATCGTCGCGGCGATCGCTATCGCCGGACTGTTCTACTTACTCATGCGCGCAGGGCAAAGTGCAGGTGGCGGTGCCCCCACCAGACTGGCGGATGCAATTCGTCCTGGCGCTGCGGAATGGGAAAAAAACAGTAAATTAATAGCGCTTGACGCCCCCGAGGCTGATGAAGCAGGGCGGGCCCTGGGCGACATAGTCATGACTCTGCATACGACCGCGCGTAATTTTACTGGTCGTACAATCAGCGGACTCGAGATTCACGCCGCAGTGGTGGATCACCAGGGCAACGCGGTGCGCGAAAGGTATGTGGTCGTCGTGCCAGCCCGGGAACCTGAACTTGGTCCAAACAAGACCCTGGCGGTAAACATAGTGCTGGATGGCATGACAGAAACCACCGACCGCGCCAACATCAGAATGGAAGTCAGCGGGTTTAAGTTTAAGCAGTAAATACTGGATCCCGCCCGCCCGAGCGCAGCGGTCAGTCTGTGCACTAATTACCACGCAATCTGAACCCGAAAAATCCGCGTAGTGTTTTTCCTGCAGGCACCACTAAGCATCATCCAGAAAGAGCTCTTCCAGTGACTGCCGCACTGGTTGCACTGACACCAATTTGCCTCCTGCTTTCCGCAACGCCGCAATTATCGAATCCACTTCGCTTTCATCCTGCGCCTGAATACGTAAACCGCTGGCCGTCGTCGTCAATACCAGGTGGTCGGTGTTTTGCATATGTCTATTGAAGGTTTCCAAATTGGTTCCGGTGGCATTTACTTCCACGGAATCGCGATCGCCTGCTCGTTGCCTCAGTTCGTCCAGATTGCCCACGTGCGCTAATTTACCGCGCTTCAAGATCGCTACGCGATCGCAGAGCACTTCAATGTCGGACAGGATGTGCGAGCACATGAAAACGGTCTTGCCTTCAAGTCTCAAAGAAGCTATCAGGTCGCGTACTTCACGGCGCCCGATTGGATCCAGACCACTCATCGGTTCATCCAAAAAGACGACCTCCGGATCGTTTACAATGGCCTGGGCCAAACCAACACGCTGCAGCATTCCTTTGGAGAATTTTCTCAGCTGCGTGTTCCATCTCATTTCGTCCAGGTGGACGCGCCGCAAGAGATCCTCGCTTCGTGTCCGGCGCTCGCGGCTTGGATGACCAAAGAGTTCGGAGCAATATTCAAGGAATTCACGGGCGGTTAGATAATCGTAGAAGTACGGATTTTCCGGCAAATACCCGATTTTCTGATGCATCGCGACGTCGCTGATGTCATGGCCGAGGACACGAGCTTTACCGGCCGTGGGGAATATCAGCCGCATCAACAACTTCAGGGTAGTTGTTTTGCCGGCGCCGTTTGCTCCCAGGAAGCCGAAAATCTCTCCCCGCTCGACGGCCAACGAAAGTCCATCGAGCGCGCGCACTCTGCGCTTACGCCAGAAGCCAACTTCGTAATCTTTGGTCAGGTTCTCGATTTCCACTATTGACATAATATGTCCGGACGACTTTAGCTGGCAGTCATTTAGGCTCGAACATTTGGCAGAATCTCGATATTACAAACTCTCAGTTTGTCGAACGCCTACTTGGCAGGCACCTCCGATTTCGGATCCAGAGCGACATCGCAACCGGCCTGCGCTAAACGGTAGGGTGTCCCTGCAGGATCCAGTGGAGACCCCGCTGAATCAATCTCAATTCGCAACAGTTGCAACGCCTTTAACGCCTGAAAGGTTGGGCCCAACTCGCTCCAGGCGGCGACACAGTGGCCGGTCCTGGCTTTGTAGGTCAACAGTAGTTTGCGCAATACATCTTGCTGTTCCAATGAATCGAGCTGCAGCAATCGGCGGCGCGCCATGTCTTTTACTTTCGGATCGTCCGCCCCTTCGTACATTCGCCCATAGATTTCGCGGGCTGTCGCCCGGCTACCGCCTTCAACGGTCATGCGCGCTTTCATTGCCTGCATCCATGCCGGCGCGCCCGGAGTCGCCGCACCTGCGCCATACATCTCGGCGGCCGTCATAAAATCGCCTCGCTGCCAGTAGATGTAGCCCAGATGATGGTACAGACGCCACTCGTTGGGGTTAGCCGCAATACCCTTCCGGGTGATGCGAATTGCCTCGTCGCTATTTACTGCCGGCAGTACCACCGCGGCGTATTCATAAGCCTCCAAAAATTGCGGGTCGAGAGTAGTTGAAACGTCAAGCAAAGGGGCCAGCAGTTTCAGATTCAGAGTCCCCAGATCATCAATCGGAACGTTGTCGGGGACACTCATAATCTTGCGACCAACGTACTGGAGCGAGCGCATCCAGTACCAGTCAGCCATCAGGCCATTGAATGCCAGGCTGGCCCGTTTGGCTGTCGTGCCGTTGAGGTAGAGTCTCTCTTCCTCCTGGCTCAGATCCGGAGATGGTCGTCGCGCGTCAATCGATCGCGAAAGTAAAAAGACAGCGGCCAGTCCTGCGGCCATTCCCATAGTCAGGGCCGCCTCGCGCCATTTCCCCTTTTGCTGAGAGTCAGAAACCATCGCTAACCTCTATTTGAAGTTCCGGCGTCCGAAGATGAGAGTCGCAGCAGCCAGAATGACACCCACGTAAATCGCAGCGTAGAGAATGGCCAGTGACACCGCTGCAGCGTCGGGGTGCTGCCCATGGGCGGCAGGCGTGATGTAACTGTAATTGCTCAGATTCGGGAGCAAGTAATAGAGAGCCGCAAACAACCAGCGCGCGCCCACGCTGCCCATTGATCCGGCCAGACCCTTAAGATCGGCGCTGAAGTGCCCGATGATGAAAACAAAGAACGTGAGTAATGCCGAGAGCGCTGGCGATGAGAAAGACGAGAACAGCAAAGCCACACTCGTGACTAGCATCAACTCAATATAGATCAGGATTATGGCAGGCCAGATATTCAGAACCAGCGGGTCCCAACCACGACTGACGTAAATCAGGGCCAGCGAAACACCAGCGCCCATTACCACTACATTGAATAACAGAGTAAGGCACAGACCCAGGTATTTTCCCATCAGAAACTCGCCGCGTCCGACGGGCTTGGAAAAAATAGCATAGATAGTACGACGCTCGATTTCCTTGTAGACCAGGCCCACCCCCACGAAGATGGCGATGAAGACGCCAAACAACAACATGGCGCTGAGACCGAGATCGACAATTATCTTTTTCTCCTGGCCACCCGAGAGTTCGCCCAGAAAAATTGCCGCCGTCGTCAACAACAACACGAACAGCACGAGGTTATAGAGCACACGATCTCGCACTGCCTCGCGAAAGGCATTTCGAGCAATCGCTGCCACACGCGAAAAGCTGCCAGCGCCGCCGACTGTATTTGCTGCGACCGTATTCACCTGAGTTTCATTACGCCTTCGAGGTTTCTTATGCGGGAAGCAAATGTACCTTAATATCTATTAATTCGGAAGAGGGTTGTGCCGGCGAGTCTGGAGCAGTCCCTGAATAGCGGTGAGGAGGATTAAGAACCACCCTGCAAGCGATACCAAGCGGAATTTATGAACGCGGGCGGGTTCCTGAAAATCGAGGGTCACGACTGTCTTCTCTGGAGGGACGGTGACTAATAATGCGCCATCATCAGCAGGCCTGGTGGTCAGTGCCTGTTGGCCGGCCGTTGCCGTCCATAGAGGGTAATAGAAAGTTTGCACTCGGACCTCACGCTCCGCGCCGGGTTGGAGGGTAAACACACGGTGCTCCGGCTCCCAGGTATCAAGCGCAACCGGACGGGAAGCGGAGTTGACTCGTTCGTTCCTGGAATACGGTTGCACATTATCGCCGGCCCAGCGAGGCATCCAGTCTTTGAAACTTGCCGCCCCGCGGATACTTGTCAGCAGACTTTCAAATTCGTGGCGGGGTAGATAGTCGGAATCCCAGACGATCTGCGTGGCGACAAAGCAGAGCGAGAGTATCAACCCCAGCAAGGGAATCAGGTGCAGCGGGCGCAAGCTGCGACGCCAGAGCTTCAGCCATTTCGGCAAGCTCGTGGCCAATAGAATCGATCCGCTGAGGGAAGTGATCGCCAGCCAACGCCAGGGAAACTGAACTTCACGCAGTTTGGGGATCACCAGCCACAGGGGCCGACTAAGGTCGGTCGCCATTAACAATGAAAAGACCGTCAAAGCGACTGCAGCTCTGGTAGTTCGATTCATTTTCTTCTTCGCGAGTATTGCCGCGGGCAGGATCATTCCCAGGACTGCCAGAGCCAGGACGTTGGCATACCAGGTATTTCTGTTTGTTAATGCTGACGGCGAGAACAAAAAATTCGCGCGATAGTCGTAATAGATGTTCTGGTGTGCAGAGTTGCCCTTGATCCATGGCAGCTCAGCCAGCATCGTGGTCCAGAAAAAGGCGCTGGCTGCCAAACCCAGGACTCCAGCAAAGGTTAAGCGCATCAATGTAGACAAAAGGTCCGGGCGACGCAGCAGAAAGATCGCGTAAACCAAAATCGCGAGTGAACCAATTACAGTTAAGGGCAGATTAGTCAATACCAGCAGGGCGTACGCCGCCGCCAGGCCGGCGATGTCAGAGGTTCGCTGACGACGACACACGCGTTCGACAAAAGCGAATACGAAAGGCAGCGCGCTGCAGGCGGCATACTCTGAAAGCAGAGAGGCCTGATAAATCTGGTTCAGATGGTAAGGAGCGATTGTATAAATGACGCCGGCCCACATTGCGACCTTCACGGGAAAGGATCCACGGGCCCAAGAGTACACTCCCAGTCCGCCGATCACTGTGAGCAGCATGAATGCAAAGACACTCGCCAGGTACCAACTCATGACCAGCTTAAACGCCGCCACCAGGTAATACAGTCCCGGCGGATAAAACCGGAAGCGGGCATCGCCCAACCCGTAATTCGACTCGGCAAGCCAACCCGGGTAAATATGGCCGCTGCGGATTGCCTCGTAGAAAGGCTGGGCGAATCGGTAGTGATTTGCCAGATCTCCACCCGAGGGAATGCCCCAGACCAGCAAAGGAACCAGGGCCAAAACTCCCACGAGCGCTACTGTGATCGGCGCAACTCGCTCGCCGCCAAACACCCGTGGGCGAAAGTAACCCAGCCTTAGGTTGCGCAAGACGTTGTGAAGTGCTTGTCCTTTTTCGCCGGAGAAAGGGTCCAGTAAGGAGGAAGCGGTAATGTTAGTTGTTGTTTTCACGTTGGCTGGATAGTCCGCATTGGGAGCGCCAATTACTGTGCGAATAGGTTGTTCCGCTCCGGAATTCATGCTTGGCGCGCCAAGAAAAAGGGGGCAGAGAATGACCTCCGCCCCGCGAACCCTCTAGTTTTTCGTGTAATGTTAGTTGCCGAGAGCTGCCATTGCGTCAATCTCGGCTCTATTGGCGGCGGAAGCAGAGAGGTCTGTGTCGCCGCGCAGGACGCCGTTTTCAGTCATTCCAAAACGACGCGTGCCCGTCTGCGACGCACCGCTGGTATCGGTGGGGAAGGCAGTCGCGCCATAAACTGCTGACGTTCCGGTTCCGCTCTGGTCGACGATTGCCAGAAGATAGCCACTCTTGGTGCCGGTGTTGATGACCGTATCAACCAAACGCTGGCCATAGAGGCCCGCCAGGTCAGCTGAGAAGGCGCCATTGCCCGCTGTGGCCTGGTAGGTGGCTTGGGCACTGTGGATCGTGCGCAAAGCCGACTGAGCTGATCCTTCGTTGGCGGCACGACGCGAGGCGAGAAGGTTGGGAATGGCGATGGCGGCGATGATGCCGATGATCGCAACAACGATGAGAAGCTCGATGAGCGAGAAGCCCTGTTGGCGATTCTTGGTGTTCATTTCTTCTTTGTACTCCTAATTGAGATTGGTTGATCAATATCGCGCCATCGGCCTTTGTCTCCCGCTGCAGAGCCGCGCAAAGCGCGAAGTTCGCACTGAGACCCCTACAAAGGTCGTGCCACGAAAAGGATTGGCAAGAATAGTTGACTAAACACAACAATCCCGACGTTTACGGTGTTGTCGTTTCAAACGAAAACACCGTGAGCTTCCGGCTGTGACATTTTCCGTCAGAAACAGTGCCGCTTTCTGTCAAGCGGGCGAGACGCGGCAAGGTAAGAAACGATTAGAGCAAAACCGCTTGCGCTGGAAATGGGGTCGGGAAAAAACGAAATCAGGGCGAGGAGACCAGGCGAGGTTAGCGACAGAAAGAACTTTAGAGAACCAGTGTGACCGGTTGGATTTCGATACCTGCCGCTTCAGTCTGTAACCAAAAAAAGGCGAGGGCGGACATATCCGCCCTCGCACGCTGAATAGTCATTTCTGACCGGGGGCTAGTTACCCAGGGCAGCCATGCCGTTGATCAAAGCGCGGGTCGATGGGTCGGTCGTAATCGTGGTGTCGCCGCGCAGCACACCGTCTTCCGTCAAACCAAAGCGGCGCGTGCCGGTCTGAGACGGACCGCTGGTAGTCGTGGGGAGGCACTTGACGCCAAAGACTGCCGTGGGGCCAGTGCCGGCCTGTTCGACAATCGCGAAGGCGTAACCGCTCTTGGTGCCGGTATTGAGAACCGTATCAACCAAACGCTGGCCATAGAGAGAAGCCAGGTCGGCTGCGAAAGCACCGTTGCCCGCCGTTGCCTGGTAGGTTGCCTGAGCACTGAAAATCGTGCGCAGCGCTGATTGGGCCGAGCCTTCGTTAGCGGCGCGGCGTGAAGCCAAAAGATTGGGAATCGCGATGGCTGCAATGATGCCGATGATCGCGACCACGATGAGCAACTCTATGAGTGAGAAGCCTTCTTGACGTTTGTGGTTTTTCATGTGTCGTTCCTACTCCTTAGAAATTTGGGTTGGTTTTGTCTCGCGCCACCGGCTTCTTGTTCCGTGTCGTGAGCCGCGCACGGGCGCATTCTTCTTCCTCCGACTTAACAAGAGCTGTGCCAAGGGGTCGGAGAAAGGTTTATGGCCAATTCTCTAGGAAATACGTCGAAGCTGTTCTTCGGTTAAGAGGAGGGACGTGGCGGGCTGACAAAAATCGTCAGGCGCGCGATGACGGTTTATGTCAAAGAGAAGAGCAAAAGGGCAAAGGGCAAATAGCAAAGGGCAAAGGGCAAGGAGCAAGGAGCAAAGCGCAAGAGCCCTTAGCTCTTGGCCCTTTGCTCTTAGCTCTTGGCTCTTGGCCCTTTAGCCCTCGCCGGCTCCGGCGACGAACTCCGACCTGTCCTCGTCGCGGCGACGGGGGTGCGGGTCGGTGGCGCGGCGCCGCGGCGGGGCGTCGGGGTCGCGTCGTTCGTCACGCATTTGTGCAGTCAGATTGCGGATGCCGTGCTTATCGAGCAAGTGGCGCAGCGAGCGCACAGAGAGCTTTAGCAACTCGGCGGCATTTGTCTGATTGCCGCCAGTGCGGCGCAAAGCCTCGAGCAGATAGGTCCGCTCAAGCTGATCGAGGTGAGCGGTTAGATTTACTCCCTCGTCAGGAAAATCAAAGGCAGCCGCGATGCGCTGGGCGTCATAGTTGGAAATCTTTTCCGGCAGTCGCTCGGGTTGAATTGAATCGGTAGACTCCAGCGCCACCGCGCGCTCGATGGTGTGCTCAAGCTCACGAACATTTCCTGGCCAGGAATAATTTTCCAACAATCGCAGAGCTTTCTCGCTGAGACTGAGCGTACGCCCGGTTTGCGCGCAGAATTTTTGCACAAAGTGTTCGGCCAGCTCGGGAATGTCTTCGACTCTTTCTCGCAGCGGCGGCAGCTCAATGGGGATGACCGAAATGCGATAGAACAAGTCTTCGCGAAAAGTGCCTTCCTTGACCATATTCGCGAGGTCACGATTGGTGGCGGCGATCACTCGAGTATCTACCACAGTTTCTTCAGTGGCGCCTACCGGTCGCAACTTCCGCTCTTGCAGTACGCGCAGCAACTTGACCTGCATAGCGGGCGACATTTCACCAATCTCATCCAAAAAAATCGTGCCGCGCTCGGCAGCTTCAAACAGACCTTTGCGATTGCTGTTGGCGCCGGTAAAAGATCCCTTAACGTACCCGAAGAGTTCCGACTCCAGGAGCGTCTCCGTAAAGGCGCCGCAATTAATCGAAACGAAGGGCTTCTCAGCGCGCGGGCCCAGGTCATGAATAGCACGCGCCACAAGTTCTTTGCCGGTGCCTGATTCGCCGGTCACCAGCACGGTCGAGGGAACCTGTGCCACCGTTTCAATCATGCGAAACAGGGCCTGCATCCCCTCGCAGTGGCCGATGATGTTATTGAGCTGGCCGCGCTTTCGCTGATCTTGTATGAGTGCCTTGTTTTCAATTAAAAGCGCTTCCTTTTCCTTCACCAGGGAAACTTTCGCCAGGGCGCGGGTGACCGTTTCCTTTAATAGATCGTTGTCGAAGGGTTTTTGAACAAAGTCGTATGCTCCCAGCAGAAACGCTTCGCGCGCAGTGTCGACACTGGCAAAAGCGGTCATCATGATCACTTCCACTTCGGGTAACAACTCGCGCGCGGCGCGCAGTAGTTCAATGCCGGTCATGTCGGGCATCTTAACGTCCGAAATGATCAGATCCGCTGCTTCCTGGCGCAACGCTTCCATGGCGCGCAGTCCGCTTTCAGCAACCCGCACCGTGTGCCCGTCGCGTTGGAACAGGTGCGTAAGGAACTGGCGCATTCCCAGTTCATCATCAACTATTAAGAGATTAGCCATAATAACAAAGGATCATTTTCGTGTGTCATGGACACCATCATTGGTCATTAACGCTGCAATCAGACCCGGTTTGGTCGCTCGCTAAGGCATTACTGTCGGCACTGGTAAGGATGGGCCGCGCCAAAACAAATGATAAGTCAGAACCAGCAATCGATAAACGGAAAATGTGTTTGGGCCGCTTAATCCGCCGACTATCAATTTCGGCGTACCTCGTTTCCGACCGGCAACTCGATCGTAATCGTCGTTCCCAGTCCTTCGCGACTACGCACGTTGATTGTACCACCATGATCGCGGATGATCTGATAAACAATAGAAAGTCCCAGTCCGGTGCCGCCGGTAGTGGAGGAGAAGGGCTCAAACAAATTTTCAACCTGTTCCGGCGACATCCCCCGTCCGTTATCTGTGAAATTAATTTGCAACCTCCCGCCATCCTTGCGTCTTAATTGGGCTTGGATGCTGCCGCCTGACGGCATCGCCTGCAGAGCGTTCCGGGCCAGATTCCAAAAGACCTGCCGCAACTGTTCGGCGTCGACAGGTGCCAGCAGAGGCTCGTCTGGAAGGTCCTCTTCCAGAATCTGCAAGGCCCCTATTTCAGGGCTATGGCGCATAAGCGTAAAAGTCTCGCGCAGCAGCTCAGCTACATCAACCTGAGATAGTACGATAGACCGTGGCCGCGCGTAGTTCAGAAAATCACTTATGATCCGGTTGAGACGATCTGATTCGCGCAGGATAATCTCCATCAACTCGGCCTGGGCCGGGTCGCCGATCATCTCAGCACGCAACATCTGGATCGAGCCACGCATCGCGGCCAATGGGTTTCGGATTTCGTGAGCGATCGACGCCGCCATGCGGCCAATCGCTGCTAATCGATCCTGGCGGCGCGAGGTTTCCTCGAGGGCACGAATCTGTGTTAAGTCCTGAAAAGTAATGACGATGCCGGTAGTTTCACCGGATTCAGAAAACAACGGGGAGATGCCGAAACCCAGACGCAAACGCAATCCTTCAGCGGTCAGGCAACTCGCTTCAAAGCGTGGACTGGCCGCGCCGGTTTCGGCTGCTCGCAGGGCCTGTCTTATATCCTCGCTGATATCACCAAAAAGGATCGATGCCTCCTGTCCAGAGACGTCCTTTTCTTCGTACCCGGTGATCTCCTCGGCGGCTGCGTTGAAAGTAAAAATGCGACCCTGCAAGTCCGTCGTCACTACGCCCGAGCGTATGGATTCAACGATCCGTTCATGCAATGCGCGCAGACTGGCAAGATTCTGCGTTGCCGCCATCAGGCGAACGTCTGAGCGGGACTGGCGCTCGGCCAATTTGGCAGATAACAGGCCGACCACTAGAAAGGCCACATCAAACAGGCCAACGGACTGAATAGTCTCCGACAGCAAGCCACCGGCAAATGTTTGAGTCCCACGCGGGCCCACACCAGTGAGGACCACAATCGCACAAGTGGTGAAAGCGACCGCGCAGATGACCGAAGTTATGATTGCATCACGAGGACCGAGA
>Ga0062382_10000043_pt1 | contig 26990 bp, 18 predicted proteins | sample DOMMetBare2Fresh_FD_59507 | JGI IMG/M metagenome (GOLD analysis project Ga0062382, IMG submission 59507) | Wetland sediment microbial communities from St. Louis River estuary, USA, under dissolved organic matter induced mercury methylation -... | ecosystem: Environmental > Aquatic > Freshwater... | reverse complement strand
GCATGATCAGGATCGGCGGGAAAGTGAAAGGGAAACATCCGGGTGATCAACAACCAAATAACTGACAATACAATCGAGATAGCTGCGGGTGGCAGGCTGTCAACACCACAAGGCGGGGACGTTGTGTTGCGCGACGGATCTACCGTGCGCATACGAGTAATGCGTCCCAGCGATGAACCGAGTCTGCTGGCCTTACTTCAATCGCTCTCCGACGAATCGCGCTGGCTGCGATTCTATTCTTCAGCTGGCGGTTCTGCTCTTGCTGCAGAGGCGCATCGCGAAGCTAATCTAGATGACACTTTCGGACTGCTCGCATTTAGTGGAACAGAGGAACGAGTGGTTGGGCATGCTTTCTATGCGGTCATTGATGACCATCGAGCTGAGGTGGCTTTTACGATTGCGAACGACTTCCAGGGGCGCGGCCTGGCCACACTCCTGCTCGGTCAACTGGCCGAAGTAGCTGCAGCCAATGGGATCCAGGTTTTTGAGGCCGAGGTAGTGGCCGCTAACCACGCCATGCTTAACGTATTCAGAGCCTCGGGATTCCCTATTGAGGTGAACGCCACTGCTGGTCAACTTCATGTGACCTTCCCCACTTCTTTCAGTGGGGAGGCAATCGAACGCTTTGAGAAACGAGAAGCGAGCGCAGCCGTCAATGCCTTAAAGCTTTTTTTCAATCCCTGCGCTGTGGCCGTCATCGGCGCTTCGCGCCGGCGCGGCACGATTGGCGGCGAGATATTTCATAACCTCTTGAGTTATGGCTTCAATGGACCAGTGTATCCGGTTAATCCACTCGCCGAAGTGATTCAATGTGTTCCTGCCTACCCTTCGGTCGAAGCGGTTCCCGGCCCGGTCGACCTTGGCGTCGTAGTTGTCCCCGCTGAGCAGGTTATAGAGGTCGCCGCTTCCTGCGGTCGCAAAGGGGTAAAAGCGCTCGTGGTCATCTCCGCCGGATTTTCGGAAACCGGGAGTCAGGGTCAGGAGCGGCAGGCCGAGTTGCTCCGAGTTTGCCGCGCCGCCGGCATGAGACTGATCGGTCCCAATTGCATGGGGATCGCCAACACCGATCCCAACGTGTTGCTCGACGCGACATTTGCGCCGGCAGTGCCACCACCCGGGCGGGTCGGCTTCTCTTCGCAGAGTGGCGCCCTGGGACTGGCTATCATCGAATACGCAAATTCGCTGGGTCTTGGGATTTCTACCTTTGTCTCGGTAGGTAACAAGGCTGATATTTCCGGAAACGATCTGCTGCGCTATTGGGAGTCTGATGAGGGCACAGACGTGATCCTCCTGTATCTGGAGTCGTTTGGAAATCCAAAGAAGTTTTCACAAATTGCCCGTCGCCTGGGGCGGCGTAAACCTATTGTGGTCGTCAAGAGCGGCCGTTCGGCTGCCGGTGCACGAGCGACTTCTTCGCACACTGGTGCGTTGCTGGCCGCCTCGGACGTGACGGTTGACGCGCTTTTCAGGCAGTCAGGAGTCATTCGCACGGATACGCTGGCAGAATTATTTGATGTTGCCTCGTTGCTGGCAAATCAGCCACTCCCTCGGGGGCAACGAGTCGGCATTATCACGAATGCCGGGGGTCCGGCAATCCTCTGCGCCGATGCTTGCGAAGCCAGAGGCCTCGAGGTTCCGCTCCTGAGCGATACCAGCCAGGAAAAGTTGCGCGCCTTTCTGCTCCCCGGCGCCAGTGCAAGCAACCCCGTGGACATGATTGCGTCAGCATCCGCAGATGATTATTACAAAGCCATCGAAATATTAGCCGCGGACGATAACATCGATTCCCTCATCGTTATTTTTACCCCCCCACTGGTCACTCGTGCCGAAGACGTGGCGCACAGGGTCGCCGCTGCCGTCAGGGAATTGGACAGGAGCAAGCCGGTAGTGACCGTGTTCCTTTCCGCCCAGGAGTTACCGACGGCCCTAAGGTCAGCGGACCTGAGCATTCCCTCGTACCCGTTCCCGGAAACTGCGGCGATTGCCATGGCGCGAGCGGCTCGTTATCGCGAATGGCGAGAAAGAATCGAGACGCCCGCTCCGCCATTGCCAAGTATCAAGCGGGATGAAGCGGCCGCGATTGTTGCCACGGCGCTTTCACGAGGTGACGGTTGGCTGGAGCCGGCGGAAACCGCAAGTCTCCTGGCCTGCTACGGCCTGCCGCTAATCGAACAGAGAATCGTCGCAAACGCCGCTCAGGCTGGGGCTGCCGTAGCCGAGATGGGCGGAGAGGTGGCGCTGAAAGCAATAGCTGCAGGCGTAATCCACAAGACCGAAGCCGGAGCGGTTCGCCTGAATCTGCGTGACGCAGAGCAGGTCCGGACAGTTGCCGGTGAGATGTTGGAGCAACTAACTGCCCAGGGGCAAACGGCCACTGGATTTGTGATTCAGCGCATGGCGCAGCGTGGCGTAGAAATGCTGGTTGGGGTAGTGCATGATCCGCAATTCGGGCCGGTCGTGGCCTGTGGCGCAGGCGGCATTCAAGTGGAATTGCTGCGAGACGTTTCTGTCCGCCTCACGCCGCTTTCAAAGACGGACGCTGCAGAAATGATCCGCGGGTTAAAAACCTATCCCCTATTGGCAGGCTTTCGCGGCGCGCCTCTCTGCGACGTGGGCTCACTTGAGGACGTGCTGCTGCGGGTGAGCGCGATGGCGGAAGATATCCCACAAATTGCTGAACTTGACTGCAATCCATTGGTGGTGCATGAGACCGGCTCCGTTATTCTCGATGCCCGAGTGCGTGTATCAGCCGTCGAGCCGAGACCACTGTTCGGAGCCCGCCGCTGAGCCTGAGTGACTGGACTTACCAATACTGTTGGGGAAGCGGAATGGCTGCATCCGCCACAAATACTGGCGCAAGAGGTCTCCGTTCCTGGACCTGTTCTCACCAATGAATAAAGCCGTCGCCAAACCTGACGGACGATGTACGAACAAGCCAGCAGGACGATGAGAGCGGCGATAATTACTTGCAAGTGAGCCATTTTCTAACTAAACCCCAGCAGCCGCCCGCCCTGATAAGTGACTAGCGAGCCCAGGTAAGCAAGCACCAGCATGTAACCAATCATAAATAAGGGCCAACGCCAGGAGTTCGTCTCGCGGCGAACGATGGCGACGGTCGACATGCACTGACAAGCGAGTACAAAGAAGATCATTAAAGAGAGTCCAACCAATGGGCTCCAGACCGGGGCGCCGTCGGCACGCCTTGCGTTGCGCATCGAGTTGACCAGAGAGGTCGATTGTGAATCAGAATCATTACCGACGTTGTAAACAATGCTGAGCGTTGAAATGACAGTCTCGCGCGCGGCAAAGGACGAAATTAACGCGATACCGATCTTCCAATCGAATCCCAGCGGCGAGATGAGCGGTTCGATTAGATGGCCTGCCCGGCCGGCATAACTGTTCTCCACCTGCTCTCTTTGATGGTTCCCGCCAGCTGCGCTCACTCGCGGAAAACTGGCCAGCGCCCACAACAAGATTGAGATGGCCATGATAACGGTGCCGGCCTGTTTCAGGAAGATTCCGGCTCGCGCCAACAGTGTGTGGAACACATTGCTGAGATTGGGAAACCGGTAGGGCGGCAACTCCATCACAAATGGAGGGGAAGGCCCCTGCAAAAGTGTGTGCTTCAAAACCCACGCCACCACGATTGCCGCCACTATCCCAAGGACGTACATCCCAAGAATTATTACTGCGCCAAGCGAGACAATTCCCAGAACCTTTCTCCCGGAAAAGAAGGCAGCAATCATCAACGTATAGACGGGCAGGCGGGCTGAGCAACTCATAAACGGAGCAATCATGATCGTGGCGAGTCGATCTTTCGGATTATCAATCGTGCGTGTCGCCATGATTCCCGGCACCGCACAAGCAAAACTGCTTAGCAGCGGTACGAAAGCCTTGCCATGTAAGCCAACCGCCCGCATCAGCCGGTCCATCATGAAAGCGGCCCGTGCCAGATAGCCGCTGTCTTCCAGGAGGGTGATAAAAAAGAACAGCAGCAGTATTTGCGGCAGAAAGACGAGCACTCCGCCAACGCCCGCGATGATTCCATCCACCAGCAGATCAGTTAGTATTCCCGGGGGGAAATGGGCACGTACTCCCGCCGCTAGGGCGCTGAAGACGTTGTCAATCAGCGTCATGGGGAGGTTAGCCCAGGAGAAAATAGTTTGGAAGACAAGTAACATTACGAGCACGAGGATCAGCGGGCCCGCTACTCTGTGGGTAATAACTGCGTCGATGCGCTCGCTGCTGCCTTTCTGCTGCTGTTCCTCTCTCTCGACACATTCCTCAACGACTTGCTCAATCCAACGATAGCGCTCTATTAAGAGTTCGCGAGTCGGGTGGTGATCTGCCGGCAACATAGCAGAGTTTCGCTTTGCACCTTTGGCCACTGTTTCGAGCACTGCTTGACCCAGGAGATCCAGGCCGACGCGCCGCCTGGCGATTACCGGCACCACTGCGACGCCTAGAGCTGCGCTGAGTTTCTGAATGTCGATGCGGAGTTTGCTGCGCTGGGCCAAATCGGTCATCGTCAGCGCTATGACCATCGGGCGTCCTGTTTCAATCAGTTGCGTGGCAAGGTAGAGATTGCGAGTAAGATTGTTAGCGTCAACAGTGATGATTACCAAATCGGGCTCGGCTATTGCATTAACGCCAAGCATTGCGTCGCGGGCAATCTTTTCGTCGAGTGAAGTTGCGGCCAAACTGTAAAGCCCCGGCAAGTCAATGACGCGCGCCGGTACTCCGTCGGGGTCGGGAGCCCACTCCCCAACTTTGCTCTCAACTGTAACGCCGGGATAGTTGGCTACCTTTTGCCGCAATCCTGTCAGGGCATTGAAGAGACTGGTTTTACCAGTATTCGGATTCCCCGCCAACGCGATGGTCAGCGGTCTTGTAGCGCCAGCGTCAGATGGATTGCTGCCGGGAAGTCTTGCCGAAAGCGCATTCATAGATATGTCCGGGATTCTTTGGCGGGGCAGTTCGACTACGCTTCACTTGCAGTGACAATGACGGACTTGGCTTCGTTACGCCGCAACGCAAGATGATAGTCCTTGATGCAGATCTGAATTGGATCTCCGAACGGGGCCGACTTGATGACGCGAAGCGCCGCACCGGGTACCATACCCATCTCCATCAGCTTCAGGGCCACCAAGTCCGGGCCTCCCACTGAAACCACTCGAACTGTAGAGCCAGGTAGTGTTCTATCAAGTGTCATGCAGCCATTCTCCCAAAAATGAAACCGGTTTTCAATATCGCCCGCTAAAATTCCAGCAACTCGCGAGCCACAAGAGCAATATCAGCGGTTTGCTCCCCTCGCTTCTAGTACCGTGAGCACATGGTTCCACCTGCCTGCGGAATTCTGCGCTGACGCAGGCGTCATATTTCCCAAGTAACAGTATGTTGCGGACAAATACTCTCTACAATTCGATAAAACAGGTCCCGGCATAATCATTGCTCGGCGACGGTTGAGGCGACCCTCTTGAAGTCAGGTACTGGCAGGCTTTGGTTTTGTCATCGGTCAAAACGCCGGCCTGATCCCTCATGAGTCGCTCAATTTGATGCAACGCCACCCTGAACTTTGCTGGATCGGGCAACCATGACAGTAAACTCAATGATCGAAACACCCTCCAGGCTACTGAAGAAATATGATGTGCCAGGACCGCGCTATACCAGCTACCCGACGATCCTTCATTGGACCGACACGCCGACCGAGGCAGAGTGGCTGGCGAGTGTGTCCGACAGTCTGGATTTGACTGAACGCCATGGCAACGGCGCGGCAATCTACCTGCACATCCCCTTCTGTCGCTCCCTCTGCACTTATTGCGGTTGCAATTCGCGCATCACAGCCAGCACTACTGCCGGTTCCAGGTACATCAAGACAGTCTTAAAAGAGTGGGACCTCTACCGCGAATTGCTCGGACGTTCACAACCTGTCCCCCTTGCGGAGCTGCACCTTGGTGGTGGAACTCCGACATTTCTCTCGGCACCTGAACTTGACGAGCTGATCAGCGGAATTTTGCGACACGCGCAGCGGACTGCAGAGTCCGAATTCTCCGTGGAATCTGACCCGCGCGTCACGCAGCCCGATCATTTGGCCACGCTATACCGGCTGGGCTTCAGACGCCTCAGTCTGGGCATTCAGGATTTCGATCCCTTCGTACAATTGGCAGTGAATCGGATTCAGACCGAACAACAAGTGCGCTCCGTAACGGAAGCAGCGCGGGCGGCCGGATTTACCAGTATCAACTACGACCTTATCTACGGTCTGCCCTTTCAGACTGTGCAGAGCATTGAGCAAACGGTTGAGGCAGTAATGCGACTGCGACCCGACCGGATCGCCTTTTATGCCTACGCCCACGTACCGTGGGTAAAACCAGGTCAGCGCCATTTCACTGAAAAAGATCTACCCTCGGGCGATGAGAAACGCGAGCTTTACGAATTTGGTCGCGAGATGTTGGCGGCGGCTGGATATCACGAAATTGGTATGGATCATTTCGCGCTGGCGAGCGAGTCGTTGTGGCAGGCTTCACTCAATAAGACGCTGCATCGAAATTTCATGGGCTACACCTCGCGCCTTGTCGCTCCCCTGATTGGACTGGGCGTTTCAGCAATCAGTGATGCCTGGGACGCATTTGTGCAGAATGAAAAAGTTCTTGAGCCCTACGAAGAGCGAGTCAACAAAGGTGAACTCCCGATCTTTCGCGGCCATAAGCTCAACCGTGAGGACGTGGTCCTCAGGCGTCACATACTGAATCTGATGACCCGCTTCGAAACCAGCTGGGACACGCCGGAACTCCATTTGCCCTATGTCGACTCTGTGGCAGAAAGACTGGCCGAGCCAACCCGAGATGGGCTGGTGCGGTTAACCGACCAATCATGCCAGGTAACTGAGAGCGGCAAGGCGTTTCTCCGCAATATCTGCATGGCATTTGACGCGCGCCTGGCGCGAGATAATTCAACTTCGCAGTTGTTCAGCAGGACGATTTAGGACCAGTCATGAAACGAGGAATCCTCTTGCTGAACTTTGGCGGTCCGTGGACGCTGACTGACGTTAAGCCTTTTCTCTACCGCTTATTCAATAATCCGCGGGTGCTGGTGGGTGTTCCCGCCCCGTTTCGCCAGTTGCTCGCTCTCCTCATTGCGCAGGTCAAGGGCCCTTCTTCAATCAGGAGTTATGAAGCAATCGGCGGTGGCTCACCCCAGTTGAAGTGGACTCTCGCTCAGGCAGAAGGATTGCGAAAGCTGATGCCTGAGGACGGCGTTCGCATCGAAATTGGCATGAGCAGTTCTGAGCCCTCCATCCAAATTGCGCTTGAGCGGTTGCGGTCCTGGGGTGCAGATCAGTTGGCGCTCCTGCCGTTGTTCCCACAGTTTTCGACCACGACCACCGGAACTTGTTTTGAGTTTGTGACCGCAGGTCTGAAACAGCTTGATTGGAATCCCCAGCTTACGACGATTGGCAGGTGGCCCGACCATCCTGATTACATAGCCCTGCTCCGCAGTTTTGTTGATGAGGCGCTGAGCAGCGCCGTGGTGGACCACAACGGGTCAGAGGGCCCGGTGCACATTGTTTTTTCGGCCCATTCGTTACCGCTGAAAATAGTCGAGCGCGGCGACCCCTACCCCGAGGATGTGCGGCGAACTATCAAGGCGGTTACCTGTGGCCTGTCAGCGCCCTGGTCCCTCGCTTTTCAGTCTCGCAACGGCAGGCTACCCTGGCTCGAACCGTATCTGGAGAATGAACTGAAAAAGCTGGGCCGCGAGGGAGTCAAAACGGTAGTGGTGGTCCCGGTCAGTTTTGTGAGCGATCACATCGAAACCCTGTTTGAGCTGGATCAGCTGTATGCCGCGGTGGCCAGAGATCACGGAATCAAGCACTACCACCGCGCGCGTTGTTTCAACGACAACCCTCAATTTCCGCGCGTGTTGCAATCAATTCTGGCGGAGGCTTATGCATGATCGGTACATTAGATCGTAATCGTAAGGAAGCCACTGTAGTGGGGGCCGGTATTGCCGGTATGCTGGCGGCTTATTCCCTGGACCGTGGCGGCTACCGTGTCACTCTCATCGAAGAACAAGAACGTGCCGGTGGTTTGATCCAGACTCGCAAGACTCCCTACGGCATCAGCGAAAGCGCGGCGCATTCATTGATTGCTACCAAGGCTGTGCGCGAGCTTTGTGCGGATCTGGGCGTTGAAATGGTAGAGCCGCGGAAAGAAGCGAAAGCAAAATACATCCTGCGGGATGGCAAGCTGCGCAGGTTCCCTCTGACGATTGGAGAAACGTTCGATACGCTGGGCCATGCGGTCGTCGCCCGGTCTCCTGTCTACCGCCCGCAAACGCTTGACCGGTGGGCGCGGCTGCATCTCGGTGAAGCCGCACTGGAATATCTGTTGACTCCGCTGGTGCGCGGAATTTACGGGGCTCAGCCTTCGGATCTGGGTGTGGCTACAGCTTTCCCTTTTCTTGATCTCCCCGCCGGAAAAACCCTGCTCGGTACAATGCTGCGCAAACGCCGGCAGGGAAGCAGTGAGAAGGAAAAGAAACACCGGGCTGCGCCTCGGTCTGGCATGGGCGACATCGTGACCCGCTTGGAACAGCATCTTGAAAGACGGCTGGGACGCAACTTCCGCAAGGGTGAAAAAGTGGATCGCCTCCCTGAGGCGCCCAATGTAATCATCGCCACTCCCGCATACGCGGCGGCAAAAATACTGGAACCCGTTTCCACAACGCTGGCGGACAGCCTGGCCGCCGTAAGCTATACGCCGATTGTGTCGGCCACGGTGTTTGTTGACCTGCAGGCCTTCACGCGACCGCTGCACGGTGTGGGGGTTCTGATGCCCGCCCGGGAGCAAACGAAATCGCTGGGCATTCTCTTTAACTCCAGCTCGTTCTCCTTCCGCGTCAGCGATGAGTCCCGTTACGCATCCTTTACTGTGATGATGGGCGGCACGGCCCAGCCGCAATGGCTATCGGCTTCAGACGAAGAGATTAGGCAGGCCATCAAGCTCGAGTTCGCTACCCTGTTGGGTATTCGCGAGCCGCAGGAGGTAGTGATCCACCGCTGGCAGGCTGCTTTGCCGCAATATTCCATTAGTCTCCCGGCAGTCTGGGAATGTGCGCGTCAAAGCTGGTGCGCAACCCCTGGTCACATACTTTTTGGCAACTACACTGGACAAATAAGTTTACGCGGCATGATCGAAAGTGCCGCCGGGCTTGGCGCGGCGAAACAATTGTGACGCTGCGCCGGTTTCCTCTCCTTGGCTTGCGAGGTTTCTCGCAACCATGCGCAGATTTACCCGTTGATTGCAGGCAATAAGCTCCCGTTTGCGAAAATGATTAGATAAAGCGTGCCAATTCGCGGGCACGCCTTTTGCCAATTCGATTGACATTCCTTACTCGGTGAATGGTGGCCCGAATCATGAAAATCCTCCTGGCAGTGGACGGTTCGCCCTGTAGTGACGAGGCCGTTAACGAGATAGCGCGTCGGCCCTGGCCTGTGGGCTCGGAGATCAAAGTCCTGACGACGTTCGAGTTGTCAGCACCAGTAGTTCCGGAAACGTGGATCATGCCCGCAGGGTATGTCGACGAAATCGATCGCGCAGCGCGAGATCAAGCGAAAGCCGTCGTGAACCGCGCCGTCGAGAAACTGAAAGCCAGGAGCGGCGATGCGCCGGCTGTTTCCTGCGAAGTATTGCCCGGCCCGCCAAGTATTGTGATTCCGGACGAAGCTGAGAGTTGGGGAGCAGACCTGATCGTGGTGGGCTCTCATGGGTATCGCGCCTGGGAACGCTTCCTGCTGGGTTCTGTCTCCCAGTCGGTAGTCTCCCATGCGAAGTGTTCGGTTGAAGTGGTGCGTTGTCTGCATGTTGAGGCCAGTACTGCAAGTGAACTGCCGGCGTCGCAGTAAAGGTGACGGGTAAACATGGCCAAAATATTGATTTTGGGCGGCGGCTTCGGAGGTGTAATAGCGGCGGAAAGCCTCGTTGCGAAACTAGGCCATGACCATCAGATTACTTTGTTATCGCGCAATCGCCAGTTTGTATTCTATCCGGCGTTGGTCAAATTGGCCTTTGGCAAGTGCCAGCGTGAGGACGTCTGTTTCGACCTGCGCCGGACCTTGTTAAACCGGCGGGTGAACTTTATCGCAGCTGAGGTAACACGGATCGATCCTCTTGCGCGCAAAGTAACCATTGACCATGGCGAAGTCGAGGGTCAACTCCCATACGATTACCTGATCTTTGCCATGGGTCGAAGGTTGGCGACTGAGCGTATTGCAGGCTTCTACGAAAATGCCAGGCACGTTTTGAATGTCGAGAAGGCGCTGGAATTCGGCGCGGCCGTTGCGGCTTTTCGCGAAGGTAGGGCGGTGTTTGGGCAATGTCCGGGAGCGCGGCTTCCGGTTCCCGTTTTCGAATCCGCGTTCGCGTTGTCACGTTTGCTGAAAGAGAGCGGCGGCCGCGAGCACGCTGAAATATTCGTAATCAGCCCGGATCCTCCCGGTGGACAACTCGGCGTTTTCGACCTCACACGCGAGATGCGTAAGGCGCTCGATTTTCACCGCATAGAGTTTGTTCCAGACTTTCCAATCGAACGGGTCACAGCTGGTGCAGTCCTGGCCAAGAATGGACGGGCCATTGATTTCAATCTATTGATGCTGCTGCCGCCTTTCCAGGGGTCGCCGGTATCCGCTTCCCTGGGAGTAGCCAACGACGACTCCTACATTCAAGTCGATACCAGCATGAGGGTGATTGGCAGGCAACGAATTTACGCAGTCGGCGATTGTGTGGATTTTAGCGGGCCAAAACTGGGCCACATGGCTGTTCGTCAAGCTGAGGTGGCGGCCGCCAATGTTTGTGCTGAAATTGAGGACAAGGCGCCGGTGGCCCATTATGCGCACGAGCTGCGGCTGGTGATCGATGAAGGTGGCAGCGACAGCATTTATGTACATAACGATCCCAATGTAGACGAACCAGCGAACGTCAGTCAGGGCCTTTTCTGGAGCTGGGCAAAGCTCGCTCAGGAAAAGTGGTGGCAAGCGGCGCACTCTTGATTGGCAGTTGGTTCATCAGGGAGTCCGGAGGAGGTAAAACGATGGAGAAAGCTACTAATCAAGGCATTGACAATGCAATGGAGCACAATATCGGGTTCACCTGGCATCGGCTGCACTGCGAAAGAGAAGAGATTTGTGAGGTTCTGCTTAAAGAAGATCACGCATACGAATCGTCGACTGGAGAAGAGGCTACGCGCGCGACCAACTGGCACCGGGCGCTGCTCCAGGGACGACTGCGCAAAATCGACGATGCCCTCGATCGATTGATGTCAGGTTCATATGGGATCTGCTGTGAATGCGGCACACCCATCGAAGACCAGAAGTTGGGACTGGATTGCGCCATGGCTTACTGCGTGAATTGTTGGCAACAGCTGCAAGCCAAACTCTGATTTGATTTAGCGTCTTTTTGGAAAGGGCACTCGAGTATCCGGTGGCGGTGGATGAGTCTCCGGCCAAAGCTGGGGCAAACTCGCCGACCGAATTCCAACGATGCGGCCGCCGGCGGGCGGACTCCAATGCGGAGGCCCAATTTACTGGGCAAGGTTGCTCACAGGCTAGCGGAAAACTTCTCAAAGCAGATCAAAATCCACGAACAAACTCGGGAGAATCAAGCGGCACGGTCGTTGCACAAAGGAACAAAAGGAGGCGGGCCCTGGCGGGAGCTGCGACCCTGGAGAAAACAATGAAAATCGAGTGCATTCTTTGTCCTACGGATCTCTCGTCCGATTCCGATGAGGCTTTGCGCTATGCCATCGCGCTGGCGCAGGCATACAGCGCAGAGCTTATCCTCTTGCATTGCGACCTCAAGGGTGATGGGCTCGCGCAAAGACAGGCTCATGATGACGCTGCTCAGTCGATTAGAAGCGCGCTCCAAAAGCATCTAGGCTCGACCGACTTGAGCGGGCTTGACTGGAAGAGCTTGATTGTTACTTCAGACGATGCGGGTGAAACGATTGCGAAAGAAGCGGCAGTTTATGGCGCTGATCTGATTGTCATGCGTTCCCGTCGCCGGCCCCATCGCGCCGCCCTCCTGGGATCAACTGCCGAGTCAGTATCACGGACTGCCCCCTGCCCGGTGCTGGTGATGCACACCGATGAGCGCAGCTGGGTACTCGGCTCCCCGACCAAAATTGAGCTGCAACGCGTACTTGTAGCCTACGATTTCTCAGACTACTCCGAACTCGCGCTCAATTATGCCTTATCATTGGCACAGGAATACCAGTCAGAATTGCACCTGCTGCATGTCCTCCCGCCGTTTACACTAAGGGAAACCGAGATCTCCTGGACGCCCCTTGGACGTGAAGGCGCTTATCACAAGGCGGCACACCGATTACAAAAAGCCATTCCTCCGGAAGCTCATCTGTGGTGCAAGATCAAGCATGCGGTGAGTGAAGGTCAGCCGTATCGCGAAATACTTGCTTATGCTGAAAAGAACAACATCGACCTGATCTGCCTCGGCGCGCACGGGGCTGGATTTGGGATGCAGGCTTTGTTTGGATCCAATGTGGATCGCGTGATCCGGCAGGCACCGTGTCCGGTATTGGTCACGCGCCCCTTGAAGCCGGCCATGTCATACAAGGGAGAAGTGCGTCATCAACCTGCAGCAGCAAGGTTTTGAACAATTAAGAGCGAAATCACTTTCTCGATCACACCAAGTCAAACAAACGGTCGTCATGATTAGCGGCGACCGTTTCTGTTTAGCTTACCACGCTCCAGTAAGAGTGAATCCTGGCTTTGGCCGCTGTTTTCCGGCAGTGGCCACGCAACGGCGTCTAGTTTCGGGCTGGGTAGCGTCTGCGTGCAACCTGACTTTGAACACGGCAGGGGACAGGCTTGACGCGGTCGTTTACCGGGGAATCAGGAATGGTTCAACCGTGTTTCCAATCCGCCCGGACCACAAGGCGTTCCTGTGATGGTCGTCCTGTCGCACGGGCTGGATTGCAACCAGAGATCACATCCTGTTGATCTCAAGGAGCCGTTTGATGGCATGCCTGTGCCAGAACACGCCCGCCAGGGCGGCCACGAGCAAACTCCCGCTCAACAAGGTACCCATTCCTCGTACACTGACTTTCTTATCCAGGACTCTTTCACTTTTTTTCATGATTACTTCTTGCCTTCCTGTGAGTCGGCTTCACCGGCACTCACTATGATTATGTTCGGGTCACCGAACGGCGACTCTTGCTCGTGACTTTTGCATAAGGCGTGCCAATTCCCTGGAAGCATTTTGCCGCGCGTTCTGACGTGCTGCCCTGGGAAATGCCGGCTTGAGCTGCGCGGTATTCCACATGGCTTGGATATTCACGCAGCCTGTCCCGTTCGAAGGCAGCTCTCAGAAAGTAATTCGTCACTTCGCCTAACAAGTTGCTCGACAAAAAATAATTGGCGCGGTTTAATGTCAGCCTTTAGTCAAACCCTGATTGGGAGCAATAAAGACAGTGATGTTCATAGTGGTTAAGTCCAGGCGGTGGTTCCTCGTCTCGATGCTGTTGGCAGCGTGCTTCACTTCGAATCTGACGGATATTTATTCTCAGGAGCCGATTGACGAGGTGAATCCGATGATTGGCACCACCGGTCCCAATGTCTATGACTATGGCGGGATGATTCCAGGGGTCACCACTCCGTTTGGTATGACACACTGGACGGCCATGACTCGCGAGAACAAGATCAGCGTCTATTCATACAATCACGGCGATAAGACGATTCAGGGTTTTATCGGCACTCATCAACCCGCAATCTGGATGGGCGACTACGGCTACGTAAGTCTGATGCCTTCCACTGGAGAGCTGCAGCCTTTCCGAAAATTACCCTTCAGTCATACTGATGAGATTTCGGCCCCGAACTACTACGCGGTGAGAATGGGTGAAACAGGCAAATCGATCAAGGCAGAGTTAACGGCCACTGCCCGCTCAGGTTTCCTGCTGTTTACTTTTCCGGCCTCCAGCAGTTCCCACATCGCAGTTACCGCCAGCCGCTCAGATAGATTTGCAGGCTTTGTACGGATCGATCAAAAGAAACAGGAGATTACCGGCTATAACAGCGATCGCATGTCCGCCGAACTGGGTCCACCACTACCCAATTTCAAAGGTTACTTTGTGATTCAGTTCAGCAAGCCCTTTGCGTCGTCCGGGACCTGGTTGGACAACAATGTCCATCGCGACAGAGAGGAACAGAGAGGCCACTATATCGGCGGTTACGCTACTTTTTCGACGACTGAGGGTGAACAAATCAAGGTCAGAATTGGCACTTCATTTATCAGTCTGGACCAGGCCAGAGAGAACCTCAAGAGAGAGATTCCGGACTGGGACTTCACTCGGGTCAAAGCTGAAGGTCGGCGCGTCTGGAACGAAGCGCTCGGCAAGATCGCGATCGCAGGCGGCACGAAGGACGATCGCGTCAACTTCTACACCGCGATGTATCACACCCTTTTGTTTCCCAGGATCTTTTCTGAATATGGACGCTATTACAGCGCCTTTGATGATCGAATTCATAACGGAATCTCCTACAACGATTACTCACTTTGGGACACATTCAGGGCCGAGCACCCGCTGTTGTTGTTGACCCAACCGGGCAGAGTGCCGGATATGATTACCTCGCTACTGCAAATGTATGACGAGGGTGGTTGGATGCCGAAGTGGCCAAATCCCACCTACAGCAACATCATGATTGGCACTCATGCTGACAGCGTGATTGCCGACGCCTATGTCAAAGGCGTCCGCGGATTCGATCTGAAAAAGGCATTTGCGGCAACCTGGAAGGACGCGATGACGCCGCCCACTGGAGACAGCAGTAATCGCTGGGCCGACCGCGCGCCCTGGACTGCATTCGAAGCGCGTGGAGGGCTGACATGGTACAAGTCACTGGGATTTGTTCCGAGCGATAAGACCGATGAGTCGGTGTCGCGCACGCTGGAGTTTGCTTATGACGATTTCTGCGTAGCCCAGATCGCCAAAGCGGTGGGTGAGCCAGACGCTTATGAGTTACTTATGCAGCGCAGCACGAACTACAAGAACCTGTACGATCCATCTATAGGCTTCATGCGACCAAAGAAGTCCGATGGCAACTGGGATGAGGAAGCCTGGGCTGCGAAAGAAGACCGAAAACCTGGATTTACCGAAGGCAGCCCCTGGACGTACCTGTTCTGCGAAATGCAGGACATCCCCGGCGCGATTGCCCTGATGGGAGGCCCTGAGAAGTTCGCGGCGAAGTTGGATGAGAATTTTTCAGGCGGACACTACCGTCACGACAACGAACCCGGTCATCATTACACGTATCTTTATGACTATTGCGGCCAGCCCTGGAAGACGCAGGCGCGAGTCAGAGAAACTCTTCTCTCCCAATACCATAACGCGCCGGATGGTCTAAGCGGCAACGACGATTGTGGGCAAATGTCTGCCTGGTACATTTTCAGTTCTATGGGGTTCTATCCGGTCACGCCAGGCAGTCCGGTCTACGCGCTGGGCAGTCCACTTTTTCGCAAGGCAACCATCAAACTGAGTCAGCCCTACAAGAATGGACCGTTCACAGTAATTGCGCGCAACCAGTCGGCGGCGAACATTTACGTCCAATCTGCAACCCTGAACGGCAAGCCATTGCGAGAACCTTTCATAAGGCACGAGGACATTGCGAACGGTTCTACACTCGTGTTCGTGATGGGCGCACAACCAAACAAGGATTGGGGCACAGGTCAGCGCTAGTGGCGCGCACTTTCAATCGAGCCAGGCTTATTGGTTCAGGCGCATCATTAATCTTGTGTACTTTGGACTGTGAGGGGTTTTTTCTGCCGGCGGGTCACTCAAGATTACAGTTAGCAACGATCAATCTGCGAGGTTATGAATGAAAGTCTATTTAGCAGAAATTATCGGCACCATGATTATGATCATCCTTGGCGATGGTGTCGTCGCCAACGTGCTCTTACATAAATCAAAAGGCCAGGGAAGTGGCTGGATGGTCATCACTACCGCCTGGGGCCTGGCCGTCATTATCGCTATCTTCAGCGTTGGCCGTATCAGCGGCGCACACCTGAATCCGGCGGTGACTGTCGCCATGGCGTCGATTGGTTCATTTCCCTGGCAACAGGTGCCCGGTTACGTCGCGGCACAGATTTTTGGCGCCTTTCTCGGGGCGACAGTGGTTTGGTTAATCTACCTGCCGCATTTCGCCGAAACCGCCGAGGAAGATTTAAAGCTCGCTGTTTTTTGCACCGTGCCGGCGATTCGTCACCCGGTCTTCAACTTCATGACCGAAGCAATAGGCACGGCGATTCTCCTTTTCGGCATTCTCGCGATTGCGGCCAACGCACAGAAATTAACAACCCCAGCGGGTGTCGACCTCTCGCTGGTCTTCAGCCAGGGTATCCAACCGATACTGGTTGGCTTTCTTGTATGGGGAATCGGTCTCTCGCTGGGTGGACCAACGGGATATGCAATCAATCCGGCCCGTGACTTGGGACCGCGTCTGGCTCACCTACTGTTGCCGATTGCGGGTAAGGGAAAGTGCGATTGGGGCTATGCCTGGGTGCCGGTAGTAGCCCCGCTGCTCGGTGGAGTTCTCGGGGCCGGCCTGTTTACCGTGATTGGATTCTGAAGCGGAGGGAATAACTCATGACTCGATATGTTGGTGCGGTTGATCAGGGCACAACCAGCACGCGCTTTATGGTTTTTGATCATGAGGGACGCCAGGTCGCCTGCCAACAAATGGAGCACGCACAAATACTGCCGCAGCCAGGTTGGGTAGAACATGACCCGCGCGAAATTTACCAACGCACCTGCGAAACGATTGCCGGGGCGCTTGCTCAGCGCAACCTCACGGCGCAGGACCTCGTCTCAGTCGGCATAACCAACCAGCGTGAAACTACAGTCGTTTGGAATCCGAAAACCGGTGAGCCACTCTATAATGCGATTGTCTGGCAGGATACGCGCACTGACCGCATCATGCGGCGCCTGGAACAGGCCGGAGCAGGCAGTACAATCCGCAGCAAGGCGGGCTTACCGCCCGCTACTTATTTTTCCGGAGGGAAGGTGCAATGGATTCTCGACAACGTCGACGGCGCTCGCTCAGCTGCGGAACGTGGTGAGGCGATCTTTGGAAATATCGACACCTGGATTATTTGGAATCTGACGGGCGGCAGTAATGGCGGAGCGCACGTCACGGACGTCACCAACGCCAGCCGCACGATGCTCTTTAATCTTGAGACACTGGACTGGGACGATGAACTGCTCGGACTCTTCAACATTCCGCGGCGGATGCTCCCGGCGGTTCGTCCTTCCTCCGATTCAACTTTCTACGGGCTGACGCAGGTTGATGGCCCATTCGAAGGTCAGGTTCCCTTGTGCGCGGATCTCGGCGACCAGCAGGCTGCAACCGTCGGCCAGGTGTGCTTTACCCCTGGGGAAGCTAAGAATACGTACGGCACCGGAAACTTCATGTTGCTCAACACAGGGACGAGCATTGTTCCGTCGCACGCAGGCCTGTTGACAACGGTGTGCTACCAGGTTGATCGCTCACCTGCTGTTTATGCGCTGGAGGGATCGGTAGCAGTCACCGGCTCGGCTGTCCAATGGTTGCGCGACCAGCTGGGAATTATCAAACAGGCTGCTGAGATCGAAGCGCTCGCCAACACCGTTTCCGACAATGGCGGAGTTTATTTTGTGCCGGCGTTTTCCGGTCTCTACGCTCCGTACTGGCGCGGCGATGCGCGCGGTTGCATTGTCGGGCTTTCGCGTTTTAACCACAAAGGTCACCTCGCCCGCGCCACTCTCGAGGCTATCTGCTATCAAACGCGTGACGTTCTCGATGCGATGGTCAAAGACTCAGGAGTCCGGCTTGAGGTCCTGAAAGTCGATGGCGGCGCCACGGCTAACGATACCCTGATGCAACTGCAAGCGGACATCCTCGGAGTGCCCGTGGTGCGACCAGTAGTTTCCGAAACCACTGCGCTCGGCGCCGCCTATGCCGCGGGCCTGGCGGTTGGGTTTTGGAGCGACGCGGAGGAAATGCGGCGGAACTGGCAAGCTGACAAGCAATGGGCACCCCGCTGGACCGCAGAGCAGCGAGAAGCCGGATACGTTGGTTGGCAGAAAGCCATCGAGCGCACCTTGAATTGGGTGGATCTGGAAAAGAACTGAGCGTTCCGGGATTATGGCTGTCCTGAGGGATGGCCGCGCGGCGCTGTGCGCAGCTCAAGCGCGCCGCTTTGCATTTCACGAATATAGGTCCTACCCGTGGAGGAGCTCAGGTTATGTCGCTGCCGCGCAGAACTTTTCTAAGAGCGCTGGGTCCGGGTGTCGGAACCATAGCCATTCTGGGACCGGTAATCGGGCAACGAAAGTCAAAACTCCACTTCCCTGATGCGGCAAAGAAAATTCTCATCGCTCATCGCGGCGCTTCGGCCTACGCTCCTGAACATACGCTCTATTCCTATCGACTGGCGCTGCAACAAGGGGCGGATTTCGTCGAACAGGACCTGCAGATCACGCGTGATGGTCAGCTTGTTTGTCTGCACGATCTCACGCTTGAGCGCACTACGAATGTCAAAGATGTCTTCCCGAAACGTTACCGCGAAGAAATGGTTCAAGGGGTCGCCGCTCGCCGCTGGTTTGTTTCTGACTTCACCTTAAAGGAAATTAAGCAACTGGATGCCGGTTCATGGTTCGCACCAAAATTCAAAGGAGCGAGTGTCCCGACATTTCAGGAAGCTATTGCTCTGGTGCGCGGCAAGGCGGGACTCTATCCCGAGACCAAGGCCCCTGAGGTCTACGGTCGAATGGGTTTTGATATGGAGCGCCTGTTGCTTGACAGCCTGCAGAAAAATCAACTGGGCACGCCGAGCTCCGAGCGACATACCCCATTGATCGTGCAATCATTCAGTGCGGCAAGTTTGAGAAAGCTATCGAGCTTGCTACCCGCAAAGCTGCCGCTGGTGCTGCTCGTCAATGAGGAAGCGCGGGGAGAATGGCTGACGGTAGCGGGACTGGCCGAAGCGAAAAAGTTTGCCAGCGGTATTGGTCCAGCCAAAGCACTGCTTGACAGGGGTCTGGTCCAGCAAGCCCATGCTCACCGGCTGACTGTTACGCCCTACACCTTTCGCTTGTCGGATAAAGGACAATTCAGGACGCTGGCTGATGAAATGAGTTATTACCTGTACGACCTCGGTGTCGACGCTTTGTTTACCGACAATCCTGATTTATTTCCGCGGACAAAGATCGGATCCAGACCTTAGGAACCGGTTGCCAGGAAAGAATCCAATTCCGCTCGAGTCGGCAGGGCGGTACGGGCGCCCAACGCCCGGCAGCCAAGCGCGGCAACGGCACACCCCAGCCTAAGACTCGTTTCTACTTCTTCGCCTTGTAACAAACCATAGACAAAGCCCCCATGAAAGGCGTCACCAGCACCCGTGGTATCAACACAACCACCAGGTACGGCGAAAGCAGGCGCCTCCAGAAATTCTCCATTACAGAGCACAGTTGCGCCCCGCCCTCCTTTCGTAAGGCCGACCAGGGCACAGCCATACTTCATTTTGATCTCGGCCAGCGCAGTGTGGGCGTCGTCAATGCCAGTCAGGATTCGCGGAAACTCTTTTGAAGAGATAAGCACATCGATTAAGGGGAGGAACTCCAGCAGGCCATCATATACATTGTCGATGTCCGCGGAGACAATCGTCCCGGCAGCGCGAGCTGCTCGGGCCATGCGAGTGCAGGCAGGCGGATCGTGGGCATCAAGGTGGATGACGCGTGCTCTCCCGGCAAACTCCACAGGGGCATCCGCGGCAGTGTAGACGAGGCGCTCATCTCGATCCCAAAGGACCGTGCGCTCGCCTCGCTGGGCTTCGATAATGATATAGCCAATTTGGGTCCGGGCATTTTCGACCAATTCAGCAGATGCAACATCCACGCCTTCATCCCTGAGCGATTGCAGGCCAAAGCGACCTTCCGGGTCGGTGCCGAAGCGTCCGGCATAGGCGGTTCGCATGCCGAGACGCTGCAGGGCTACGATTGCCGAGGCTGTTTGTCCCCCCGCTCCTTTTCGATACTCGACCATTCTGGTCTGAGTAGTGGGATCGGGGAACTCCGGAACAACCAACAGGTGGTCGACTGCGTTCACGCCAAAGCCGGCGCCGTCGAATTCCTTCCCGTTTTTGAGCTTGAAGGGGAACCGCACTAATGACCTCTCAGTCTTTGCGTCAGGAACAAACGAGCAGGCTAGCACACATCAAATTTTTATGCCGCAAAAGAGGATAGGAGGTGAGCCGGCGCCCTTAAATTGCGTGATTGGAAAAGAGGAACGGTGCGCGAGAGGCAGACCTCCAGCGCACCGTTTTCGGTGACGAATAGTTAGAAGTGGAACTTCAAGGCGAACTGCATCACACGAGGATCGCCGGCCAGAGAGGTGATCGTGCCCACCGAAGTCGTGCTCGAAATATCGCGCGCCGGCAAGCCGAACTGGGGATGATTGAACATATTGAACATCTCCCAGCGAAACTCAAGGTCCCGGCCTTCGCCAAAGTATGCAAAGGTGCGGGCCACGGCGATATCAAAATTTGCCAGACCTGGTCCACGCAGTGTGTTGCGTCCGCAGGTTCCGAGCCGGCCTTCAACTACCGGATTGCCGCTGGCGTCCAGCTTGGTTGGGTTGGGCGCAGTCGGTACGGCGTAGGCCGTCTTGTCAAACCAGCGATCGATGGTCCGCTGGTTCTTGGGTAATGATCCATCGCGCAGGCAATCAGCGAAGGCACTCACCAGACCGCCCCCGCGCGGGCCACCCAGCAGCGAGCTGTTGCCTCCGGCGGCGACTGTAAAGGGCCGGCCGGTTCGAAGGTTAACCAGGCCACTAATGCGCCAACCGCCAAGTATCTCGGCCGCCAGGCCCTTGTTCAGATAAGACCGGCCGCGGCCAAAAGGCAACTCGAGGATATAACTACCGACGAAACGATGACGCACATCAAAGTCGCTGGGACCGTGACGCTCGCCCCGGTTATAGGCGTTCTGGGTAAAGCTGCCGGTGCCACCAGCTGCCAGGTGCTCCTGCGACTCGTCCAGAGACTTCGAGAACGTGTAGGCGGCCCGGAAGGAAACGCCCTTGCTGAAGCGTCGTTCGAGAGTCACTTCTCCACCGTGGTAATTCGAGTTGCCGCCATTGTCGCGGAATTCGATCGGCCCGAGGGACGGGTAGGGCAATACCGGTGTGTAGGACCCGTTGACCAGGGCATTTCTGACTGTGCCGTTGGCATTAAGGAGTGGCTGATTCAGGTTCTTTAGCGTCGAGAGATGCGTACCTTTGGTACCCACATAATCCAGTGTCAGCACCAGGTTGGCTGGTAGCAGGCGCTGAATGCCCAGATTCCACTGGTCCACACTGGAGTCGACGGCATCAGGATTGACGGCCCGGAGACGAACAGTGATTGGATTAACGGCATTCGGATCGAGCGAAAGATTGAAGCCCGTGTTGAAGCGGATATTGTTGGCGGTCACGCTGGTGCTGGCGGCTGAGACTACGTTGTTCACAAGGTAGGGCAGGTTCAGGGCCATCTGGTCCTCGCTGCCGGCCCGTTCAAACAACATAAAGAAACGGCCGTAGCCCGCACGTAAGACAGTCCGGGAATTGTATTGATAGGCCAGTCCCAGGCGTGGCGCAAAGTTATTACGATCCGGTTTGACCAGACTGCGTCCCACCGGCGAATTTGCGGGGGTGAATTTCAAACCGGTCAACGGATTAAGGTTGGTCAGGCGGTCGGCGCCCTCATAGGGCCAGGTCGCGTAGTCGTAACGCAGTCCCAGATTGAAGGTTAGCTTCTGAGAAAATTTCCAATCGTCCTGCACAAAACCTGAGAACATCTTCAGCCGCGAATCGACCACGGCCAGGTTTGTCAGCTGCGCTCCGGATGGATAGCCAAGTAGGAAATCCGCCAGTCCAATACCGGTGCGATTTCCATCGAAGCTATAGCTGCCGCGTAGCCCGGGAACGTCCAGGTAAATGTTCCGCATAGGGCCTCTGATATCACCGCCAACTTTCAGTTGATGTTTTCCAGTCGAGAGACTAAGCGTGTCAGTCCATTGGAATTGGTTCGTGCGCTGAGACTTTGGCAGGAAATCCGGAGAACCCAGCCGGTCAAAGCCTGACTGCCCTCCGACCAGTGAAGTGCCACCGCGAGCTGAAATACTTATGCCCGGGATACCACCGCTGTAAATGGGCGAGTCCTGCACACCCTTAAAGCCGAGTTCCGCGAGGGTGTTTTTGCCGAATGGATCCTGCGTGGCCACAGAGTTATTGCGACCCCAGCCAATCCGAAACTCATTGACCATGCGGGCGCCGATGGTGCGATTCCAGCCGATGGAGGCTGACATGCCTTTCATAAACAGGCGGCCATTGGCAGATGAGCCGGTGCCATCAATGATTCCGCCAAAGATACCGGGAAGGTAGCGGAACCGATTGGAATAGGTGTAGCGCACAAAGAAGTTGTTGTTCGAATTCATGTTCCAATCGACGCGCGAGGTGTAGCTGTCAGTATCGTCGATAATCCCGGGCGCACGGACAAAGTTGCTGGCATTGAGCGCGCCCGTCCCGGGCACGATGTTGGCTGCGGGCAGCATGCCGAGGATCTTTTGCGCGAGCGGGTCGAGACAGGCTGCGGGGATTTGATTGTTGATGAAGGAGCCGTCGGCATTGAAGGCGCCAGGCACTCTCGCGCGGCAGTCGCCCACGCGGTCAAAGAGTTTCGCATAGCCGCCGGGGATACGATTAGCCGTCCCGGCCGCTGCGGAAAAATCGCCTCTAATCTCATTGGGCAACGGCACTTGCCCCAACCGAGTCACACCTTTGCGGATGCGCGTGCCTTCGTAGTTAAAGAAGAAGAACGCCTTGTTCTTGACGATCGGACCGCCGATGTTGGCGCCAAACTGATTTTGAATCTGTTGGGGCTTTTGTCGCCCGGCGCGATTGCTGAAAAAATTATTTGAGTCAAAGATGCGATTGCGCAAAAAGTCATATCCGGTCCCATGGAACCCGTTGCCGCCACTCTTGGTGGTGACGCTTATGACTGCACCCGGACTGCGGCCGTTCTCTGCGTTATAGGGATTGGTGCTGACCTTGAACTCCTGAATCGAATCCACCGAAGGACGCGCTACCTGCGTCGTCAATTCCTGGACGTTTTCAGAAATCGAATTGTTATCGACACCGTCCAGCACAAAATTGTTTTGCAGGGAGCGGACGCCGTGAACATTAGCACCCCCGGTTCGACCATTGGCGGTTCCACCGCCTTCTTCGGTGTAGCGATCGGCTTGCACGCCGGGAACCAGGTTAATCAGATCGTCCCAGTTGCGCCCACTCAGGGGCAGATCGGAAACCATGCGATTTTCGATCACGCCACCCGTCGTAGCCTCCTGGGTGGTCAATAGCGGCGGAGATGTGGTCACCACTACTGCCTCGGTGACGGCGCCAACTTCTGCCGTGAAATCTATTCGGGCCTTTTGTCCTACTTCCAGGGCCACGTTCTCATGAATTGATTTCTTAAAGCCGGCCGTTTCCATGGTTACGGTGTAGACGCCTACAGGTAATGTGACAAATGTGTAATACCCCGAGCTGTCAGCCGTGGTAGTGCTTTCAATCCCTGTGGCCTTATTTTTTGCGGTCACAGAGGCATTCGGGATTACGGCGCCGGCAGGGTCTGTGATCTGCCCGGTTAGACTGGCAGTGTTAACCTGACCTGAAACCTGGAGGGCAAGGCCCGTACAGAGCAGTAGCAGACTTAGGGTTATTCTTCCGGTCTTCATCCTTTTTTCTCCTTGTAATTAACTCCTCGCATGAGCATTCTGAATTGCTTTGCCAGGTAGTGGTGAAATCAAGCGCCTGCGGGGGGAAGCGATCTGACAGCCCAGCGGCTGCAGATAGATTCAAAGGCGCCTCACTTCAAGGTTTGCTGTACCCAACAGGGAGCAAACCGCCGCTGTACGTTGGATCGCATCGGGCTCTGTCGGAACCAACTCTGATTGTTCAGAGCCGGTTGCCATTTACTACCGATTCACTCAGAAGAAGGCGAAGCACACCTCATGTGCGTCGTCGCGATCATCAAAACCAAATTGCGTTATCAAGCAGTTTGAATGACCTTAAGGCTCTCCGATTTCGGTACGTATAAGAACAGAAAAAGTCGTTCTTAGGGGTGCGGCGCAGCTTAGCATAATGTCGAACGTGAAGTGAAGATTTAAATCACATTCTCGGGCGCCCTTTTCGGCCTGAGAAGTACATTCCGGCGCCTGGCCAATTTAGGAATGCCGGGCCGGTGTTGAAATAATCATTGAATTACCGTATTTGTTGACAGCCTTTCCCTAGCTGCCGGTGGAAACATTCTGATGGTTGTCAGCTGAGACTAATGCCTATATGAAAAGCCAGTTGAAGTTTTGCGGCCGAATACTCGTGGTATTCACTTTCTTTTGCTTGTCCCTGAGCGCGAGCCAGGACGTAAAGTCTCGATTCACACCGGCAGCTCCCCGGCTGGCGCAGGAAATCATAAATCTGCCCGCCGCTATGGAGGTTGGCCTGGAGATCGAAGCTCGATCGCCCGACGCTTCATGGCTGAGCGAAGGCAGGGAAGCAGCAGCCCTCTCGATTTCCGTCGATGGCAAATACAACCAGGATCTACTACTTTGGGCCGGTGCTGAAGTCTTTACCTATCGGGTCGCTCTTGGCCGGTTGAGCGGGGGTAAGCACAGAGTTTCCGTTGCCCTTAATCCTGCAAGATCCGCCGCCGGAGCTCGATGGGCTGAAATCAAGTCCCTGCATCCCGTGCAGCTCACACCTGTGCACAATAACAAATTTAGAGAGGAAGATCGGCTGGCCCTGTCCCATTCCCCCGTGCTGTATGCGCGGGCCAATACAATCGATCGTTTCACCGACATCCCGCTGCTCATGTACTACGAGATTCTGCGGCCCACCGGAAAAGATTTGCTCGTGCGGTATACGGCAATCTTCACCAACGAAGACGGCGGAACGCAGACCCTGGCGTTAATGGCGCGTTGGGGACGGGGCACAGACATTGAATGGGTTTACGAGGTGCGCCTGCGCGGGGGCAGGATAGTCGCAGAAACCTATCAAGGAGTGAATCACGAGACCAAGCCATTTACCGGTTCGCGCACGGGCGGCATGCACCCATTGCTGGCTGTGGCGTCGGACAATAATAACTTCTCAGATTTGGCTTGCTCAGCCGTCCGATTTGCGCCTCTGCCGGTGCGCGCGGATCTCGAAAGCGCCACCCGCGAGAGTGTGATGGACAAGTATCCGCAGACTTACCGTGTGATGACGGAAGAATTGCAGCGGGAGCATCGCATCGACCCCAAGGCAAACGGCATCAACCTCATTGCCGATCCACGTGATTACTTTTATGTTGAAGCATCGTCGGAACAAACGGGAACAACTCTTGGTTTCGACGTCAGGATTGCCGGACAAGAGGACAAGTTTTCCTCGGATTTGGGCGATGGCCGTCTGCGTATCGACCGCAGTGGTAATTTCCGGACAGCGGTACGGTTGCCACATGGCGTTTCGCCTGCGGCCATTGAGAGTGTGACCGCGCGCTGTCAGGCCAGCGACCGCTTTGCCAGCCAACGCGCTTGCAGTCATCTGAAGTTGCTCCGCGTGCTCATGCTGGATGATAACTTTGTGCCGCAGGCCCTGGCGCTGCAGGCAGAGCCGGAATCATCGCTTGCTCCGGGTGAAACAAAAGTGTTTAGGCTGCGCCGCTGAACGTATTTGGTTTAGGCCGCCGACGGCAAGGGGGCAGGCGAGCAATTCAAGCGAGTCTCACGAAGATGGGATTGGTGAGGGCCAACATAACATTTTTTCGGTCGCGAACCTCGATCCGGAAATATGCGTTAGCGCGACATTCAATCTCGGTTATCTGCGTCCGGCGCGCGTCGCTGGCAAACTCGCGAATTACCTTTCCGTTGGAGATTAGCGAGACAGTCACATCAGCGGGCGCTGCGTTAGTGGTCACCAGGAACCGAATGACCCTGGGTCCGGGCAAATGAATCTCATCGCCAATCACAAAATGGCCCGCACCTTTGCCTGTTGTCTGCGCCTCGAAAGAGACAATCGGTTGGGCGGCCTCGCTCGCGACATAGACACGACCGCGTCGGATCGCTTCAAGTAAGCTCTCCTGTGAAAGCATCGCGGCCAATACGTGCGTGGTTGGCTGACCGATCGGCGTGGTCGCCCGGTGCGAATCGCTGGAGCCTACGGCGGTGATGCGCCGGCCACTCTGTAAAATTCTGTCCCACATGGCGACGGCTTCATCGTCAACTTGTTCCCAGGCTCCGTTCCAGACTTCAATGGCGTCAAAGCCGGCCGCCGTTTTGTCATAGCTCCAGGCGCACCCTCCACATAAAGCAAACGGATGGTTGATTGATATGAGCGCGCCCGCGCGGTGCGCTTGTGCAGCGATGTCGCCGATTCGAGCGATATCTCCCGGGTGGGCGCGGAAATCGATCCAGGTTCCCGAGGGCAGCCCCCACGCGTTGGTATGACCGCCGTAGGTAGTTATCTCTTCACCCCGAAGCACGAGGGGCGGCGCTGTGTCCACGGCGCGATCAATTTCCGAGTGGTGGCTGGCGGTGTTGTGATCGGTGATACAGATGAAATCCAAGCCGCTGTTACGGGCGGTGGAGATCAGGTCCGCGATGGTCCAGTCGCCATCACTGTGTACCGTGTGCAGGTGGAGGTCGCCACTCCACCAGCGAGGACTTGGTGCGTGCGTTCCGTCCGTTGTTCTGCCTTTCAGTAAGGCGGACCTGGGTTGAGCCAGGCTGCCGATTGGACCGTAGGATCTGCTTTCTTGTTCAATCGTGATTTTGAGAACGACGTCGACGCCAGCGGGTGCCACGCGATACAGGCCAAGGATGACACGCCAGGTTCCGGGGGGCAGTTCGCCCGGCATGTATCCGGGAGTCGCCTCATCGCG
>Ga0062382_10000034_pt1 | contig 29548 bp, 26 predicted proteins | sample DOMMetBare2Fresh_FD_59507 | JGI IMG/M metagenome (GOLD analysis project Ga0062382, IMG submission 59507) | Wetland sediment microbial communities from St. Louis River estuary, USA, under dissolved organic matter induced mercury methylation -... | ecosystem: Environmental > Aquatic > Freshwater... | reverse complement strand
TTTTTCGACGTCTACAAGCTCGATGTTTGCGCCAACCAGGTTCTTGTCGGCGGGAACCAAATCAAGGCCGTCCACGTTGGTTTTGGTAGTGGCGGCGGAGAGTGGCTGAGCGCCCAAGATAGCATCGTAGAGCGTGGTGGCGTCTGGGGTCTTGGGCACGCCAAAGCCGGTGGTGGAGTTGCCCTGCGGGTCGGAGTCGATGACGAGGACCCGAAGATCGTTGGCGGCCAGCGAAGCGCCGAGATTGATAGCGGTAGTGGTTTTGCCTACGCCGCCCTTCTGATTGGCGATTGCTATTACGCGTCCCAAGGTGGAAGGCTCCTGGTAGGAACTACACATGCTACCACGTTCCGCGCCGGAATTGACGAATACGGCGGCGAACAGCGAGGGATCGCTGTTCCACGTGGAACACCTTCGGATGAGGTTCCACGTGGAACGTGTTATCTGTGAGGTCGTTGGCCGGTCAGCAACACCCGGCGTCGTCCCCAGGGTAGCGGGATGGGCGGATTCCACTGGAACCCGCCACTTCGCACAGCCGCTTCAGCATCCTCCGCGCCCATCAGCAGCGCCACACGATCCTGCACGAGCCCGATGATGTCCTTCCACTGCACCGCTCGGCTGATCACCCAATCGAAACGGGTATCGATTGACTCTGCCCGCACCGCCTCCACCCGCACATTCGGTCGTCCGCGGGTGGCGTCTTTCAAGAACACTGCCTTGCGCTGGTGCGATTCCGCGAGCACCACCTGCGCCCCCGGGCGCAGAACTGCCACGGGTATTCCGGGAAAACCGGCGCCCGACCCGACATCCAGCACCGAGATCCCGCCTTGGGGAAGACGAGATCCAAGAAAAAGAGACTCGCAGTAGTGCCGGACCACCGCCTCCTCCAGCTTTCGAATCGACGTCAGGTTCAGAACGCGATTCCACCGGCACAGAAGCGCGTAGTGGGCGTAAAGCCCAGAAACCTGCGCGGGGGTGAGCGTTTCGACCGGCGAAAAGCTCCGACTGAGCAGCTCTGAGAACTCCCGTTCCTCGCTCATGCACACCGGGGCCCGCTCAAAGTCAGGTAGACGTCGAGAACAGCAATGGCGGCGGGGGTCACACCAGGGATTCGCGCGGCCTGCCCCAGCGTTCCTGGGCGCACACGCTCCAACTTGTCGCGAATCTCACGCGACAGGCCGGGAATCCCTGAGTATTCAAAGCGTTCCGGGATTCGCCGCGCCTCGGCCCGCCGCAGCCGCTCGTTCTGGCGTTCCTGCTGGACGATGTAGCCCTCGTACTTCGCCTCGACCTCGATCCCGGTCAGCACGCCGCGCGCGGGTTGCTCGCCCAGGGCATCGGCGGCCCAACGCGCCAGCGCAGCGACGTTGCCCTCTGGACGCCGCAGCCACTGCATCAGGCTCAACCGCTCGCCGTTCCGTACTTCCACGCCCGGAAGCTTGCCAGCCTCAACCCGCGTCTGTTCGAGCTGGGTCCGCAGCCGCCGCTTGTGCTCCTGCTTGGCTTGAAACAGCCGCCACCGCTCATCGCTGACCAAGCCGGCCCTCCGCCCAACAGGCGTCAAACGCTCATCGGCGTTGTCGATGCGCAAGTTGAGGCGGCACTCCGCCCGGGAGGTGAACATACGATAGGGTTCATCCGCGCCCTTCGTAACCAGGTCGTCGATCAGGATGCCTGTGTAGCCTTCGGTGCGCCCCATCACCACGGGATCCCGGCCGCCAATCCGGCAGGCCGAGTTGATTCCAGCGACAATCCCCTGGCAGGCCGCCTCTTCATAGCCGGAGGTGCCGTTGATCTGGCCAGCCAGGAACAGCCCCCGTATCTTCTTCAATTCGAGGGAGTGATGCAGTTCCCGGGGGTCCACCGCGTCATACTCGATGGCGTAGCCGGGCCGCAACATCTCCGCGTTCTCCAGGCCTGGAATCGACGCAATCATCGCGACCTGGACGTCGATCGGCATGCTGGTCGACATCCCGTTCGCGTAGATCTCGTACGTGTCCAGCCCTTCGGGCTCGAGGAAGATCTGGTGCCGGAGCTTGTTGGGGAACTTGACGAACTTGTCTTCGATCGAAGGGCAGTACCGCGGCCCCACGCCCTCGATCTGCCCGCTATACAACGGCGAGCGGGGGATCGCCTCCCGCAAGATCCGTGCGGTCTCGTCGTTGGTGTACGCGATATGGCACAGGATCTGCGGCCGGTCGATTCGGTCAGTCAGGAAAGAGAACGGCGTCGGCTCCGCGTCGCCCCGCTGAGGCTCAAACCGGGACCAGTCGATGGTTCGTCCATCGAGCCGGGGCGGGGTGCCGGTCTTGAGCCGGATGTGCTGCAGCCCCAGCGTTCGAAGTTGATCGGCGAGGAGGTTCGAGGGCGGCTCGCCGCTCCTGCCGCACGTATACGTGACCTCGCCCACATGCGCCAAGCCGTTCAGGAACGTTCCCGTCGTCACCACGACGGCCTCGCACTCGATGGCGCGGCCGTCCCGCAGCCGAACGCCGCGAACCCTGCGCTCCCCGCCCGCCTCTGAGAGGGCCAGTTCCGCCACCTCCGCCTGCAGGATTCGCAATCCAGGCTCCTGCTCGAGGACCTCGCGCATCCGCATCCGATAGCGCTTCTTGTCGCACTGCGCTCTGGGCGACCACACCGCCGGACCACGGCTTGTATTCAGCAGCCGGAACTGTATTCCCACCGCGTCGGTGACCTCGCCCATGACCCCGCCCAGCGCGTCCACTTCCCGGACCAGATGACCCTTCGCGATGCCGCCGATCGCGGGGTTGCAGGACATCTGTGCGATCAGATCCAGGTTCATGGTCGCGATGGCGGTCTTCAGGCCGAGCCGCGCGCACGCACGAGCCGCCTCGCAGCCGGCGTGACCGGCGCCGACGACCAGAACCTCGTAGCGAGATGTGCGACCGTTTGCCGGCATACACGCCCAGCTTTTCCTCTATTCTAGGGAAGTGAGCTCGAAACAGACAAACTGTAGCTCCTCTGTAATATAAATACAATTAATACAATGAGGCTAAAGTGAAAGTCCTGGTAATAGGAGGCGGAGGCCGGGAGCACGCGCTCGTCTGGCGGCTGGCGCAGTGCGCCTCGGTGGAGGCCGTCTACGCCGCGCCGGGGAATCCGGGCGTTGCACGGCTGGCGCAGTGCATCCCGGCAAACGTGAGCGACCCGGCGGACCTGCTGCGCGTGGCCGAATCGGCGGGCGCCGATCTCACGATTGCCGGTCCAGAAGCGCCGCTGGTAGCCGGGGTTGTCGACGCCTTCCGCGCCGCCGGCCGCGCCATCGTAGGGCCTACGGCGGCTGCGGCGCAGCTCGAAGGCAGCAAGATCTTCTCGAAGCGCTTTATGGCGCGCGCCGGAATCCCAACCGCCGACTTCGTGACGGTAGAGACCGAAGCTGGCGCCCTCCAGGCGCTCGACCGCTTCGGCCTGCCCGTGGTGCTGAAAGCGGACGGTCTGGCCGCCGGCAAAGGCGTGATTGTGGCGGCGACGCGCGCCGAAGCCGAAAGCGCGATTCGCGGTCTGCTCTCCGGCCAGCTGGTCGGCCAGGCCGGTTCGAAGCTCGTGATCGAAGAATGCCTGGTTGGAGAAGAGGTCAGCTTCATCGTGATCAGCGACGGGAAGCGCGCGCTACCGCTCGAGCCAACCCAGGATCACAAAGCGATCTTCGACGGGGACACAGGTCCCAACACCGGAGGCATGGGCGCGTACTGCGACTCGCGCATCTTGACCGGCGCTCAGCGCCGCGACGTGATGGACCGCATCATTCTGCCCACGATCGAACACATGGGGGCCGAAGGCTCGCCGTTTACCGGGTTTCTCTACGCGGGCCTCATGATGACGGCGTCGGGGCCGAAGACCCTGGAGTTCAACGTTCGCCTGGGCGACCCCGAGACGCAATGCCTGCTGCACCGGCTGGACTGCGATTTTGCCGAGGTCCTGATGGCCGCGGCCCAGCAGGACCTCAGCCAATCGGGACTCGCCTGGAAGACCGCGCCTTCGGTGTGCGTGGTGCTGGCGGCGGCGGGTTACCCCGGCGAGCCGCGGAAAGGCGACCGCATAGATGGCATCGAGTTAGCCGAAGCGCTGGGCGCTGCTGTCTTCCACGCCGGAACCCGAAAGGGAAGCGCCGGCGTCGAAACCGCGGGCGGGCGGGTGCTGGGCGTCACCTCGTCGGGACCGGACCTCACGGCCGCAATCGGGCGCACCTACGAAGCGGTCCGCCAGATTCGTTTTGAAGGCATGCAGTATCGAACCGACATCGGCCGCAAAGGCTTGAAGCGCTGGGCGGCGGTACAAAGCTAGAATGGGTGAAGGCGTGGGGACGTAGCTCAGATGGATAGAGCGGCCGCCTCCTAAGCGGCAGGTCGGCAGTTCGAATCTGCCCGTCCCTACCACGAAATCGCGTCCACCTTCTCCCGCGTGATCTGGCCCTCGTGAGCGTCCGATCCGGAGACTCCTGTGCCCCCGCTCGCGCCGCCCGCGCCGGGCGAGCCGGCCGGAAAACCGGATCCACCGTTGCCTCCGCCCCCTCCCGAGCCGCCGGAGCCTCCGTTGCCAACGGAGCCGGCGGGACATCGCACTTCGATGAGGGAGAAGTACTTCTCCGCGGCAGCGGTGTACCGAATCACAACATCGCCACCGCGGCCGGCGTCCCCGCCCCGCCCGCCACGACCGCCATCTCCGCCACGGCCGCCGCTGCCGCCCGCCCCCGGCACGGCCGTTGTCGTTTCAATGCCCCCAGTCACTGAACGCACGTCGCTCGTCGAGCCAGCTTCACCGCTTCCGCCGGAGCCTCCGCCCCCTCCTCCTCCACCATTCCCGCCATCTCCGCCGGTCGTAGTCACGCGCAGAGCGCCGCCATTCGGGTTCACCAGAAAGAACCGAGACTGGCCAGTTTCGAGGTCGCGCACCTTGACGCGCAGCAGATCGCAGTTGAGAATCGAATCCCCATAGGCGTCAGCCAGTATCTCCAGCGAATGCCCGGGCTCGCCGGAATCGCCATCTCGGCCGTCGGAACCATCAGAGCCGGAGCTACCGGTCGAGCCGCCCGACCCGGAAGTCCCGCTCATCCCCGACATCCCATCTCTCGCTTTTGCAGTCCATTCGTAGTGGTCGATGTAATCGAGCCGGAACCGCATCTCGCCGGCCAGATCGGTGAGAACTGGAGACCGCAACGTGAGGCTCACCTCATGCGCGCCGATCCAGCGCGGATCCGAGTAGATGTCAAACCTGCCGTTCTGGAACGCACCGCCTTTGGAATCCGCTTGCAGGCGGTAGAGCTGCAGAAACCGATCCAGCTTGTCGCCGACGAGCACGCTCTGGCCGTTGTCGTACCGCACTTCGATGCCAACTCGGAACCGGTGGCCCGGCGCCTTGCGAAAGGACTCGAGAGGTACAAGCGCCATCGACTTCGGCCGGTGCAGGGGCAGCGTTTGAGTGATCTCGACAGGCGGACTTGACTTGGAAATGACATGCAGCGTCAACGTCGAGTCCGCCCTCACAGGCTCGTCGGGAATCTGCACCAGACCGTTGCGATGTTGTACGCCGGAAACTTCAACCGTGAAATCCTTCCATTTCAGAACCCCACCCGCCAGCCCTGTCGTGGCGGCCTGCCTGCCGGATGCCAGCGTTGCGACCACGCCAATCCTGAACTTGCCTCCTGGGATGCGTAACTCGCTCTCGTTCACGATCAGCCTCAGCTCGGTCACCTTCTCCTTCTTGAGGCTCACTGGACCGGGACCGGCGCACGCGCTCGGGATTCCCTCGATGCAGAACAACAGCCAAATGAGCCAGGCTCTCCGCACGCCCGATAGACGGCGCGCGACGGCGGCTGGTTGCATGGCGGTTGCAGGCCCGTTGCTGCGCTTGTTCATGTACAATACCTTGCGTCGTGAACTTCCGCTTGATCTACGCGACCGCATTCATCGCTGTTGCTGGCGTTGCCTCAGCCCAACAGGCGCCCGCCCTTCCAGCAGACGGAGCGCAGAAGGGGCAGAGACCGCCGCCTCCGAAATACGACGAGGCGGACCTCAAGGAACTCTATGATGCGTTTCTGATCAGCCAGGACTACGTGAAAGTCGCTACGGACTATCCGCAGGTGATCAAGGACCTGCTCTCCAACGTCCCCGAGTTGCAGGTGAAAGCGCTCAGAACCTTGGGCGCAACCGGAAAACCGTACGTGATTCCGTGGATGGTCCCGTTTCTCGATTCAGAGGACGCGTCGCTCAGCATCAATACCGGCAGCTACATTGAGGAACTGGTTTCGGAGCTGGCTTTGCAGCGCCGCGATTCGAGGCAGGACAAGGTCGTCCTGCGGCCGCTCGCGGCAGGCGACCTCGATCTTCGGCCGCTCGCCTGGGTTGCGCTCAAGATGTTCCGCAAACCGGACGACGGCAATACCCACGCCTACGCCGCAACCATGACCAGATACATCGAGATCAGGGAATTCGAAGACGAGCTTCGGAGCTGCCTCGGCAGCAGGCATCCAGCGGTATCGGACGCCGCCAAGTGGGCGCTGGAGGAGTTGGGCCTTGGGGCAATCCCGAAAGATTGCGTGATTCCCGATCTCCCGCTCCGGTATCCGCCAGCGGCGCTGGAGAAGCGGATCGCGGGGTCCGTGAGCGCCACGTTCACCGTGAACCCGGATGGCGGAATCGGTCCTATGGAATCGCCGAGCCATCCTCTGCTGCTAGCGGGCGCTGAAGAAGCCCTGCGCGCCGTACGATTTGGAGCGGGCTGCGTCGGGAAGCCAATCACCATGCGGTTCGATTTCGGACTCAACGAATCAACCGATCCCAAAGCCCCTACAACAGAGAGGCGGATCTCACCGAACCAATACGTGATCGTTGCGCCGCGTCCAGTGATCGTGATTGATGTCGGCGAGCAGCAGCCTACACGCCCCGCACCACTGCGCTGACCGGCCTCGAGCCCACCGGAATCATGGTGAAGAGCGGGCCGAACTTGGTGCGGCTCGGCGTGATCGCCGCCACCCGGATCACGGCCATGTCGCCGGAAGCGCGGTTCAACACCAGCGCGTACTGGTTGTCCGGCGTGATCGTAATGAAGCTTGGTTCCTGACCCACCGGCGCCACGGCGATCGCCCGGCGCGTGTCGACATCAATGATTGTCACCTCTCCGGAGCGCTCGTTCGCAACGAAGAGGTACTCGGCGTCGGGACCGCTGACATCCGCCATCGCGCCAGGCGATTTGCCTGCCAGCGCGGTCTCGGCCACCTCGGTCCAATAAGGATAGACCACCACCACCGCGTCCATCCCGGCGCCGGTAATGAAAAGCTGACCCTGATCGGAGCTGACGCAGAACTGATCGGGCCGAACCGCCAGCGGCAGACGAACTATAACCCGGCCGTTCGGGACGTCCAGGATCACGAGGGTCTGGTCCCCGGCGTCGCCGACCAGCAATTGCCGATTATCAGACCGAAACCTGACCAGTGACAAATTCTTGCCGCACGCGATCCACGAGCAGGTGCGCCGCGCCAGGCTCACCAAGCCGGCCGCGCCGGTCTCGCCGAAGCTCACGGCAGCCCACTCTCCGTCGGGGGAGAGGTCGAAATGAAACGGCTCGGCCGGCAGCGCAATCCGCGCTTCCACTCGGAAGGACTCGAGCGACAGGCGAACCAACTGCTTTGGACGCCGGCACAGAATCCACAGGGCGCGACTGTCGTAAGCATGCCGCATCGCCACACACGACTGCGCTACGTTGGCCTTTCGCCGAACGGCGAGCGTGTCGGAACCAATGTGGTGAACCGTTCCGCTATCGGGTGTCAGCGCGTAGACCGCGGGCCGCCCCGGATCCGCCAACACCGCGGTGGGAGCCGCATCGAGATAAATCTGGCGCGCCACCGCGAAAGCCGTGAGGTCCACCGCAGCGATCGTCCTGCCTTCCTGGTTCGCGACAAAAGCATAGCCGTCAAACGCCATGCCCCTGCGCCGGCGGCACCCAGCCAACAGCGCAAGCGGGGAGAGCAGGAAGCTGCGTCGGGTGCTCAAGGTTTTCGATTCATTCTACCGTGGCAGCCGAGCGGCGGAACTGCGCTATGCTGGGCAACGAATGAGCGAACGGCCAGCCTACTACGGATCGCGCCTCACCCTCGCGATCATCGCGTATGTCACGCTGGCAGTCCTAGCCGGGCTAACACTATCGGACTGGCGCTTCCGGGGAGCAGTCTGGGCGCTGCTGGCGGGCCTCGCAGTGAAGACCTGGGTGGCCACAAAGCGGGGCTGATTCCGCGGTGGAACACTCCGTTTCAAACCGGAACAGACGCTCCATCGAACCGCATGCCAGATTGATACACGACGGCACGTGCGCCCGCGGTGACAAATTCCTGGCAGCCTCGGGGGATCCCCCCGTGACGTTCCGTAGGTGATTAAGGCAAAAGCACTAGCGGACCTGAGAGTGATTCTAGCGCTGGCGTAAGGCAGACCCCTCTAGCGGCCCCTCACTCCCTGGCAGCACGCTTGCACTTAGGGCAGACGTGCTTCAAACAAGTTCAAACCCGATTGCAGAGAGAACGGCGCCCGTGGTCGCCATCAACACGCGGAGCGCAACGAAACAGCGGCTGAACCAGGCGCAGAAGGCCAAACGGGACGAGATCATCCTGGAGCATCTCCCGCTGGTCAAGGCGATCGCGGTTCGCGTCCACGAGAATCTTCCGGTGCACGTTGACCTGGACGACCTGGTGCACGCGGGCATCCTGGGCCTGTTTGACGCCGTCACCAAGTACAACCCGGATAAGAACGTAGCCTTCTCCAGCTACGCGAAGCATCGCATCAAGGGAGCGATCCTGGACAGTCTGCGCCAGCTCGACTGGGCCTCGCGCGACCTGCGCCGGAGACACAAGCAGGTGGAGGCCGTCACGCGCGAGCTCTCAGCCATCTTGCAGCGCGCCCCCACCGAGTCTGAAATGGCGGAGAAGATGGGCGTGGACGTAGACCGGTGGCGCCAGATGACGGCGGACCTCCAATACGTCGGCCTCGTCTCGATTTCGGGCCGCCGCCAGGACCAGGAAGACCTGCCCGCACCGGACTATCCGGCCAAGTCGGAGACGCAGCCCGATAACATGTGCGCGCACGAGCAGCTCCATCAGCTCCTCTGGACCGCCATGAAGAAACTGCCCGAGCGTTACCAGAAAGTCGTCGTCCTCTACTACACAAAAGACATGACCATGCGCGAGATTGGCGGGATCCTGGGAATCAACGAAAGCCGCGTCTCGCAGATCCACAAGTCGGCGCTCGAGAAGATGCAGGTTGCACTACAGTCGGCGGGCATCCACTCGAGCGGCGCGTTCTAGTTTTCGCTCCACAATTACAAACGAGATCTGTTTCGGCTAGGGGCGGGGTGCGCTCTTCTGGGTGAATTGTCGATGTCCGAAGCGCTACGCAGCGCCGGGAAACGAGTCGGTGTCCCCCGGCGCTGCGGAAGCGCGCGAATGGCTGCGGGCGAGGTATTCTGAGAGCTTCATGGGTCTGAGGGCGCCCGACTCCAGGCGCCGTTCAACCGCCTTCCGATAGCGCTGGAGCACCCGTTTGCGATTACTCTCGTGAAAATCGCACTTCGCGATGTCCAGAAGCAGTTCCACCTCCCAGTCGCGGAAGCAGTTTCGTGCGGTCACACCCTTCTCCAGATCGCGCATGAGCCGGTTGAATCGCGCCAGCACGCCTTCACTGTCTTCCACGGTGGAGCTCCTGCGGGCATAATTTGCCCGCCTCTTCGGAGCTCATCGGCGCGGAATGGCTGAGTCTGAGCTATCTCCGGACGGTAATCACCGAGTCGGTCTGGCTGGAGCGGCCGCCCACGTCAAACACGACCACCTGGTCGCCGTTGGGCACATCGGGCACGACGACGTTGAACTGGTAAAGTCCCGCCATGGTCATGCCCGCCCACTGTGGCGTTATCGTAACTCGTCCAAAGCGAATCGTGACGGGAACTGCGAGTGGAGCAGCTTGGGCCACCACGCGGTCAGACGAGATCGGGGGATTCGTAGCGCCAAAACCAGTGCCATAGAAGATCAGGGTCTCGCCGGGCTTGGCCGGCCGAACCTGAAGCGGGATTCCAAGAGCGTTGCCCAGCAGGAAGTCGCCCGCATAATCGTAGTCAGGATAAATCTGGGCGACGGCGTGCCGGCCCTCGTCCTGCCAAAACCGGAACAGAGCGGGCGAGTATTGTCCCTGTTGCGCGACGAACGCGTCGCTCGTCCCGCCCGCCGAGGTGGAAACCTGGACCGTCACGGGGCCTGACGCGACGCCGGCGGGAACAAGAACGTTCAACTGCGTTGGGCTGATGTAGTACGGGTACGCAAGTACGCCATTGATACGCACGCGGACGCCGTCGAGTTGCGTGGGCAGCAGGCCCCCCGCGAAGTCGCTGTTCACGTCCCAGGTGCGGGTCGCCGGCGCGAGGTTTTCGCCGAAGATGGCGACCCAGGTCGAGGTGGCGATCTCTGGCGCGTAACTCGCGCCGTTCAGAACTGAGAAGACGGCTGGCTGGCCGTTGGCGTTCCGGTCGGTAGCAATATTGAGGATCACGCCATGGTCCCCCACCGCCCATCCGCGCCTGGCGTTCAACAGGAACAATCCTTCGAGGTCTGCACTCGTGCCAGTATCGAGCTGCACTCCGCTAACTCCGCCATCGTCGGTGCAATACATTGTTCCGCCTGCCCCGGCTACGCAACCAGTCATGGAGTCGACGGCCTGGAGGTCGCCGGCGAGCCAATCCTGAACCACCGACGTCCAGTTTGTTCCACCGTCCGTGGTCCTGAACAGACCATTGCCGCCAGCGATCCACCCGTTGAGGCTGTCGACGAAAAGCAATGCGTCCGCAGCGAAACTGCACGTCGATCCATCGCAGGACGCGTTCAGCTTCGTCCAGTGCGCTCCACCGTCAGCGGTGTATATGACCGCATCTTGCCCGGCAACCCAACCGTGCTGCGCGTCGCGGAAGAAAAGCCCGCCGCGTACTTCTCCAGGCGATGCAGCTTGCCCAGCCACGCCCGTGTCTACCCAGTTCCAGTGCGCACCGCCGTCCGTGGTGTGAGCCAGGCGGATATTTGGGTTGGGGTAGTTCCTTGCGGTCAGCGCCCAGCCGTTGCTGCTGTCCAAGAACTGAACTGCGCCGAACTCGACATCCCAGTCCGCGTACAGGTTCGAGCCCTGGTCGCTCCAGGTGGCGCCGCCGTCGGTAGTGTGCAGGATGCCGCCTCGGAAGGCAGGGCCCAGCGACTCATAGGTCCGGATCGGTTCGCCCACGGCCCATCCGTTCAGACGGTCCGTGAACTGCACTCGGTCAAGCTGGCCGTTCCCACTTGCCGTGAAGGCCAGGTACTCGTACTGAGTCCGCCAGTTCGCGCCGCCGTCGTCCGTGCAGACAATCACCTGACCCGCCGCACCGATGCCGTTGCGCTCGGAGCCTACGGCGCACCCGTGACGTTCATCGGTAAACGCGACGTCGCTGAACCGGAAATGAGTGTTGATGGGCTTCGCCTCCAATACACAACAGCCGCCTAAACCTGTCGCGGGGATAGTAAGCCAGATCGTGAGATGCGTGGCCACGAGATCGCGGTCCCCTACAGTGATCATCTTGCCGCCCGACACGGCCATTCCGTAGAGCGCGTCGCTTATGGGCCGGACAGAGGGCGTAGCGACCCAGTTGGCGCCGCCGTCGAAAGTACGCCAGACCAAGTTCGCGTTCCCATCGACGACGACCCCCCGGTTCAGGTCGACGAATCGCAGATCCATCACGTGGGACAAGGGCGTTGTCGCCGGTCCTTGCCGCTGCCAGTGCGCTCCGCCGTCTGTAGTGTGGTAGATCAGGCTGTCGGCCGAGGAACTGGTGGAGTATGCTCCGATCCAGCCATTGTAGGCGTCGACAAAGTCCACGGCGGTGAAGTCCGCCGCCAGATCGGGGCTGTACTGCTCAGTCCAGGCGACGCCGCCATTGGCTGTGTGATAGACCGCGGCGGTCAGGTGCGCGCCTGCGCCGTCGTAACTCGCAAGCCTCGCGCCGACAGCCCAGCCATTTTTCGAATCGACAAAATCGATCCGACAGAGAAGACTGACGCTGGCGGGCAATTCCTGTTTCGTCCAGGTGGCGCCGCCGTCGTGCGTGTTCCAGATGGAGGCCTGCCAGTCGTCGACCTGCTGGGTGAGGCTGCTGTAGTGTACTGCCCGTATGGCGGTGGCCCAGCCGTTGTTTGGGTCGACGAACGCGACTCCCTGAAAATCATCGGTCGTGGCGATGGTCTGCCTAGCCCAGTGCGCGCCGCCATCAGCGGTGTGTAGGATCACACCGTTCTCCCCTACGACCCAACCCTGATTGGCGTCGACGAAGTGGACGCCCCAGAACACTTCCGCCACGCCGGCCTCCTGCGAGGACCACGCGACGCCGCCATTTGTCGTTTTCACGATGGTTCCCTTGTAGCGCTTCTCACTTTGATTCCAGTGCGGCGCTCCCACGGCGTATGCCGTATTCGGGTCGACCATCGCGACAGCTCTCAGATCGTAGGACCTCTCCTCGAGTTGTTTGACTACGCGAGGAACGTTCGCGCGCCGCGGCAATCCGACGGCCGCGGCGCTGGACCGCGCGGCGAGCCGCCGGGGCGGGCCGTTTCGAGGGCCGCGGCCGGCAGCGGGAGACAATGCCGCTGCGACAATGAGGACAGTGGGGAGCAGGGCGTTCCGCATGATTCCTCCTGGGATGAATCGCCAGAGGCCAGCAGACTCGCTAACCAGATCCGATCCGAGTATCTCAAACTGAACGTGCACGCGCCAAGCGGGCGCTACCGCTTGCAGCGGCGGCCCAGGATGGACTTCACGAGCACGTTATCCGCGCTGCGCGTCACGCGGCGAAGCTGGCCGGCGCCGACCTTGGAGTCCTGCGAGAACTCAAACTCCAGACTTTCCGACGGGCCGTGCAGCGAGCGATCGAACGTCGGGGTTGACCGACTCACGCCAACCGGCCAGTTCCAGCCGCTGTGCAACTCGACCATAGCCCGCCCGCGCTCAACGGTTTGCGAGTCACAGACCTGAACCTCGAAGCCGCCCTGCGCGCGCAACGCCGTTGCACTAACCGCCAGGCGTGCGCCGGCCGCCCAGTTTCGCCAGTTCGTCCAATCGGAGTCGCCCCGTGTAGATCGCCATCCCGAGCGCTGCGTGTATGTCGAGCCGCAGCAACTCCTGGACTTCCTCCAGCGTGGTGATGCCGCCGGCCGCGGTGATTTCCAGCGGTGTGGCCGCCCGCAGGCGGCGGAACCAGTCCAGGTCCGTCCCCTGCAGCATTCCCTCCTTGTCCACGTACGTGCACAAGAACCCCGAACAGTACGGCGCCAGCGAGTCGAGAACCTGTTCCGCCGTAAACGACGTGGATTCTCGCCAGCCCTTCACAACAATCCTGCCGTCTTTGGAGTCGAGCGCCACGATCACACGGTCGCGGCCGATGGCTGCACAGACGGTCTCGAGGAACCCCGTATTGACCCCCGCCGGACCAAAGGCCGCCGTGCCTACGATCACCTTATGCGCACCGCAGCCGGCGAGCGTTCGAGCGCGCTCCACGGTGCGCACGCCGCCGCCCAGCCGCGTTACAGCGCGCCGGGCGAGAAACTCGACGAGGGAATCGTTCGAGCCGCTGCCGATCGCCGCATCCAGGTCGATCACCTGAATCTCGGGGAATGCGGCGAAGAGCGCGAGCATTTCCTCGGGCGTCCCGCCTTCCAGCGCTTTCTCGCGCCCCTGTACAAGCTGTACGACCTTCCCGTCCATCAGATCGATGCACGGGATGATCACGCACACCTCCGCACAGGCACGCCGCATTGCGCCAAGTGCGCCTTCAGATCGTCTACCGTATACGTCCCGTAGTGAAAGATGGACGCGGCCAGGGCGGCGTCGGCTTCGCCTTCCGTAAGCACGCGGCTGAAATGCTCCGGCTTACCCGCCCCGCCAGAAGCGATCACCGGGATATGCGTGGCGCGTGAAATAGCGCGGGTCAAATCGCAGTCGAACCCATCCTGCACACCGTCCGTGTCCATGGAAGTAAGCAGGATCTCGCCCGCGCCGAGCGACTCTCCGCGCGCGGCCCATTCCACCGCATCGATTCCGGTATCGTCCCGGCCGCCCCGGACGTAGACGCTCCAGCCGCCGCCCGCACGCCGCCGAGCGTCAATCGCGAGCACGACGGCTTGCGCCCCGAATTCCTCACTGAGCTCCGTCAGCAGCGCAGGCCGGTTCACCGCGGCCGTGTTGACGCTGACCTTGTCCGCGCCCGAGAGCAGAATCTTGCGTGCGTCGGCGACCGAACGTATGCCGCCGCCCACCGTCAGCGGAATGAAAACCCGGCGCGCCGTGCGAGCCACTACGTCGGCCATCGTGTCGCGGTTGTCGCTCGAAGCGGTAATGTCCAGGAAGACGAGCTCGTCTGCGCCCTGCTGGTTGTAGCGTTCGGCGAGTTCCACCGGATCCCCAGCGTCCCGCAGGTTCACGAAATTCACACCCTTCACCACGCGGCCGGCGGTGACGTCTAGGCAGGGAATAATACGCTTGGCCAGCATTCTTAGAGCTCCACGAAGTTGCGGACGATCTTCAACCCAAGCGGGCCGGATTTCTCGGGATGGAACTGCACGCCGAAGACGTTGCCAGCTTCGAGCAGGGCGGTGTAGGGAAGCGTATACGTGCACGCCGCGGCGGTCTGCGGAAGCGGCGGCGCGTAGTAGCTGTGCGCGAAGTAGACGTACGGATGCGCCCCGACGCCATCGAGCAGACGGCAGCGCCCGCGCGGTTCGAGTTCGTTCCAGCCCATGTGCGGCACGCGCGCCCCAGCGGGAAAGCGCTTCACGGTTTCCGGATAGAGACCGAGGCCCCGCACGCCGGGCGCTTCTTCGCTGCGTTCGAGCAGCGCGTGCAGCCCGAGGCAGATGCCCAGAAACGGGACGCCCGCCTCGATCCGTTCCTTCAACGCGCCGCGAACGTCCATCCGATCCAGGGCGCGCATCATCTGTCCGAAATGACCCACGCCCGGCAGAATGATCTTCGACGCCTGCCGCAGTCCGGCTGCGTCCCGCACGAGCGTGTACTGGGCGCCGATCTCATCCAGCGTGTTGGCGACGGACCGCAAGTTCCCGGCGCCGTAATCGAAGACGGCGATCATAGCAGCCCCTTCGTCGACGGCAGCTCGCCCTTCAGCCGGCTGTCCTTCGAGCATGCGAACTTCATCGCGCGCGCAAAGCACTTGAACACGGCTTCGATCTGGTGATGACTCGAGCGGCCGTAGAGCACCTTGACGTGCAGGTTCGCGCCGGCGTGTGCGACAAAGCCCTCGAAGAAGTCCTGAACGAGCTCGGCCTGGAGATCGCCGACCAGCCGGTTCTTCACCCGGTCCTTGTAGACGAGGTAGGGCCGGCCGCCGAGATCAACGGAGACGACGGCGAGGGTTTCGTCCATCGGCATGACGAAATAGCCCGCGCGATTCACGCCGCGGCGGTCGCCGAGCGCTCCCCGAAAAAGCTGGCCGAGCGCGATGCCGGCGTCCTCCACGGTGTGGTGCTGATCGACGTCCAGGTCGCCCTGGGCGCGCAGTTCCAGATCGAAACCGCCATGTTTGGCGAACAGCTCCAGCATGTGGTCGAGAAAACGAATCCCGGTTGAGACTGCGTAACGGCCACGGCCCTCAATGCGCAGCTTGCCGCGGATCTGCGTCTCTTTCGTGTTGCGCTCAACAGCGGCGGTTCTCACAGGATGGTCTCCAACTGGTTGATGTCGTCGAGCACGGCAATCGCGTCTTCCTGGCGGAACAGGCGAACCAACTCGTCTCGCTTGGGAACGCCGGGAGCCGCGATGCCGATGAAAGGCGCGCCCGCGACTTTGGCGGCGCGGCCATCGTCGATCGTGTCGCCAATATACCAGAGCTGTGCGCCCGGGTTCGCCGCGAGTATCAGATTCAGCCCGTCGGGCGCGGGCTTGAGCCGCGGCGTCATCTCCGCGGTGACAATCGGATCGAACTTCAGTGCTGCGGCGAAGCGTGTGAGCGTCGGCTCGACCTCATATACGCGGCGGCCGGTGAAAATGGCGAGCCGGTAGCGGCCGGCGAGCCGCTCGAGCAGACCCGGACTCGCAATCCACCGCTCGCGGCGGATGAGACCGTCCGAGCCGTTGCCGAGGAACAGCTTGTTGAACCGGTCGACCACGCGCTCGAATTCGACCTGAACGCCCAGATCGGCGATGAGCCTGTGCGACAACTCCCAATCGTCGTTCCAGCCGCCTTGGTTCTTGTAGTCCTGAATCCGCTCGCGGCTGACCAACTTGCCAGTGAAGTCGGCGACCGTTTGGATAATCGTGGCGCGATAGGACTCGCTCACGTCCACCAGCACTCCGTCGATATCGAAAACCAGGATACGTTCGCTCATCGCCAGACCGCTTTCAGTTCCTCGAGGAATCGCCGCATCTGCTCGCGCGAGCCAACAGTGACCCGGACGCAGCCCGCGATTTCATAGCTTCGGTCGCGAACCAGGACGCCTTTGTCGCGCAAGCGGTCGCGAACCTCGATCGCGCGCGGCCCGATCTTCATCAGAATGAAGTTGCCCTCGCTCGGAAAGTAGGGAATGCCGAGCTCGTCCAGACCGGCGCGCACCATGTCGCGCGCCGCCAGAGCCTCCCTGACGTAGCTCTCGATGTACTCTGGGTCGCGCACGGCGACGCGCGCGGCGGCCACCGCCAGGGCGTTCACGCTGTACGGCGACTGCGCCTTCCGAAGATACGCGATGTTCTCCGCCCGTGAGAACAGACAGCCCATGCGCATCGCCGCCATGCCGTACACCTTCGAGAAGGTGCGGCTGACGAACAGGTTGGGATGCTCGCGCAGCAGCGGCAGCGCCGTGACGCCGTAGAACTCGAAGTACGCTTCGTCAATGAGAATCGCCGCACCAGGCGCCGCGCGGAGGATCTTCTCTATGCCGGCAAGGTCGACGGCGCTGCCGGTGGGGTTGTTCGGATTGGCAATGAGAATCGCCCGCGTCGCCGGGCCGATCGCTGCAAGCAACTCGTCGAGCGGGAACGCCAGATCTTTCGCGCGGTAATCGATTTCGCGCAGAGCCGCGCCCGCCACCTCGGCGTAGAACCGGTACATGGCGTAGGACGGCCGCAGCAGCAGCACATCGTCGCCATCATCCACGTAGGTGTTGACGACCACCTGGATGGCTTCATCGGTTCCGTTCGTGAACAGCAGCTCCTCGGGCGCTACGCCGAAGAAAGCTGCCAGCTCCGGCTTGGCCTCGACGTATTCGGGATAGACCGTGAGGCCGTCGGCGGTGAGACGCTCGCGAAGGAACGCAAGCACGCGGGGAGAGCAGCCCACCGTGTTCTCGTTGAAATCGAGGCGCAGCTTGCCCGCGCGCCCCGCCGTGGGAGGCGAATAGGGCGCCATTCTGAGCACCGCCGGGCGCGGCCGCAAAACGTCACTCATCGATGCGCACCTCCACCGAGCGGGCATGGGCCTCCAGGCCTTCGGCGCGCGCCAGCGTGGTGATGGCGGGCGCCAGACGCTTCAACGCGTCCGCACTGAGTTCTTGCACGGAGATCACCTTGACGAAATCGGCCGCGGACAGGCCGCCGCGCTGCCGCGCCGCGCCGCTGGTCGGCAGAACGTGATTCGGGCCGGACGCGTAATCGCCCGCGGCTTCGGGGCTGAACGGCCCGACAAACACGCTGCCCGCGTGGCGAATATCCTTGAGGAACGAAGAATCGGGCACGCTGAGGTGTTCCGGGGCGAACTCGTTGGCAAGATCAACAGCCTCATCGGTCGAGCGCACGAGGATGATCGCGCTGTTCTTCGAGATCGACTTAGCGGCGACGGGAGCGGTTTTCAGATCGGCGAGCTGCCGCCCGGTCTCCTCGGCCACGGCCTTAGCCAGCGACTTCGATGTAGTCAGCAGAATCGCCGAGGCCTCGACGTCGTGCTCCGCCTGGGCCAGCATGTCTGCGGCGAGCGCTCTCGCGTCGCCTTCCTCGGCGATGATCACGATTTCGGTGGGGCCGGCGATGAAGTCGATGCCCACCTCGCCAGCGAGTAGTTTCTTCGCCGCGGCGACGTAGATGTTGCCGGGCCCGACAATGCGGTCCACCTTCGGGACAGTCCGCGTGCCGTAGGCGAACGCGGCGATGGCGTGCGCCCCGCCCATCTGGAAGACTTCTTCCACTCCCAGCAACGCAGCGACGCCGTAGATGGGCAGCGAGGGCCGTGGCGATGCCACGCAGATCCGGGGCACGCCGGCCACCTGCGCCGGGATGACAGTCATCATCAGAGTCGAGGGCAGGGGATACCGGCCCGACGGGATGTAGGCGGCGATGGCGTCGAGCGGCCGCACAATCTGGCCGACGCAGAGCCCGGGCGCGAGGGTCTGCTGCTTTGGCTGCGGCAACTGGGCCTGCGCAAATGCACGGATATTGGCCGAGGCGGTTTCAACCGCGATGCGCAACTCAGGCGCGACGTATCCCGCCGCACCCCGCAACTCGCGGGCAGCCACGCGCACACTCGGACGATCCAACCCGTCCAGACGCTTCGCGTACTCGATCAGCGCGCGGTCTCCGCGCTTGCGCACATCGGCGAGAATCGGCCGCACGGTTTCTTCGGCCTCGGCCAGCCGCGCAGCCCGCCGCTTGAGCAATCTCCCGGCGTTCTTCGATTCAAAGATGCGGAGCATGACCTACATCACAATCTTGTTGAGTGGATACTCGACGATGCCTTGCGCCCCCGCCTTCTTGAGCCGCGGGATGATGTTGCGCACGGTGGATTCGTCGAGAATCGTGTTGACCGCCAGCCATTCTTCGTCGCTCAGGTGCGAGATCGTCGGCTTCTTGAGCGCCGGGAGCGCATCCAGCACGTCTTGCAGGCACTGCCGCTGCACGTTCAGCATCAGGCCGACTTTGCCCAGGGCGTTGATCGCGCCTTCGAGAAGCATCGTCATATCCTCGAGCTTGTGACGCTTCCACTCATCCCGCCAGGAGTCCACGTTGGCGATGAGCTGCGTGTTCGACTCGAGTACGGTGTCGATGATGCGGAGCTTGTTCGCGCGCAGAGACGAGCCGGTCTCGGTGACTTCGACAATAGCGTCGGCCAGCTCCGGCGGCTTCACCTCCGTCGCGCCCCAGCTGAACTCCACCTTCGCCTTCACACCGTTGGCGGCGAAATAGCGCTTCGTGGCGCCAACCAGTTCGGTGGCGATGATCTTGCCTTCGAGATCCTTGACCGAGCGGAAGCTCGACGCCTCTGGCACGGCCAGCACCCACCGCACCTTGCCGAAGCTCTGTTTGGCATAGATGAGGTCGGCCACCGTCTCGACCTTGGCTTCGCACTCCTCGACCCAGTCGCGCCCGGTGAGCCCGGCGTCGAGCACGCCGTCGTCGACGTAGCGGGCCATCTCCTGCGCGCGGATGAGCATGCACTCAATCTCCGGGTCGTCGATTGCCGGGAAGTACGACCGGCTGCTGGTGGTGATGTTGAACCCCGCGCGGCGGAACAGATCGATCGTAGCGTTCTCGAGACTGCCCTTCGGTATGCCGAGCTTGAGCTTCATGGCTTGCCTCCGTAGACTGCCGCCGGGTCGTAGGTCCGGGCTTCGGATTCTACCCACTGGCCGTTGTCGAGCCGCCGGTAAAAGCAACTGTGATAGCCGTTGTGACAGACGCCCGGGCCGAGCGCCTCGACGCGCACGAGCACCGAATCCTGGTCGCAATCGGTGGTGATCTCCTTGACGGCCAGGCGATGCCCGGAACTCTCGCCCTTCATCCAGAGCTTATTCCGCGACCGGCTGTAGAACGTGGCGAAGCCGCTCTCGACCGTCTTGCGGAACGCCTCGTCGTTCATGAATCCTACCATCAGGACGCGTCCAGTGGCGTAATCCTGGATCACGGCCGGCAACAACCCATCGAGTTTGCTGAAATCGAGTTCCATTCGGTTCCCCACAACAAAAAGCCCGCCTTTCTGCGGCGGGCGTCGTTTCCGATTTGATTTAGAAGCAGGTCAGAAATCAGCCCGTCGCCTTGTTCGGCTCGTGATGGCGATGATGAAAAGCCGCGACGGACACGATTCGCATGGAAGCCTCAGTATAGCAAAATACCCGAGGGAACGTCCCGCAACTTGACAGCCTTCACACCCGAATACGAGGATGAAAACCGGTTCCGACATGGCGCTCGATCTTCGGCCTTCCGCGCTGTTCCTCACCCCCGAGCCGCCATTTCCACAGGCTGGAGGCGGCGCGTTGCGCACCGCCGCTCTGCTTCACTACCTCGCGATGCACTATATCGTGGATGTGGTCGTGTTCCGCCAGCCCGGCGAGCCGGATCCCTCCGCGGCGTTCCCGGCCGGGCTGGCGCGCGACATCCGCGTCATCGAGCTTCCGTACCACTCGCGCGGCTTGGCGGCGCGCGCCACGCGGAATCTGGGGCGCTTTGTGGGCAATCGGCCGCCGCTCAACGACCGGTTCAGCGGCTTCGGTCCGCAGATCAAGCGCTTCCTGAGCGGGCGAAAGTACGACCTGGCGGTGGTCGAGCACTTCTGGTGCGCAGCGTATCACTTTGAGCTGGCAGAACACGCGGGCCGAACGGTGCTTGACCTGCACAACATCGAGTCCGCGCTCTATGCCAGTCTGGCGGCGTGCGAGCGCTGGCCCGCCTCGGTTGTGCTGCGGCGTTTCGGGACGGCCTGCCGCGCGCTGGAACAGCAATGGCTCCCGCGGTTCTCGCTCGTGCTGGCGGCGTCAGCCGCCGACGAGGAGCGCGTGCGCGACATCTGTCCGGCCGCCCGCACAAAGGTCCATCCGAATACCATCCCGCTCACACCGCGGCCCGAGGTCCCCGAGCAACTCGAAATCGTGTTCTCGGGAAACATGGAGTACCGCCCGAACACCACAGCGGTTCGCTTCTTCCGCAAGCGCATCTGGCCCGCGCTGCGCCGGCGCTACCCGAAACTGATCTGGAGACTGGTGGGCAGGAATCCGCAAGCGGTCGCGCGATGTGTGGCGGGCGACGAGCGGATCGAGCTTGTTGGTCCCGTCGATGACGCGGTCAAAACTCTGGCCTCGGCCCACGTGGCGGTCGTGCCGTTGCTGGCAGGTAGCGGCACGCGGCTGAAGATCCTGGAAGCCTGGGCGGCGGGACGAGCTGTTGTTTCGACACAACTCGGAGCGGAGGGCTTGCCGGCGAACGACGGCGAACACTTGCTGATCGCGGACACCGCCGAGGCCTTTGCCGCCGCTGTGGCCCGCCTCATTGACACTCCCGATGAACGCCGGCGCCTCGGTTTGGCGGGCCGCGCCCTTTACGAGGCGGCGTTCACATCTGAGCATGGCTGGCAGAATCTTGCGAAAATTGGAATCTGATTGCCAGCGGCGGCTATACTGGATATAAGTGAATGCGCTTCTCTGTGGATGCTCATGCCATTGGGCGCCATCTAACCGGGAATGAGGTTTATGTTCGCAGCCTGCTGCACGCGTTCGCTGCCGTAGACAAGGAAGCGGAGTTTATCGCCTACCTTTCTGCCGAGCAGGCCAGCGATATGGCGCCACAGCGGTTCGCCAAGCGATTGGTGTCTGGAAATCCCTTTCTGCGCCTGGGATTCGATCTCCCGCGCCGTCTGCGGCAGGACCGGCCGGATCTGCTCCACGTCCAATACACTGCGCCCGTGTACTGCTGCGCGCCGGTCGTGGTGACAGTACACGATGTGAGCTTTCTGGAGCATCCGGAATATTTCACCCTCACGCGCGCCCTGCAGTTGCGCCACACTGTGCGGCACACGGTGGCTCGGGCGGCGCGCGTGATCACGGGAAGCGAGTTTTCGCGCGCCGCCATCGCCCGCGCCTACGCTCTCGACCCCGAACGCGTCGCGGTTGTGCCGAACGCAGCGGCTGCGGCCTTCAGACCTATACCGCGTGAAACGGCGGCCGCCTGGGTCCGGCAGCGATTCCAATTGCCGTCGCCTTTCATCCTCACGGTCGGCGACCTGCAGCCGCGGAAGAACCAGGTCGGCCTGATCAAAGCCTTCACCGAGATGGTCCGGGCGTTTCCGCAACTCCCGCACCACCTCGTTCTGGCCGGAAAAGAAAGTTGGCGCGGCTCGGAGCCGGCGCGCGCTGCGGAGAAATCCGGATTGCGCGAGCGCATTCATTTCACAGGCTTCGTCCCGGACGACGCGCTGCTGTACCTCTACAACGCCTGCGAGTTCTTCGTCTTCCCCTCCTTCTATGAGGGTTTCGGATTGCCCGTGCTGGAGGCGATGGCGTGCGCGCGGGCGGTCGCTTGCTCCAACACATCCGCGGTCCACGAGGTGGCCGACGCCGCCGCCATCCTGTTCGATCCGGAATCGACCGCCGAGATCACCCGCGCCATGCTGGATCTGGCGCTGGACGCCGAGCTCCGCGCGCGCATGGAGCGGCTCGGACTGCAGCGGTCCACTCATTTCAACTGGCGGAACACCGCCCTGAAAACGCTCGAAGTCTACTACGACGTTGTGGCGCGCCGGCAAAGCGCCCGGGCGCCGCTGACGTCGACCCCGGTTGCGAATCCATGACCCTTGTCCCGAAAGTCCTCGCCGTAGCCCTCGTGGCCGCGGGCAGCCTCGCCGCACAGCCGCCCGCAACACCCCCCGCGCCCGCCGCACGGGTGGCGGCGAAACCCGCCGCACCCGCCGCACAGCAGCCCGCAACACCCGCCGCGCCCGCCGCACCGTTCTCGAACGAGGCGCTGAAGTACTCGGTGAACTGGCCCAGCGGCCTGAGCCTCGGCGAGGCTCAGATGGTCTCCAAGCGCGCCGGCGACCGCTGGCAGTTCGTCCTGTCGCTCGACGCCGCCGTCCCCGGATTCGTCGTTAGCGACTCGTATCAGTCCGTCGCCGCCGCCGACTTCTGTTCGGTCGAGTTCGTCAAGACTTTCACCCACGGCAAAAAGAAAGGCGGCGAGAAGCTGGCCTTCGACGCCCAGAACCAGACCTTCACGCGAACCACGCTGGTCGCGGGCGGCGGCAAGTCGGAGACATCCGTTCCGGCATGCTCCCGCGACGCGCTCGCCTACCTCTATTTCGTGCGGCGGGAGCTGGCAAGCGGACGTTTGCCTTCGACGCAGACAGTCTACTTCGGCGCGCCCTATCAAGTGCGGCTCGAATTTGGCGGCTCGCAACGCATTCGCGTGAGCGATCGCATGACCGACGCCGAGCGCGTCCATGCCTCGGTGAAGGGTCCCGCCTCCGAGATCGCCTTCGACCTCTTCTTCGCCAAAGACGCTGCCCGCACCCCGCTCGCAGTCCGAGTTCCGTTCCCTGTCGGCGCGATCACGATGGAATTGGTGCGCTGAATGCGCGTGGGGGTTTTTTCGCCGATGCCGCCGGCCAAAAGCGGCATCGCGGACTATTCGGCCGCACTGCTGGCGCCGCTTGCGCGCCTGGCGGACGTCAAGGTCTTCGACCGGACGCCAGAGAGCTTCGATCCCTCGCAGTTTGATGTGCTGCTCTATCAGCTCGGCAACAATTCCTACCACGAGTTCGTCTACCAGGCTGCGCTCGAGCATCCCGGCGTTGTCGTGATGCACGAGGCGAACCTGCATTACCTCGTGGCGGATCTCACCATTCGCCGCGGCGACTGGGCCGGCTATTTGCGCGAAGCGGAATACAACGGCGGGGTTGCGGCGCTGGAGCGCGCAAAGCGGGTGCAGCAACTCGAGGTCGGCCCCGATTACGAGGGACTGTCGATGACGCGCCGCGTGCTGGAGCGCGCGCGCGCGGTCATTGTTCATAGCGCCTGTGTGGAGGAGGCCGTGCGCGCCGCGGGTTTCGCCGGGCCGCTCGCCCGTATCCCGCATGGCGCCTGGATTTCCGAGGCGGACCGGCAGGCCTATCGCGAGCGCCTCGGGCTGGACGAGCACACTCCTCTCCTGGGCGTCTTCGGGTTTCTCAAACCCTACAAGCGCATTCCCGAATCGCTGCGCGCCTTCCGCCGTCTGGTGCGTCTGGAGCCACGCGCCAAGCTGATCCTGGCCGGCGAGCCCCATCCGGACCTTCCGGTGCACTCGCTGATCCGCACGCTGGGGCTTGCGGGCAGCGTGCGCGTCCTCGGGCACCTGCCAATCGAGGACTTCGTAGGCTACCTGGCCGCTTGCGACATCGTGCTGAACTTGCGATATCCCACCGTGGGCGAAACCTCCGGCAGTTTGTTGCGCGCACTCGGCCTCGGCCGGCCCACGCTGGTCACCGACGTCGGATCGTTTCGCGATTTTCCCGACGACATCTGTCTGAAGGTCCGTGTGGACGCCTCCGAAGAAGACCAGATCTTCGAGTACCTGAGCCTGCTGGTCTCGCGTCCCGAGGTGGCGCGCGCTCTCGGCGCCCGCGCCCGGTCGTGGGTGTCCCGCGAGTGCAACTGGGAACTCGCCGCCCGGCGCTACGCGTCGTTCCTCGAGGCGATCGCGGAGAACAAGCCGTGGGCGCCGGCAAGCGAAGTCGCCGCGCCGCCCGAACCGGCGCGCGAGCCGCCCGCGCCTCCAACGCCGCCACCCCAACCCGAGGACGTGTCCGGGTGGGCCCCCCCGCAGACGCCTGCCCGCTCCTATGTCGAAGCGCATCTTTCGCGACTCGCCAAGACGCTGGAGATTACCCCGCCAGGCTCGGCGGACGACCGCCTGCTCGAGATGGGATCGTATCTTCAGATCACACCCGCTCTCAAGAACCGCCTGTGCTACGGCGAAGTGCGCGGCGCTTACTACGGCCGCGCCGGCGCCGTGGAGCGGCGCGAGGTTGTCTCCGCGGAGGGCGAGCGCTTCGTGTGCGACCTCGACCTGTTCGATGCGGAGCGCGACCCATTCCCTTACCCCGACGCGCATTTTGCCACCGTGCTGTGCTGCGAGTTGATCGAGCACCTGGTGGAAGATCCCATGCACATGATGTGCGAGATCAACCGCATCGTGCGGACCGGCGGGCATCTCGTGCTCACTACTCCAAACATCGGCTCGCTGCGCGCCATCGCCGCCATCCTTCAGGGCTACCATCCCGGTTTCTTCCCGCAGTACATTCAACCGACGCCCAAAGGCGAGGTCGATCCCCGGCACAGTCGCGAGTACACGCCGCTCGAGGTGCGCCAGTTGTTGGAAGACTCGGGCTTCGAAGTCCTTCGGCTGGAGACAGGGCCGTTTCGCGAGCAGCCGCACCCGGAGTTGGCCTGGGTGCGCCGGCTCCTCGAATCGTATTCGCTTTCCGCCGATCTCCGGGACGAAGGCGTCTACGCCCTAGGGCGCAAGACGGGCTCGCCGCGCAGCCGCTACCCCGCCTGGCTCTACAGCGGAGGCGCATGAAAACGCCCGTCGTCCAGCTCGATGAGCGCCGTCTCACGATTCACGTCCGGCTCGATGTAACCAACTCCAGTACGGAGGTGTGGCGACCCGAGGACGGCTACTCGGCCGGCTGCCAGATCCACGATCCGGAGACCGAGGCGCTGGTAGTCGAAGGAGACCGGCGGCCCCTCGCAAGGCCGCTCGCGCCGGGCGACTCCATCGAGATGGATCTCGACATTGCGTTGCCCCCGGCGCCAGGACGCTACCGCGTCTTTGTCTCCTCGATGCAGGAGAACGTATGCTGGCACTACGAGCGGGGCGCGCGATTTCTCATGATCGACGCCGAGGTCGCCGCGGGCCGTGCGCGCCTGCTCGGCAGCGCCGTTGTGCGGCACGGGGCGCTCCGGCGGCGCAGATTAGCGCGCAGCGTAGGACGGGCGTTTCGGTATCCGGCCGAGCTGATCTGGCGGAACCGCGGGCTCATCCGCTCCATGGTCACGCGGGACATCCACGGCCGTTACCGCGGCTCGTTCGGCGGCCTTTTCTGGACTGTACTGAATCCGCTCCTGTTGATGGCCACGTATTTCTTCGTCTTCGGCATCGTGCTGCGCGCGCGGTTCCAGAATGATCCGTCCCGCTCCGGCTTCGTGCTCTACTTCCTTTGCGGGATGCTCCCGTGGCTGGCCTTCAGCGAGGCGGCAGGACGCGCTCCGTTCGTTCTGCTCGAGCACCGGAACCTGGTGAAGAAGCTGGTATTCCCTCTGGAAATCCTGCCGGTGAACCTGGGCTTCGCGGCCCTGGTGACTGAGTTTTTCGCCCTGGGCGTTTTTCTGGTGGGGCTGTTCGCCGCACGTGGCGCCGTGCCGGCGACCGCGCTCTGGCTTCCGGTTCTGCTGATCCCCCAGGTACTCTTCACGCTCGGCGTTTGCTGGATCCTAGCCGCGCTGGGCGCCTATGTCCGCGACCTCGGCCAGGTGATCGGGTTTCTTCTTACCCTCTGGTTCTTCATCACGCCCATCTGCTATCCGGCGGAGTCGTTGCCGCCCTGGGCGTTCGCCGCGCTCTCACAGAACCCCGTTTTCATGCTGGTGAGCGGCTACCGCGAGATCTTTCTGGAATCGCGCGCGCCGTCGTTCGGGCCGCTGTGGAAATTCTGGCTGCTGGCCGCGGCGCTCTTCGTCTTTGGCCACGCCTGGTTCTACAAACTCAAGCGCAGCTTCGCCGACGTGATCTGACAGGGCGGACCTGCTACCATGGGCGGCATGCGGGGGTTGGGTGTTGCCGCTCTGGCGCTTGCCGCGGCGATGGCGGCCGCCGGCCAGGAAACCTCTCCGCTGGCTGGGCGCGCCCGGCAATACCTGACAGATCTTGTCCGGCTCGACACCACGAATCCTCCCGGCAATGAAACGCGCGTTGCGGAATACCTCCAGCGCGTGGCGCGGGAGAACGGCATCGAGACCCAGTTGCTCGGCCCGGATCCGTCACGGCTCAATTTCGTAGCGCGGCTCGGCGGGGCGGGCGTGGATCGCCCGCTCCTGCTGATGGCCCATTCCGACGTGGTGCCCGCGGATCGCTCCCAATGGACCGTCGAACCGTTTTCCGGAGAGATCCGCGGCGCCGACCTCTACGGCCGCGGTTCGCAGGACGACAAGAACCTCCTCGCAGCGGAATTGGCCGTGCTCATCGAGCTGAAGGCGCGTGGGATCAAACTCCGCCGCGACGTCATTCTCCTCTCGGAAGCCGACGAAGAGTCCGGCTCGAGCGGCATTCAGTGGCTCCTGGCGAACGCCGCCGCCTCAATCGACGCCGAGGCCGCGTTGAATGAGGGAGGCTTCGCGCAGGACCTGCGCTCCGGGGTCCGCCTTTTCGCGATCCAGACCGCGGAGAAGATTCCGACGCGCGTCACGCTGACCGCGCACGGAGGCGCCGGTCACGGTTCACTGCCCCGGTCCGATAACGCGATTATGCGTCTCTCGCGCGCCCTGTTGCGCCTGGAAGCGGACCAGCCGGTTCGACTCACCACGACGACGCGGCGCTACCTGGCGCAGCTTGCCCCGCTTCCGGACTACCGCTGGCTGGCGCCGCTGGTCTCGCGGCTTGAGAATCCGCTCACCGCGCAGAGCGCGGCCAGCCAAATCCGCGCTCGCGAGCCGGAGATCGACGCGCAATTGCGCACCACCATCTCGCCCACCATGCTTCAGGCCGGGTATAAGATCAACGTTATTCCCAGCACGGCGGAGGCGCATCTCGATGTGCGCCGCCTGCCCAACGAAACCCGCCACGAGGTGCTCGCGCGTTTCCGCCGCCTGATTAACGACGACGCAATCGAGGTGGCGCTGGCTCAAGACGCCGAGATGCCCGTCACCGAGCCGAGCTCGTTGGACACCGAAGTGTACCGCGCGATGGAACGGGTTCTGGCCGGCTCTGCGCCCCAGGCCGTCGTGGTCCCCTACATGTCGCGCGGCGCCACCGACGGGTCGTTCTTGCGCCAGCGAGGAATGGCCGTCTACGGCCTGCCCGTCTTTCTCCGCGAACAGGGTGAAAACCGCGCGCACGGCAACGACGAGCGGATTTCGCTGGCAACGCTCGACAACGGGGTGGAACTACTCTGGCGGGTTGTGCTGGCGATCAGCGAGACCGGTCCAGTTCAGTAGCATTGGCGCACCGGGCGCCGCATGTGCTATCAAGGTCCGATGTGGCCGCAGACCTATGCACCGGTTTCAGGCAGCCTTGCAGCTTCGGCCTTGGCCGCGGCGCTGCCTGTCTTCACGCTCCTCTACCTGCTCGGCGTCAGACGCAAACCGGCATGGATAGCCGCGCTCGCGGGGCTGGCAACGGCACTCGCCGTCGCACTCGCAGTGTATCGGATGCCTCCTCTCGCCGCGATCTCCGCGGTCGGCTACGGCGCGGCGTTCGGGCTTCTTCCGATTGGCTGGATCGTATTCTCGGCCATCCTGCTCTACCGCATCACGGTGGAGACCGGCCAGTTCGAGGTGTTAAAGGACTCCATCGGAAGCCTGACCGCTGACCGGCGGCTCCAGGCGCTGCTGATCGCTTTCGCATTTGGAGCGTTTCTGGAAGGGGCGGCGGGATTCGGAACACCGGTCGCCGTGGCGGCCGCCATGCTCGCCGGTCTCGGCTTCTCGCCTTACTACGCCGCCGGAATCTGCCTACTGGCCAACACCGCGCCGGTGGCCTTCGGCTCGATCGGGATTCCCGTGGTCACCCTTGCCGCCGTCACCGGCCTCCCGGTCGAGGGTTTGAGCGCCGCCGTAGGCCGCATCTGCGCGCCGGTTTCACTGATCGTTCCTGCGTACCTGGTGTTTGTGATGGGTGGATGGAAGGCGCTCCGCGGCGTGCTGCCCGGCGCCCTGGTGTGCGGCCTCTCCTTCGCCGCCACCCAGTTCCTCGTTTCTAATTACATCGGCCCGCAACTGACGGACATTCTCGGTTCGCTCGTGGCGATAGCGTCGCTCGTGCTGTTGTTGTTGCTGTGGAAGCCCAAAGATCGTTTTGAGCTCGAGGGCGACAACTGCACCAAGGTGGCCACATCGCGGCGCTCCGGCCGCGAGCTGGCGCTAGCCTGGGCGCCCTACGGGCTGTTGGTCGTCTTCGTTCTGCTCTGGGGATGGGCGCCGGTGCGCTTACAGTTGAACCGTGTGAACCTCCTGATCGCCTGGCCGGGGCTGCACGACTTCGTCCTGCGGATGCCGCCGGTCGTCGCGAAACCCGCCGCCTACCCCGCCCTGTACACGCTCAACTGGCTCGCTGCGTCGGGAACCTCCTGTCTGTTCGCGGCGCTCTGCTCAGCGCTGGTTCTGCGGATGTCCCCGCGCCGACTCGCGCGCGTGTTCGCACAGACCGCGCGGCAACTGCTGCTACCCTGGCTCACAATCGCCGCCGTGCTGGCGCTGGCCTTCCTCATGAACTACAGCGGCGCCACCGCCACCCTCGGCCTGGCCTTCGCCGCCACCGGCGCGCTGTTTCCGTTCTTTGGCGCGCTACTCGGATGGCTGGGCGTCTTCCTCACGGGCTCGGACACATCGGCCAACGCGCTGTTCGGCAATCTCCAGGTGGTGACCGCGGAACGTCTCGGATTCAGTCCCGTCCTGATGGCGGCGGCCAACTCCAGCGGGGGCGTGATGGGAAAAATGATCAGCCTGCAAAGCATCGCCGTGGCGGCGTGCGCCACCGGCCTCGGCAGCAAGGACGAAGCGCGCTTGTTTCGTCTCACG
>Ga0062382_10000032_pt1 | contig 29816 bp, 40 predicted proteins | sample DOMMetBare2Fresh_FD_59507 | JGI IMG/M metagenome (GOLD analysis project Ga0062382, IMG submission 59507) | Wetland sediment microbial communities from St. Louis River estuary, USA, under dissolved organic matter induced mercury methylation -... | ecosystem: Environmental > Aquatic > Freshwater... | reverse complement strand
CCCCCTTAGCCATACCCCCCCCCCGGCACGACAGACCTTGCCGCGCCGCTCCGATCCCGAATCGACAAGCCTCTCCCGGTTGCGCCGCTCCGCGCCTGACCGACTGTCCGTGCCGCCCCACACCTCGCCGACAAGCCATCCCGGTCCGCAGCGACCCCTCTCAGGCGACGTGCCGACCCACCGAGTAGGTCGGAGGTGAGGCGTAGTACTGGGCGACCGCGATGAGTGCCGACAGGACGCTCATGTAGCCGACCAACTGCCAGTCGACAGCGTCGGGCTCGACCACCGAGACCGGGAAGAACCCGAGCAAGGTGGTCAGCCCGGCGCTCAGCCCGCGGTCGAGGAGGTCCTGCCACTGGCCGCGGGCTTTCCATTCGGCCAGCATCACCGCGACCACCTTCGCCGCGGTGATTGCCATAGTGATCGCGGTGGCCATCGCGAACATCCGCCACTCGATCGCCCCCGGGCGACCGGCGCCCGGATCGGACGCCGCGATCAGGATCGGCAGCGCCACCTGGGACAGCTGACGCACCAGCCGCTCGGCGAAGTCGCGCAGCACGACGTTCACCGCCGAGCCCCCTCGATCGCAGCGAGCAGGCGCTGCTCGAGTTCCTGCAGGTCTTCCTTGGAGGCGGCGGCGGCCAGGCGCTGTCCGGCGGTCTGCCGTTCGCCGGCCGGGCCGAACCCGGCACTCCAGACAGCACCGACGATCTGGTCGAGATCAGCCTTGCTCAGTGGCATGTCCTTGTCTCCCTGGATGTGGTCGATCAGGCGTCCGATCGGAAAGTCGCCGGGGTCGCCGTGGGTGTTGTGCGGGACGTGCAGGTGCCCGCAGATGCCCCGGAACGACAGCCACTGCTGCGGGGTGAACCGAGCCGAGGTCTGTCCGTACGACGTCGGGTAGGCCGGCCACGCAGCTGGGGCGAGCAGTGGGATCGGGAACTGGGCCATCAGCCATCCGACGAACTGAGCCAGGTCTCGCAGCGCCCACCCCGGGGCGGAAGGCCAGTGCATGCCGGGGCCGCGCTTCACGCAGGTTCCGACCAGTTCGACCTGGACGACGCCGCGGTTGTTGGTCTCGACCGTGCCGAGCGGGTGAGCCAGGGCACGCGCGGACCGCCCGAGCGGGAAGTGCTGACGCCAGACCAGCTGGGAGCGTCCCATCAGCGGCATGACGGTCAGGTGTGGCGCCTGTCGACCCTGGTCGTAGGACGGCCATCCCGAGCCCTCGGTCGTGTGCAGGACGAGGATCTCCGGCGTCACCGCCGGCCCACCGTCGCCGAACCACTGAACCGTGCGGTCGGCCTTCGGGTAGACGATCACGAGTAGACCGCGGGGAGGTCGATCCCCGCTCGAATGAGTTGCACCCGCATCCTGGCCACCGTCTCCTCCAGTTCCATGATCTGCCGACGCAGCACGTCGGAGACGCCGCGTTCCTCTTGGATCTGCAGCCGCAGCCGCTCGACCTGCTCCTCCAACTGCTCGATGCCCCCCTCGTAGGCCGCCCGCGCGCGTTCGTAGGCGCCAGCCTCGATTGCCAGCATCGAAGTGCGGTGGGCTTGTATCGCGGTCCGCCGGGCACCGGTGTAGGCCGCCCATGCAGCGAAGATGCCGGGCAGGGCGGCGATCGAGGCGATGGCGACCGGAGCGTTGGTCACGGCCGGTGCCTTGCCTCGGGCCATGACGAGATGAGCCCGACCACGGCGGCGAACGACAACCAGATCGCAGCGGAGAGGTACCCCCGCTCGACCGAACCGACAAGCCACCCCAGCAGGAATGTGCCACCCCAGAGGATCTTCAAGAACATTGCGGCGGCATACCCGACAGCATCGTTGAGCCGGAAGGCGAAGGTTCCGGTGATGATCCCGATGACCGCCCACAACGACGCCCATACCTGCAGCGGCGCGACATGGGCGAGGAAGGTGTACGTGGGTGTCACGAGCGATCGCGGCGTGGGGTAGGCCAGGGAGTAGGCGTAGATCACGTCCAACAGGGTCAGGAACAACAAGAACATGCCTCGGCGGCCGAGCCGATGCCCGAACCGCCGATGGAGTGCCCAGCCGGATCGTCGTTCAGCCACCTTCGTCCCTCAGGTGTTGCGTCGCAGGTCAGGTCCGATTCGACGGTAAGCGAGACCTGCGTTCCGGCGCGGGAATCAGGGTGCGGTCAGCGGGGCGACTACTGCCGTCGCGGCCAAGGGGTCGCGAACGGCGAGCCGAACGCGAGATGCGCAGCCACGAACGCCAGGCCGAAGATGACCAGATCCAATCCGGCCAAATCGACATCGAACAGGGCAAGGACGAATGCGAGGAGTGCGACGACGGCGAACACGAGGAGTCTCCCTTACTCGGACGGCTTCTCGACGACGGTAGGTGAGCCCGATGGCTGGCCGCGCGATCAACCGACCGGGCAGACCACGACAGCCGTGCCGCCCTGCTGGATGACCAGAACACGCTGATTCGTGGCGAACGTCGTGATGTCGGTGTTGCGTCGCAGCCACGCCGTGCCGGTCAGGTCGGTCTGCAATCGGCCGTCCCCACCGACCGCGGTGATCTTGGCGATGCGCAGCTTGCACTGCCCGGGCGGTTGCGCTTCCTCGATCGTGCGGGCGAGGTCGGCCAGCCGATCCATCACAGCCTCCGCAGCTTGAGCGTGTTCTTCCCCGGGCGCAGCGGCACCGACCCGCCCACCACTTCGTAGTTGCCGTAGGTCTTCGACTTCTCGTCGTTGACCGTGACCACGTCCCCGATGTCGTGCCCGGGGTGCCCGGTGGTCTCGATCTCGGCGGGCTGCACCATGCCGGTCACCCGCGCCAGGATCGTGTTCGCCGCGGCGGTGGCCATCGTGGAGTCCTTGATCAGTGGCGAGGTGAAGCCGTAGGGACGCTTGCCGAACGGGCCGAGGTGGTACGTCGGGGACGTGGCGTCGGTGTCCCAGACGACCACCCGGACCGGGTCGTAGTCGGGGTGCTCACCCTTCACGATCACGCCGGAGTAGGTCTTCTCCGCACTGACCCCACGTGTGCAGCGGACCAGGCCGCCGGTGCCGTCGTCGGCGTAGCGACGCCCGGTGGAGACCGTCTGGCGTGGTTCGACCACGAGAGTGCCCAACGAATCGAAGTAAGCGGTCAGGGAGTCCGCCTCGGCGAGCTCTTCGATGGCATCCCAGGGGTCGCTGAGTTCCTCGTAGACGACCTCCGGGGTGGTGTTCCCGGTCGTCACGACGCGGGTCGGGACGTCCAGTCGGGAGGTGACGATGCCGACGATCGCCGCCGTCGTAGCGGTGCCGGAGGCGATCGGGTAGGGCGCGTCGAACCGTCGCGCCTTGACCGCCGCCACCCGATCGGTCGCGCTGATCCTGACCGTGGTCGCGCCGTCGTGGCTGGACACCTCCGGCTCGTCGATCCCGAACACCCCCAACGGCACCCACTCCACCGTGCCATTGCCGAGCACCAGTCCCTTGGACAGGCGGAGCTCGGTGCCCTTCGGGCTGAGCAGGTCGGTGGCCTCGACGGGGGTGATGGCGCCGACGGGGTCGAGAAGCTCGATGTCGGCGCTGCGCCGGACGGCGACGTCGTCGAGGGCGACCCTGCCGTCGACCACCACGTCGAGGGAGGTCACGTAGTCAGAGTCGTAGAACACCTCGACCTTGCTGCGCCACCGGCGATGCTTGAGCGCCAGGGCCGTCTCGAAGGCTGCGCTGGTCGGCCACATCAGCCACTCCCGGCCGGCACCACGGCGAAGTCCAGCCGGTACTCGCGGTTGGCCGGGTGCACGGCGTCGTAGGCCCGGTTGAGGACCCGGATCCACAGCACCTCTCCGACCGGGGAGGTCAGGACCAGGGGTGTCGCGCGGCGCAGGGTGTCGGAGGTGGCCGCGGCGTAGGCCTGCTTGACGTAGACGGTCAGGGATCCGCCGCCGACCCGGACGTCCTCGACATCGACCGTGGGGTAGGCGGAGCCGGCCGTCCAGGTCACCACGGCAGCGTCGTCCTCGGCCCGGGAGTACTCGGTGACGTAGAGGAGGACCTCGGTGGCGTCCTGCGCCGGGTCGCGCAGCGCCCACGTCGGCGACTCCACCTCCACCTCGGCGATCAGCGATTCCTCGGAGACCGTCTTCGCGCCGGACGTCTCGACGATGTCCGACCATCCTCGGTAAGCGACAGTGACGCCGAACGGCACGGTCCGGTCGTCCAGGACCAACTCCTGCCAGTAGTCGGTCTTCACTCCCGAGGAGATCTCCTCCCAGGTCACCCGGCCGTCGATGCTGCGCTCGATCCGAACCGTCTGACGTTGTGCGTTCCCCCCGGGGCGCCACTCGGTGCTGCGCCCCGGGGCGAACGAGGCCTTACCCACGTAGAACACCTCGCCACTGCCGGCGGTGGCGAGGATCTCCACGACGACCCGTCCACGGATGGCCCCCGGCGGGGCGACGGCCTGCGCGAGGACCTGGACGTAGCCGGCGTCGGTGACGGCGCTCTGCAGTCCGATGGTGATCCCGACGATCGTGCTGTCGCCGCTGACCCACGACGCCGTCGAGGTGTTGCCGGGCACCGCGTAGCCGGGCACTGCGTTACCCGCGGTGCCCGACGGGCCGGGCAGGACCCCGGGCGGGGCGAACACCGAACCGTCGTCGGTGGCGTACCACTCGATGAGGATCCGAGCCGCGCGGGACGCCCCGCCGTCGGCGACCCGGATCGAGGCCATGGCCGTGTAATCGACGCCGGGGATCGTCGGGAAATCCAGCGGCCCGGCCAGGGCGGGGCGCCCGAACGGTGCTTCCGGAGGGGAGCCGACAGCGGTACGGACCCTGGCGTCGCCACTGCCGGTCGTGGTCACCGAGTAGCCGGGCAGGCGCCCGAGCAGGGAGTTCTCAGTGACGGCGGCCACCGTGGCGTTGGACACCGTGTCCCAGCCGGTCCCGCCGGCCGCCTGCGCCTCGGCAAGGTAGTTGCACCGCCCGAGCAGACGCAGCTTGGCCCGAGGCACACCGGTCTCGTACGGGCGGTACGCCTCCACTCGCAACGACGGCCCGAGCGGGGGGACCGCCGACAGGGAGAAGGTCGAGTAGACCCATACCGAAGGGGTGCCGTCAGTGTCGTTGACCCGCAGGTAGGCCCGGTAGGTGCCGTTGACATCGGGCAGCGGCGTGGTCACCGCGACCGCGCGCGCCACGGCCGAGGACACCTGCCCACTCGTCCACACCGCGGGGGTCGGGTCGTTCGGATCGATGGCTCCGGCCGCGGGATCGAGGATGCGCACCTCGTAGTCGCGCTGCGACTTCAGGCCGGAGTAGGTCCAGGTGACCGTCGGGGTCGAGGTGCCGTAGACGATGCCGATCGGTGCGGTGACGACGACCACCGGCGCCGCCGTGGAGATGACGGTGCGGTCCGCCGCGAATGGCGACGTCGACCCGTCGGCGGAACGGGTGCGCACCGTCCAGCTGTAGGTCGTGCCGTTGGTCCACTTCGCTGCCGGGAAGGTCACCTGCTCGGCGGTCGAGACGTTCCACGTGGTGTCCGACCCCGACCACGTCTGCGTCGCGTCGTTCCAGTACTCGGTGGTGGCTCCGTCGTTGCGGCGCAGCTGCCACTGGGACTGGGAGTCGCCCGGGGAGAGCTTGGAGTGCTGCCAGACGAACGTCGCGCCGGCGGCCAGGTCTGCCCGCACCCCCGGGGCGGGGGAGATCAGTGTCGGCGCGGCGGGCACCCGGGTCAGGCCGGCGACCCTTTGGTACCAGAGCACGTTGTTCGGCGAGGTGCCAGTCGCGTAGACCAGGTCGACGGCCTCGCGGGTGGGATTGCGCACCAGCTGGACGTCGCCGTCCTGCCCGCTCGGCGAACGCGAGACGAGCGAGGCCCACGCCGACCAGGCCGGGGTGGCTCGCGTGTACTTGGTCCAGAACACATCGCCGTTGGTCGCGTCGTAGGCGACGAGGTAGATGTCGGCGGTCGCCGGATCGATCGCGATCGAGACGCCGAGCACGGTGCCCTGCGACAGGGCCGGCGGATTGATCGCGGTGGCCGAGCCGGCGACGCCGTCCCACTGGCTGACCTTGACCGTGGTGTCGTTCGGGGACCAGGCGGTGATCAGCCGGGTGCCGTCGTGGGCGCAGCACATCACGGTCTCGAGGATGGTGACGCCGGTGGCCAGCGAGATCGGGGTGCCCCAGGTCCAGCTGCCCGAGGAGTACTGCGCTCGGTGGGCGTAGACCGGTGAGCTCGCAGTCTGGCTCGCGGTGACCAGGAAGACGTGCGAGGACGCCTGGGGAACCTTGGAGTCCGAGGCGTAGGCGAGGGCGCCGAACTGCCACGCTGCGTCCCCGGAGGCGGGGCCGTGCACGAGGCTGCCCAGGGTGAGCGTGCCGGACGCGGAGATGTCGATGCGGCTCACCCTGGAGCCAGCCGTCGACCCGTAGGACCAGGTGACGAAGGCGACCCACCCGGTGCCGTTGCGGAACGCGATCACGTCGCTGTCGACGTTCATCCGGCCGCCGGCCGGGGAGACGGTCAACGTGGTCCAGGACCAGCCGCCCCCGGTCCGCGGCTTGCCCCGCGCGTAGAGAAGGGTCTGCGGGGTCTGCTGCCAGCGCACGAACGTGACGTGGGCGTAGCCGTCGGCGTCGATGAAGAAGGACGGGGTACCGGTGTCCTGGCCGGAGCCGTAGGCCAGGTCGGAGTTCGAGGCCACGGCCCAGCTGGCACCGCCGTTGGCCGAGGAGAAGAACCGCACCCGGTTGGTGTCGGCCACCGCCAGCCACAGCGTCCCGTCGGGGGCGATGTCGAGGCGCTTCTCGCTCGAGCCGGACAGGGAGTCCTGGTGCGCGGCGGTGGTGATCTGGGTCGGCACGCTCGGATTCTCCCGCGCCTACCGGCGGCGCAGGGCCGTCAGCAGCGAGGCCAGTTCCTCACCGGCGTCGCTGAATGCCACGCGGGCCGCGGCCGGGTCGACTCCGGCGCCGACCTGCACCTGCACCGCACCGGCCTCGACGATGATGTCCCCGCCCTGGCCGAGCATGTTGCGCCCGGAGGTGATGGCCGCCATGGCTGCCCTCGGCGCCATGCTCAAGGCCATCAGGTCGGCGATGTCGCCCATCGCAGTGGCCACCGGGGTGTTGCGGCTCAGGCCGGCCGCGAGGTCCTCGACCATCCGCCGGCCGCGCAGCAGGGCGTAGCCGGAGCCGGACAGCGGGCCGACCTTCGCCGGAGAGCCGGGCAGCGGCGCGGAGGCAGCGTTGGCGAGGGCCTGGGCTGCCGCCTGCACCGCGCCGACCTGGGAGCGGATACCGGCGGCCAGGTTCGACCCGATCGAGGCGCCGGCCGAGTAGGCCCGCGAGGCCACCGAGTTGAGCGTGCCGATGATGTTCTGGCCCATCGAATTGACGATCGAGGCGATCTGACTGGCCGCGTTCCGCGTGGAGGCGACGATCTGGTTCCAGCCGGCCGTCCAGATCGAGACCATGTTCGTGACCGTGGTGGTCGACAGAGCCAGGATCTGCGTCATCATCTGGGTGACGATGAGCAGCATCTGCGCCCAGCCGGTCTGCCAGACGGTCTGCAGCTGAGTCATCCCGGTGGTGATCACGGTGACGACCTGCAGCGTGTAGGCCGTGATCAGGGCGACGATCGAGGTCCAGATCGTGGTGGCCGAGGTGAGCACCGCGGTCCAGCGCGTCGTCCAGGTTGCCTGGATCACTGTCAGCTGGCTGGCGATGATCGTGTTCAGGGTGGTCATCTGGGTGAGCACCGTGACCTGGATGCTGGTCCAGGCGGTCGTCGTCGAGGTCAGGATCCGCGCCCAGCCCTGGGTCCAGCTGCTGTTCAGCACGGTGAAGCCAGTGGCGAACGTGGTGGTCATCTGCAGGAACTGCTGAGCGATCGCGGTCTGGATCGGCGCCCAGCCGGTCGCCGTCGAGGTGGCCAGCGTCGCCCAACCCTGGGTCCAGCTGCTGTTCAGCACGGTGAAGCCTGCGCTGAACGTGGACTGCATGGTGAGGAACTGCTGAGCGACCGCGGTCTGGATCGGTGCCCAGCCGGTCACGGTGGCCGCGGCCAGGGTCGCCCACCCGGCCACCCAGGTCGCCTGCAGTCCGACGAACCCGGCGGCGATGGTGGCAGAGAGCGTGGTCATCTGCGCCTGCGCCGCGGCGATGATGCCGACCCAGGCGATCGTGGTCATCGTCGACAGGTTGGCCCAGCCGGTGATCCAGGCGGACTGGATGCCGGCGAACCCGGCGGCCACCGTGGCGTTGAGCGTGGCCATCTGCGCGGCGACGGCGGCGTTGATGCCGACCCAGGTGATGGTGTTGAGCTGGGACAGGTTGGCCCAGCCGTCGATCCATATCTGCTGCATCTGAGCGAACTTCTGCTGCATCGTCGCCACGATCGCGTCCAGCTGCGCGGTGAGTTCGGCCTGCGCGCTGGACGAGCCGCTCCCCCCGCCGCCGAACAACCTGCTCAGGCGTTCGTTGATGGCGGTACCGAACTTGTCCATCGCCTCGAGCGCCTTCGTGGTGCCCTTGCCGATCCACTCGTTGACCATCGTGCCGAAGTCGTCGGCGGCGTTCCAAGCGGCCTTGAACCCGTTCTTGATCGGATCGATGATGCCGGACCAGTTGATGTTGACGCCGACGCTGGCGAACTTGCTGCGCAGCCACTCGTTGATCGTGGTGCCCAGGTCGTCCGCAGCGTTCCAGGCGGCCCTGAATGCGTTCTTGATCGACGCCACGATCCCGGACCAGTCGACGCTGACCCCGCCGATGTTGGCGAACTTGCTGGCCAACCAGGTGTTGATCGTGGTGCCCAGGTCGTCCGCAGCGTTCCAGGCGGCCTTGAACGCGTTCTTGACCGACGCCACGATCCCGGACCAGTCGACCTGGATGCCGGTCAGCCCCGTCCACAGGCCGGCGAACCAGTCGGCCACCGCGGCGTTCAAGTTCTCCAGGCCTTGCAGTGCGATGACGAACGCACCACCGATCGCCCCGAGGATCCCCGACCAGTTGATGTCGATGTTCAGGTTGTCAGTGCTCCACAAGCCGGCGAACCAATCGGCCACCGCGGCGTTGAGGCCTTCCAGGGAGCCGAGTGCAGACAGGAAGCCGTTCCAGATCGCGGAGAGGATCCCCGACCAGTCGATGTCGACGTTGCTCAGGTTGTTCCAGAGCTCGCTCCACTTGGCTTCGAGGTCGATGCCGCCCTCGTCGAGGATCTGCTTGAGCTCCTCCCACACCCGCTTGAACGGCTCGGTGAGCATGCTGACGAATCCGTTGAACACCTGGACCAAGCCGTCCCACACCGCGGACCAGTCACCGGCGATGACCCCGCCCCAGATCAGGATGATGCCGCGGATCACGTCCATGGCGCCGTCGATGATGCCGGTGATGGCGGCCCAGGCGACCCGCACGGCGTCGGTCAGGACGTCCCAGGCCCCGCCGAACTCATCGCGCAGGAAGCCGACCAGGGCCGAGACGACGCCGCGGATGTCGACGGCGGCGGCAGTGAGCACGTCACGGTTCTCCTCCCACCACCGCCTCCAGTCCGCCGTCTGCTCATCGATGAACTGCCTGATCGCGTGAACCGCTTCCTCGAGGTCCTTCTCGATCCTGTCGAACGCATCCTTGGCTGCCTGGGCGATCTCGTCCATCGCCTCGCGGAAGGTGGCCGACTGCTGGTAGAGCAGCACGAACGCGCCGACGACCAGGGCGATGGCCCCGGCGATGAGTCCGAATCCGGCGACGGTCAGGCCGACCCGGGCCAGGATCTGCTCGAAGATCAGCCCGACGGCCTCGGCGCCAGCCTTGAACCGCACGAGCGAAGCGGTGATCGCGACCACCGGGCCGAGGAGGTTCAGGAAGGCGACCGCGAGGCCGGTGGCGGCGAGCGCCAGCTGCAACAACCGGGGGTGCTCGTCACCGAGCTTGGCGATCGCGTCGGCGACGCTGGTGATGACCCCGAGGATCTGCTCGCCGATCGGGGCGGCAGCCTGGACGAGCTCGACCAGGGCGTCGGCGACCGCCCGGATCGCGTCCTTGACGATCGGCCATGCTTCGCGGACGTAGTCGGTGAAGGCCCGGAACCCGGGGGAGTCGGCGAGTTGCCTGCCCCACTCGGCGAAGCGTGCGGTGAGGTCCTCCAGGCCGAAGGTAATCTCCTGCGACATCGGGATGAACGCGTTCAGGATCCCCGCGATCCCGGTGACGATGTTGCCGAACGAGCGGATCAGGCTGGCCGTCATCGGGCCGGCCAGCTCGCTCATCCTGGTCAGGAACTGCTGCCAGAACGGGCTGGCGACGTTGCGTTCCAGTGAGGTCAGCAGGCCGTCGAACGCCACGCCCATCGAGCGCAGCATCGGCGTCAACGCGGGGAGCGCGTCGGCGACCATCGACAGCGCTCGGCCGGTCACGTTCAGCACGTCGTTGCTCATCGCCGCGACCAGGGCGTTCCAGGCGTCCGTGACCTCCTTGATCCCGGCCGCGGCTCGCTGCTGAGCCGGGGTCAGGCTGTCCCAGATGGCCTTCTCCTTGGCCAGGGCCGTCTCGCGCTGCTTGTCGGTCACCGCGCGGTTGTAGGCCTCCTGCTGGGTCTGCATCTTCTTGAGCGCATCGACCACCGGGGCGTAGACGCCGTAGGTCACCGCACCGAAGGCCACGACGCCGGCGGTGGCCGCGAGCACGGAAGCGCCGAGCGCGCCGAAGCCGACCGCGGCCACCGCGGCGATCGGCACCAGAGCGGGACCGAGAGCCAGGACGGCGGCCGTCACGCCGCGGACCTGGCCGGAGGCGCGGGTGGCCGAGGATGCCAGCTGGTCCAGGGATGGCAGACCCGAGGTGTCGATCCTGACGTTGACCTCGCGGTCGCGGGTGGCGGCGTCGAGCATCGCCTCGAAGACGGCGAGGTCGGCCAGGGCGGCGCCGGTGTCCAGGTCGAGGTCGATGCTGGGGTCGTTGACGATCGCCTGGATCGCGGCGCGGATCTCGGCGATCTTCGCCATGGCCGCGGCGACGTCGGCATCGACGTCGACCGTCGGGTTCAGGGCGTCGATCTGACTGCGCAGCGAGGTCAGCGCGCTGTCGTCGACATCGACGCCGAGGTTGATCACCTGGTCGCGCAGCGAGTCGAGCAGTGCCTGCAACCCGGCCACCGATGCCTCGGCCGAGGCGGTCTGGGCATCGACCTCGACGTCGGCCGTCCGCCCGTCGAGCTTGTCGACCACGTCCTCGACGGCCTTGAGGTCGCCCAGCGCCTTGGCGATCGCGGCCTCGATGATCAGCTGGATGTCCTCGCCGCCGAGCCGCTTGATCAGAGCATCGACTGCAACGATCTTCGGGGTGGCGCGATCATCGGCGTCGATGTCGACCGAGAGCTCGGCGACCTTAGCCATGACCGCCTCCCTCGGAACATCTCACCCGACCTTGCGTTGGCGCCTATTCTGGGCGGCTGCCTCGGCTGCCTGCGCTGATTCGGCCGCGTGCAGCCAGAAGGCCGATCGCTGCGCGAGCTCCCAGGGCGCGACCCGGAGGTAGCGAGCGGCGTTGATGATCCGATACCAGTGGGGCAACTCCCCAATGCGCCCGTCCGTGACGAGGTAGCGCTTGAGGAGCTTCACGCTTCCGGGTCGGGTTGTGTCTCCTTCTGCACTGCCTTGAGTACGGTGGTCAGGATCGTGACGGGGACTTCGACGCGGACCACGTCCGGGTCGAGCGGGATCACCTCGTCGCGGTCGTTGTACTCCAGGTCCCACGCCTTGATGTGCTGGCAGACCAGGTTCACGATCGAAACGATCTTCGCGGTGGCGTCGCCAGCGACGATCTCCTCGAGCTCGGCCGCGGTGTACTCGGCCGGCACGTAGGTGACGTGCAGGACGCCGTCACCGATCTTGATGTCGAGGGGTTTCGCAGCGCCGAGTGCTTCCCTGAGCTTCACGTGCGCAGGTTACTAGAGCGCTGACGTCGTGGTGACGACCTCGACCGAGACGGCCTTGCCCCAGGTCGGGTCGTGGACGAACGAGAAACCCCACTCCATCGCGTAGACGCCGTCCTCGTCGGAGAACTCGCTCGGCTCGTTCACCTGGACCGCGGCGTCCCAGCGCAGCCGGTGGTCCACCGTCACCCCGCCGGTGTAGATGTTCTGGCCGACGGCCTCGATCCGCAGGAACTTCGTGGTGGCGCCGCGCATCTGAACCAAGGGGGCCATGCCCTGCGCGTCGGCCTCCATGAGCAGCTTCGCCGAGCCGGTCGGCGCGGTCTCGATCGTGGTCACGAACGACGGCTTGGCCGCGTCGACCACCCACAGCGGGCCGTACCGGTCGGAGATGCCGATCTCCCCGGAGAGCACCCGGGTCAACTTCGTCGTGCCGAGCCCCGCCGCGGTGGTGTCCAGGTAGACCGAGAAGTGCTTGGGTAGGGCCATCACCTGCGGCAGCATCGTCGGGGAGCCGGACAACGTGATGCCGTCCTCGATGGCCTGACCGAGTGCCGCTCCCTCGAGGGTGACCTCCTCGCGGGAGAACGCCATCGTGAGCTCGTTGATGATGACGTTGGCGGCGCGGTGGGCGCGCACCGACGAGCCTTGCTCCACGGTGTAGGTCTTCGGGGCGTCGTCGCCGCTCGAGTTGGACGTGAACACCCAGGTCGAGCCGCCGGTCGGAGTGACGCCATCGGTGATCGGGGTGATCGTCGGGGCGGACAGCAGCGAGGCGAAGACGTAGGGGAGCTCGGTGTAGCAGGGCGCCCCCTCGATCGCGGACTCGCTCCACTCCTTGCCGAGCAGGGCGGCGTTGAGCCACTTCTGACCCATCGGGCGCTGCTCGGTGAACTCGGCCTTGACGCCGGGGGAGAACCCGACGGAGCCGAGCTTGCGGGTCGCGGTGACCGCGGGGCCCGGAGTCGACTCGACGCCCAGGAATACACCCTGGGTCATGGAACTACGCTCGGGCACCGGGGTCTCCTCGTCGCGCGGTCAGGCTCTCGCGCGTCAGGCTAGCCCGGGGGTGACCGGCTATGTCGTCGCGAAGATGCGGTACATCCCGCCGAGGTGTCTGTACCGCACGCCGTTGAGTGCCTCCCCGTAGCGGACCACCGACTCGCGCACGCAGGTGACCGAACCATAGGCCGCGGTGGCCTGCGTCTGCTGCAGCAGGGTGTCGATCCTCGAAGCGATCGGGCGCAGCGGTGCGTAGCTCGAGCTCTCCCCGATCACCTTGACCAGGTACACGGCATGGACGGCCACCCGCTGGTAGCCGACGCCGATGATGTCGCGGGTCGAGGACATGTCGAAGTGGACCAGCGGGTTCGCCCATTCGGCCGGGTACTCGTCACCGGTGATCCGACCCCCGACCATTGCGCTGAGCGTGGCGTCGCCGGACAGGGTCTCCTGCAGCCAGCGGTCGACGACATCGACGACCTCGATCCCGGTGCTCATACGCTGCACGCCTTCCTGACTGCCTCGGCCATCCGCTGGGCGTAGCGGGTCTCGAACAGCATCGCAGTCGGGCCGACGATGGGCCGGGCACGCTGCCTGGACGTGCCGAACTCCTGGTAGGCGGCGTAGAAACCGTGCGCCCGCGCACCGTGTCCGGAGCGTGCCGGGTTGAGACCCACCCCGACCGATACGCGCAGACCACCCTCCTTGTAGACCTCGGCGGTGCTCCGCAGTACGCCGGTGTCGATCCAGAGGATCGGGATCAGGTGCTCCACCATCTCGGTCCCGGTCGCCTCGACGCCGAGCGGAAGCTCGCGCCGCATGCCGGCGATCACCTTGGGGAAGTCGTTGCGGATCACCCGCCAACCGATGCTCATGGCGAACCGGTGTCCATCTCCCGCACGATCACCCGCAGCACCGTCTGCAGCTGGGACAGGGGGGTCCGCTCGGCCGTGACGATCCAGCGTCTGCCGGTCGCCGGGTCGGTGATCCGGTCCCCCTCGGCGACGTCGGTCCCGACCGGCAGGAGCACCGCGATCCCCTCGGGCGAGCCGAACTCGCCGGCGCCGACGCGGGGATCGGCGTCGGTCTGGATCCCCATCTGCCGCGACACGTAGCGGCTCGGAGTGGCCGAGGCCCGATCGGCCCAGGCTTCGGTCCACCCCCCGTAGCCGTCGGAGACCAGCGTGCGGTCACCGATGATCGCCTCGTCCAGGAGCGTGGACGCGATCAACCGACGCCCGATCGCCACGAGCTTGCGGGCGTCGGGCACGGCTCACTCCTCCTGGGGAAGCTGGCCGGCCTCCTCGAGGACGGCTCGGTGCTCAGGGGTGATCGCGTCGAGGTAGGGCCGCTCGACGGGGGCCGCCTCCACGATCTCCTGCTGCGGCTCCACGTCCTCCGGCTGCGCTTCCTCACGGGGGGCTTCCGACTTGGACACGATTCACTCCTCAGAATGCGGACGGACGGACGTAGACCTCGATCTCCTGTACCCCGTCGGCGACGCCTGACCCCTCGAACCGGAAGGCCCACCACCCCGGCTCGTCGGCGACGACCACCGTGTACCAATAGCCGACCTCGGCGCTCAGCAGGTCGACCTTCGCCCGCGTGCTCCTGACTCCCGATGGCGACTTGGCGTGAAAATACAGGACGGTCGGGTCCTTGGGTTCCCCCTCGACCCGGAACTCCGCACCCACCTTGAGCGGCTGACCGACGATGATGTCCCGCGCGTCGGCCTGGACGGGGGTGAGCACGCGAGCCTCCTCAGCTGGTCCACCGGCGCACGGTGATACGGACCCACGATAGGGCGCTGACCGTCATCTTCACGGTCGCCGATTCACCGACGACGCGACCCAGGAAGTCGCTGACCAGGGCTCCGGTGGCGCTCGCCGACCCGGTGAGCACGCGCAGGAAGCCCCGGCGGATCAGGCCGGTGGCGCTCGACGATCCGGCCATGATGCGCTGGGGCTGGCGCAGCACCGTGCCGGCGGCGGTGGTGGTGCCGGCGAATGCGCGCAACCGCGCCAGGACGAACGTGCCGCTGGCGACGGTGCTGCTGGAGAAGACTCGCAGGACGACCTTGGTGCCGAACAGCAGTCCGCCACCGGTGGCCGACCCGGCGAAGCGTCGGCGTGGCTGGCGCAGCAGCGAACCGGTGGCGCTCGACGCGCCGGTGACGAGCAACTCGCCCTGGCCATCGGTGGCAACGAAGTCATCGACGTCGACCTTGAACCCACCCGAGCCGCCGCCGACGGCCAGCAGGCCGATCGCCCCCGGCGCGGTGACGGCGGTGTCGATCGCGGAGATCGTCGGCGACGTCGGCTTGGCGTCGCCGACCGGCCACACCCACAACTTGATCTGGCTGCCCAGCGCCTGGAAGTCGACCTCGTGTGCGACGTCCTGGGCGATCGCGTACGGCTTGGACCCACCGCCGATCGGTGTCGCGCTGTAGTTGACCAGACGGGACATGCCGACCGATTGGGTCGCGCGATCCAGGATGATCACGTAGCCGGTCTGGTGGTCCAGAGCGTCGTCGGCACGCAGGTAGATCCGGAATGCCCCGTCGACCGAGAACCGGAATGCGACCCGCGTCCGCACCCGGGCCTCGACCACGGAGACTCCGGTCAGGCGACGGGCGCACTTGCCCTCGTACCCGGTGACACTGCCGGCGTCCAGGCGGCCCTGGTTGCCGGACAGGGTGGCCGAGGACCCGGAGGTGGAGTTCCCGGCGATCCAGATCCCCGTCGACCACGGCGTCCCGTCGGCCCCCGTGTACGTGTCGAAGGCGTAGGTGGCCACCGGGTTACCCGCCGGACGGCAGGGTGTACCGGTAGGTCGTGGCGAACGACTCGAGGGAGTTCAGGTTCACCACGGAGAACACGCTACGGTCCAGCAACGTGCCGCCGCCGGCCGCCGCCTGCGAGAACACGCCGTGCTCGGTGACCGCCACCGTGGCCGAGACCGTGTTGGTGCCGATGGTCTCGTAGGTCTTCGGGTCACCCGCGAGCTCGCCCTGGGAGCCGGTCGCCCGGGTGTTCGCCGGGGTGTACTGGGTGGTGAGCTCGGTGGTCAGGGCGGTCTGGCTCGCCGACTCGGACGTGGTGCCGGTGCCCAGGGCGTGGTAGCGCAGCAACTCGGGCTCGACGAGTCCCTGCAGTGAATCGATCAGGTAGCCGGAGCCGGCGTCGGTCACCACCCGGCAGGACAGCAGGCCGAGATCCAGGACCTCCCCCTGCGGACGCAGGACGGCGCCCCACAGGGTGCCCAGCGGTCCCGGGTTGAGCTCGAAGCGGCGCATCGAGTCCAGGCTGCGCTCGAAGTGCTCGGCGTTGGAGCGCTGCCACTCCAGCGCCTGGCGCTGCAGCCGGCCGAGGAACATGGTGGGACGCCACCGCCGCCAGCGCTGACCGTGCTCGACGGCGTCGGCAACCGTGCGGATGCCGGGCCGCAGCGGAAGCCGCAACGGCTTCATGGTGAGGCGGCCCGCCGCCTGGCTCGTGCTCATCGCGTTCTCCCTGTCAGGGGGTGGGGAGCGTGGACAGCTGTGTCTCGGCCTCGGTCGCCAGGGACGTCAGGCCAATGGAGACCACCGACCCGGAGCCGGTGGTCTGGCGGATCTTGCGGTCGATGTCGGCGAGGTCGTCACCGGAGAACGCCAGGCGTGCCCGGGGCACCTCGGCCGCCACCGTGTAGCTGACCGAGATCGAGCCGTCCGCACCGATCGAGGTGGACCGGTACTGCTCGGCGTTGATCAGGACCCGAATGACCGCCTCGGCGACGGCCACCCGGATCAGACGCTCCCAGTCGGCAGCGGTCTGGATCTGGGTGGCCGTCGCTCCAACGGCTGCCGCCGCGTCGTCCGCCGCGTCGATCAGGCCCGGCACGCTCGGGCGAAGACCGCGCAGCTTGACCAGCGCATCCTTCACGAGCACCGAGGCGAGGTCCGAGTCGGGTCCGGACAGCGCCCCGTGACGGGCCTCGACGTCAGCGACCGACGCGGTGAACGGCATCGGTCAGGCGTCTTCCTGCAGGACCGTGGTCTCCGGGGTCGGCAGACCCTGCCCCACGCCGGCCAGGGTGTAGTTCTCCCGCGGAGTGCGGTCGAGCTTCGTACCGATGTAGCCCTGCTCGGCACGCTTGACGGCGTTGTCCCGAACGAGCTCCTGCAGGGCCGCCGCGCCCGGCTCGTCGGCGATCGCGTCGGCGGGCAACGCGTCCTGACGAGGCGGGTTGGTGGTCTGCGGGAGTCGGCTCGGCGCCTTCTGCGGCAGGGCAGTCTTCTTCTCGGCAGGCGCGGCTGCCTTGGTGTCGTCAGCCATCTCGGTGTCCTTCCTCAGCTGCGGCTGATGGTGATGAACGCGGTACCACCGGGATCGGCGATGCCGGTGCCGACCGCGGCCGAACGGAGCTCCAGCACGTCGCCGGCGGCGACGGTGGTGGCGTTCGCCACGACGGACAGGGTGATGGTCTTCTCGTCGAACGCCGCTGCGTTGGTACCGCTGGCGAAGTTCAGCGACGCCACCACCGTGCTACCCGAGCCGTCCTGGCCCCGGTTCACCACCGAGATGGTCCGGTTGTTGGTCGCGGCGCCGGTGATCGCAGCCACCGGGACGTAGGTCACCGAAGTGACCACGCCGGCGTACTCGCAGGTCACCGCGGCCGAACCGGTGTTGGCAGCGGCGATCGCCGGGACCTCGGCCTCGTACTTACGGGCCAGGGGTGCCATTCCACTCATGATCGAATGCTCCTTCTACGGATCAGGCGCCGACGGTGCGGATGTATCCGACCGGGTACCGGCTGCCCTCGACGGGCTGGTCGCGGTTGATCGGGTTGGAGACCTGCCAGCCGACCCGGAAGGTCACGCGCAGCGCGAGCATGTCCTGCTGCGGCAGGTTGTAGACGATGGCGCCGGTGTTGTCGGTGATCACGGCCTGGTCGAGCACCTTGTACGACACATCCTTGCGGATGCCGACGCGGAACTGGCTCCACGAGCCGCCCATCAGGCGCACGCCGTTCACCCCGACCCCACCCGAGACCGGCCACAGGCCGCGCATCGGGTAGACGATCCGGTGCCCGTCCAGGCTGTTCAGGTCCCCACCGATGCGGCCGATGTCGAGCTTCTGGCCGTCGGTGGCGCGAGCCTTGCGCAGCTTGGTCCGCAGCGAGATCGGACCGAGGAAGCCGGTCACGTCGTAGCCGTCGGCCTCGATCACCGCGTACAGGTCGTCCACGTCACCGAGGAACCCACCGGCAGCAGCGGCGTTGGTGCCCTCGTCGATCACGTTCCCGGCCGCGGCAGCCGCGGCGAGGATGTTGGTCGGGAAGCTGGCTGGCGCGTTGGCACCGAAGAAGACGGCCTCGTCCAGGACGCGACCGATGGCCTCGACCAGGAGCGGACGCGACTCCTCCCAGATGTTCATCGTCAGGTCGTCGATGACGTTCTCGGGTACCGGGAGGATCGTCGCGATCTCCTCGATGGTCATGTACTTGTTGGCCCAGCTGAGCTCGGTGGTCTGCTTGAGACCGGTGTCGCCGCTCACCCAGTAGGCGATCGGCAGGGCGCTCAGAATGGGGAAGCGGATCTGGCCGCCACCGACAGGGAGGCGGGGGAACAGGGCGAGCACCGCGCTCTCCTCGACCGCCTTGCCGAGCATGTCGTTGACGACCTGCTCGGGGATCAGCGGGGAGACGTCGGTGCGCGAGGTCAGCGAGTTGTAGGCGCTGTAGGAGTACTTGTGGATGCGCCGGCCATCGGCGCGGTGCAGCTGGGTCATCGCGGAGTCCCTCTCAGGGGATCAGCGACGGCGGTTCCTCAGAGCGTCCCGCACCGTGGAGTCGAACGATCCGCCGGCAGCGGGGGTGCCGCGAGTTCCGCCGTCGAAGGACGGGGGATCTTGCTGCCGGCCACTGCCCTGGATCCGCTCGGAAAGCAACTTCGCCGCGCTCTCGGTCTCCTCGACGCTCAGGCCCCTCGGCAGGAGAACCAGGTCCTCGAAGCCCAGGCCGTGCTTGATCGCCGCCGTGAGGCGCGCGACCTCGGCGTTCGCCGAACCCAGGTCGGCCTCGAGCTTGGCCGACTTCGCAGTCAGCCGCTCGGTGTCCGACTTGGTGGAGTCCTCGATCTCGGCGAGCTTCCTCGCCGCATCCGCGTTCGCCTTGGCCCGGGTCTCGTTGTCCCGTGCCTGCCGCTTCCACCGCTCGAGCTCCGCCTGGAGCTTCGTCGGGTCCGGCTGCTGCTGCTGGCTCTCGTTCCCCTGGCCATCGTCCTGCGGTCCCGTTGCGGGGTCGCCGGTCAAGGTTCCGGTGGAGCCGCCCAGCGTTGCGCCGACGACGGTGCCCTCGGAGGAGTAGCGGTAGCGATGCAGACGAATGCGCATGATCTAGGTGTGGCCCTTTCCCGTTGCGGGGATCGCCGCGGACCGTTCCGGCCCATGGTCGCTCAGGCGCGAATGTAGCCGAACTGCGCGAGCAGCCTCGCCGCTTCGGCACGGTCACCTGCAGCATCCTTGATCAACTGCCATGGAGTGGGCTTGCCGCCCTTGGTCCGAGTGCCGTCGCCGGCGATCGAGACCTTGCCCCTGGTGGCCGCATTCACCACCCGGTTGATGTCTGCGCCGGCCTCGATCGCCTCGCTGACCGCCTTGCCGAACAGCGCGGTGCGCTCGGCCGGGGACAAGGAGTCGAAGTAGGCGCGGGGATCGGTGGCCATCGTGCCGACCGCGGCCACCGTCGCCGGGATGTGCAGGCACCGGCAGTTCGGGTGCCGCTCGAAGCCGCGGTTCCACTTGTAGAACCGGCCGGCCAGGATCGCGCACCGCGAGCAGGCGCCCTGCTCGATCACCCGGATCCAGCCGTAGGTGAACTTCTGTCCCGGTTCGGTCGGTTCCGATCCGATCAGCACGGCCTGGTCGGCCGCGCGGCCGGCGTCGGCGGTCTCGGTCATCACGACCATCTCGAGGAACCGCTGAGCGCGCGCGAGCGCCTCGACCCGATCGGCCATGCCCGAGCGCACCAGGGCCTCGGCGCGGACCGGGGCCAGGCGCAGCACCGACTCGAGGTCGACCCCCTCGAAGGAGCGGCCGGCGAACGCGAGCGGATCCAGCGCGGGAGTGAGCACCGGCTCGTCCATCAGCGCCAGGATGTCCTCGACGAAGCTCGGCGCCATCGCGGCGATCGCCTCCTGCGCCAGCGACAGCGCGGCGAAGATCCGAGCGCCCAGCCCGCCGAGCCAGTCGCTCAGGATCGACCGGGGGTCGATCTGCTGCCAGGCACCTATGACTGCACCGGCCGCCGCCATCTGGACGACGAGGCGACGCTCCTGCTCGAGCTCAGCCCTCGTCTGCGCGGCGGAGAGGGATGACGTTGCCGGGCTCGACCTCGTGGACGGTTGGACGCTCACGCTCAGATGATGGCGGCTTGTCGTGCGGCCAGCTGTGGATCCAGTTGTGCACCGAGACGTGCCCGGGTTCGGCGCGCCGGTACAGCAGGAAGTCCCCGACGATCCAGAAGGCGACCACGAGCGGCGCCAGGGCGGAGAGCATCTGCGGAGAGACCATCACCCAGCCGAGCGGCCCCGCAGCGACGGGCAGGGCCAGCGCGGCGACCGTATCGGCGACGCCCAGGAGCTTCATCGGGTCTCGCGCTGCCCGCGGGTGGAGCCCTTCGTCTGGCGCGAGTCGAGCCACTCGCGGACGTCCTCGGGGCGGAACCTGAGATGACGGCCGACGATGATGCCGCGGGGGGCGGTCCCATCGAATCGCCAGCGCCTCACCGTGCTCACCTCGACCGAACAGATTCGCGCGAGGTCGCCGATGGTCAACAGCGGCTCGAACTGATCTCCGACCCCGGTCATCACATCGCCTCCCAGCATTCCTTGTGGCACCAGCCGACGTCGTCGACCGCGCAGATCCAGTCGCCCTCGTGCATGTCGTCCAGACACTCGGCGCACGGGGAGCGGAACGAGGCGGTGAAGAACGGGCCGTGCCCGGGTCGCTCGGGGGCGAGGATGTCGCGCGGGGCCGACTCGATCCTCGCCGGAGGAGCGGCCTGCTCCCGGCAGTGGCTGCACCAGGACCTGACCAGATCGGTGATCTCGCAGCGTTCCTCGGCGACGCTCATCCGCTCACCTCCTCGTCTGCTCGATGCGGCGCTCCAGCTCGGCCAGCATCGCCAGCTTGTCCTGGGCGACCTTGGCCGTCTCGACCTGGAACTCCAGCTTCTGCCGAGCGCGCCGGATGGCGAACCCGGGGTCGTGCTTGGCCTCGGCGAGAGTGATGCCGGCCAGCCTGGCCAGGCTCAGCCAGTCCTTCTCGGTCATCCGCTTCGCCATGGGACGACGGTAGGGGAGTTTACTACTGGTTGTCAACGGAACTAAGCTGCGACCGTGCCCCAGTCACGCTTCTACGCCACCGAGCACTCGCTGCCGATCGACCTGCACGAGAACCTGGACGACCTCGCTCGCGGAACGTACTGCCATGCCGCGGCGATGCGACTGCTCGCCCAGCATGGCTGGAGACCGGTCGACCACGCCTGCGTCGAGGTGTCCTTCGCCCGTCTGGGCGACGGGGAGTGGGTCACCTGCGAACGGCAGGACGCCGACGTCGTCGAGATCCGGGTCGAATGGACCATCGCCACGATCGACGGAAAGCGTGGCGCATGGGGGGAGGCGTGGGCCTGACCGCGGCGTGCCGGCCCATCACGAACCGACCGCGCCGGACGTCCTGGTGGAGGACCCGGCGCGTGAGGCGTCCGGCCGCTGCCCGTTCGCACTGGTGCCGGTCGGCTGGCCGTAGCGCGGGGCGAGCGCGGCCAGCGGATCCATCGCCTGCATCCGGCGCAGCTCCTCCTCGCGCATGACCCGCCATTTCTTGACCTCGCTGGGGGTGGCGCCCCAGCGCTCCCACAGCGCTTCCTGCGGAACGCCGATCGTGCTCATCTTCACCAGGGCATCGACGAGCTCGCCCTCGGAGCGGAACTCGGGGTTGCGCCACAGGGTCTCCACCGTGGCATCGGTGGGCACCTCGCCCATCCCGGACAGTCGCCGCGCCCAGCGCATCGCCTGCTCGAGGGACAGCGAGTGTGGCCGGTTGCGCTGACGGACCTTGGCGGCCAGACCCGACTCGGCCATCCGCAGGGTGTCGCCGGCCACGTTCGCGACATCCCCGAGCAGGTACTGGGCGGGGGTGCGCGAGCGGGAGGCGATGTCCTTGACGTCGGCGTTCTTGGTCTCGATATACCCGCCGAGGTCGGCTGCGGTGAACTGGCCGAACTTGGTGTCGATGGCCGCCGTCGACACGATCCGGTGCATGCCGATCTTGATCTTGTCGGTGGGGTTGCCGAACTGGTCCACCTCGGGCCAGCCCGTCGCCCACTTCTGCGGGAAGGCCCCGAAGTCCTGGGCGATCAGCCGGTCGGCCAGGCCCTTGTTGATCCGGTCCTGGATCGGGATCAGATCCTCGATCTCCGAGCGCCCACCCAGGCCGAGCAGTGGGTTGTTGGGGAGCTCCCACGCCGGCACGATCGGGATCCCGGTGCGCTCGGCCTCCGGTTCGCTGCCCCCGCCCAGGCGAGGGATCCACGTCGGGTCCGACGGCAGGGTGGAGCCCAGCGTGCTGGAGGAGGCGAACTTCCAGACGTAGCCGGGCAGGTACAGGGTGGCCATCGTCTTGCCGGTCCACTCGTCCAGCCACAGCTTCAGCCCGGCCGCCACCTCGCGCCGGTTCGTGCCCGGGGTGTGCTCGACGATGAACTCGTCGGGGTGCTCGATGTGCAGTCGGGCGATCTGCTCCCCGCGCTGCGGCGGCTCGACCATGAGGAACGCGGCCCCGGTGACCGCCGACTCGAGCAGGCCGGCGTCGAACCAGGAGTCCAGGCCGTTGGCCTGCCAGATCCGCCACATGTCGTCGTCGGCGTCCAGGTCCTTGTCGCCGGCGTCACTGGCCTGGCCGACCCGGAACCCGACGACCTCCTGACGCTCGACCTGTGCGTCGACCACCAGGCCGAGGTAGTTCGAGCGGGTGAGCAGCAGGATCCGGCGGAACTCCTCACGGGCCTCGGCGGTGAGCCAGGGGACAGGGTGGTTGCCGAGGTAGTAGTTGCGCAGGATCTCGTTCGCCGTCCGTGCCGCACCGAGCTTGGTGTAGAGCCGACGCAGCCACCAGCGGGGCGAGAGTGACTCGAGGTCCGTCATCACGGCCACGCTCGTGGTCCCCTCTCACCGCACCCAGGTCTTGCCGATCGCCCACCGCACGGCGGACGGCTCGCCCCATGCTGCCTCAGCGTGCAGGTCAGCTGCGGCCTCGTGAGCAAGGACGGCGGTCATTGCCAGGTCGATCTTGCGGGCTGGGTCCGGCTTGACCAGCAGGTACTTGTCGCCGGGCTTGGCGGCCTTGCGGGCATTGAGCAGGTGATCGCGAACGATCCTGTTGCCGTCGTGGTGGATGCGCTTCTCGATCAGATCGATCCGGTAGCGGTACAGCGCCGGGAACATCCGGGTCAGCACGTAGGTGTCGAACTCGAAGACCACCTCGTCGCTGAACTCGAGCGCCCAGTCGCCGATCTCGCTGCGCCAGTCCCTGGGGTCGGCGTACAGGCGGCGCAACCGGTACGTCGAGGCGATGTCGGCCACCGCGGCCTTGACCTCCCCGCGCGGGATCGTGCCACCCCACTCGGCCGGGTCCCAGAACGTCGGCCGGCGATCGGGGCCGTAGGTCGGGACGAAGGAATAGCCGGACTGGGTCTCCAGGGTGATCGCGGTCCAGTCGCTGGACTCCGAGCCGTCGAAGCCGGCCGCGACCGGGGTACCGGGGGCGACCACCTCGGGCGCCGCGGCGTCGTCGATCACCGACTCCTTGAGCCAGGCACCCAGGCCGGCGACGATCCGGTTGCCGAAGAAGCGCTCGGCGTTGGCCGGGTCGGCCTGGATGAGCTCGAGCGCCTCCGGCTCGATCGAACCCTCGAGGTCGACCCACGGGCTGCCCCGGTAGACGTACTTGAGGATCCGCCGGCGCTCGACCTTGTTGGTGAAGGACAGCCCCGGCGGGGCCAGCGGGTGGAGCCGGAAGATGTCGTGGACCTTGAGCGAGGCCTGGTAGGTGCCCTGGGCGACCGACTGCTCGGAGGGGTCCCAAGCGTTCGTGGTCTCCATCAGCCGGCCCCCCATGCCGGCGACGCCACGGCGCTGGGTCTTCGCGACGACGTCCATCGCGTTCTGCGGCAACCAGATCCCGGTCTCGTCCTGCAGGACGAAGGTCACCCGCTGGCCCAGGCGCGAACGCTGCGAGCTCGTCACCACGTCGATCCGGCCGTTGTCCGGCAGTCGAGTGAACGACTCCCCGGTGACCGGGACGACCTCGCTCAGCGGGCCGAAGTCGACCATCGGGCGCAGCGCGCCGTAGACGTTGTCCACCTGCTCCTGGCTGTAGGCGGTCAGCTGGATCAGGGGGGTGGGGCGCGGGATCGCCATCGGCTCGCCCGGCTCGTACTCGTAGGCCCAGCCGCACGGGCAGCCGAAGTCGGAGCAGCGGTAGGTCTCCCCGCCGGTGGCCCAGCCGGTGAACATCGTCGGGCCGCAGCCCTCGAGCAGGACGATGGCCGCCGAGACGGGCCCCTTGCCGGCCTTCTGCGGCAGCACCACCTGCGAGCGCCGGTAGTGGAACGCCGCCGCCCCGATCGCCGGCCGGTCCTCGTCCGGCAGCGGGGCGTCGATCTTGATCCGGTAGTGGTTGGCGACCAGCCACAGCTGCCAGTCGGTCAGCAGGAACGGCTCGCCCCGCCTGAACCCGTCCGGGACGACGCAGTGCGCCTCGATCCAGTCCGCCGCCACCGACAGGGTCGGGAAGTCGACGACCCAGTCCTCACCCGGTGGCATCGGGGACGAAGTTCTCCGGGACCTCGGCCCACCACCGGGAGCCGACCAACAGCATGTCGCCGAGCAGGGGGGACTGCCCCTCGCTCATCGTGAACTCCGGGGTGCGGTCGGTGCGCAGCGTCCCGCCGGCCTCCCGACAGAGCTCCTCCGCACGCCACCTGGACATGTCGACGATCTCCGGCCCGATGGCGCCGCGGTCGCGGGCCATCCGGTCGGCCTGGCTCATCGGGATCTCCAGCAGCACGTCCAGCTGGTGCGGCTTCACGACTGCGGCCCCTTGCCGTCCTCGCCCCGCTTGCGCATCCGGTCACGCGTGGAGGGCAGCCGGGTCACGGTGCCGGACTTGTCCGCCGGGAGCTCAGGGGCGTCCAGGCCGTTCACCGGCTCGGTGATGTTCGGGTCGATGTCCATCTTCGCCTTGCGCATCGAGTCGATGTCCAGCCACAGTGCGACAGCCTGGCGGCGGACCTCGCCGGCGAGGGGACCGTTGGCAGCGTCGGCGGCGCGCAGGTAGTAGCGCACGTACATGGCCACCTGATCCATCAGGCCGTAGCGCAGCCACTCCCAGGCGACCGGCTTCTCCCTCCACAGCCTTGTCCACATCGAGAGCTCACCTGTGGACGGAATGTCGATCTCCATCGGCCACGGCGGGATGTCGTGGTCGGTGGTCAGGCCGTGTGGCGGCAAGCGCCGCCAGCTGTCGCGGTCACGAGAGCGGCGCAGGGCGGTGGGGTTCGGCGCAGGTCCAGTGGTTCCCATGTCCCGGATGGTACGGCGATGCGTACGTCGTGCCGGGGAGAATGCGATCGGCCCCTGTCCTCATCCGGATGCACACCCAGTTGAGCCGAGGACAGGGGCCGCTCATCACACACGTTCAGCGCTGGAGGCAACCCGCACCGATACATGACCAGCATGCGGGGCTTGACCACGTGCTGTCAAGCGTCCCTCGCTTTACAACGCATTGTCATGGCATGATGAGCGCGTCGTCAACGGAAGGAGGCACCGTGCGACTCACCGACGAACAACAGGCCGTCCACGACGAGATCGTGCGCTGGTTCGAGGATCCCGGAACCCCGCAGGTCCTGCGCCTGTTCGGTCCCGCCGGGACCGGCAAGACCACGCTGGTCGGCCACGTCCGGCAGTCCCTGGCCGAGGCCGACGTGCTGTTCGGGGCGTACTCGGGCAAAGCGGCACATGTCCTGCGCACCAGGGGATGCGAGGGCGCGGCCACCCTGCACTCGCTGTGCCAGATCCGCACCGGCAACCCGGCCAAGGTCGAGCGGGACATGCTGCTCGACGAGCTCGCGCACGACGACCTGGTCCGGAGCCGACTGGCCGACCCGACCTACGAGCGGACCCCGGTCGACCCGTTGCCGTTGCCCGCTGCCCAGCGCGGTCGCCTGCAGGCACGCATCGCCGAGCTCGAGCGGCCGGCGCGCAGGATGGCGTTCGCCCGCAGCGAGGAGTCCCCGATCGCCGAGGCCGACCTGCTGGTCTGCGACGAGGTCTCGATGGTCAACGAGAAGCTCGGCAAGGACCTGCTCAGCTACGACACCAAGATCCTCGTCGTCGGCGACCCGCACCAGCTGCCCCCGATCGAGGGCGGCGGGTTCTTCACCGCCTCGGCTGCCCGGTTCGAGACCCTGCACCTGAGCCAGGTGCTGCGCCAGGAGATGGACTCCGACGTGATCAGGTACGCGACCTGGGTGCGCGAGGTGCGCCCGGGCGACGTGCTGGCCCGGGCCGTCCACCTCGAGGCGTCCGCACCGATGCGGATCGGCGACGTCGAGGGGGCGCAGGTCCTCGTCGCGTTCAACGACACCCGGTGGCGCCTGATCGAGGCGATCCGCCAGGATCAGGGTCGCGAACCTGGAGTGCCCGAGGAGGGCGACCAGGTGATCTGCCTGACGAACAACCGTGACCTCGGAGTGTTCAACGGGCAGACCTTCACCGTCGAGGCTGCCTACACCGGGCGGAGCGGGCTGCTCGAACTCGACCTGATCGACGACCTCGGCGAGGAGTGGTCGGTCCAGGCCTTCCCCGAGGCGTTCGAATCCCTCGCCGGGGAGAAGGCGCTCAAGGCCCGCGGCGCCGGCTGGCGCGACGAGATCGCCCTGATGACCTTCGCCCAGGCGATGACCGTGCACAAGGCGCAGGGCAGCGGGTGGGACGACGTCGCCCTGGTCGTCGAACCGGCCCGCCAGGTGCGGGTCGGCTGGAACCTGCAGCCCTGGCTCTACACCGGGCTGACCCGGGCGGCGAAGACCGTCACCACCTGGCCACGATTCCTGGAGGGCTGATGTCCAGATACACGATCACCTGCTTGGTCTGCGGCGCGAAGTTGATCTCCGTCGATCCCGAGGAAATCGTCGCTTTCGACCGCCATCACACCGAGCGCCACGGCGATTCGACGACACGAATGAAGGAGGGATCGGAATGAACTACCCCAACTACGACCACATGCGCAACGACAACATCGCCACCTACCAGCACGTCATCGCCACCTGGGTACTGCACAACTTCGGCAACGACAACGAGTTCGCCACCGTCGGCGGCCTCGTCGAGGAGGTCGGCGAGGTGATGCGCGCCGCCGTGAAGCGCTCGCAGGGCATCCGCGGCACCCGCGAGGAGTGGGACGCCGAGCTACGCAAGGAGGCGGCCGACGTCTTCATCAAGCTGTGCGACGTCGCCCAGTTCTACAAGTTCGACCTGGCATCAGCGATCGAGGACCGCTGGTCCGAAGTCAGTCGACGCGACTGGCTGGCGAACCCACAAGGACACGGGATCGGATCATGAGCGCCATCGTCTTCCTGGACACCGAGACCACCGGGCTGGACCCGGACGACCACATCTGGGAGATCGCGGCCATCCGGCGCGAGGCGGACGGGAGCGAACACGAATTCCACTGGTTCCTGCACCACGACCTGCGCAAGGTCGAGCACCTGCCCGAGTGGTTCCGTGCCGACCACGACGCACGCTGGGACGCGGCGGCGGCGCAGGATCCGCTCACCGTCTGCGAGCACATGGCCGACGAGGTGTTCACCGACCGACCACACGTCGTCGGCGCCGTCCCCAACTTCGACACCGAGCGGCTGGCCCGGATCCTGCGCCGGTTCGACCTGCGCGAGGGCTGGCACTACCACCTGATCGACATCGAGACCTACGTCGCCGGGTACCTGCGTGGCAAGTACGGAGTCGCCCCGCAGCTGCCCTGGGACTCCAGCCTGCTCTCCCTCGCCGTCGGCGTCGAACCGCCCGAGGACCGGCACACCGCGATGGGCGACGTGCGGTGGATCATGCGGACCTGGGACGCGGTCCACCGATGAACTGGCGAGTGCTGATCTACGTCACCGTGGCTGTCGCAGCGACGCTGATCTGGGGCGTGATGTTCGTCCTGGACCCGTGGCCGGCGGTCTTCGCCTACCTCGGCACGGTGGCGATCCTCGGACCACTGATCGCCTGGGCCAAGCGTCGCCACAACGCCCCGCCGTACCGGCGACCCGGCCCCGCCCCGAGCACGGTGAACATCACCTACAACGTGCTCAACGTCCATGGGGCGAATCCTGCGGACCTGCCACGAAGCGTCGGTGGTGCGGTCTACCGTCAAGCACCCGGCGTCCCCCGCGAGCTCGACGCCGCCCACCATCAGGAGGATCTCCCATGAGCGACCCTGTCGGAACTTCGGCGCCGGACGACGGCATGCAGGACGTGGAGATCAAGCTCGGCCGCCGCGACGACACCACGGTCATCGTCGGCGGGATCGACGTCGCGAAGTACTGCTCCGGGATCACCCTGCGTGCCGACGTCGCCTCTCTGCCCGAGCTCTCCCTCGAGCTCTCCCCACGCCGGTTGCAGTTCGCCGGGCGCGCCGAGGTCATCGTCGAGGGGGAGGTCTGGGATCTGCTCGTGGCCGCCGGATGGACTCCGCCCGGGGGTCGCGAGTGACCCTGTTCCAGGACGTCGTCGCCAGCGGGTGGCCCGTCTTCCCGTTGCGCGCCCGCACCAAGATCCCGGCCATCGCCTCGGCGCACCCCAAGGGCGACCCACGCCGCGGAGTGTGCAAGGGCGAGTGCGGCAACGTCGGGCACGGGGTGTGGGACGCCACCACGAAGATCCAGGTGCTGCAGGGGTGGACGGCGGCCTACCCCGAGTGCAACTGGGCGCTGCACTGCGGCGCAGCCGGGCTGCTCGTCATCGACGTCGACATCAAGCGGCCCCACCCCGACAACGGTGAGTACAACTGGCGCGAACACTGTGCGCGCGAAGGCTACGTGCCGACCTTCACCGTGCGCACCCCGTCCGGCGGCTGGCACTTCTACTACCGGCTGCCGACGGATCTGGTGATCACCACCCGGGCGCTGCTCGGCCCCGGGATCGACATCCGCTCCACCGGCGGGTACGTCGTGCTGCCCGGATGCTTCGTGGACGACGACGACGTCCGCGGCAGCTACACCATCGTCGACAACCTGCCGATCGCCCCGCTGCCCGCCTGGATCGAACGGCTCTACCGCGACGACCAGGCCGCCCGGCAGGCGATGCACCGGGTGGCCGACCCCGCCAACGCGGCCTCGGCCGACAGCGTGCGCGAGCGCCTGCTGCAGCTGCGCGACGAGCTCTCCGCGCTGCCCGAGGGCGAGGGCGCCAACGGGGCCAGCCGGATCGCGTTCCTGGCCGGGCAGTACTGCGGCGCCGGACAGGCCGACCCCGACGACACCATCGTCCTGCTGATCTCGGCGATCGAGGACTGGTCGTGGAGGCGGGCCGGGGACCGGATCGCCCTGGAGCGCCAGATCGCCAAGGGCGTGCACGACGGGATGCGCCAGCCGCGGACCTGGGAGGCCGCCCCGGACCGGTTCGTCTGGTTCCCCGGCCAGGACATCCTCGACCCCAAGCCCATCCCGCCCGACTACGCCCCGCCAGGGGGCGGTGGGGTGGGGCCGCACATCACGGCGGTGGCCTCCGGCAAGCCGTGGCTCGACGTCACCAACTCCGGAGACGCCCTGGACGGGCTGAAGATCGAGATGGGCGTCGG
>Ga0062382_10000029_pt1 | contig 30747 bp, 21 predicted proteins | sample DOMMetBare2Fresh_FD_59507 | JGI IMG/M metagenome (GOLD analysis project Ga0062382, IMG submission 59507) | Wetland sediment microbial communities from St. Louis River estuary, USA, under dissolved organic matter induced mercury methylation -... | ecosystem: Environmental > Aquatic > Freshwater... | reverse complement strand
CGGCGCGCTGGCGCCTGAAACGGCCCGCGGCTGCGCAGGCGGTGACCCGCGCGGCCTCCCTCGTCGGCAAACCCGCCAGTGATGGGCCGGCCGGTCTTGGGCCACAACCCGACGAGTGCGGCGCTCAGAAACCGGCGGCGCGCCGGCCTTAATGGCTGATCTCGCTCCATTCGTGATCGTAATAGCGGACAAGCGCCTGGTCGTTCAGACGGTTCGGCTCCGCTGCCACCGGGCCCATGTCGGCGGGAAAGAGGAACAGATCCGGCAATTGCCGCGCAGTGAGAAACCTGAGTCCCGGCGGGAGGCTCGTGGGCGGCTGGTACGGACCGGCGGCCGCCAGCGCGAATCCCCACTCACCAAACGACGGCACGTAGGCGTGATAAGGATGAACCGTGAAGCCCGCCTGCTTCAGGGTCTCGACGATGCACCAGTACGATTGCCGCGCGAACAGCGGCGAGGTGCTCTGAACGGCCGCCAGGCCGCGCGGCGTCAGATGGCGCGCCAGCAGCCGGTAGAACGCCGTGGTGTACAGCTTTCCGAGGGAGTAGTTGGTCGGATCCGGGAAATCCACCACCGCGAAATCGAATAGCTCGGATTCGCTTTCGAGCCAAACGAAGGCGTCGGCGTTGATCACCTGGACGCGCGGGGCGCGAAGCGATCCGCCGTTCAGCTTGGTGAGCGCGGGGTGGGTCGAAAACAAACGCGTCATCTCGGGGTCCAGGTCGACCAGTGTGACGCTCGCGACTTGCGGATACTTCAGAATCTCGCGCACCGCCAGGCCGTCGCCGCCGCCCAGCACCAGCACGCGCCGCGCGCCGGGAAGCGCCGCCAGTCCGGGGTGAACCAGCGTTTCGTGGTAGCGGTACTCGTCCCGCGAGGAGAACTGCAAATGCGAGCTGAGGAACAGGCGCAGATCGTCCTTCCACTTGGTGAGCACGATACGCTGGTAGTGCGTGTCGCGCGCGAAGATCACTTCGTCGGCGTAGATGTTGTTCTCGGCGGCGGCGGTGATGTGATTGGCGAAGACCATCCCCACGCCGAGCGCCGCGAGCGCCGCCGCGCTCGCGGCTCGCAAGCGTCCCGGACTACCCAACTGATCGGCGAACAGGTACGTGGACCACAGCGCCACCGCCGCGTTGATCATGCCGAACAGCAGCGCCGAGCGCACCAGGCCGAGCTTCGGCACCAGGATGATCGGGAAGAGCAGGGAAGCGCCCAGCGCGCCCAGATAGTCGAAGGTGAGCACGTGCGCCACTAGGTCGCGAAACTGGAACCGGTCCTTGAGAATCCGCATGAGCAGCGGAATCTCGAGACCCACCAGAATCCCGATCAGAGTCACGATCGCGTACAGTTCGAACCGGAAACCGTGGCCGTAAGCGAATCCGAGGAACAGCAGGGCGGAGGAGTACCCGCCAACGACGCCGACCATGATCTCGATCGAGATGAACCGCGCCACCAGCCCGCGCGTGAGGAACCGCGAGAGGCCGCTGCCGATCCCCATCGCAAACAGATAGCTGCCAATGACGGTGGAGAACTGGAGCACGGAGTCGCCGAGCAGGTAGCTGGCGAGCGTCCCGGCGATGAGCTCGTAAATGAGCCCGCACGCGGCGATCAGGAAGACCGAAAGGAAAAGTACAACCGGCAAGTGGCTAGTGTAACGCGGTCGCCGGCTTGGCTGCCGGTTGCGGCTTTGCGCGACGCGGCGCCAGCATCGGTAAAACGGCGATGAAGAAAAGGACGGGCGGCGCACCAGCGGCGAGCGTGCTGAGAGCGCTATCCGGCATCACGAGCGACAGAGCAACGCCCATCGTCAGGAGCAGGAGCGTGCCGCGCACCATGGGGATGAGGTTTGAACGCGGTGACGCGGGGCTTGGGAGTGCGGGCAGCCCAGGCATCGGCCAGTCGACGGCGGCTGGCTCAGCGCCGCCCTCGATCTGCTCTCCTTTCCACCACGCTATCCACTGTTGCCGCAGCTTTGCCGCCTGGCGCCTCGTCCCCAGCTTGACCGCATGACGAACCACGAAGCTCCCGCCGCTCCATCGCACCCGGACGCCGTATCGGCGAACCCAAGGCAGCGGAGCTCTCACCACCTCGAACGCCGTGATCGAGGTTCGGGGCAAAGCGAAACGGGCGCGCTCACCAAGATACACGAGCCGGTCCCCGCTGAAAACGATTTTTCCAAGGTCCCAGGAAAAGAACCCTTCGACCGGCTCCGCCTCTTCCCCGGGCCACAAGCCGAAGAACTCCCCTCCGCTGGTTTGGGGCAGCAGCGGGCCGATGTCGCAGACCATTTTTTGCAGGAAACGATTGTGGAACCATCCCACGGTTCGAAACGAGAGCCAGAGCGCGAGGGGTAGAGCGAGCAAGAACAACCCTGTCCGCCATGACGAGATGGCGGCAGGGAGCAGCATCGTTACAGCGTAGGAAAGTCCGAGGGGAAAAACGGCCAGAGCGCCGCGAAATATCCAGCCGCTCCGGTAGCCATGCACAGCCATGGCGGTTTTCGAGAACACTGGTTCGCCCTGTGCGGTTGACGCCCTGACCGTGTATCGCTCAGTGGCGCCGTACGGACCTCCGCCGAGGGCGTTGGGGTCGCTGAGGATGGTGAGCGCCCATTGCTCCAGAATCCGAAATCTCCACGCCAGCATCAGCACTCGCCTGCGCGGCGATGGATGGGTCAGAAGCAGTCCTTGGATTCGTCCCCATCCAACGGGCGCCTGGCGCAAATGCGTGAGCCGAGCCAGCGCCGCGATCATGCCCTGCGGATCGCCAGTCATCTGGGCGGAACGGAAATCAGCTCCGAACTCGTTTGACCGGCGCAGCAGCGCCTCGAGGAAGACTAAAGCGAGCGCCAGCGCCGGAAACCAGGGCTCCAAACTGAAGTGAGCCGGCGTCTCGCCCGACACGATATTAAGAGCGGCGCCGAAGGAGAAATAGACGACTGCAAAAGCCCAGGGAATCTTCGCGACGCAGACGGTCTGCCAGCCTTGTAGGTGGCCGAGTTCGTGCCCGACGACAGCGTCGACCTCGCGCTTGGTCAGACTCTTGAGCAGGCTGCTGCTGACAATGACCAGGCGGCTCTGTCGCAGAGCAGCGGCGTTGGCCTCGTGCGGACCCCCATCCCGGACCACCCACAGGCGCTCCAGTTTCACTCCCGCCCGGTCCGCGATTTGCACCACTCGGTCGCGGAACTCTCCGCTCTCCAATACCGTGAGCGCCGCTCTGCTACGCCGGGCGCGCATGCTCAGCGCGATGGCGCCCACAGCGACCGCGGTCGCAAAGCCTGCAAATGGAGCGCGCCAGTCCCGGCTGGTCAGCGCCGTACCCACGACCAGCGATCCGGACAGCGCCGCAATCATGATTTCCGTGAAAAGGTTTCGAGTCAGAAATCGGAGCACGCCGCCATTGGCTTCCCGCGGGGCGATCCCGTCTTTGAGAGCGGCAAGAGCGATCGTCGTGGCCAGCAATGGCGGCGCGGCGAACAACACCATACCCGCGAGTAGCGTCGGGTACAAGCCGTGGGTAGGCAGGCGGTCGAGCAAGGTCACCGCTCGGCTCGGCGTCAGTGCCACAATCCAGAAGAGCCAAGATCCCAAGTGGATCCAGCTCATCCACGCCAAGACGGGAGAAGCGGGCTTCCGCCTGGCGCGATAGCGCAATCCAATTGCGATGAGCGCCGGCGCAGATAACGCCAATACGAGCGGTACGAGCAAGTTCAACGGAGCCGGCCGGTAACCCAACTGAATGAACAGCGGGGGAGGCAGCGCATCGATCGGCGAATGCGATGCGCTCGGCGCATAGGAGTAGTTGTACCTCAGCTGACCAAAGAATTCGTCCTGCCTCCACGCTCCCAACGGTGCGGGTAGAGGTCCAGGCCAGCGGCTCATTTCCACGGCCAAGTCGACTCTGCGCGCGCCTCCTTTGCGCAAAGCCACCACGAGCGGCGCCAGGTGCAGCCATGCGTTCACCCGGTGACGATCGCTTGGGAGCAGCCGCTTACAGACGCACTGGGCGTAGCCGATGCGGTCGTGCTCGGTTTTGGATTCGCAGCCAAACGCCTGACGCACAATCCCCGAGAGATCGAGAGGCTGACGAAAGCGGCTGGCATTTGCCAGCAACACGACGTTGCCCGTCGGCTTCGGCATCACGCGGACGAAAGCCGCGGGCGGAAAATCCGCCTCCACCGAGTCTTCGGGCGACTGGGCCTGAGCGGCACTGAATTGGGCAGCCAAGAACAGGCAGCCGACAACGGCGCTCGGAAGTAGAAGCCTCATGATCGGGCTTCGGATATCCTATCGTTTGCCCGAAGGCCGCGCGGAGCGGCTCAGCAGCCGCTAATACGGAAACTTGCGGCCTTATGTACGATCTCACCCGGTTGGCGATGCGATGACAGGAACAGCGTTGGTTCCATCACGCCGTAGTGGTTGCTGAGGTTCATGTAGAGATCGAGATCGCCGTCTCCGTCCAGGTCTCCCGCCCAGAGAACCTCGCAATATTGATCGAAGAACCCTTCGGGCCATTCGTACAGGATTTGCGTTACGCCGACGGCGGTGAGTGTGAGGCGCGATCGGCGCGGCGGATCGTTGTCCGCGCGCCTGCGGTCGTGCATCCGAAGTGTATACGTTCCCTTCGATGTGGAAAGCGTGAGAACGTCGCGGCCGGGAAGCGCGAAGCTCTCGACGGTGGACGAAACGGTCTGCACTCGCTGCGACCCCAGCTCGTCGAGACCGCGAACGAGAAAAAGCGGCGCCGCGCCTTTCACCAGGACTTCTTTCGCGGTCCTCCGACCGGGGCCGTCCACGCATTCGTCCACGGCTGGGCGAATGCGTACTTCGCGAAACTCCCACGCGAAGCTCTGGGCAGTCTCCACGAACGCCAGCCAGCGTCCGCCCTCGGAGATCTTGAACTCTTCGCCGTGAAACACGCCGGCCTCGATGAGCGCGATTTCCGGTTTCGAAGCGCTCTGGGACGCCAGTGCGGCCACAAGCATCAGCGTAAGCATCGCTCAGTTCCTGACCGGCGCCGGACGGCCGGCGATGGCGTTGCGGAATGCGATGATAGCGATTCCCGCGCAGACCGCCACCGTGAACAGCGAATAAGGGCTGTACCAAGCGGAGAAGTCCAGCGTCATGGGCGTCATGATCAGCGCGTTCGCCACAACCAGCATCGACACCATGCCCAGCAAGCCATAGCGCAACAGCGCGATGAGGAACGTTGCGATCCCAAGACCTGTGAACACGATGGTCGCCCACATCGGGCCCGCGCCGCTGACGGCGTCCGCGACGCCGATCAGGCCCATCATGACCGTGAAAACCCCGACAGCCGCCCATTGCCGCCGGAGCGCGGTCCGCAAAGCGAACATGAACAGGAAGAGCATCAGCGCCACAGTCACCGAATTAGGAATGCGGACAATCATCTCCGCGCCGAGATGCCGCGCGCTGAACAGCGTGACCAGGTCCTGCGTCTCCATCGCGCGCAGGTCGCCGCCGGCCCGTTCGGCGGTAAGCGCCTGGGCGTAATAGAGAACCGCGCGAATGATTCCGAGGGTCATGCCGAACAGCACGTCTCGCGAGACCAGCGGATCGCGCCAGCCGCCGGTGAGCGCGCGGCTCCAACTGATCAGCGTTTGAGGCCAGAGACGGCGGGTGTACGGTTCCAATGCGAGATACAGGACCCAGGTCAACGCAGCCATGAACAAGGCCCGGCTTGCCGCGATCATCGCCAGGAAGATCTCGACAAGGTCTGGGACGTGACTGGCGCCGAGCGCCCAGGCCGCTATCATGACGACGAAAACGAAACCTGCCAAGCGCGACGCGCCGTGCGCATCTCCCCGTCCCAACAGCATGTTGCGCCGCGCCATAACGCAGGAGCCCAAGATGCCGAGTACGATCGCGCCGAGGACAATGAAGGCGATGGTGCGGCGGCGGGAGGAGGGACGGCCGGATCCCGCCGCCGTGGATTCAGACCACGGCCCGACCGCTCGCACATAGGTGACGCGTCCGCGAAATCCGGCCGCTTCCAAGCGGACACGCTCGGTCGAACCGGGGTACGTTCCGGTCCAGGCTGCGCGCGTGTCGGCGGGTCCGGCCGGCAACCATTCCGGTTCAGCGGAGGTCAGATGCGCCTGGTCAAGTCCCGTTGCGTCGAGCAGCGGCTTCCAGTCGACCGGCGCTGGCTTTTTGGCCGGAGTCTCGCGGTCGGGAGCAACCACGTTCAGGCCGGTCAGACGGCCCTGCGTGTCGAGGGAAATTCCGATCATGCCCGGAACAGCCGTCGGAGGGTCGTCGCTGTCGACCACTCCCGGGTAGGCGAGGTCCGAGGAGAAGAAATCGCTTGTCACCAGCATGCGCGGGCTGGTCCGGTACCAAAACGTGACTGGCGCGAAATTGCCATTCGCCAGAGCCGCCCAGCGGTTCGGGGACTTGCTGGAGCGGTCGACGTAGCGCAGGTAGCTTCGGTGGTAGCGCAAGCCAAATGCGGTGTCCACGGGCCGCTCGGTGTACCCCAGGCTGCGCAGGATTTCGCGGCCTCGCGAGGCGAGGGCCTCGGGCGGGTTCTCAAACGGAATGCGGGAGACGATCGAGAGACGGCCCGAAGCGAGCGCACAGATCACCACCCCGATGAGCGCTAGTGAAAGTGCGATCACGGCTTGGTAGAGCCGCACGCCTTGCTTCTCGCCCGCCGCCGCGACGAGTTCGGGAGACGGTGTTTCTCCCGCGGCCAGCGCCGCCGCCAGCGGGTCTCCCCCGGGAAGCGCGGCCGCCACGGCGATCGCGGAGGCGGGACGGCGGGCGGGATCGGGATCGAGGCAGCGCAGAATCACCATCTCGACGGCGGGGTCGAGATCCTTCACCATGGTGGCGGGGCTGACCGGAGTAGCCTGGCTCTGCATTCGCGAAAGCTCGGCGACGGTGGCCGCCTCGAACGCCCGCTTCCCGGTGAACATTTCGTAGAGGACCACGCCCAGGCTGTAGATGTCGCTGCGCGCGGTGACCTCCTCGCCGCGCATCTGCTCGGGCGCCATGTAGCCCGGCGTGCCGCTGCGGATCTCGGCGCCTTGAAACTGGCCGGACCAGCCCGCCAGACCGAAGTCCATGATCCGCACTTGGCCCTGGCCGTCGATCATGATGTTGGCCGGCTTCAGGTCGCGATGGAGCACTCCCTTGTCGTGGGCGGCGGCCAAGCCGGCGCAAATGCGGCGGGCGAACTCCAGCGCTTTGTCCCCGGGCAGGCGGCCGATGCGGCGGAGCAGGGAGGACAGATCCTCGCCGTCCACGTACTCCATCGAGATGTAGTGCAGACCCTCGTGCACGCCAATGTCGTAAACGCGGCAGACGTTGGCGTGCGAAATCTGGCGCGCGATGCGCACTTCGTTGAGAAACCGCTCGAGCACGGCAGTCGCCGCGCCCGCCGCTTGCGGAAGGAACTTCAACGCCACCGGCTGGCGCAACACCAGATCGGTGGCGCGGTAGACCTCGCCCATGCCTCCGCGGCCAAGCTGGCTCGCGATCCGATAGCGGCCCGCGATGAGCGTGCCGGGCGGAAAGCGCTCATCGTCGCTCGCCGGAACGGAGGCGGGCGTCGTTGGGGCGGGCATGTACTCGGTGGGCGTCAGCTCAGCCGTTCCGGGCTGCGAAAGCGTAGCGCCGCAGGAGAAACAGAATTTTCCGGTCGAGGGAACCTGTGTGGAGCAGGCGCGGCAGGTGAGGAAGGGCGCGTCCGGCATGGGGACAGTGTAGCACCCGCCGGACGCGCCTAAGACGTGCAATCAGTGTTTCAGAACCTCTTCGAAGAAACCCAGCGCCCGCGGGTCTTTGGACTGACCCAGCCAGAACATCGCCTGCTTGCGCACTGCGGGGTTGCGGTTGGTGCGCGCCGCCTGGATCAGCAGCGGAACTCCCTCGCCGTTCTTGAGTTGGCTCAGCGCGAATACCGCGCGCTTCTTGACCGCCGTGTCGGGATCGTTCTCGAGCGCATCGGTGATCGCTCCGGCGGCTTTCTTTCCGGCCTTCTGGCCGAGCCAGAAAATCGCCTGGCTGCGCACTTCCACGTCCTGATCGTTCCGCGCGGCCGCGATCAGCGCGTCCAGCGCCGCCGGCCCTTTGCTGATCGAAATGGCGAAGACCACCTTCTTCCGCACGTGCTGGCTGGGGTCGTCGCGCAGCATGCGCTTGAGCGTTTCCAGCCCGCGATCGCCGCGGGCGGCGCCGAGCCAGAACGCAGCCTTCTCGCGCATACGTTCAGGCCGCGAGGGCGCCGTGAATTGGTCGAGCGCGCTGCCGGCTGCCGGGTCCGCATGCAGGGCGATGGCCAGCACGGCGGAATCGGTTAGCCGTTCGGTTTCTGCCTGCGCCGATAACCACCGCACGCTCTCTGCAGGAGCGACGCCGGTGAGCCACGTGAACGGCAGGCCGCCCGCGTCGAGATCGCAATCCGCGGATGCGACGCGGATCCGGCTGGCGGTCCCGCCTTCGATCCGAACCAGTACGGCCGTCTCGCGCGACTCGCCCTCGGGCTGATGCGAGGCGTAGTGGTCGCCCTCGAGCAGGATCGGGCAGTCGCCATGACGGCTGCCCGTGGAGGGAACCGAGTAGCCGATCCATGCGGGTCCGGAGATGGAGCGCACCTCGCGGTCGAGACCGCCCGAGGCGGCTCGGGTTTCCAGTTTGGCGTTCGTGACGCGCGGCTGCTGGGCGCAGGCGGCGAACGCGAGCAGAACGAGCGAAGACGTCAGGCGTTTCATTTGTTCAGAATCTCCGTCATGAATTCGGTCGCTTCCTTGGAGTGCATCAGCGAGAGCACACGCACGATGTCCTGTTTGAGTTCGGGATCGTTTTCCTTCCTGCCGAGGTCCACCAGAGCGGTTGCGTTGTGTTGCAGGAACAGCGCTTTGATCACCGCTTTCCGCACGGATTTGTCCGAGTCGTTCGAGTAGATGGCGGCCAGATCGGGGGAAGCGCCCGGTCCCATGAGGCCAAGCTTGTGGATGGCGTCGGCCCGGATCGCAGGATCCTTTTCGGTTCGTGCGAGCTGGCCGACTTGTTCCGTCGCGTGGGCGACAAACAGCGCTCCGAGGATGGCCTTCTTTGCTTCGGTGGTGGGCGAAGAGGAATAGAGCTGGCCCAGTTCGGCGACGCAGTGAGACACGCCCAGCAGGCGGATCGCCTCGAGGCGCAGCCCGGCGTCTACCTCTTGCTTTCCAGCGGAGAGCAGACGCTCGCAGTCGTGGCCCAGCATGTACGCCTTGAGTACGGACCGTTTGACTTCCGGGTCCGTCGACGACGCGTAGATCTCACCCAGCGTCTGGCGGCTGTCCTTGCCGCCAAACAGTCCCAGGTTCCGGACCGCCTTGGGCTGCAGATCGGGGTTCCCTTGGCCCTTGGCGATCTCCGCGAGGATTTGCCTGGCCTGCGGCGAGCCGCTTTGCGCCAGCACAAACAACGCCCGGTCCTTCAACTGGGGACTGGCAGCGCCCTGCAGGACTTTCCGCAGCAGCGGGATGGCGCGCTCGGGGTCGCTGTGTATGAGGCTGTTGATGGCCAGCAGCTTGAGTTCCTCGTTGCTTTGCGACTCGGGCGAAACAGACTGGCCGCCAGCCTGTTGGATCTCCACTGCAAGCGCTTTCGCGTCGTTGAGCCACCGGGAAGCGGATTGGATCTCCCCCAGGGTGGAGAGAGCCTCCGGCCGGCGTCCGAGTCTGTTCAGCGCGTAGGCCTTCCAGTAGAGGGCGGCGTCAATGCGCTCGCTGTCCTTTGGGATCGCCGAGAAAATCTCGACGGCCTTGTCCCATTGGTTGCGCTCGAGCGCGGCTTGTCCACGCTCATACGCCCGCTCGCCCGCATCGCGAGTACGCGCCTTGCGTTCCGCCGTGACGGTCTCGGCCTGGAACGCGAAGACGGACTGCGTGTCCATCGATTGGGCCGCGAGAAACGCCGCGCACAGTGGGGCGATCCACAGTATCTTGTGCATGACTAGAGACTCCTTCCGATCGCTTTTTCCCGTACCCGGGAGTCAATCACACGGATCTTGAAGAGAATGCCTTGCGCCTCCAGGCGCTGGCGCAGTCCCTCGAATTCGGCCGAGGAGAGCGGTGCCGGGCTGTGGGCGATATCGAGCAGCGCGCGCTCCAGTTCGTCGAGCACGGCCGCCACGCCCGCGTCGCCACTCCGCGCGGCCGCCTGGCGATACAGGCGGTTGGAGGCGACCAGGTCCTCCGCGCGCCGCTGCTCGTCCGACATGTCTACCTCGCCCGGCCTGCTGTTCAGAACTTCAAGCAGCACCATCTGCGAACGCTCCAGATGATCGCCGACGGCCACCAGAAGGATGCGCTCGCGCACCTGCGGGGACGACGTCTGCGCCGCGATCTCAGGCTGCTGCCGAGGCCAGAACCGGCCCGCTAAGAACGCTCCCATCAACAGGGAGGCCATGGCTGCGGCCGCCGCCCACCGCTGCGGCCTGGACCACACGCTCCAGAACCAGGCGCGCGGGGCGGGTTCGGCCAGCGAGGGCTGCAACCGCGCCCAGACCTCCGCGCCGTACTGCGCGTCGCGCTCTGGCGCTGGCAACGCTTCCGTGATCTGCGCCAGGCGCTGCTCGAGTGCGGCGAAGGCGGCGTGGCAGGCGTCGCATTCCGCCAGATGCTGCCCGGCGGCTTCGCGTTCCCGCAACTCGCCGTAGTAGAACCAGATCAGTTGCTCCTCGCTCAGGTGATTCATGGCATTCGACTCGCGACCGGCTCGAGCGCGAGCCGGAGCTTCTGCACGGCCCGAAACACGCTCTGGCGCGTTGAGCCGTTGGTCGAGCCCAGCGCGCGCGAAATCTCCTCGATGGGTACGCCTTCGAAGTGGCGCATCGTGAACGCCGTGCGCTCGGCGGCGCTCAAGCCTTTCAGCGCGGTTTGCAGGCGCTCGCGGACTTGGGCGCTCTGAGCGAACCGCTCCGGCGACGGGTCCGGCGCGGGCCTCTCCATCAACGGGAGGACGCCATCGTCATCGGTCAGTTCGCCGCGCCGCCGCCGGGCGCGCAGCAGATCCAACGAATAGTTCGAAGCGATGGCCAGCAACCAGGTGCTGAACTTCGCCCGCCCGTCAAACCGTGCCATCTGCCGGTAGGCGCGCAGGAACGTCTCTTGCACCGTGTCCTCCGCGTCCTGTTCGTTTCCTGTCATACGATAAGCCAGGCGGAAGACGGCGCGGCTGTGGCGCTCCACGAGCGTGCGAAAGGCGTCACTCGATCCGGCGCGGGCCTGCTCGATGGCAGCCAGGTCGCTATCTTCCATCCAGCCATTAGACTGCAACAGGCGAGGCTGCGTTAGGAAGGTTTTTGGCTGCGGTGCGGCTCCACACCGCACAGAGGGGGAAAAGTACTGCCTCTGAGCGTTTTTCTGGCGTTTCCCAGTACACGGACGGCCGTTTCAGGTACGGTATGGTACGCCAAAAGGCTTGCTTTCCTGGCGCGGTACCACTAATTTAGTACCGGATGGTGCGGATGCTGCAAAGGCAGTTCGGGCATCCGGGAAACACCAGTCACAGCCAGCCGATTCCAGTGGCAGGCGTCGTGGAGGACGCATCGCTTGCAGTCATTTAGCGCATCCTGGCGGGCATTGCGAGGAGCCGTCAGGTGCATGGCTGCGTTGGATAATAGACTGAGGAGCCAAGATGGGGGATCTGCCACTGGAAATCGGCGCGCTGGAGATGAAACGGAAGCTTCAACTGGGGGAAGATATTCGGCTAATAGACGTGCGGGAACCACACGAGCACGCAATCTGCCGGATCGATGGCGCGGAATTGATTCCGATGCGATCGATTACTCACGAACTGGCGTCGCTTCAGGCGAAAGCCGCCGAGGCGACGCTGGTGTTTTACTGCCACCACGGCCAGCGAAGCCTGCAGGTGGCGTCCTGGCTCCGGCAACGCGGCGTCGCCGCCTGCCAGAGTCTGCAAGGTGGAATCGACCGGTGGGCGGCATCGGTCGACCCCGGCGTGCGGCGTTACTAGGTCCGCGATTCGAGCAGGGAATGGACAGCCGGCCGGCTGTTTTCGGAGGACCGCATGAGATTGCTGAGCGGCGTGGTATTGGTGTGCGTCAGCGGGATCCCGCTGGCAGGGGCGCAACCTGCGCCCGAACAGGTTGGCGCGGCAGCCCGGACGGCTGACAAGGCGGTTTCACGCTACCGTGAGGGCCGGTACGCCGAAGCCGAGACCTTGCTGCGAGAGGCGCTTGCAGTTTACGAGCAGGCGCGGCCGTCCGGGCGGGCCGCCGATCTGGCCTCCACCCTCAGCAACCTGGGCCTGGTGACGGCCGCGCAAGGCCGGTACGCCGAGGCCGAACAGTATCATCTGCGGGCGATCAAGGCGGGCGGGGCGGCTGCGGCGCTGGGCAATCTCGCCGGTCTCTACATCGTGCAAGCGCGCTATGGCGAGGCGGAGGAGGCCTGCCAGCGCGCACTCGAGGCGCTCGACGCGGCCGGAAAGAAGGAAACCGCCGACGCGGCCTCCATTCGCAACAATCTTGGGACGCTCTATCACGCCATGGGGAAACACCTGGCGGCTGAGCGCGAGTTGCGCGACGCACTCGCCCTTCAGGAGAAGCTCGCCGGACCGGATAGCGCGAGTGCGGCCAGCGTCTTGAGCAATCTCGCCGCGCTCTACAGTTCTGAGCGTCTTTATCCGCAAGCGGAGAGCGCCGGGCGGCGCGCGCTAGCGATCCAGCAGAAAGCGCTGGGGCGTGAGCATCCGCAGGTCGCCGCCAGCCTCACCAACCTCGGCTCGATTCTCCGCGGCCTCGGGCGGTACGACGATGCTGCCGCGATGTACGATCGTGCGCTGCGGATCCGCGACGAGGTCTTTGGCCCGGGTCATGTGAGCGCCGCCACGACGCTCAACAACCTCGGGGATCTCTGCGAGCGGCGGGGACAACGCGCCGACGCTGCGGATCTCTACCTGCGCGCGCAAGCCATTTGGGAGCGCGCTCTGGGGTCCGATCATCCCAACGTCGCCGAAGCGCTGCACAACCGGGCGGTGAACCGGATGCGGGCGGGCGATGCAAAGCAGGCCGGAGAACTGTTCGAACGCGCGCTCGCGATTTGGGAAAAGAGCGGCTTGACGGAGTCGCGCCGGGCCGCGGCCTCTCTGGCGAACTACGCCGCGTTGCTGCGGCAGACCGGGCGGCAGAACGAAGCGGCGGCCATGGAGGCGCGCGTCCAACGGATTCTCGAGAGCAATCCCGGAACCGCCGGGCTGACGGTCAGTGTTTCGGAACTCCGTTAACCGGCGAATCCGCCGCGGCGGCTCCCGGGACGAGCAGTTCGAGGGTTGCCCAGAGTTCGGCGGTCTTGATGGGCTTTGAAATGTATCCGTCCATCCCGGCGGCCAGGCATTTCTCCCGATCCCCTTTCATCGCATACGCGGTGAGCGCGATGATGGGCGTGCGTTGCGCCCCGGCCTTCCGTTCGCCCGTTCGTATGACCGCCGTCGCCTGAAGTCCGTCCATTTCCGGCATCTGGACATCCATCAGAATGACGTCGAACGCCTGGCGCAGGGAGGCATCGACCGCCTCCTGGCCGTTGTTGGCCAGGACAACGGAATGGCCGCGCCTTTCCAGCAGGCGTACAACGAGCCGCTGGTTCACCGGGTTGTCCTCAGCGACCAGAACAGACAGCGTTCTGCCCTCCGGAGCCGGGCGGGGCGCTGCGGCGCCACCCTCGGCGACTCCCGAGGCCAGAGCGCACAGCGAGTCCTGGGCGCCGGCCTTCAGCTTCGCGGTGAAGTGGAATGTTGCGCCCTTGCCAGTTTCGCTCTCCAGCCAGATGCGGCCGCCCATCTTTTCCACCAGCCGCGACGAGATTGTCAGCCCCAGCCCCGTGCCGCCGAACTGCCGGGTCGTGGAGCCGTCCGCCTGCGTGAACGCCTCGAAGATCGCCTGCTGCTTCTCTTTGGGGATGCCGATCCCGGTGTCGCGCACCGAGACGTGGAGTGTGACGTCCTGTTCGGTTCGCCCTTCCAGCGCCACCCGCAACTCGACCTCGCCTTCGCGCGTGAACTTCAGTGCATTTCCGGCAAGATTGACAACCACCTGGCGAAGCCGGACCGGGTCTCCTATGACACACCGGGGCAAGTCCGGGGCGATGTCGCAGATGAACTGCAGCTTCTTCTGCGCTGCGCTCACGGCCAGCGGCCGGGCCGTCTCCGTAAAACAGTCGTGAAGCCGGAACGGGATCTCATCGATTTCGAGCTTGCCAGCTTCGACTTTGGAGAAATCCAGGATGTCGTTGATCACCGAGAGCAGTGAATCGGCCGAGGACTTGACCATCAACAGGTATTCTCGCTGCTCGGGCGTTGCGCCGCCTTCCAGCACGAGATCGGTCATGCCCAGGATGCCGTTCATCGGGGTGCGGATTTCGTGACTCATGTTCGCCAGGAACTCGCTCTTGGCGCGGTTCGCATTCTCGGCGGCTTCTTTGGCCCGGCGCAGGTCTTTCGTCTGCCGATGCACGCGGCGGCGCAGAACTACAATCCAGGCGAACGCGAGCAGGGCCGCTCCCGCCAGCACCGCCATGGCCCGGAAGGTCCGCTCCGAAGTCCACCACGGTGCAGCGCGCACCACGACGACATCCGCCGGAGACCGGAGCAATATCGAAAACGTGCGCGAGACCTTCTGCCCCAGGGCGGGTGCATCCATGGAGACCACGCCGGCCACGCGCAACAGGCTGCCGTTCTCCAGCGGCGGGAGCCAGCCCTCCACGAGCCGCGCCGTGAAGGTTGTTGTGCCGGCCTGGAGCATCAGCCGCAGGTCCTCCCTGCCGATGATGCGCTCTACCAGGGTGGCTTCGGTTTCGACCAGCTCGGAATCCCAGTTCCCGTCCGCGAGGTCGTCCACTGTCACCCTGGACGGCCGCGGCGCGCTGGAGCGCCCCACCATTTGGACATCCGCGTCCTGCAGCACGGGGCTGAAGGGGCCGTTCTCCGCGAATCCGGTCGCTTCGACCAGGTCGCCGGCGGCGAGGTGCACCTCGGAGTGATTTTGGATCACGACGCCGCCGGTCGCGTCGCCGATGTAGGTCGGCCCGGTGGGCCGGGTCAGGGTCACAACGCCGCGAATTCGCGACGGCTCAATGTTCACCGAGTCCGGCGAGTACTGCAGGAGCTGCTCGATGCTGTGCACCATCCGTGGACCCGGCGCATTGCCTTCCACGTGGATGAAGGTCCGGTCGGGAACGCGGATCAGCATGCCCACGAGCTGCCGCCTGTGATTGAACCGCGGGGCGACGCAACCCTGCGCGCGAATGCGCTTGTAGAGAAGGGAGCGCGGCAATTCCTTCGTCCCCCCTACCGACAGCATGAACCTGCGATTGTCCGCCCGGACGCCCAGCAGCGCGCTCCCGTTCGCGCTGCCGATGGACTGCACGACGCACTCGACCTCTACCCAATCGCTGTCAGCCCCGCCCGCGAAGAGGCGCTCCACGCTGATTGGCCGGGCTCTTGGCGCCTCCCGCTGCCCGATCACCCGGATGCGTGGGGATGTGATGACTGGTGCGTACTCCCCCGGACCGCTGAACCCATCGATTTCAAGGAGCTGCCCCGTCCGCAAGAGCGGCAGCTGGCTCGATATTACAGCTACGAAAACAGCTTCGCCCTTTTCCTGAACGACGAGCGTTTTGCCGATTGGATTGAAGTACGTCACGACTGCCCGCACGTGCACCGGATAGCCGCGCCGGGCCTCAGCCTCGGAGAGCCGATGCACCTGGGCGACGCTGGTCAGTGTGGCCAGATCGGAGGGGCCGCCGCGCGCGCGGTTTGGGATCATGCATTCCTCGATCCATGGAGGTGACCCTCCCGCTCGAACGAAGCCGACAACGTCCAGGGTTTCGCCGGTTTCGAGGGTTTCGGACCGAGCGGGACGCAGCCACGCCGTTCCCGTAGCGTCTTTCAAGAGGAAGCTTCCACCCTGCTCCGTGATGGCGCCCCGCAGCCGCACCCGATGCGGTGGCGGGCCAGAGACGTCTTCGAAAGCCGCGCGCACGGTCCGCAGCGGCACATCGAGCGCCGCTGTTGCTGGCGTCAGAACGGCGAGATCGCGCACTGAGGCGACGGAGAGCTTCAGATCTACAATCGCGCCTCCGGCGTCGGCGCTGGCGATCAGCACCCCTGGGATTCGCACAGTGGCGTCGACGAAGCCGCTGTAGTCTATTCCGCCCACCTCCCGCACACGCGCTTTCACGTCCCGCCCATCGGTTCGGATCGTCAGGGCGAGGCGCCCGCTGCGGTCAACCGCCGCCGACCGCACCACCCCTTCGATCTCCACGAACCAGTGCCGCAGCCTGCCCGACATCAGATCGCGGGCGCTGGCCCGGGTAGGTTTCGGCCGTCCCGGCGATCCGGTAACCCGGATTTGCTCACGGGTCACCACCGGACTGGCGCCGCCCACGGAGGCGGTCCCTGTCAAATCTACGGAATCCCCCCACTGAAGAGGCGGGTCGTAACTGACGTTCTCAACGCGGACCCCGCCGGTGGAATCCTGGATGAACAACTGCCGAAGAGCGACGTCCACGTACGTCACCGTTCCGTTCAGATGAACCGGGACTTTCGCCAAGGGCAGGGAGGGAAGGCGCCGCACCTGCTCCACCGTGGTGAGTGTCTGCGGCCGTGAGCTCCACGCCGAGGGCGAACAACCAACGGCCCCCATCGAGACAGCAATCGCAGTGACCAGCGCCGGGACTCCGCGCGCACGGATCGCTGGCTGCTGCTTCTCCACCCTGAACATATCGGCCGGGAACAGCGCGTAGGCTTCGGAAAACACCGCAGGCGTCAGGGAACGCCCTTGATTCGGTTGAGTTTGCCGTCCTCGAACGTGAAGATGTAGTTCATCTGTTCGATCCGGTAAGGCGGGAGGGGCGTCTGCTCGCCGAGCCAGACGGTGACGCTGCGGTCGCGGTACAAGAGCTCCAGGATGAACTTCATGTCCCACCCCTCGAAGGGACCCCGCACGACGTAGATCTGACTGCCCGGCGGGACGCGCGGCTGCGCCGCACGGACCTGTTGAATCACCGACCATGTGAGCTGGCCGGGATGGCGTATCCCGGGCGGGACGCCCCGTTCGTCGCGCTCGGTCTTCACCCAGAACGCCGCGATTCCGACAGTCACCAGTAGGCCCAGCGCGATCTCCGCCGGCGCCCATCGCAACGCGCGGGATTGCACCGCGGTTCTGCACAGGGACAGGAAGATGGTTACGACGATCACGGCCCAACCCATCAGCGGCAGGTACAGGCATGGCCCGTTGCGGCCGGGGATGAAGGTGATCGGCAGCGGCGCGATCCAGATGAAGAACCACATCAGCCAGAGGTGTTTCTGCCGGGTTCGCCACGCCATAAGCAACAGAATCGCCGCGAGCAGCGCCACCCTGCCGCTGTTGAAGAACCCGCCTGCGTTCGGTTCATACAGGATCGCATTCACGAACCTCGTGGTCGATTCCCAATACCGGTCCCATGTGAACACAGGCCGGTAAGCCTCCAGCTTCACGAGCGAGTCCGCGCCCAGGGTCTTTCCCAGGACGTAGACGAGCGTAAGGAGACCGGCCAGCAGCGCCGGCAACGCCTCGCCCCTCAGCCACCTGCCGATATGCGCCGGCGATTTTCCGCCCGGCGCGTGCCAGATCGCCTCATAGAGAAACGCGATCACCGGCAGCGTGACGGCCATTTCCTTGGAATCCAGGGCGCAAATGTACAGCAGGAGGAATGCGGCGGTTTGCATCCTGGTCAATCGCGCGCCCCGCGTGCGTACTGTGAGGTAGCAGTTGAGCGCCAGGAAGTAGAACAGGAAGCAGAGGACGTCGTACGCGAACGAGGGCAGGTAGACGAGCTCAGCCATCCTGCCGTGGTAGACCATCACGAGCGCCGTCAATCCGCCGGCGAGCTCGGATCCGGTGAGCAGCCGGCCAAACCGATAGGACAGGAAAGCGTTCACCAGGAGCAAGCCGGTGAGCGCTACGTGGTAGGGAAACGGGTTAAGCCCGAAGAAGTGATACAGCGCGCCGAAGTACACGCCGCCCATCGGACGCACGCTCGTAGTGAAGAAGAGGATGAGGTTGGACAGAAGGGAACCCCATCCCGGCTGCCAGGCGATGTAGATGTTCATCGGATCGTCGGTGTTGAACCCGGAGTGGAGGCCGGGCCCGACGAATCGAACGAAGTACGCCAAGACGATCAAGACGAAGGCGGCCCGGAACAAGCCGGTTCTCCCGAGCTTTTCGCTCCATCGGAGGGACGTGGAGGGAGAGTTCTCCTTCATGCCTGTTACGCCGGATGATATGGTATCACCTACCGGGTTTTTTGCAGAAAATCGAAATCGCAGCCCAGATTGGCTTGGGTGACGTGATCGAGGAAGAGCCTCCCGTAGCCGCGGTCATAGGCGGGCGGGGGCGGCGAGAAGGCGGCCAGGCGGCGTGCGATTTCCTCGCCAGCCACACACAGGTCCAGGCGGCGGTTGTCGACGTCGAGCAGGATCTCGTCTCCGGTGTGGACGGCGGCCAGCGGCCCGCCCACCGCGGATTCCGGCGCGACGTGCAAGACCACCGTGCCGAAACTGGTTCCGCTCATGCGCGCGTCGCTGATGCGTACGCAATCGTCGACGCCGCGATCGAGCAGCGCGCGCGGCATGGGGATATGTCCCCACTCTGGCATGCCCGGCGCGCCCTTCGGGCCGCAGTTCTTCATCACCAGGACGGTCCCGGCGTCCACAGGGAGATCCGGGTTCTCGACGCCGGCGCGCATTTCCTCGACATTCTCGAATACGTGGGCGCGGCCGCGATGCTGTAGCAGACGCGGCGAGGCGGCCGTCTGCTTGAGGACCGCGCCGTCCGGCGCCAGATTCCCGGACAGAATGGCCGTTCCGCCTTCCCGATAGAGCGGGTCGCTGAGCGGCTTGATCACCGCGCGGTCGAAACACTCGGCGCGCTCGACATTCTCGCGCACTGTCTTGCCGGTCGCCGTCAGGCAATCGCCGTCGAGCAGCCCCAGAATCTCCCGCATCACGGCGGGAATGCCGCCCGCGGCGAACAGGTCCTCCATCAGATACTCGCCCGAGGGTTTCACGTTGACGATCGAGGGCGTGCGGCGCGAAATGCGGTCGAATTCGGCGAGCGGCAAATCGAATCCGAGCCGCCCGGCGATGGCGATCAGGTGAATGACGGCGTTGGTGGAGCCGCCGATCGCCATGTCGACCGCCACGGCGTTTGAGAAGGCGGCGCGCGTGAGAATGCGGGAGGGCCGCAGATCCTCACGGACCATCTCGACGATGCGCCGGCCGCTCTGCGCGGCGATCGCCAGGCGGCGGGCGTCGGGCGCGGGAATGTTGGCGCAGCCGGGCAGCGTCATGCCAAGCGCTTCGGCCAGGCTGGTCATGGTGGAGGCGGTGCCCATCACGGTGCAGTGCCCGGTGGAGCGGGCGATGCCGCCCTCGATTTCGCACAGCTCCTCTTCGCTCAGACGTCCCGTACGGAACAGATCGTACAGCTTGCGGCCATCCGATCCGGCGCCTAGCTTCCTCTCGCGCCACTGCCCCGCCAGCATGGGACCTCCGGGAACCATGATCGCGGGCACATCCACGCTGGCCGCGCCCATAAGTTGCGCGGGCGTCGTCTTGTCGCAGCCGCAGAGCAGCACGCAGCCGTCGATCGGGTTGGCGCGGATCGATTCCTCCACGTCCATCGCCATGAGGTTGCGAAACAGCATGGTGGTAGGGCGCATGAACATCTCGCCGAGCGAGATGGTGGGGAATTCGAGCGGGAAGCCCCCGGCGGCCCAGACGCCGCGCTTCACGGCCTCGGCCACCTGACGCAAGTGCGCGTTGCAGTTGTTCAGTTCGCTGAAGGAATTACAGATCCCGATGACCGGCTTGCCTTCGAAGACGTCGCTCGAAAAGCCTTCCGAGCGGAGCCAGGCGCGGCGGGCGAATCCGTAGTAGCCAGGTTCGTGAAACCAACTCCGGCTGCGGAGCTCACGCGCCAACGATGGCCTTTCCAGCCGGCGGATCCTGCCGGCGCGCGCGCTTGGTCTCGTACATCAGGCGGTCGGCGTCGGCCAGGCTGTCGCGCAGCGGCCGGCCTGTCGTGGTCGAGACTCCCCAACTGAAACGGATCGCGGTCGGACCGTGGTGGCGGATATGGAAGTTCTTGAGGTGGTCCTCAATGCCGTGCATCCGCGTTTCGACCAGCGGCGTGTCCTCGGTGCGGAAGAAGATGACGAACTCGTCGCCGCCCCAGCGGAAGGCCAGGTCTTCATGGCGAATCGAGGTGCGGATCAGTTGCCCGACTCCGTGCAGAATCTCATCGCCCACCAAGTGGCCGAACACGTCGTTCAGCACCTTGAAGTCGTCCAAATCGCAGACCACCACCACGCCGTTGAAGTCGTGCTCCTCGTCGATCCAGCGCGAAAGGGCGGTGCGGTTGAGCAACCCGGTGAGCGGATCGATGTCGAGCTGGCCGGCCGCTTGTTTGCGCAGCCGGACGAGCTCCTCGTGCAGTCCGCGCAACTGCTCTTTCTGACTTTCGAGCCGGACGGCGATTACCACGAGCGCCAATGCGAAGGCGATTTGCAGCGGAGCGTACAGCGCGACGACGGCATGAGCGCTCGGCGCCAGATGCCGCAGTGCAAACAGCGAGGCGGCAGCGCGCGCCAGCCATAGGAGCAGCCAGAAGGCGATGCTCGCCGGTGTGAGCGACCGGCGAAGGAAATACAACAAGGCGCAGAACAGCACCGTTATCAGCGCCTCTACCGCGACCGGGACCAACCAACCTGACATGACCCTAACCCTCGCGCTCCACGGTGTGCCGTCGTGCGGATAGCGCCCTTCCGGTGTGTTCGTCGACTTCTACGATCACAGAATGAAATTCTACCTTACCGCGAGCCGCTTCCATACGTACTGGGAGTCCTGTGAGGAAGCGGCGGATGACCACGTCCTTATCGATGCCGATCACCGAGTCATAGGGTCCGGTCATGCCAACATCGGTTTGATAGGCCGCGCCACTCGGTAGAATGCGGGTATCCGCGGTAGGAATGTGGGTGTGCGTCCCCAGCACCGCGGAGACTCGTCCGTCCAAGTACCAACCCATGGCCACCTTCTCACTGGTGATCTCTGCGTGGAAATCGAGCAGGCGCACCTTGACATCCGGGTCGAGTGCGCCGAGCAGATCGTCTGCTTTGCGGAATGGGTCGTCGATCGCCAGCATGTGGGTGCGGCCCTGGAGGTTGAGCACCGCCACTTCCACGCCGTTGCGCGCGCGCCCGACGTGCAGGCCTTTCCCGGGGCTACTGCCCGGGTAATTGGCCGGGCGCAGCAGACGCGGCTGCCGGTCCAGATAGTCGTAGATCTCGCGCTTGTCCCAAATGTGGTTGCCGGTGGTGAGCACGTCCAGCCCCATCGCAAAGAGCTCCTCGGCGATCAGCGGGGTGATCCCAAATCCTCCCGCCGCGTTTTCGGCGTTGGCAATGGCCAAGTCGATGCGCTCCGAGGAGATGAGATCCGGAAGGGTCTCGGCGACAATCCGGCGGCCTGGGGACGCAACGATATCCCCTATGAAAAGGAGGTTCATTCGCTATCCGCTGGGGCGCGGCGCAGAGGTACACCTGAAATCCTGCGCCGGGCCGGCAGGAGTCCTTCATCGTTCCAGCAAACGATCACGCGCTCTATTCCTGAGGATAAGAACAAGGAGCGTCCCCGTGAGCTTCGGCGGCCGCCGTCATTGACCCCTGTTTGGTGAACGGGGCGGGTGTCCCCCGAGCGCCTTCAGGCTTCTCCATGGCCCTTGCGGACCGGAGCTTGCTCACCGGCGCACAACCGAGTCGGACTCCCTTGATTTGACTGTTGGATCAAATATATGGAGACCGGCCAACAGCCTTCCGAATACGCTCCGAAACGATCATATCACGAAGCGTCAAAATCCGACGCAAAATCCGCTATCCGAGGCACTCGGCGATGTCTCTGGCAGGGATGGCGCCCTCGCGGATAACGTGCCAGATGGGCTCAGTGATATCGACAGTGGTATTCCCTGGGCCGGCGCAGAGACCCCCGTCGAGCACGAGATCGACCCGGCCATCCATGGCCCCGAATACCTCGATACCCCGCCGGCAGGTGGGCTGGCCGGAAATGTTCGCGCTGGTGGCGATCAGGGGGTGGCCGACGCGTTCCAGCAGCTCGTTGGCCACCACGCTGCGCGACTGCCGTATGGCGAGCCGGCCGGTGTTGCCGGTCACCTTGAGCGGCACCTTAGCCGCCGCCGGCACAATCATGGTGAGCGGGCCGGGCCAGAAGTGCCGCGCCAGCACAAAGAAGCGCGCCGGGATCTCCTTGGCCAATTCCTCGGCGCTGTGCAAATCCGGGACGAGCAGCGGCAGGGAGCGATGGGGCTCGCGGCCCTTGGCGACGAAGACCTGGCCCACGGCGCGCAGGTTGAACGGGTCGGCGATCAGGCTGTACAGCGCGTCGGTGGGAATGGCCACGACGGCGCCGCGGCGAATGGCGGCCGCCGCCTTGTCCAGGGCTTCGGGACTTGGCTGATCGGGCTCGATTTCGATGAGGTCGGTGGCCATTCGCAGTTATCAGCTTACGGCATTTTCCGGGACGAGGGCCAGCGGGGCGCTCAGAGGGCCGCTCAGAGGGCCGCCTGCCGCCTATCTCCCAGAGCCTCGGCGACTTCGAGGGCCATCCGGTACCGGCCGAAGGGAGCGCTGAGTTGCACGCCGCTGACCAGTCCGTGGATTCGCTGCACCATCTCCCGCGCGATCGCGACGCCTTCCTGCCGGGCTTGTTCCGCAGTGCCGGCCGAGCGCATGCGGGCCATGTATTGCTCCGGCACGGGCACGCGCAGTTCGTTGACCATAAACTCGGCGTTGCGATAACTGGTGAGCGGCCAGACGCCCGCGATCAGCGGAAGACGTGCACTCTCGATCCGGCGCAGAAAGCGTTCGAGCAGGTCCAGATCGAAAACGGGCTGCGTGACGATGTACTCGGCTCCTGCCTGCACCTTCCATTCAAAGCGGCGCAGCTCCTCGTCCGGGTTGAGCGCGCCCGGATTCGCGCCGACGCCAATCACCAGCGCCGTCTGCGAGCCCATGGGATTGCCGCCGATATCCAGGCCGTGATTCAGGTTGTTGGCGATATTGGTGAGCCCGATGGCGTCGACGTCGAAGACCGCGGTCGCGCTCGGGTAGGCGCCCATGCGCGGCGGGTCGCCCGTAATGCAGATGAGGTTGCGCACTCCGGCGGCGTGCGCTCCGAGCAGCTCCGACTGAATTCCCAGGATGTTCCGGTCGCGGCAGCAGAAGTGCAACACGGCTTCGATCCCGGCGTGCTGCTGAATGAGCTGGCAAGTCACCTGTGCGCTGAGGCGGGCGCTGGCGCGCGGGCCGTCCGGCACATTGATGGCGTCGATGCCGGCGGCGGCGCACAGGCGCGCGCCCTCGATTTCGCGCGACGCGTCCACGCCGCGCGGCGGCACGATCTCCACGAAAGCGACAAAGCTCCCGGCGGCCAGCTTCGCGCCCAGCTTCGACTTCTGGGCGAGCGGTACGGCGGGGAGCGCCTCCGCCTTCTTCTCCGGCGGCTCGATGACAACGGCGTCGCGGTGCGTGGGTTCGAGGGATCGCGCTTCGGCGCGTATCAGCTTGATGTGCTCCGGCGTAGTGCCGCAGCAACCGCCTAGAATCCTGGCGCCCGCCTGTATGAAGCGGCGTGCGTACTGCGCCATGTACTCGGGCGAGCAGAGGTAGATCTTGCGGCCCTCCACCGTCGCCGGATGCCCGGCGTTCGGCAACGCACTCATCGGTTTGCGCGAGTACGCGGCCATCTTCTCGATGGTCTCGAACATCACCTTCGGTCCCGCCGAACAGTTCAGCCCGATGACGTCCACCGGCCAGTCGTCTAGCTGGCGGGTGAAGGCTTCGGTGGTGGCGCCGTCGGGCATGTTGCCGAAGTCGTCGATGGTGACGCTGGCGACGATCGTCATTTCCCGGCCGGCCGCGTCGCGGGCGGCGGCGATCGCTTCGCGCAGCTCGTTGATGTTCGCGAACGTCTCGAGCAGCAGCAGGTCGGCGCCGGCTTCGACGAGAGCCTCAGCCTGCTCGCGAAAGGCGGAGCGGGCCTCGGCGAACGAGGTGGGCCCGAGCGGTTCTATGCGCACTCCGAGCGGCCCGATCGCGCCGGCGACGAACGCCTGGGATCCCCCCGCCTCTCGCGCCAGACGCACGCCCGCCTGGTTGATCTCCTTCAGCTTCTCCGCGAATCCGAACGCGGCGAGCCGGATGCGATTTGCGCCAAACGTGTTGGTCTCGAGGATTTCCGCGCCTGCTTTGACGTACTCTTCGTGCACCTCTTTCACCAGTGCGGGCGACGAAAGATTCAACTCGTCGTAGCAGCGGTTGATGAAGACCCCCTTGGCGTACAGCATTGTCCCCATCGCGCCGTCGGCGACCAGCGGGCGGCGGGAGAGCGCCTCGCGAAACTCCGAGGCTCGCGACGAGGATACGATTGAGGTTCGGTTCATGAGTTCATCTCTGGCAATCCGGACAGTAGTACGTGGACCGTCCGCCTTGTTCGATACGGCGGATCCCGGTTCCGCACGCGAAACAAGGCTCGCCGCCCCTACCGTAGACAGCCCGGGCAAATCGTTCCGCTTCCGTGGTTTTTCCCGGGTGGTTGTAAGCAATCCTAGCACTTTTTAGCGCATCACGGAGCGTTTGGCGAATGGCGGCATAGAGCGCCGCCAGCTTGGTTTCGCCTACGCGATGCATGGGCTGGCGGGGATTGACGCGGGCGCGGAACAGGGCTTCCGCCGCATAGATGTTGCCTAGTCCCGCCACGCGCCGCTGGTCCATCAGGAAGAGCTTCGCCGGCTGGCGGGAGCGTCGGGCTGTTTCGATGAAACTGGCGAGGGTGAAAGTCTTGGAGAGCGGTTCGGGGCCCAACCCGGCCAGCGCCTTCTCGAGTGCGGCGCGGGAGTGCATATGAACGCGGCCCAGCGCGCGGGCGTCGTCGAAAACCAGCGTGCGCGATCCCGAAAGCTGCAACCAGAGCCGCGTTGAGGGTGTGATCGGGAGATCGACGCCCAATTCGCCCGTCATGCGCAAGTGAATGCGCAACGTGAACCCGCCCGAGAGGTCGATCAGGATGTTATTGCCCCTGCGCCGGACGGCCAGGATCTTGCGGCCGCGCGCGGTCTCCACGAGGCGGGCGGCGCGTTGCGGCCGGGCGACCAAGGGTCGCAGGATGTGCACCGCGCGTACCGTCCTTCCCGCGACATGGGGCGCGATCCGGCGGCAGACGGCTTCAACCTCCGGCAGCTCGGGCACCTTCCCAGGATAGTGAGTATTGTTCCACCCGTGTTCCGCAAGACTCCCCGAGGTTTCCCGGCCGGACAGAACCAGTCGACCCGGCATATTGTCAACAGGTCGCGCCGACGCCTGCGGCTTCATAAGATTGTTGAATGTCGCGATTCGTACTATGGGTTGCCGTTCTCTTCGTTGCACTTGCGGAAACTCACGCGCAAACCGGCGCGAGTTTGCAGGGCGTGATCACTGACCCGTCGGGGGCGGTCATCGCACGTGCAAGAGTCGAGATTCGGAATACGGAATCGGGGGCGCTTGTGTCCCTCGAATCCGACGCAGCCGGCCGCTATCGGGCGCCGGTGCTGCAGCCTGGCCAGTATGAAGTGAGAATGACGGCGTCTGGGTTCCAGACGCTGGTTCGCACGGGAATTCACCTCGCCGTTGGGCAGGACGCCGTGCTGGACGGGGCGATGCAAATGGGACAAACGGCGAGCGAGATCAACGTGCAGGCGGATACACCGCGCATTAATCTCGTGTCGGGGTCTGTCAGCGGTTTGGTCGACGACAAACAGATTCGCGATTTGCCGCTCAATGGCAGGTCCTTTCAACAATTGGCGTTGCTGCAGCCCGGAGTCAACGCCGCCCTTTCCGCGGGAAACGATGTAATTGGCGGCCGGGCTCCGAAGATTTCGATCAACGGCGCACGCCCCGAGCAGAGCAGCTTTCTGCTCGACGGGACCGACATCAACAACGTGTACAACAAGACGCCCGGTTCGGTCGGCGGCGTGCTCCTCGGCGTCGACGCGGTGCTCGAGTTTCAGGTTTTGACGAACTCCTACTCCGCCGAGTTCGGCCGCGCCGCCGGCGGCGTGATCAACGCGGTCACCCGCTCTGGGACGAACAGCCTGCATGGATCCGTCTTCGAGTTCGTGCGCAATTCGGCGCTCGATGCAAAGAACTTCTTCGATCCGGCGGCAAGCGGCGTTCCGCCGTTCAAGCGGAACCAGTTCGGCGGGACCACCGGCGGAGCGATTCGCCGCGACAAGACGTTCTTCTTCGCCGCCTTCGAGTCGCTGATCGAGCGGCTGGGCGTTACCGGCGTGGCCAACGTGCCGGATCCCAATGCGCGGCAGGGAATCCTGCCCACTAAGACCGTCCCACTGAATCCCGCGGTTCCGCAGTATCTCGACACGCTCTTTCCGCTCCCGAACGGCCGGAATCTCGGCGGCGGCGTGGCGGAGTATCTCTTCTCACGTTCCCAGCCCACGAACGAGTATTTTGTCCAGGGGCGCATCGACCGCCGTTTCTCCGCGGCCGACAGCTTGTTCGGACGTTATACGTTCGACAACGGCAATGTGGACCGTCAGCCGATCAATACGCCGCCCATCGTGTTCACCAAGGAACGGTCGCGCAATCAGTACGTCACGCTGGAGTACCAGCACATTTTCTCGCCCACCGTGTGGAACACGGTGAAGGCGGGTTACAACCGATCCACATCGGAAGCGGACAACCAGCGAACGATCAGTATTCCTCCGGAGCTGTCCTGGATTCCCGGCCAGCCTTTCGGCTACCTGACGATCACCGGCATGACCACCGAGGCGGCGGGCGATTACCGCCTTCCGCGCAACGACCGGCTGAATAACTTCCAGTGGGGCGACACGCTGTACATCGCGCGCGGCCGCCATTCGTTGCGGACCGGCATGTCCGGGCAACGCCTGCAGTTCAACCAGCACACAACCAGTCAGGTGGGCGGCGTTGTTACTTTTAACGGCCTGGAGAATTTCTTGCGCGGCGTCCCGCAGAGCGTCGACTTGTCCGTGCCGGGCAAGGTCGATCCCGACCGCGGATACCGGCAGTCGGTCTGGGCCTTCCTCGCGCAAGACGATGTCCGCCTGAGGTCCAATCTGACGCTCAATTTGGGGCTGCGCTACGAGTTCACCACGGTCCCCACAGAGGTGAACGGCAAGATCGCCAACCTGCGCAACCTCCTCGACCCTGAGATCACCATCGGAGATCCGTGGCACTCCAACCCCTCGCTCAAGAACTTCGCACCGCGCGTCGGACTGGCGTGGGATCCGTTCGGAGACGGCAAGACGTCGATCCGGACGGGCTTTGGAATGTTCTACGACCTGATTCTGCCGAAGTGCTACATCCTCTCAGGCAGCCTCAACCCGCCCTTCACCACGCGGACGACGATCACGAATCCGCCGTTCCCCAACGTGCTCGCCAATTTCGATTCGAACGCGTACATCAAGGCGCAGTTGCAGAGCATTAACTTCGATCTGCAGCCGTCCTACGTGATGCAGTTCAACTTCAGCGTGCAGCGCTCCCTGGGGAAGGACTGGGACCTGACCGCAGGCTACTCCGGTTCGCGCGGTCTGCACCTGCTCCGTATCGGCGACGCTAACCTGACGCTGGAGGAGATCGTGGACGGCGTGAAGGTCTATCACCCGGAATCAGGGCGCCGCAATCCGAACTTCAGCGGAGTCATGCAGCGCATCACGGACGCCCAGTCCTACTACAACGCGCTGCAGGTGAGCGTAGAGAAACGCTTCTCGCACGGCCTGCGCGCGCACGGTTCCTACACTTTCGCGCGCAGCATCGACGATGCAAGCGGAATCCACTCGCAGGACTACACGAACAGCGTCGTGTACAGCGCGGACTACTACGACCGCAAGTACGACCGCGGATTGTCGTCTTTTCTGGCTGCGCACGTCGTTACCTTCAATACGACATACGATCTGCCGTTCCGCGGGCGCTTGTTCGGCGGATGGCAGGTGAACAACATTACCACGCTGCAAACCGGGCACCCCTTCGAGGTGATCCTCGGTTTCAACCGCTCTGGCAACCTGAATACGACGAGTCAGTCGCGCCACGAACGCCCTAACTTGAAGGCCGGTTACTCGAACAATCCCATTTTGGGAGGGCCGGACCGGTACTGGGACATTAGCGCATTCGAGTTGCAGCCGGTGAACACCCGCGGCAATCTCGGGCGGAACACGCTGATTGGGCCGGGACTCGCCAACAGCGACCTGTCTGTGGTCCGGGTGTGGAAAATCCGCGAGACCGCGGCCCTGCAGTTTCGCGCGGAGTTCTTCAACTTCGGGAACCACCCGAACTTCGCGACGCCTTCCGGCAAGACCGCCTTCACTGGCGCCGGAGTCGTCGCACCGGACTGGGGCCGCATCACGCGGACCGTAACCACATCGAGGCAGATCCAGCTCGGCTTGAAGCTGGCATTCTAGCCGACGCTATGGGATGGGCGGCGCACCCGCCGCCCATCGCCTCTGCCGGCCGCTGGTCGATTCGGCTGTAACCGGAGCCGTCGGCGGCCGTATATTTCAGATATGACGAAAACAGCGTTGTGCGGCGCCGCGCTGCTGTCCGTGTTCCTCGGTTTGCCGGAGGACGCGATCGGCCAACCAGCGGCGGCCAGCGCGCTCCAGATCGGCGAATACCGGTCGCTCGCCTCCGCGGTCTATGGCGAAGAGGTTCGGTACTTTCTCAGGCTGCCCGACGGCTACCAAAGCTCCAGCCGGCGCTACCCGGTCCTCTTCGTAGTGAATGCCGGGTGGCCCGCGACCGCGGCCAACGCCTACGCGACTCTCGATACGTTGGGGAGCGAGATGGTTCCGGAGACGATCCTGATTGGGATTGTGAATTCGGGGAGGGCAGCGTCCTATTTCCCTCGCAACCCGAACGGGACGCCTGGCGACGCCGGCGTACTCATCCGTTTCCTGGCCGAGGAACTCATTCCACACATCGACCGGCAATTCCGGACGCAGAAATTCCGGATACTCTACGGCCAATCGAATGCCGGCCTCTTTGCGCTCTACGCATTTCTCACACGGCCCGACGTCTTTGAGGCGTGTATCGCGGCGAGCCCAACGCTTGGCTGGGAACTGGATTTCATGAAGGAAACCGCCCGGGCGAGTTTCGCGAAGAAGCGCGACTGGAGCAAACGCCTTTACCTGAACTGCGGCGGGAGGGATTTCCGCGGGCTGGTCAAGGAACCCTTTCCAGTATTCCTGGATCTCTTGCGGACCGAGGCGCCTCGCGAATTGATCTGGACGAGTGAGATTCTGGAGCGGGACGGCCACGCGCCGGTCGCCAGCCTCAATAACGGACTGCTGTTCGTTTTTCCCGACTACCTCGCATCAGATGAGCTGAAGGCGGCCGGACTCGAAGCCGTCGACGCGCACTTCGCAGCCCTCAGCAAGAGGTACGGAATCGAACTCCAGGCTTCGGAAGAAACCGTCTTCGATCTGAGTCACAAGCTCCTTCGGCAGAAGAAGTATCCGGAAGCGATCGCCGCGTTCCAAGCGGCGCTGGAGAGATACCCGCAATCTCATCGTACGCAGATGTTTCTCGGCGACGCCTACCGGGACTCCGGCAATCTGGAAAAGGCGCGGCAGGCGTACCAACGATGCCTCGAGTCCGATCCGCGAAACGACCAGGCGCGCCAGCGCCTCGAAGCTCTCAGACAAGAACGCTGACGCCGGCCGCTTCACAGTCTCAAGTAAACAGTACTTGACAGTGTCGTATTCTTCCCGTATGCTGGGGAAGCAATGAGTTCAAATCTGACGCTCGCCGATCTCGCGGAAGCGTCCGGGCTGCCGGCGCGCACGATCCGGTATTACATCGCGCGTGGACTCCTTGACGGCCCGGTAAAGGCGGGCCGCGATGCGGCTTACACAGCGGAGCATCTGGCGCGCCTGGAAGAAATCAAAAGTTTGCAGGCGGACGGCCAAACCCTTTCCGAGATCGCCCGGAGATTGGGCGGCGGTCCGGAGCGCGCCGCGCCTCAGCCAGCGCCATGGTGGCAGCATGCCCTGTCCGAGGACGTCATCGTGTGGACGCGGGCGGATATGAGCCCGTGGCGAATGAAGCAGGTTTCAACGGCGATTTCCGGGCTTGCGCGCTGTCTCGAGCAGCCCGGCGGCGCAGATCAAAAGGAGCAGAGGAGAAAAAAATGAGTGCGGCAACGAGTTTCGCGCCGGTTTCGGCGACGGCAGGAGCTTCGATTCAGTTGGCGATGCAGAGATTGTGGCTGGCGGGGCGCGTGTTGCCCGCCGGCGCGCACCTCACGGTGCAGCACGTGTTCCGCTCGGCGGAAGACAAGCCGCTCGAAGTGATCTACTCGTTTCCTCTGCCCCGCGACGCCGCCTTACGCGCCTTCCGCATCACCGGCGAGGGCTTCGAAGCCCACTCGGAGCTGAGGCCGACCGAAGAGGCGGTGAAGACGTACGAACAGGGGATCGCCGACGGCTCGCTCTCGACGCTGGCGCGGCAGTACGGCGATGGCGTCGTCAACCTCACTGTCGGCAATATCCGTCCGAAGGAAACGGTGACCGTCTATCTCGAGTTGCTGTCGGGAGTCGAGCTACAGGACGACGGGTTACGGTTCCGGTTCCCGTTCACGCTGGCGCCGG
>Ga0062382_10000017_pt1 | contig 36626 bp, 18 predicted proteins | sample DOMMetBare2Fresh_FD_59507 | JGI IMG/M metagenome (GOLD analysis project Ga0062382, IMG submission 59507) | Wetland sediment microbial communities from St. Louis River estuary, USA, under dissolved organic matter induced mercury methylation -... | ecosystem: Environmental > Aquatic > Freshwater... | reverse complement strand
ACTAGCTGCGGCTGCAGAAATACTGATGGATTTGCAGATGAGGATGGGCCCGCTTCTTAACCAAACACGGGAATTTGGAACTACGCTCAGAGTTGAGCGGCCGCGCGTGACTCGCTTTTTGGCTGCTCTCGCCTGCTTGGCTTGCCTGGGCTTGAGCGAAGGCTTGGCCCAACAACCTACGCCCACAGCCACTCCCCGTACCGGACGATCTTATAGCGTGGCCGAGATGCCAAAGAACCCGCCACCACCCGGACCTCAGGGGCAGTCGCCGGTGACATTTAGCGATATCACAGCGGCAACGAAAGCAAACTTCAAACACAACGGCTCGCCAACGGCGCTGAAGTACCTCCTGGAAACGATGGGTGGGGGAGTGGCCATGTTTGATTTCGACAGAGACGGTCGCCTGGACCTGTTCTTTACAAACGGGGCTTCATTAAAGGAACCGATGCCTGCCGGCGGCATGCCGGACAAGCGTGATCCCCAATTCTGGAATCGGCTTTACCGGCAAAAGCCTGACGGCACCTTCGAAGATGTAACTGAACGTGCCGGTTTGAAAGGCGAGGGCTTTAGCCTCGGTGTCGCCGCGGGCGATTTTGACAATGACGGTTTTGTGGATCTCTACGTGACCGGTTATGAAGCTAATCATCTCTATCGTAACAAGGGGGACGGCACATTCACCGATGTGACAAAGAAGTCCGGCGTTATGGGAGGCGGTTGGTCCACCAGTGCGGGCTGGTTCGATTATGATCGCGATGGGCGACTCGACCTTTTCGTAGTCCGCTATCTTGATTGGGACTTTGAAAAGGGAGCAATACTGTGCGGCGATAGCCGGGGCACCCGCGCTTATTGTCATCCGGACAATTTCAAAGGGGCTGCCAATATGCTGTTTCACCAGTTGCCGGACGGCTCATTCGCAGATGTGAGCACAAAAAGCGGTATTGCCGATACCAGCGGCAAGGCATTGGGCCTCGCTTTCGCCGATTTCGACAACGATGGGTTTACGGACGTCTTCGTGGCCAACGACAGTGTTCGCCAATCGCTCTATCACAACAAAGGCGACGGGTCCTTTGAAGACATTGCGGTGTTGGCCGGCGCGGGTTACGACGAAGACGGCCAGACCTTCGCCGGCATGGGAGTCGATACGGCTGACTATGACAACGATGGCTACCCGGACATCGTGATCACCACGCTCTCATATCAGACATATCCGCTCTATCATAACAATGGCGATTTGAGTTTCACCTATGCGACCAAAGCATCGGGCGTAGGCCAGATCACCTTGCCCCACTCGGGCTGGGGCATTCGTTTCATGGACGCGGACAATGATGGCTGGCGCGACATTTTTGTGGCCCAGAGTCATGTGCTGGATACGATTGAGCTTTCTACGGGGTATCTGAAGTACAAGCAGACGCCACTCTTGATGCGCAACACTGGTAAAGGCTTCGTCAATGTTTCCTTGACTGCTGGTCCAGCCTTTAGTCTGCCGCTGGTCGCCAGGGGGGCCGCTTTCGGCGACCTCAATAACGATGGCCAGATTGATGTGGCGGTGGCCACCTTGAATGGCGCGCCATTGATCCTGCGCAACGGCGGAACCAAGAATCATTGGCTGGGTATCGAGTTGGTTGGCACGAGGTCCAATAGCGGTGGTGTGGGCGCCCGGGTGATCGTTAAGGATTCGGGAGGAAGCAGACAGATCTTTGATGTTTCCACCGGCGGCAGTTATCTTTCGTCGAACGATCCGCGATTAGTTGCAGGTCTGGGAACTGCGACGGGCGTGCGCGAGGTCGAAGTTCATTGGCAGACCGGGCGCGTTCAAATTATTACTGCTCCGAGTATTGATCGCTACCTGACTATAAAGGAAGTAGTTAAATAGATGCGTGCGGTTCTGAATTTGACACGTCGAAGGGGGATGCGTATTTTCGGTAAGTTCCCCAGCGTTTCACGCCCAAAAATTTCGTCCGGTCAGTTTTCAAGACTACCCCTGAACCAAATGATCAAGACATCAATTCATAGTGTTTACCTGAGAATGCCTGCTTTCATTTTTCTGCTGGTACTCAGTTCCACTTATTTGACCTTTGCTCAGACCCCGCCAAAAAAACAGGAGCCGAAACAGGAGATGGGGGGCGTCAATACCGGGCCGGCTTTGACCTATTCCTCACGGCGTACGACGGGCATCATGGACGCGAAAGCGCCGGTAATTTTCGAGGACGTTACCGATAAAACGGCGCTGGCAAATTTCAAGCACCGAGCCGGTGGGCTGGCCAAGGATTACATTTTCGAGGTGCCGTCCGGCGGCGTGGCCATTTTTGATTATGACGGCGATGGCTTACCTGACGTTTATTTGCTGAATGGCTCGACGATGCCGGCCCTGTTGGGGAAGGAAAAGGCTCCCCGCGCCGCGCTCTATCGCAACCTGGGCAACTGGAGGTTCGAGGATGTAACGGAGAAGGCCGGAGTCGCAAACGAGCGCTGGGGGATGGGCGTAGCCGTGGGCGACTATGACAACGATGGTCGTCCGGATATCTTCGTAGGAAACTTTGGTGTCTCGCGTCTCTATCATAATAATGGCGACGGGACATTCAGCGACGTTGCCGAAAAAGTCGGTGTGGCCCGCAGGGGTTGGAGCACTGGTGCTACCTGGGGTGATTATGACGGAGATGGCCGGTTGGACCTTTTTGTTCCCGGCTACCTGGAGATCGATTTGAATAATCTCCCACGTAATCCGAGCGAGGCCAACAAGCCGGGCGGAGTTGGCCAGAATTTTTGTCAATTTCGCGGCTCTCCCGTCATGTGCGGCCCACGCAGTCTGACCGGGGAAAGCGATACGCTTTACCACCAGAAAGCTGATGGCACTTTCGAGGACGTGAGCGTTAAAGCGGGCGTTAACGATCCGCAAAAGTATTACGGTTTCTCCTCGGCCTTCGTACACGTCAATGAGGACGATTTGCTGGACTTAATTGTCGTAAACGATTCCACTCCCAAACAGCTTTACATCAATAAGGGAGATGGGACTTTCGAAGAGTTAGGTTACCCGTCCGGAGTGGCATTAAATGAGAATGGCCGCGAGCAGGCCGGCATGGGCATCGCAATCGGCGACTATGACAACGATGGACGCCTGGATTTTCACATTACAAATTTTTCGGACGATTCTAATGTCCTCTATCACAACGATGGGGACGGCAATTTTACCGATATTACGTTCCTGGCAGGGCTTGGGGAAATAACGCTTCCGTTCCTCGGCTGGGGCACGAGCTTCATTGATTATGACAACGACGGCTGGCAGGATTTGCTGGTCGCCAACGGTCATGTGTACCCAGCGGTCGACAATAATCAATGGGGCACCAGCTACGCTCAGCAGACACTCCTGTTTCGCAATTTGAAGAACGGCAAGTTCGAACGCGTAGGCGCGGCACCCGGGAGCGGACTCGCCCCTTCGTGGTGCTCGCGTGGTCTGGCAGTAGGTGACCTGGATGGTGATGGGCGTTTGGATGCGGTGCTTAATAATGTCGACTCAAAACCGACCGTACTCAAAAACGTAAGCGCATTGCCCGGCCATTGGTTAGGCCTGCGCCTGGTTGGCGATGTGTCAAAGAAAAGTCCACGCGACGCCATCGGCGCCAGCGTCTATTTAACCACCGGCCAGTTGCGCCAGCGGCAGGACGTCGTAAGCGGCGGCAGTTATGCCTCCCAAAACGATCAGACTCTCCACTTTGGCCTGGGCCCGGCCACTACGGTCGACAAACTCGACATCAAGTGGCCCGACGGTACCACTGAGATTGTTGCCATAGCAGCAGTTGATCGCCGGTTGACAGTGACCCAGGGCAAGGGCCTGACGAAGTAGGAGTATCCCCAGACTGCCGCTTTTACAAATTCACATTGACTGGCGACAGCGGACCATACTATTAATCCCCCCGCGTTTTTGAAGCTGCAAAGGCTTCCCGATCCTCGTTCCCACTAAGACGATTTAGTCTTGGCCTGGAGCCGAACCAATGCGACGTATCGATCTGAAGAAAGCCCAGGCGGCGCGCTTGAATACAATCCGGGATATCAACCGCCAGATCGTCTTGAACTATGTCCGCGATCGGGAACCTATTTCTCGTGCTGAAATTTCCCGGGAAACCGCGTTACAGCGATCCACGATTTCCACGATAGTTGAAGCCCTAAAAGGCGAAGGGTTGATCGAAGAGATTGGTGAAGGTGAATCTACCGGAGGGCGCCGCCCGACGATGTTGCGGCTGCGCACTGACGGGCCTATTGCCATCGGGGTCGCTATTCGTCCAACGCGCACCGTGATTGCGACCTGTAATCTGGCCGGGCGCGTGCTGGAGCAGGAAGAATTTCCCGCTGAGCCGGATCCGCAACGAGCTCTGCAACGGATTATTTCGTCGGTACGATATTTTTCCGAGCGCCACAAAGCTTCGATAGAAGCTGTGGGCGTCACCATACCGGGCCTGGTTGATCCGGAGACGGGCCACGCGGTCTACGTGCCTTATTTCGAGTGGCGCGATCTTCCGATTGAGCAGGAGATTGCTGTCGCTACAGGTTTGCCCGTCACCATTGATAACGACGCCAACTCCGTTGCGCTCGCAGAATTGTGGTTTGGTCGACCTGAGCTTTCCGACGCGCGCGATTTTATTGTGGTCCTGGTCGGCGCCGGCGTGGGCACCGGAATCATTATTGATGGACAGGTCTACCGGGGAGAGCGGGGCGCTGCTGGAGAGTTCGGGCACATGATCGTCGGTGCCCGCGCGCCGGTACCTTGCTCATGTGGAAATTATGACTGCTGGGAAGCCTTCGCTTCCGAGCGGGCGGCCCTGGCAAGGTACGCGGGTTCACGACGAGTGGACGCACACGCGCACCCTCCAACTTTCTCGATGGTGATTGATCGGGCTCTCGCGGGAGAAGCAGGTGCGCTAAACGCATTGATTGAGACGGCAACCTATCTCGGCATTGGCATTTCAAATCTGGTCGTCGGCTTCAGCCCGGAGGTGGTTGTGGTCGGCGGGGAAATTGCGCGCGCGTGGTCCTTGATTGAGGAGGCCCTGACGAAAACCATTCACCGCAGCGTGCGAAGAGGACTGCCGACGGCGCGCATCGTGCCCTCGACTCTGGGTCCGGAGCCAGGCTTAATGGGTGCCCTCAGTCTGGTCCTGGCGAACAAATTTGGCGCATCCTTTGCAGCTTAAGCTAATAGGGAGATAGCTGATCTCGCTCACAAACTGGCCATTCTCGTCCCCATCTCTGGAGCCTGTCCGAAAATATTTTTTGACTTCAGTCCAAAAAACTGTTGACAGCAACAGCAAACTGTACTAAATACTTAGTTCGCTAAGGCAACAAACTTTGGAGCCCGTTACATTTTTGTGCGCGGGCGCCGGCAACGCAACAACCTTAAGTAGACAATTTCTTAACGTCTCGGTCCGAGCGGCTTCGGGACGCTATTCTCTTATCGTTCGCACCTTGAGGATTCACCATGAAGACCTATAGGGCTATTATGCACCTACTAAGACCAGTGGGTATTTTGGCTTGTTCGCTCGCCATCCTTTCTGTGTCCGCTTTGGGGCAATCTAACAAAGCCGAAATCGGCGGCACGGTCACTGACACCAGCGGCGGCGTCGTACCCGGCGCAACTGTTGTTGTGCTGAAAGTTGACACCGGAGCCTCACGCACGGTTACTACTGGCGATAATGGAGAATACTCTGCACCGTTGCTCGACATCGGGATCTACTCCGTTACGGTCAGCAAAGAAGGTTTTCAAACCGCGACGCAGGAAAAAATAGTTCTGCAGACTGGCGATCGACTCAGGATTGATGTGCAGTTGAAGCCTGGTACGGTTAGCGGCACAGTAACCATTACTGCGGCTGCCCCGCTTGTGGAAACCGAATCCAGCGATCGTGGTAGCGTCGTAACGGGGCGAGAAGTTACTGAGTTGCCGCTCTCTGGTCGCAACTTTACTCAGCTTGCTACTCTAACCCCCGGCGTGGCCGCTTCCGGCAACACCGGTTTCGGCGGCACCGGCCCGGATGCGCGACAGTTCAATAACGGCGACCCACGTGCGGGCAGTGGCGGACCAGGAGCCAGTAACTCACAGGGCTCGACGGAGAATTCGCGCTTTGCGCGTTCGGGAAGTGGCGCCTTGACGGTTAACGGTCAGCGTTCCACGAACAACAACTTCTCCCTGGATGGCGTGGACAACAACGAACCGCAGTTTGGAACCATCGGCGTATTTCCTAATCCGGATGCGATCGCCGAGTTCAAGGTGACGACCAGCGTGCCGCCGGCTGAAATTGGGCGCGCTGCAGGTGCGGTAATCAATACCTCCATCAAGTCAGGCACAAACGAATTCCACGGTTCGCTTTATTATTACGGCCAGAACTCGGCACTGAATGCTTACCATCCAATGCTCAAGCGGGATCGCGGCGTCGCCATTTCGCAAGGCGTCACGAATCTGGATCCTTTTAAGAAAGCGGTACAACAGATTCATGAGTTCGGCGGCACCATTGGCGGACCAATCGTCAAGAACAAGACGTTCTTCTTCTTTGACTTCCTGGGTCAGCGCAATAATTTGCCGTTTCCCTCGAGTTCGACCGTGCCGACGGCTGGTTCGAGGAACGGAGACTTCACCGGGTTTGCCAATCATGACTGCGATGGCGACGGTAGTAGTTCGGGTGTCAATGACGGCCCGGTCTGCAATCCCAGTACAGGCAAGGCTTTCGCCGGTGGTGTCATTCCCTCGAATCTGATCAGCCCGATCACTAAAAAACTATTCAACCTCCACCCGCTGCCTACCAAGAACGTTTTCAATCCGGACCAGGGCAACAACAACTTCTTCACGCAGCGCGCGAATAAGGAGAGGATTGATAATTACGAGATCAAGATTGATCAGAAACTGGGCGCGAATAATTCGCTGAGCGGGCGCTATAATGATCAGAAGCTGAAAACCAATCGTGCCAACCTGTTGCCAGGTCTGCCCACGGCAGGTTTTGGAGCAGGCGACGAAGTTGGCAACACGCGCCAGGTGACCGTCACCGATACCCACACCTTTAGTCCGACCGTCCTCAACGACTTCCGCTTCGGCTTGACGCAAATCGACGTGGGCATTCGCAACTGCGGGGTCGGTGGTTCTTGCGGTACCAGCGCCACGTTTGCGCAGGACATCGGTTATCCAAACGCCAATGACGGCACGCTCGCGGCTTCCGGCGGACCCGGTCTGGGCAACTTCGGTTCAGGCTTTACCGAGTATCTCGGCGATGGTGGCTTGTTCCAGGTTAAGAGCAAAAATCCATACTTCGCGGACTCACTGACCATCGTCCACGGCTCGCACGTAACGAAGTTTGGCGGCGAGTTGCGACTGCGTTACTTGAACACCATAGACGGGGGCCGCTCGGGTTTCCTGAAGGGCAACATGCAGTATGCCGACGATAGTCCGGCAAGCAACCCGTTGATCGCTGGCCAGGTTTGTCCCGCAGCATCGACCCGGATCGTGGGTGGGCAAACTCAGTGCTACGTCGATGCCAATGGTGTTCCGTACGGAGGCACCGGCAACGCGCAGGCGAATGAGCTTATGAGTCTGCCGGCCTTCCAGGTGGACCGCGGCAAGGTATTCGGTGGACCCTTCAATCTGCGCACCCAGGAATACGGGTTGTTTGTGCAGGACGATTGGAAGGTAAACGATCGGCTGACTTTGAATCTTGGTTTGCGCTATGACTTGTTTACGCCGCCCACTGAGAGCAGCGGTCGTCTGAGTTATTATTTTCCTGACGCCCGCCGCGTTGAAGTTGCCGGCGACAGCAAGGATCGAATCGTCTCCAAAGACAAGAACAACTTCGGACCGCGAGTCGGATTTGCATATTCCCTGAACACGGAAAAGACGATGGTCCTGCGCGGCGGCTACGGCCTGCTGTATACGCTGGACGGCACGGACTATCCACCGGGAATCCGTAATCCCCCCTTCACCAATACGATTCACTTCTCGCAATTCAACGGTCAACAACCGACCAATGCGCGTACGTACTTCAGCGTGAATACCGGACCACCGTCCGTTACCACGCAGATTGATCCGGCAGATCTGCCGACCTCAGCAGCGTTGTTCAGCGTCGACCGGGAACAGAAGACCGGCTATGTGCATCAATTCCAGGTAACCTATCAATGGCAGTTTGCCCGCGACTGGTCCCTGGATGTTGGCTACGTTGGTAATCGTTCACGCAATTTGCTGACTACCTTTAATATTGGGAGCGGGGGCACTGCCGCTTCGAGAAATGCTGCCGGAGCCTTCCTCGGGAGCGTCTTGCTTTACTCGAATGCGGCGCGCTCTTCCTACAATGGCTTGCAGACGCAGCTGCAGAAGCGTTTGTCTCGCAATATACAAGGGCAAGTCTCTTATACTTACAGTCGCACCATGGACAATGCCATCGGTGTCATCGGATCGCTCGGCGACAGTCGCAGCGGCGGCCGCAGTGGGCCCATTAACCCATTCAACCTGGATGCGGATTACGGTCGTTCGTCGCTGGATATCCCGCACCTGCTCTCAGCCAGCGCGATTATTGATTTGCCTTTTGGTAAGGGGCAAAAGTACTGGAATAATGCCGGCGCGGCCGACAAACTGGTCAGTGGCTGGCAATTGAACTTTATCCAGAGTGCCCGCACGGGCTTCCCCTTCACCGTGGTCTGTAACTGCGATGTTGTTCGCCCGTCGCAAATTGGCGATCCGTTCGCCAATCGCGCACCGGGGCGTTATTTGAACGCAGCCGCATTTTCCACCACGGCGAATCTGACCGTCTTGCCGGCTAATCCCGCAGGCACTGTGATCAGGTACGGCAGTCTTGGCCGCAATACCTTTAATGGCCCGGCAATTTGGAACACCGACTTGTCGCTGTTCAAGACCACCGCCCTTACCGAAGGTATTAAGGCGCAAATAGGTATCGAGTTTTTCAACTTTTGGAACCATACCAAGCTGACGGTACCAAACAACAACATGAACGACGGCGCTTTTGGACGATTCGATGGCGCCTATCCGGGCCGTGTGATCCAATACCGGGCGAAGCTTATTTTCTAAACCCGTTGGCAGTTAGCAGTAGGATTTTGTCCGGAGTGGCCAGGTGAATATCACGCCCCTCCGGACGGCAAGTGAGGACGACCGGGCGCTCGCGCGTGCGGTCGTCTTTTGTTAGAATCTCGGTCTTTCTCCCCGTTGTTTCCGCGCCAATGAAGAGCAATATGATCATTCGTTTAACCGCCCTCGGGTTCTGTCTTTTCGCTTTCCTCGACGAGGTTGCCGGTCAAAACACGAATCCGCCGAAAGAGCGGTCGCATGTGGAACGATTCAGCACTCCCGAAGTACGTGCCGAACGTTCGGAAAGCGACATGACGGCAAGACTTGTCACCAACCCAAAGGATGACGCAGCGCTCAATCTGCGGTCTGTCGCGCGCATGCGACTGGGCCGATACACTGAGGCTCTCGAGGACCTTAAAGCCGCTATTGGTCTGAATCCAAAGAATGCGGAATACCAGGCGAACTTTGGATACGTCCTTTGGAAGCTAGGTCGAGCCGAAGAGGCGGTCAACGCCGAACGAGCGGCGCTGAAAGTTGATCCCGGAAATACGACTGCGCACTATCAACTGGGTCGGTTCCTGCTGCGACTTGGTGAGCGCAAGGATCTGAACGAAGCAATCGTGGAGTTAAAGCGGGCGCTGGAACTGGATCCGCGCCAGTACGAGGTACGTTTTGAACTGATTGCCGCGTATCGCGAACTTCCGGATCTGGCCCAGGCCGCAGCTCAGTTGGACGTGCTTCAGGATTCAAGGCCTACCGACCCGCGGGTTTTCTATGTCACTGGTTTGCTCGATACAGATCGCAATGACCTGAGTTCAGCCGTCCGGAACTTCAATGAAGCCATCAAGCGCGATCCGACTCTGTACGGGGCGTGGCAGGATCTCGGCTTGGCCTATATCAAAGGTAATCGTTGGGACGAGGCGGTCAAGGTGTTTTCTGATCTGGCGCAGCGCCAACCCAATTCCGTTGAAGCCGCGTACTTTCATGCTCTCTCGCTCTACAACGCCGGCAAGATGACGGAGGCCGAAACAGAAGCACGCCGGGCGCTGCGCGTTGACGCCGGCGCAGTTGAAGCTCATACGCTACTGGGCATCGTGCTGGCCTCGCGCGGCAACGCAAACGCTGAAGCGGCGGACTCACTGGCGCAAGCTATTGCTCTTAATCCCGCCAGTTTTGATGCGCAGTTCTATCTGGGTCGGGTGCAGTACGCCATGAAAGACTATGCCGCCTCGGTCAAGAGCCTGCGTGCCGCGGTGCAATTGAATCCGCGTCACGTTGAGGCGCGGTTCTTCCTGGGCACTGCACTTGAGTCCGCGGGTGAGTCCGATGCAGCCATGGCCGAGTACCAGAGCCTGGCCCAGAGTGAGCCGAACTCGGCCATTGGGCAACTTGGTCTGGGCGCGCTGCTGGTAAAGCAAGGCAAGACTGCCGAGGCGGTCGTTGTATTGCAGCGTGCTGTCAATCTGGATCCATCCGAATTTGAGGCGCACTGGGCCCTGGGGCGTGCCCTGGCCTTGCAGGAAAACTATGCAGGCGCGGTAGCCTCTTTCGAAAAGGCCGTCGCCCTGGCGCCCAACCGTTCCGATGCTCACTACCAATTCGGCCTGGCACTGAGGCGATTAGGCCGCACCGCCGAGGCGAACAGAGAATTCGCGCTCGTCGAGCGACTGAACACGGACTTTCGCACGCGTAGCAGCCCAAAATAGTAAGGGCAGTCGAGGATTATGAAATCAGCAGTGCAAGGTGCGGGGCGAATGGCCCAGGTTGCGCTCTTAACGATCGCGTTGTTGGCCCTTGGCGCATCGACGGTGCCGGCCCAACGTGCCAACGCTCGGCGTCAAGCTCAGGTAGTGGCAGGTTCAGACGGCGGCGGGTTGAGTGCGAGCGCGCGGAGTTCTCTGGATGCGGCCATCGCGGCCTTGCAGGCAAATGCCCTGGGCCCCGCGGAAAAGGAAGCGCGGGCGGCGGTGGCGGCCTCGCCCAGGTCGGCCGTAACGCATAACGTTCTTGGCGTCGTGCTCGACCGAGCCGGGCGCAATGAAGAGGCACTCAGGGAATTTAATGCGGCCATCAAGTTTGATCCAAACTTCGTCAGCGCCAGAAATAATCTCGGCCGCATGCTGGCCGAGCACGGAAAGACGAACGAGGCGATCGCCGAATTCGAACGCGTGTTGAAAAGCGATCCCGCGCATGTTCAGGCCCATTACAATCTCGGAGCGCTCTACGGCGAGGCCGGAAACTACTCGAAGGCGGCGGAACACTTTGCTCGGGCGCGAGAGGCAGATCCGAGGGATCCGCAGTTAGCGCTGGCTTTTCTAAACGTCGCCTATCGCGCGAACCTTACCCGAGAAGCAGATAATGCAGCCGAGATCGTCGAGAATGCAGCGGGCAATGACGCGAAGTCGATTTTCACTCTGGCCACAGTGCTGGCTGAAAGCAAACAATACGAACGGGCTGCACGTCTCTTTGGTCGCGTAAACGAACTCACTCCCCATGCCTTTGAGGTGCTTTATAATCTTGGCGTGGCCCTCTATAACCTGGACCGCAATGCGGAAGCGGGGCGTTACCTGGCGGCGGCGGCAGATCAGAATCCGGGACCACCGGAAACCCACTTTCGACTGGCCCTGATCGCCAGTGCCCAGAACGACCACGCCAATTCGGTACTGGAATTCAAACATGCGATCGAACGCGATCCAAAGAATGCCAGCTTCCATTTCTTGCTGGCGCGTGAGTATGCGCGGGTTGGCTACTGGGATGGCGCCATCCAGGAAAATACCAGGTCGATCGAGTTGAACCCGAAAGAAGCGGCCTATGTTTATGCGCGCGCCAATGCCAACTATCGCAAAGGCGAATGGGTCGCGGCCGCAGCCGATTTTGATCGCGCCGCTGAACTTGATCCAAAGATTGAGAACATCGATTATCTGCGAGGTTATGCGCACCGGGCCGGTGGCAATTTTGAAAAGGCGCGTGAGATTCTGGAAAAATTTGTCGCCACCCATCCCGATCATGTAGACGCACTATCGAGCCTCGGTTACGTGGCGATTGAACAGGGCCGGTTGGATGAGGCTGAGGCGCCTCTCAAACATGCGCTGGAAATCGCTCCCGATGAAGTGCCGGTCCTTTACGATTACGCGCGTTTGGCATTAAAGCGTCGCGACTATCCCGTTGCTGTAACGCGTCTGGAAAAGGTAATCAGTAAACTCCCAACGTTGACCCAGGCGCATTATCAATTGTTTCTTGCCTATTCGCGGTTGAAAGAGACGGACAAGGCGCAGGCGGAACTGGCCGAGTTCAAACGCCTGGAAGCTTTGGGAAAGCAGGTCGAGCGTGAACGTATCATTGACGAAAAGCTCCGCACACAGCAACTGCTTGGGCAATCACCGCCATGACTTGTGGGCCTTGATTCCTTAGCGGTTTTGGGGACGACATAGAAAATGAAGTCACGAGCTGATTCAATGAGAAAAGTACGCGGGGGGAAAAACAGGAACGGGGCCACACTGGGAATCTCACTGATTGTGGCTGGAATTTTGGTTACATTGGCGGTGGACCCAGCGCGAGCGCAGAATGTTTGGGCCAAGCCATACCAACAGTGGACCAGGGAAGAAATTATCAAGATCGCCAGCGACTCTCCCTGGGCGCAGGTACAGCAAGCATCGTCGACCACCGGCGAGCGCATTCCACTCCAGTATGTGCCCGGAGTCACGATTCGCCTGCGTTCGGCACTGCCCATCCGAGAGGCCCTGGTGCGCCTCAAGCAGATCGAAGGGAAGTATGACAAGCTGGACGCGGTGGGGCGCTCCGACTTTGATTTGCGAATGAAAGGGCTACTCGCTTGCCCGGCTTGTGCCGAAAACTATATCGTCACTCTTGGTCCCCCCGTCTCGACCCGGGCGATGAAAAACGGCTTAAACAGCCTCAGGAATGCTGCATTTTCGTTGCTGGAGAAAAGAGTCTACCTGTTGAACGAGCTTGGACAGCGACGGGAACTGATTCATTTTGTCGCTCCCAAAACTGACGAGGATGAAGCAACGTTTTTCTTTGCACGGCTGGACGACAAAGGGAATCCGCTGCTGACAAATAAGAACAGGAAGTTGATCTTCATTTTTGAGGCCAGGAACATTCGCACTGCTTTCGGGTTGGATACGATTCCGGAACGCTTTGAGTTTGACGTGCAGCGGCTAATTTTCAATGACAAAGTTGAGTTCTGATTGAGCGGTGGTCTTAGTGGGTGGCGCACTGGAGAGAGGGTTACCATGATGAAGCATTACTTGCTGAGGTCTACGGCTCCAATTATCGCGGTTTGTGCGATGGCGGTGTGCGCGCAGGAAGTGTGGACCGCCAAGCCGTACTCGCAATGGTCGAAAAAGGAGGCAGAGTCTGTCCTCAACAATTCGCCCTGGGCCAGCAAGCAGGAGCTGCGACTACAATTCGACAAGCATTCGCAAAAAGCTGCCGGCTCGTACTCGGGGATTTCAAGCGCCGCAGCTAATCAGGCTCAAACTGAAGTGACTACAGACATCCCGGTGGACTTTCAATTTACTTTGCGGCTGCGTTCAGCCTTGCCCGTCCGACAGGCACTCGTGCGCATGAAGCAGTTGGATACTGATCTGGAGAAATTAAGCCAAAAAGAGCTCTCAGCCTTTGATGCTCAGGTGAAGGGTCTGCTGGAATGCCCTGCCTGTGAAGGGAACTACGTAGTTACACTGAGTTCGAAATCATCGAACAGTCCCGGAGCCGATGCGGTTTACAGCACCTTCAAAGGGGGCCGGCTGGCGGACCTGCAGCGTTTTATCTACCTCGCTAACGAACGCGGCGAGCAGCGCCCGCTGGTCCATTTTGTGGCCCCTAAAGCTCCCGGTGAGGAAGCAATTTTCTTTTTTCCGAGATTAAACGATAAGGGTGCGCCCCTGTTGACTCCGGAGAGCAAAGAGCTGTTAATTAATCTGAGCGATAAACAGGTCAACTCCGTTACCAACTTCAAGTTCGACGTTTCCAGACTGGTTAGCAATGGAAAAGTGGAATTCTAGGCGACGCCCGGTCAGGCGATAACGTCTGCGGGCGATTGGAAAGGATGTCAAAATTGTTTTCCCCTGAATCTTCGACCTCGCGCCAGGTCGCAGCTATAAGAAGCTTGCCTCTGTTGCTGTCAGTGCTGTTTCTCGCGGCTCCAGCAGTCGTCCTTTTGCTTAGAGTCAACGCATCGCCCAGGCCGGAGGGCGACCAGACTGACAGTTCGTATGCAAGCGACACCGCGAAAAGCTACGATTTCAAATTTGGGCCCAACCCCTTCGCGCCCGGAAACGCAACCTCTGCGACCGGGACTTTTATTCCTGGTGAAATGTTTGTGAATTCCAAGCGCTGCGGCACCTGTCACACGGATGCGCACGCGCAGTGGCGGCAATCAGCTCACGGCAACGCGTTCAAGGAGCCCTTCTACCAGAAGAACGTCAAGGATCTGCAGAACCAGCGGGGCATCGAATACACTCGGCACTGCGAATCCTGCCACAACCCGGCAGCACTGTTTTCCGGCGCACTGACAAAGAACTCTAAAGTTAAACGACCATTCGACGAGGATGGCGTTTCCTGTATTGCCTGCCATTCTATCCAGTCCGTCAACGGCCGTGGCATTGGCGGATATGTGATGAACGAACCGGCCCTGCTGGTTAAGGAAGACGGCGCACGCTTACTTGCAGGGGTGACAGACCAGCAGATTCTCGACGATATTCCTTCACACCGGCGGGCGATGATGCGGCCGGTGCTCAAGACGCCGGAGTTCTGCGGCGCTTGTCACAAGTCACAGGTCCCCAAGGAACTGAATGATTACAAGTTCCTGCGGGCTTTCATGGTGGCCGACGAGTTGCAGATGTCGTCTTTCTCGAAAGAGTCGCCGCATCCCTTTTATGTGCGTGACCGCGAAACCTGCAACAGCTGTCACATGAAAAAAGAGGCGGCGCCCCTCTTTGACGTTTCTGCCAAAGACGGGAAGCTCGCCTCACATCGCTGGGCCGCGGCCAATACGGCCATACCATATTTTTACAAATGGCCTGAACAGATCGATGCGGTAACAAAGTTCCTCGAGGACGACAAACTGGGCGTCGACATTTTTGCTCTGCGGCGCAAGTCGCCGGGCGTGAGTGTGGAAGAGTTTATTGCGCCCCTAAACCGCAGTAACTTCACCGTCTCGCCCGGGGATCGCATCAATGCTGAGATTGTCATAACCAACAAGAACATCGGCCATTCGTTCCCGCCTGAGTTGCGTGATTTCTACGAGGCGTATGTTGAATTCATAGTCAGCGACGAGCAGGGCAAAGAGCTGTATCACTCAGGCTTTCTGCAGCCTAACGGCTACCTGGACGAATCAGCGCACAACTACAAAACATATTTGGTTAAAGCCGACGGCAGCTATAACGACAAACATCATATCTGGCGCACCAGGGTTTTTGCCCAGAACAATCAAATTCAATCAGGCCGATCGGATCTGGCGCGTTATCAGTTTCGCGTTCCCGCAAACGCCAGCGGTGCATTGCATCTGGTGGCGCGCGTCCGCTATCGCCGCTTTACGCGTGTGTTCAGCGACTACTCGTTGGGAAAATCCGTCGATTATCCGATTGTGACGATGGCGGCGACCGAATATGTGATGCGCGTTGGCCGCAACGATCCGGCGCCGGCCGCAGCAGCGGCCAAAAATGTCATGCCTGACTGGCGCCGTTGGAACAATTACGGCATCGCCCTGTTTGACCAGCGGCAATACCCACTTGCCATTGATGCCTTTACGCACGCCGCTCAGTTGGATGAAAAATATCGGCCCTTCGCAAACACGAATCGCGCGCTGGGTTACCTTGAGCTGGAACAGTACGATCAGGCAGCCAATATTTTGGCCGACGTCGTAAAAAACAATCCCGATAATATGCGGGCCCTGTTTCAGCAGGCACGAATCCTGACAAAGCGGGGCCAGTTGGAACAGGCTGAAGCGAATATTCGCAAGGTCCTGGTGGCTTACCCGCGTGACCGGCTTTCGCTGCAGCAACTGGGCGAATTGTGCAAGATCAAACGTGACTACCAGGGCGCCTTGGAGTGTTTTGAAAAGATTTTGGCCATAGATCCGGAAGACCTGGGGGCGCATTACAATCTGATGTTGATCTATCGCAAGCTGGGCCGTAACGACGAGGCGAAGCGCGAGGCTAAAATCTTCGCCGATCTCAAGGACGATCCAGGCGCGCTTTCCCTGGCCAACCAGTTCCTGCGCAAACATCCTGAAATGAGCAACGAAAGTGTTTTCTGGCATGTTCATGATCTGAGCCCGGGCGAGTAAAACAGGATGGTGACGGGCAGGGCATGAACTCAAAGCGGGTCTCTTTCATCGGCGCAACTGTTTGCGGGTGCGCCCTGTTGTTTCTTGCGTCGGAAGCGCCGGCTTTTCAGAAAGACCACTCTCGGGTAGTGACTGCACGACCCAGGAGCGAGGATCTGTACCGGGCTAATTGTGCCCGTTGCCATGGCGCTGAAGGACGCGGCGATACGCCTTTGGGGAAAACGTATAAAGCGCCGGACCTTACGGACGGAGAATGGTGGCAACAGAATCCCGAGCTTACGCGGACCCGAAATCTAATATCGATTGTGACTAAGGGCAAAGGCGGCATGCCGGCCTTTGGTAAGAAACTGAGACGGACGGAAATCACTTTGCTCGTCAAGCATATGCGGCGGTTCAGAAAGCCGGCAGGAAAAAAAGGCTCCCCGTGAAAATTCATCCATGTGATCGAGGGATAGCAGCAGCCTCAGGAATTAGCCCACACGTCGCGTGGAATCCGGAGGCTCAAAGGCTACAGACCGGACACTCAGGTCCGTCCCGGCGATTGCTCTTGCTTACTTCTCTGTTGATCGGCATCTGTCTGGTGCCGGCGCATTCTCAATCGGGTCCGGTCATTACTAAAGTTGAGCCGCCTTCATGGTGGGCACACCAGCTGATAAATCCGGTGCGCCTGCTGGTGCGCGGCAGCAATCTGAAAGGCGCTCGCGTCAAATCACTGAGTCCGCAGTTGTCAGTTTCCAACCTGCGCATTAACGATCGCGGAACTTATCTGTTTGTTGACGTCCGGATTGGACCGACAACTAAAACGGGAAACTATCAGCTCCGGGTAGAGACACCACAGGGCACTGCGGCTATTCCATTCCAAATTGAAGTGCCGCTGGATTCGGCCGCAAACTTCCAGGGGATAAACTCTGATGATGTGATTTACCTGATCATGCCGGACCGGTTTGCCGATGGCGATCCCGGAAACAATTCTCCTGCGGGTTCTCCGGCCGCCGCTAACGATCGACGGAATGCCCGCGCCTATCACGGCGGAGACCTGCGGGGCATTATCGATCACCTGGCTTATTTCAAAGAGCTCGGCGTGACCGCCATCTGGCTGACACCCTGGACTGATAATTGGAATGGCATCAATACCTGTGACAAGCCGTGGTGTCCGAACACCTACTATCATGGTTATCACGCCATCGACTACTACGCAGTTGAGGATCACTTCGGCGATCTCGCTACCCTGCGCGAATTGGTTCAGAAAGCGCACGCGCTGGGGCTGAAAGTGATACAGGACCAGGTTGCTAATCATGTCGGCTCTCATCACCCCTGGGTGACTGATCCGCCTCTCGCAAATTGGTTCCATGGCACTCCGGAAAATCACCTGATTGAAAAATTTCAAAACAGCGTCTTGCTGTCACCGCATGGCAACGTGAGCGAAGTGCGTAACACTCTGGATGGGTGGTTCAGTGAGGACCTGCCCGATATGAATCAGGATGAACCCGAGGTGGCGCGCTACGAAATTCAAAATTCGTTGTGGTGGATTGGAGCCACCGGCATCGATGGCGTGCGCCAGGACACAATCCAGTACATGCCTCGAAGTTTTATTCGCGATCTTTCGAATGCGCAGCACCGGCAGTACCCACGGATGTGGATGGTGGGAGAAGTGTTCGAGCGCGATCCCGCCCACACCGCGTTCTTCATTGGCGGGCATCAGGGCTGGGACGGCATTGATACAGAGCTTGATTCCGATTTCGATTTTGCTCTCTGGGACACTTCACTGGCCGTTTTTACCGGAGCGAAACCGGTGCGGGCCTTACGCGACGTCCTGAAATACGATGCGCTCTATCCCGATCCCTTGAAAATAACTAACCTGACCAACAACCATGACACGCGGCGGTTTATGTCTTTGCCTGGGGCTACGCTTTCCGGGGCAATGCTGCATACGGCTTTCCTGCTGTCGGTGCGCGGCATCCCCCAGCTTTACTATGGCGAAGAAATTGCGATGAAAGGGGGCGAAGATCCCGACAACCGGCGCGATTTTCCCGGCGGCTTTCCTCAGGATCCGCGCAATGCCTTTCAAGCCCGCGGTCGCTCCAGCGAGGAGCAGAAAATGTGGGAGTGGACCCGGGATTGGATTAGGTTGCGGCACGAACATTCCGCTATCCGCCGGGGCCGCTTGATCGATCTGTTCTATGATGACGAAGCTTATGCCTTCGCGCGCCAGAATGAAAAGGAAACTCTAATCTTTGTTATCAATGGTGGAGCGACGGGCAAGAAGATCACGATACCCGCCGTCGCTTTCGGCTCGCACGAGGGGGCGTACCTGGTACCGATATACGGGGCGAAGAACAAGACGCTGGTCGGCAAAGTTGATGTGGTGTTGACGGCGCCACCAAAAACGGTCGTAGCGTATGGCGTGGAATGAAGTAGGCACGTCCGTTTCTTGCTAGCTAAGCAGAAAAAGCCGTTTGAAGGCGGTACTCTCGGCGCCTCTAAGGGGCGAATAAACAGGATTCAATCATGCGCTTTCCACGAGCCAGCGGCATTCTGCTTCATCCGACTTCGCTGCCGGGACCTTACGGCATCGGCGATCTCGGCGCCGAGGCCTATCGCTTCGCCGACTTTCTGGCGGCCAGCGGCCAGAGTCTTTGGCAGGTTCTGCCGCTTGGGCCGACAGGTTATGGAGATTCTCCCTACGCCTGCTATTCAGCCTTTGCTGGAAACACTCTGCTTATCAGTCCGGAGCAGCTCGTCAGCATGGGGTTACTCACCAGTGCTGATCTCAGCGAGACTCCGTCTTTCGCTGCGGCAAAGGTTGAGTTCGACCGTGTGCATAAGTTTAAAGATCAGGTGCTGCTGAAAGCCTACCAGCGTTTTGTTGCCGGGAAAGATCCGGCGCTGCGTCAAGAGTTCAATAAGTTCCGTGTCCATCAGGCGTCCTGGCTCGAGGACTACGCGCTTTTTCGCGCTCTGAAGGATGTCCATAGCGGCAAGGCATGGCCTGAGTGGGACGCGTCTTTCGTACGCAGAGATGAGCGGGTGATGGCCAGAGCGCGGGAAGCATTGCGCGGCGAAATTGAAGCCCAGCAGTTCTATCAATTTCTATTTTTCCAGCAATGGTCCGCGCTCAAGTCCTATTGCAATGAGCGAGGCATCAAGCTGATTGGCGACATTCCGATCTTCGTAGCGCATGACTCTTCGGATGTTTGGACGAATCCGGATCAGTTCAAGCTTGACCAGAATGGCCGGCCGGTCGTGGTCGCCGGTGTGCCGCCGGACTACTTCAGCAAGACAGGCCAGTTCTGGGGGAATCCTCTCTACAACTGGGAGCGGATGATCGGGGATGGGTTCAAATGGTGGATTGAGCGCGTCCATGCAACTCTGCAGACTGTAGATATCATGCGCATTGATCACTTTCGCGGCTTTATTGCCTGTTGGGAAATTCCCGGTGGGGACCAGACAGCCGAGCGAGGTCAATGGGTGGATGCCCCAGGCCGAGAGTTGTTCATTGCGATTCACAACGCCCTGGGCCAACTTCCTATCATCGCTGAAGATCTTGGGGTGATTACGCCCGAAGTTGAAAAGCTCAGGGACGACTTCGGCTTTCCGGGTATGCGCATTCTGCAATTTGCCTTCAGTAGTGATTCAACCAATCAGGACCTGCCGCACAATTACCATCCCAACGTAGTGGTTTACACCGGCACGCACGATAACGACACCACCGTGGGCTGGTTTCAAAGTGTGGCCGGCGAAGGCTCGACGCGCGATGCTGCTCAGATCGAGCGTGAGCGAACGTTCGGCCTCAAATACTTGAATACAAAAGGAGAGGAGATTCACTGGGACTTTATCAGAGCAGTGCTTGCTTCGTGCGCAGACATGGCCGTGGTTCCGTTGCAGGATCTGCTGGGGTTGGGTACGGAAGCCCGCATGAATCTGCCGAACAGCACCTCGGGTAACTGGTCCTGGAGATTCGACGCTGCAGCTCTCACTGGCGAGATCCAGGATCGTTTGCGAGACTTGAGCGAGCTATTTGCCCGTTAGCACGAGTTACCCGGTCTCTAAAGAAGTAGGTTGTCGGCCGGCGTTTGGTGTACCAGTCTCAATACAAAACTAGTGGAATCATCAATGCAACCCGGAAACATAATGCGAGTTATCACGCTGCTGGCGTTTGTTATTGCTGCCGCCCTTTCGGGTCGTGCGCAGGTGGCGGCCCCACAAGTGATTAAAGTGGACCCACCCAGTTGGTGGGTGGCCCATTCACATAATCCTGTGCGCGTGATGATTAAGGGGAGAAATTTTGCGGGCGCGCGCCTGACGGCCCCAGCCGGTTTGCGTTTGGGGGTTCCCAGAATCAATGAGACCGGCACCTATATCTTCGTGGACGTCCAGATCACCCCGCAGGCAAAGCCGGGACGACGCGAGCTGAAAATCACCACTGCCGGAGGCACCGCGGCGGCACCGTTCGAGGTATTGACTCCTTTGTCGCGCGCGGGACGGTTCCAGGGATTTTCACCCGCTGACGTGATGTACCTGATCATGATCGACCGCTTCAGTGATGGCGATCGCTCGAACAACGAACCGGTGCAGTCGCGCGGCCTCTACGACCGCGATAATAAGTTCTACTACCACGGGGGCGACTTGCAGGGCGTAATCGATCGGTTGCCCTACCTGAAAGAATTGGGAGTCACGACACTCTGGCTCACTCCCTGGTATGACAACTACGATCGGTTAAACGAAATTGAACTCAAGGAGGGCAAGCCCTGCACAGGTTTTCACGGGTACAATCCGCAGGACTTCTACGACGTCGAGGAACACTTTGGCACGCTCGCCAAGCTCCGCGAGCTGGTTGAGAGCGCGCACAAAATGGGTTTCAAGATTGTTCAGGACGAAGTAATGAACCATACCGGCCCCTACCATCCGTGGGTAGATGATCTGCCGACGCCCACCTGGTTTAATGGCACGCGGCAAAAGCATCTCAAGAACGTGTTTCAAACGTGGGAGCTTCACGACCCTCGACCAGTGGCAAATCTCAGGAAAGAAACGATGGATGGGTGGTTTCTGGATTTCCTGCCCGATCTGAATCAGGACGATCCGGAAACGGCAAGTTATCTCATTCAAAACACGCTCTGGTGGATCGGTATCACCGGTCTGGACGGGATCCGCATGGACACCTGGCAATACGTCCCCAACAGTTTTTGGAACAAATGGAACACAGCCATCAAGCGCGAGTATCCAAAGTTCACCGTTGTTGGTGAAGTGAAAGACGGCGATGTGGTCCACACCTCGTTCTTCCAGGGTGGCGTGGCTCGGCAGGGAATCGATTCGCGCCTGGACTCTCTGCTTGATTTTCCCCTCTTTTATTCCCTCCGTAATGCTTTCGCTGAAGGCAAACATCTTGATGAAGTGCCAAAGACGCTCGCCAGGGATTACCTCTACACCAATCCCAATATTCTGGTGACTTTGCTGGGAGGCCATGATGACGGCCGCTTCATGAGCGAGAGAGGCGCAACCATCGCCGGCCTCAAACTGGCAAATGCGTTTATCCTGACCACCCGCGGCGTACCGCAACTTTACTATGGCGACGAGATCGCCATGACCGGAAATGATGAGCCAACCACGCGTGCGGATTTTCCGGGCGGATTTCCCGGAGACAGGAAAAATGCGTTCGGAAAGGAAGGGCGCACCCGCGAAGAGGAGGATTTGTTCGCTTACATTCGCAGGCTGACGCGGCTGCATACTGAGCTGGAACCACTCAAAAGCGGCGACCTCGTCAACCTTTACGTCTCGGAGCAGCAGTATGCTTATGCGCGGAGAAATCAGACCGGGGTAGTGTTGATAGCAATCAACAACGATCCCAGACTGGCTACGATCGAGTTTGCCGCCAACCCGATTGGGCTCAGCGAGGGGAAGAGTCTGGTTGATCGCTTAGGTGCCGCAGCCTCAACAAGCGTTAGCGGTGGGAGCGTGAAGGTGACCCTGCCGGCGCGTTCGGCTTCGGTCTTTGTGCCACGTTAAGAGTCGTGCCGGCCTGCCGGAATATAAGCAGTCCGCCTTCCAGGCAACGGCCTGGCAGTCCTTTGTTGCTCCCGATCACCCGGTTAGAGTCGCATGGGTGTGAGATTAGAGAGTAAGGCCGATGAATCAAAAACCCTTCAACAATCAAGTCGCGCTGGTCACTGGCGGCGGAACCGGGATTGGCCGCGCCCTTGCGGAGGCACTCGCTTCAGCGGGCGTGGCCGTGGTCATCGCCTCGCGACGCGAGGAAGTTCTTAGTCACAGCGCTCTTGAACTAAACCTTAAGCTTGGGGCCGAGCGGGTCTTTCCCTATGCGTTCGACATTCGTGAGCGTCGTGAGATCGAAAGCCTGGTCAGCCACGTGATCGAGAGACATGGAGCGCTGGATATCCTGGTCAACAATTCCGGCCTGGCTGTCCCGGAGACGGTGGACCAGATTACGGAAGCCGGATGGGAGAGAGTGATGGATACCAATCTGCGCGGGGTGATGCAACTGGTCCGCGCAGCCTTGCCGCACATGCTAGCCAACGAATTCGGGGACGTCGTGAATATTTCGTCGCAGGCGGGCAAGCACGGCTATGCTGATGTTCCCTCATACTGCGCTTCAAAGTTCGGATTGCTTGGCTATGCGGAGGCGTTGCGCGATCATGTGCGAAAAGCCGGCGCCAATATTCGCGTGTTCAACTTTTGTCCGGGGCTGGTGGACGTAGAAAGAACCGATGCGGCGCCGCGAACGGGTTTCATCCACGTCGGAAACCTCGCGCGGACGTTGATGTACGCCTTGTCGCTTGACCGCAACGTGGTGCTGGAAGATATCAGTTTGTATGCATCGTGAGGAAGTACTTAACAATTTGTACCCGGTTTTTACCCCTTGGGCGAGGGAGATGGATCGCTCGTAGAGTTACAAGGTGCAAAGGTCAAAGTGCAAGAGCTCAAAGACCGGAATAGGAGAAGGTGACGACAATGAATAAGCCACGACTGAGTTTCGGGCAGATATGGAATATGAGTTTTGGTTTTCTGGGAATTCAGTTTGGTTGGGGTCTGCAACTCGCCAACATGAGCGGAATCTACACTTATTTGGGGGCGAGCCCGGATGCTGTACCACTCCTCTGGTTGGCTGGACCAATGACTGGCCTGCTGGTGCAACCAATTGTCGGCGCGATGAGCGACCGCACCTGGAACAAGCTGGGGCGCCGGCGGCCGTACTTCCTGGTGGGTGCCATCCTTGCCAGCATTGCCCTGTTTTTCATGCCGGATTCTTCCGCCTTGTGGATGGCAGCTGGCCTGCTTTGGATCCTGGACGCCAGCATCAATGTCAGCATGGAACCTTTTCGCGCCTTTGTCGCTGACAAATTGAACGTCGAACAGCGCACCGCCGGCTTCGTAATGCAGAGTTTCTTTATTGGCATTGGGGCGACCCTGGCGAACACCCTGCCATGGCTGTTTCGCCAGGCGGGCGTGAGCGGAACCACCTCGAGCGGTATTCCCCTAACGGTGCAATACTCATTCAAGATTGGAGCTGTGGCATTCTTACTCGCCGTGCTGTGGACCGTAATTACAACCAAAGAGTATCCGCCGGATGACATTGAAGAGTTTCAACGTAAACGACGCGATACTTATGGCGACGCTACTGGCTTAGCGAAAATTGCCCGCATTGTTGCCGAATTGCTGCGCGAGATTTCCGCCGCCGTACGTGAAATGCCGCGCACCATGAAACAGCTGGCAGTCGTCCAGATGTTCACGTGGCTGGGACTGTTCTGCATGTGGATGTTCTTCGGTCTGACGACTTCTTACCGTGTCTTCGGCGCTGACAATAGCGCCGATCCGCGTTTTGCCCTGGGACAGGAATGGGGCGGCAATGCGTTTGCGGTTTATTCCGTTGTTTGCTTCGCGGTGGCTTTTCTTCTTCCCAGGTTAGCATCGGCGACCAGCCGCAAGGCGGTTCATGCAATCTCGCTGGTGTGTGGAGGCCTGGGCCTCGTCTCTGTGTATTTTATTCAGGACAAGTGGATGCTCTTGTTCACCATGGTCGGCGTTGGCATAGCCTGGGCATCGATTCTTTCAATGCCTTACGCGATTCTGTCTGGAGCTTTGCCTCCCGCGCGCATGGGCGTTTATATGGGTATCTTCAATTTTTTCATTGTGATTCCTGAGATCATCGCATCCCTGTTCTTTGGCCGCATTATCCGGGCCATATTCGGCGAAAATAGCACGATCGCCCCGCTCTACATGGTGATGGCAGGTGGCGTATTCATGTTGCTTGCCGCGTTGCTGGTAGCACGAGTGGACGATGTCGCGCAACGAGTCCCGGTCGGAGCGGTACTGGAAGCCGATGAACATGAACCGCTCACCGTCGCGGGCCAGCCTGTTCCCAGCACGGGAATGATGGACGCGGATTAGCGTTCCTTTCAGGCTTTGATTCTTCGCGGCAGTTGGTTTTGCGCACAGGCGCTAAACTAGAAACAAAACGATACAGGTGGACTAAAGCAATGTTCAACTCGGAAAAGAAACGCAAAATATGCGTCGGGCTTGCGTTGTTAGTTCTCATTTCGTTCACGATTTCTTTCGTTGACACTATCGCGGCGCAGCAGCGTGACGTTTCCAGGCTGCCCGCGCGCGCGACCCGCGACTGGGTGCGCGATGGGATTATTTATGAAATCTACCCGCGCGCGTTTTCGGCTCAGGGAAACTTTAACGGTGTTACGGCGCAACTCGATCGGTTGCGGGACCTCGGAGTGTCAATTATCTGGCTGATGCCGATTCATCCAATCGGCCAGGAGAAGAAGAAGGGAAGTATTGGTAGTCCCTATGCGGTGCGCGATTACTATGGCGTCAATCCAGACTACGGAACCCCAGCCGATCTCAGGCGGCTGATTGCCGAAGCGCATCGCCGCGGTATGAAGGTAGTGATCGACATCGTCGCCAATCATACCTCCTGGGACAGCGTGCTGATGAAGCATCCGGAATATTACAAGAAGGACGCAAAGGGCAATATCACCTACCCCTACGATTGGTTCGATATCGCGGCCCTTGATTATCAGAATCAGGACCTCCGCAAATACATGACCGACATGCTGGTGCATTGGCTGCGCGAGTTTGATCTCGATGGCTTTCGCTGCGATGTCGCGGGCGAAGTGCCGACCGATTTTTGGGAGAACGCGCGCACGGAGCTGGAAAAGATCAAGCCGGATATGTTCATGCTCGCAGAGGCTCACAAAGCTGATTTGCTGGTCAGGGCTTTCGATCTTGATTACTCGTGGCCTTTCCACAGCGCATTAACCGACGTCCTGCAGGGGCGTGCCGGCGCCACAGACTTGCGTCTCGCCTGGGAGGCTGAAGTAAAAGATGGTCCGCGCGGCGCCTTGCACATGCGCTTCTCTGACAACCACGACGAACGGCGCGCCATCGCGCGCTTCGGTGAACCAGCCGCTCTTGCTGCCTCTGCCCTGGTCCTGACGCTCGATGGCGTGCCGATGCTCTATAACGGCATGGAAGTCGGAGACACGACCGAGTCAGGAGCGCCCGCGCTGTTTGAAAAGCTGCCGGTATTCTGGCCTATCGCCGAGCGTCGACCGGAATTTTCCCGCTTCTATAGGCAAATGATCGCCTTACGCCAGGCAAGCGCGGCTTTGCGCAGGGGTTCCCTGGAATGGCTTCATTCCTCGGACGATGCGCGGGTGGTGAGTTTCCTGCGCCGGGCAAAAGACCAAGAAGTTCTGGTAGCGATCAACTTCTCGAATCGCCCGTTCAGAGGAACCATTGAGGTGGGCGCCGGCAATTCTTTTGTTGAAGTTACTCCGGACGTTGGTCCACCCCAACCGCCCGACGACCCGGGATTTCAGGGCCAGGCGATGCGACCAAGGCCGGCAGTTGGCTTGCCGGCGATCACACTCGATTCCTGGGGCTACCGGATCTTTAGACGGAATGAATTGACCCGCTGAAAGGGATACGAACGTCACGGGGACCTGTATCCGCACATCCGAGTCTAGGGTGAAGCTGGTTGTTCATGCGAAAGTTCGCGGCGCATCACCGGATCTCGGCCCCTGTTCCGAACCAGTCCCACCTGTTTCATGGCTTGGGAGATCTCTGCATTTCTCATAAACCAGCGCCAGACATTTCCGCTGCGCGAGTTCTCGGCGCTGAGAAGTATGATTCCCACGTTGATGCCAATCACATCGCTGTCGACCCAGCCGGTATTGGGATTGAAGGCATCCACAAAGCCGTATCTACCGTAGACTTGCTCACCGAATTTTTCGTGCATCGCGCGCAGCGCCGAGACTGACACCTCCGGTGTAAACATCAACGAACCACCCGCAGCTGAGGGCACGACGGTTCCGTCGATGGCCGGATCGCGTGGCGGCCCTCCCCAGGCAAGGTATCCCTTTGCACTGTCTGAAGCGGTGATGCCCCAGATGTTAGGTCCATAGCCGGGAAATTCATGCGCCAGGTCAAGGCAAAAAGCCCGGTGCGCGAGAGTCGCATTAATCGAGTTCTGAAAGTAATCAATGCGGTCGCCGCCCGTCTCGCGCCGCCCGCGAAAATCAATCCAGGCATGAGCGTACTGGTGCATGAACAGCGGCACCCCAATAGTCGTGAAGTACGAATAACCTTCGTAGCGATAGCGATCGCGCCAGAGGGCGTACCAGGAGCGTGGGGGAATGGAGTGCGCAGGCGAACCAATCGCCAGGAGGTAGAGAATCGTGTCTTCACTGTAGGTGTCCCAGCGTGGTTTCAAGAAGCCCGTTTCCGGTTTCCATCCGTGGGCGAGCAGCAACGGATCGCCGTTGAGCATCCAGCGAAAATCCACGCGCGTGTAAATCTTTGTTGCCAACTGGACAATTTCACGGTCTCGATGAAAACACTGGCGGGAGGCGAGCACCCCTCCGAGCAGGAGCGCCGTATCGATGGAAGAGACCTCGCTTTGCCACCTGCGTTGACCTGTTTTCGTGTCCAGCCAATGATAGAACCAGCCGTGCTTTGCGAACGCGCTGTCGGCAAAGAAGCGCAGCGTGCTGCGAGTGCGCTCGCGGGCCGCCGGCTCTGTGATCCATTTACGTTCCGCGGCCAGGCACAGCGCCGTCAGGCCAAAGCCCGTTGCCGCAATGCTACCCACATTGCGATGGTTTTCATCGAGCGGTTTACCATCCACGCGGGCGCGATCCGCGACGAGGCCGGTGCCTGGATCGGCCTGCTCCCAAAAATATGCAAAGGAACGGTGTTCCAGGTCCTCAAGAAATTGTTCGTCTGAGGTACTTAATCGATCGGAATTGAAGGCTACGGGAGTAGGATTGCCTGCGGCTGACGTCCGCAGTGATGAACCAAAAAGGGGGCAGCAGGCAAATACCAGTAGCCAGAATGCGAGGAGAATCTCTCGGCTGCAGGACTTCCTGTCCTCTAGTGATTTCATTTCGTCAGACCTGATGCCGCAGTAGAGTGCGGAGCTGCCCGTTTGGAACGAGCGGACTGCTCCTTTTTCAGAAGGATTGCCGTCAGTGCCCTGTTACTGCAAACTTTTGCTCAATGACGTCTTCCGAATTAGGTCCCACCATCACGCTGAACTCACCCGGCTCTACCACAAAACGGCCCTGACCATTCCAAAATCCCAAATGCTCGCTGTTGAGCGTAAACACAATTCGCCGCTTCTCACCGGGCTTGAGAGTGATGCGCTGAAATCCTTTTAACTCTTTTACCGGCCGGCTCATGCTCGCAGCCAGGTCACGGATATAAAGTTGGGCCACCTCATCTCCGGTGCGGCGGCCAGTATTTTCAACCTCAACACTGGCGGTTAAGCCCCCGTTGTTTCGAATGCTGCGCGCGCTCAACTGCAGGTTGGAAAACTTAAATTGGGTGTAGCTTAGTCCGTATCCGAAAGGAAAAAGCGGTGTCCAGGGAGTGTCAAGATATTTGGAACTGTAGCGATTCTTGGCTTCTGGAGGGCGTCCCGTGTTCAGGTGGTTGTAGTAGATTGGCACCTGGCCTACCGAGCGTGGAAAGGTGACTGGCAACTTCCCGCCGGGATTTACGTCGCCGAATAAGACGTCAGCGATCGCGTTTCCAGATTCGGTTCCAGCCATCCAGGCTTCCAGGATCGAGGGGACTGTGTCGACAATCCAGGGAACCGTCAACGGGCGTCCATTGATCAATACCACGACAGTAGGTTTGCCGGTTGCCTGAATGGCCTTTACCAGATCCAATTGCCGTCCGGTCAAATCAAGTGAACTCTTGGATGCGGCTTCACCCACAACCTCGGCTTCTTCACCCACGAACACAACAGCTACCTCGCTGGCCTCCGCAAGGGCCACGGCCTCGGCAAAGCCTGCGGTCGAATCTCCGAGGGTGTCGCAACCCTTTGCATAGCCTACTTTGGTTTGGGCCGAGACCTTTGCTCGAATGCCTGCGAGGGGAGTGATTGTGTCCTCCGGTTTGCCATCGCCAGCCCACCAGCCCAGCGGGGCTCGTCGATCATCGGCAAGTGGTCCGATGACGGCGATTGCTCCCAGGTTCTTTTTTAAAGGCAGAGTTTCGTTGCTATTTTTCAGGAGCACCATCGATCGTCCGGCAATTTCTCGGGCGGCGGCGCGATTAGCGGCAGTTAACAAGGCGCCGCTCTCAGCTGCTTCATCGACGTATGGATGTTCGAACAATCCCAGGCGAAATTTTATCCGCAAAATTCGTCTGACTGCTTCGTCGATGGTGGCCTGGGTGACTTTTCCTTCTTTGAGCAATGCCGGGCTGTGCTGGTTGAAGAGCCGGCTGACCATCTCCATATCCACACCGGCATTAATAGCTGCCTGTGCCGCCTCTTTGTCATTCGTGGCCAGGCCATGGTTGATCAACTCCTTGACCGCGGTGTAATCACTGACCACAAAACCGTCAAATTTCCATTCACCGCGCAAAACACTGGTTAGGATAAAATGATTGGCCGATGTCGGCACGCCATTGAGATCGTTAAAAGCACTCATGAACGTACCAACGCCGGCATCGACGGTTGCCTTAAACGGAGGAAAATAGACGTTGCGCAAAGTGTATTCAGAGACTTCCGTGGTGTTGTAATCGCGCCCTCCTTCAGCTGCTCCGTAGGCTACCCAGTGTTTCGCGCAAGCCAGAATGTTCCCTGGCGCTCCATAATCCGATCCCTGAAAGCCCCGCACGCGCGCGCGAGCAAAGGCCGCACCCAGGAATGGATCCTCACCGGCTCCCTCAGTGATGCGCCCCCAGCGCGGATCGCGTGCAATATCAACCATGGGCGCAAACGTCCAGCGTAAACCCACGGCGTAGGCCTCCCGTGCGGCAATGCTGGTCGAAAGTTCCGCGCTGACTGGATCCCAACTGCTGGCTTCGCCGAGAGGAATGGGAAAGATTGTGCGATAGCCGTGAATCACATCGAAACCGAAGAGGTTCGGAATTTTCAAACGAGACCCTTCGACCGCCACGTGCTGTAGTTGGTTCACGCGCTGAGCGCCCCGGACATTCAGGGTCGAGCCCAGCAGCCCCTGGCGAATCAGTTCCAGGTGTTCGGGGCGAAAATTTCCATTACTTTCCCCGTCCAGTTGTTGCAGTTGACCAAGCTTCTCTGCGAGTGTCATTCTGCGCAGCAGGTTCTCGACGCGTTGTTCGACATCTTTTGGTCGCTGCGCTCGCGAATGAGAGAGGGCGCCGAAGATAAGAAGGGAAGCGACGCTGAGAATTAAGAGTAGTCGAGTCAGTTTGCCTGGGTTCATCTTTTATCCTATGTTCAAAGGCGCTCAGTGTTGGCGCGTCATTCGAGAAAACCACTTGCTCATAATAGAGTTGTGTCTGTGCTTGAGTTGCGCTGACTATAATATACTTTTTCCGGCCCCGTGCATTCTCTTAAAAACTTAATAATGCCTTTTGCTTCGATCCTACGATATTCGCTCGCCCCGCTCTTTTGTTTGACTGTGCTCAGCGCCGGGTCCTTGAACCCGAGCGCTGCGGCGCTTCTGCAACAGACGATCCGGGTTCCGCAATCAAGTGCCGATCTCGCGGCGGATTTGCGTCAGATTGTCGAACTCCTCAGGGCCGGCCACTTTGAACAAGCTGAAACGTGGCTGCGCCGGCTACTGCCTGCTAATGTCAATAATGCCGATGTTCACAATATGCTGGGCATTGCCCTGGAGGGTCGCGGAGACAACACCGGGGCCGAAGGCGAGTATCGCACCGCTATGCGGCTTAACCCGCGCGGTGTTTCCGCAATGGCCAATCTCGGTGTTTTGTTGGCGCGCACTAACCGCAGTGACGAATCGATCAAGATTTTGACAGCGGTGCTGCGGCTGGTGCCCGCCCATCCAGAAGCGACGCTGAACCTTGGCCTGCAATATTCCATTCGCGGCGACGATGCCCGGGCGCTGCCGCTTCTGAAGCAGGCCATCGCCCTGGGACTCGATACTTATGACGCGAGGCTTCGGTCAGGCATTAGCCTGCTTAATCTTAAGCGACCTGCCGAAGCGACGCGGGAACTGGAGCAGGCCCTGTTACGTTCAGCCAAGCCTGCCGATGCTTATTACTTTTTGGGATTAATTGCCTGGACCGAGGGCCATGACGAGCAGGCGGCGGATCACTGGGACCGGGCAGTTAGTCTGCGTCCGGTTTTTCCCGACGCGTATTTCATGCTTGGCGAAGCTCTGAGAAAGAACCAGAGAACACAGGCGGCCATCGAGTTTTACAAACGCGCACTGGAGCAGGACGAGACGAAATTCGCCCACTATGCAAGATTAGGCGGGTCCTACATTGTCCTGGGCCAACTTGATCAGGCCCTGGAGATTTTTCGACGTGCCGAGCAGCGTTTTCCCAACTCGCCCCAGGCCCATTATTTCATGGGGTTGGCTGCACGCGCCCAGGGAAGCTATGAGCTGGCAGAGGGCGAATTACGAAAATCGCTCGAGCTGGAACCTGGGAATGTCAACACACTGGCTCAACTTGGTTTCGTGCTGATTGAACGTGACCGGGCCAGCGAAGCAGAGCGGACGCTACGTCGGGCCTTGGCTATTAACAACAAGCACTTTTACGCGAACTACGATCTGGGAAGGCTATTGGTTAAGTCACGTCGCTACGCGGAAGCGCTGCCCATCCTGCAGCGCGCGGTGGGGCTGAAGCCACGGAACCCCGGAGCCCATTATCAACTTTTCCTGGCGCTGACGCGGTTGCAGCGCCGGACGGAGGCTGAGTCAGAGCTGTCCACTTTCAAGCGACTCGAGGAAGAACGCAAAGCACATCCTGCCCAGGACGAAGATGAACTAGAAAACTCAGCCCCGCCTGGGACCGCACGCATCCTGCGTGCTGCCTCGCTCATAAGTTCTTGAACGGTAGCTTGCCTCAATCGGAGCGCGGAATTATCGCCCGCGCCCCGGGTTGAAGTATCGCCAACGCTACAGCAGGCAGGATGCCTGCGCTCCCAGGGCACTTAGAAATTAAACCGCGCCTGGAACTCGATCACCCGTCCGGCCAAGGCTCCCGATGCTCTACCGAAATCCGGGTTATCAACAGTTGGCGTAAAGAAACCAAAAGGCACCAGGTTCAGATTGTTGAAAGCATTGAAGAAGTTTGCCTTAACCTCGAGGAAGGCAGCTTCTCCCAGGAACTTTGGCAAACCAGTTCGCTTTGCCACGCTCAGATCGACGGCGAAATATTTCGGCCCGCGAAAACTGTTGCGCCCAATACCGGGAAGCAGCGTCCCGTTGGGATTATTGGGATCAAAATACTTCAGACCACCGCCGGGAAAATTGCCGCCCAGCCGGGTGAACGCATCATTACTGCTATCGTTGAGCGCCCCGCCAAAGTAACGGGTCGGACGCGATGGGCAGATAAAGTCCTGCGAACCCGGGGCGCGCACACATTGGCCTGTATGCGGCGTCCACGGGAACCCTGTATGCTTGGTCAGAATTCCATTAATCTGCCAACCTCCGAGCGCTTTACCCAGAGTATCTTTCCTGTTTCTCAGAATAGGAAGGTCCCACAATCCGGAGAGGGTAAAGTTGTGCCTTACGTCAAAATCTGAAGGCCCTCGCTCCTGTTTCAAGTCCTGGGGAAAGGTCTGGTTAGTGACAGCTCCGGGACCCTCATTGGACAGCGTATCGATGCTTTTGGACCAGCGATAAAGAAAATCGAATTGATAGCCCTTCGAGAATCGGCGCGTCAGGCGCGCATTCAAGGCGTTGTAGTTCGCGTCTACATCGGGCGTCGGGATGTACACGGCGAAAGCGAAATAGTTGGCGGGAATGACCGGTTGGACCAGCCGTTGATTCACAAGGCGAATCAGCTTGTGACTGGAACTTCCCTGATAGCCGACAGTCGCTGTCAGCTTCTGCGGCAGCGCGTACTGCCCTTCGAATGAATATGTATAGACATAAGCGGTCGGTGTATCAGCGAGAGCGCCATAAATCTCCACGCTGGTATTCCGGGGGGCGCCAGTGGCCGGATCGATGCCCGTTGCCAGGGCGGGATTGGACGGGTAACTAAAAGGAGAATTGGTGGCGCCCAGGGCGTAAAGAATCTGGCCACCATTGAACGGAGTACTAAAGTCCGATGCTGAAGTACCGCAGCAAATCGAGTAGCGGGCGAAGAACGGCGGGTTACCACGCGTGTTCGAGAAGACTACCTCGGGAATACGGTTGTAACTGACACCGAAACCACCGCGCAACACAAGTTTATCTTCCAGGCCAAACTTCTTTGGGCTGTAAGCAAAACCCAAACGCGGCGCGAAGTTGTTGCGGTCGGGATTATAAAGTGAGCCGGTAGGCTGAACTTTCGAGCCAACCAGTCCACCGCCGGGACCAAAGACAAAGTTAGAGACCTTGTTGTCCTTCTCCTTCAGCACATCGAAAAACTCATAACGCAGGCCCAGGTTCAGGGTGAAGTTGGGACGAACTTTCCAATCATCCTGAAAGAACAGGCCGTAACCGCCGGAACGAAAATGACGTTGTGCATCAGCGGGGCCGCCCGTGCGTGGATCGGCGTTGATTTGATAGAAGAGCGGCGTGTCGTTCGCGTAATTAAAGAGTCCCGCGAACGTGAACAGCGGACGGGATGCTCCGTTCAGGTTGTCGTCGTTGAACTCCTTGCGGAACTCGCCCCCAAACTTGAATCCGTGATTGCCTGCAACCTTGCTGAGAACATCGCGAAACTCCATCGTCTTCTCGGAGAAAATGCCAGGAGTCGTTTCTGACTGATTGGCACCAAAACGAATGCGGCTGCCATTGGAGAGCAGGGTCTCGATTTCAACACGTGGAATGCCGAAGTTTGTCTGACTCGAGGACTGCGTTTCGTCGTAAGCAAACTTGGTCAGGTTAAAGCGCGCTTCATTGAGCAGCGACGAAGAAAGGGTGCGGTTGTAAAGTATGGTGAAGGCGGAATTCTTTGGCGTGCTCGTGATGTCCGCCTGCGGCCGAGACGCGGCGCCCGCGTCGCTGCCGACGAAGAAATTACGCGTCAGGTAGGTGCTCACCGCGATCTGGTCTTTGCTGGTCGGATAGAAATCAAAACGTACATTATATTGATTCGGTTTGTTGATGGTCGGCACCGCAATTATGACTTTCTGGACATCAGGGATACCGTCAAGTCCACCACCTCCCAGATTGCCGAAACTGATGTACTGGCCCAGAGCGCCTGAGGGAGAACCGACATCCAATCCTCCACCTACTACCTGACAGGGATAACTTCCGGATATGTCACCGCAGCGCGGTGTCAGCACACCGGCAATTCGCGGTTGCACGCCTGTATCAGCCAGGATGCGAGCGGTCTTGCCACCCGGTCGCAAGCTGATCACGCTCTGGCGGTACTGAGCAGTCTCGACATACTGCACTGAAGAGTTGGTCGAGTTCTCACGCAGACCCTCGTAAGAAAAAAAGAAGAACGCTTTGTTCTTGCCGTTGTAGATCGATCGGCCGCCTTCGCCAAAACGCGGGAGATAAAGTGGCCCGCCGACACTGCCGCCGAACTGCCGGAAAAATCGTTCAACCCTCTCTTTCGCTCCTCGTCCAAAATCGTTCGCATACTTGTTGAACGAATTGAGTTTGGGACTGTCGTACTTGAGAAAGGCGCTGCCGTGAAATTCATTTGTGCCGTTTTGCGAAACGACCTTTACCTGGGCCCCGGAATTTCTGCCGTCCTCAGCCGAATAGCTGCTCGATGAGATCTGAATCTCTTTCACGGATTCCTGATTGGGTGTTACTACGGCAGCGCCACCGTGCGAAAGACTGTTGACACTGACGCCGTCAATCTGAAAGTTATTGGCCGAAAGTCGCTGGCCGTTGGCCGTGATTTGGACCTGATTTTCAGTTTGAAAGATTGAATTACCGGAGCCGCCCGGACCCGGAGAGTTTGGCAGGCCCGAAGCTCCCCCACTGCCGGTCCGTGAAGCATCACCAAAGATGCCTGGCGTCAATCGCGCCAATTCATAAGGGTCACGCCCAACCTGGGGCAGGCGCTTGATCTCGGCTGCCGTGATGCCCTTTGCGACATTGCCGTTCTCAGTTTCGAGGACTGCGGATGTTTCCTGGGTTACGGTCACAGTTGCCGAGACCTCGCCAATTTCGAGTGTCAGATCCAGGCCCTGTACGTTTTCTGCACCGATAACGACATTTTCCAATACCTGTTTCTTGTAGCCGGCTTTTTCCGTTGTCAGAATGTACTTACCCGGCGCCAGACCAGAAATGCGGTAAAACCCTTCATCACTGGTGGTGACTTCCTGACTCTTTGCGGTCTCTGTGTTAGTGAGTGTGATCTTCGCTTGCGGCACAAGACCGCCATTAGCGTCCCTCACGGTACCCTGTATGCCCGCTTTGAATTGCGCATTGATCGTTACGACGGTAAGCAATAGGAAGACACCGCCCAGTAAGGCGCGGCTGAAAACAGACTTGGATCGATTCATTACAGGACTCCTTGAATTTGCCTCGACACATCGATCCGCAGGGCTTTTCTCACCTGCGGTACTCTCGAACGACCTCTTATCGGTGCCTATTCAGGCACAGTTGAAGGCCGACTGGGACTTGATCCGACTTCAGCCAAAGGCTGAGTCAGAGTTCTTTCTTAAACAGGGGTTACACCGGGCGACTGCTGACGAATCTTGAATAGACTCGAACGAGCGCCTTATGTACGGTGGCGCACACACTAAAACTCGGGGGGATAAGCTGACGCCGCCATGATACTACTAAAGTGCAAAACTTGATATGTATTTCTACGCGGAGTCTGGTAAGCTTATGTCCTCGATTTGGCAACGTCTTCGCCGGCCGGGTAGTTTCGCACCAGCGCCGGTCCTTTCGAAAAAATGTGGGGTCACGCGACCCAGCCAGAAGTCTAACCCCAAAGACTGCCGGCTTGTCGCGATCGCTCCAGCCATTGAGCAGGAGCAGCAGTCGATCATTAACTGCGATTATTCCGGTTTAGCCTGGGGATTCTCTCAGAGCACATACAGACAGATAGATGCGGTATTTACTTCTCATTATCATGCTGTTGGGAACTGACAGTTCGACTTTGTTGGCACAGGCAACGAACAATTCAGCCACGGGTTTGCGAGGTGCGGAGGCGCACTGGCTGGGAGCGGCCAAAAACGGTTTTGGTACCAGTAACACCCTCAATTCAAAGGTGTGGTTTACACTGACCGAGGGCGTCCTCTCTGAGGTCTTCTATCCAACTCTCGATGTGCCCAATGTAGAAAGCCTGCAGCTCGTCGTCGTTACACCAGAAGGCAAAATTGAGACTGAGAGGGAGGACACAGTTCATTCCCTGACCGTGGCTGACGAGGTTCGTTCGCTCAGCTTTCAACAGGAGAACCGAGCTCGTAGCGGCGAGTATCTGATCCATAAGCACTATGTAACCGATCCCCGGCGCGATGTACTGCTGGTGGCAGTTTCCTTCAAGTCGTTGCGGCAACCGTCGTCCGCCTTCAGGATCTACGTTTACTTCGATCCATCGCTTAATAACAGCGGGCTGCACGATTCTGCCTGGACGAAAGATGACGCGCTGTTGGCGGCCGAGGGTGACAAAGCCAGCGCTTTGATCTCCGAGCCGGCATTCATTGAAACCAACAGTAGCGCGCTGGGTCGCAGCAATGGTCTGGCGCAACTGCAAGCGGGGGAATCGCTGCGTCCAACCGCAGCGAGCATTTCCGGTAATGTTGTGCAGTTGGGACGGCCCTGGGCCCCGAGCAAAAACAGTTCACGAGAGATTACGTTTACTATCGCACTGGGCTTTGGAAAAAACACGGAGCTGGCACTGGCAAGCGCACGGGCTTCTCTGGGTCGAAAA